>Ga0209431_10002505_pt1 | contig 14920 bp, 17 predicted proteins | sample RifCSP13_3_FD_184021 | JGI IMG/M metagenome (GOLD analysis project Ga0209431, IMG submission 184021) | Soil microbial communities from Rifle, Colorado - Rifle CSP2_sed 13_3 (SPAdes) (version 2) | ecosystem: Environmental > Terrestrial > Deep subsurface > Rock core/Sediment | place: Rifle...
TTTCTATGCCATTCCCAGGGAAAACAAATATAGCGCCATCCAACTAACCGTAATAACTCCAAGCGGGGCCATTGAAATCGCCGTAACCTCAAGGGATAGGGAAGATTTCAATAACTGGGGAATCGTAAACCTAATCAGAAGGGGAGTGCCGGATTTGGCCAGATATGCGCTAAAATTGATAATTACCCCACGAGGCCCGGCCAAGTTTCTTCCCCCACAGGCGACCGGTGTTGATTTCGCTTATCTACTTAACCCTTCTTTCGGGCTTCAGGAGTCGGGTATCAAAGTTGATGGGGTGGTACGGGACATTACGGAGAACATACCGAACGGCGCAACCGTTGAAATACTGTTGGGGGAAGAGAGGGCCCGGCCGGATCCCCGGCTTACCCGTTTTGCCGTCCTTGACAGGACCAAGAAAACAATTGAAAAACAAAACAAGGAAGCGGACAGGCGGGAGGTAGAAAAAGAAGGGGAAAAACTGGTAGACGAACTCATGTTAAAAAGGGGGGTTGGAGAATTCGGCAAACTGCCTAATGCAAGAAAACTTCTTTACCTAATTGGCTGTAGAACATTTGACGACCTTTGCTATCAGATCGGCGCAGGAAGCCTCAAACTTTCCTTTCTCGAGGACCTTATAAACCAAAACTCCGCTTAATAGTTCCTTAATGAAATCTGGGTGGTGGAGCTTACCTCCGCCCCCTGAATCCCCACTGCGCTTGAGTCTTTGGCATTCAAAAAAACCGTCACAACAGCAGGATTGTTTCCGACTCCCGGCTGACAGGAAAAAGAACATTCAAGTATGTCAACCGCCTCACTCGTAAGACGGGCTGGGGTGGCAGAGCCGCTCGCCACATACCCCACCGTGTCCACTCCCATATTTAGACAGGAAAAACCAGCCTGTTCGCCGACCTGGTCAATATAGCTTAAAACCAAAGGGTCGGTATTGGGACATTCACTAACCGAAATGGCATTCCTAAGCTGCCTTTCTATAATACTTGAGGTGTAATCGAGGTTTTCGCGGACTCTGACAATAGACTCACTTTTTTTTGAACCCGTAACGGAGAGAATTACCGACCTGGTAACCAAAACTCCCAATACCGCAAAAACCGAAGTGACAACCAATATTTCAAGAAGCGTAAATCCTTTTTTCATCTTTGCCTCCAATCCGTCAGGTCGGTTGAGTTGGTAACAACGTGCGCTCCCAATGCGTCGGTCCATTCAACGCTTGTGTTTACGTGCACAACAGTTTTTGCGACCCCCATGGCGTCCAATACATTCCCCACATCAAAGGCCGCCTCTCTGGTAAAAATTCCTCCAATCGTCTTGCTTCCGCAGTCCCCCTGGCTGCTCCAATCCGGGGGATTTACATCAAAACACCAAACGCTTTGGGAAACATTTCCCCCCAAGGTGACTTGGTCCAGGAAATTTTCTATGTTGGTATCCCTTTCAGACCGAACCCACTCGGTAACCTGCTGGGCATATAAAACGGCACGGGCATTATTTCTTGAAAATATCGCATTTCTTATCGAATTCGTAACCAAAGATACAATGGCAACGATGATGATTGCGCTTACCGCAATCGCAACCACCAACTCAAAAAGGCTCTGCCCACTTTCTAGACTGGTTTTTTTCATCGTATTTCCCCGCCTGACCCTACAGTCACCGTATACTGATTTGCAGTTAAGTCCTGGGTAAGAACAATGTCTGCCGTCCCTGAGGTCAAATTTGTTCCCGTTCCCAATACTTTAAACAGAATCGGGTTGGGGGAGGGGGCGGCAATTTGGATTCCGGGAGGCAAAGTCACCGTTTTGGTAACTTCTGTGGCTGGGCCCGTTTCGCAAAGGGCGTAAATTGAGTAGCTTCTTGCCGCGGAATCTACATCAAAGTTGTAGCCCGTCAAAATACAGCTCTGGTCCGGTTTTTGACCCACTAGAGCGAGCTGCTGGGCTATCCTCAAATCCCCCTGGATAAGTTTTCCCGCCCCGGCAATAGCCTGTCTTCGGGAAAAATCCCTGAAATTTACGTAGCCAATTCCGAAAAGAAGCCCGATAATGGTCAGGCCAACAAGAATTTCAATAAGTGTGTAGCCGGAAAGCTTATATTTCCAAACCTTTGTTCTTGACCTCATCGTTAGGGATTTTCTACCTTATAATTGCATGCGGATTCCCCGCAGTCTCCACAGCCGGAGACGGCTCCACCTCCCTGTTCCAAAGAAGCGCAGAGGATGTAAGTAGTGGTCACGCCGGAATAAGCATAGCTGTTTGTGGATACCGGATCCGTGGGAATAAGGGAAATATACTCGTTGGTGCTCAAGCAGCCGGCAACCGAATCGTCCCCCGAAAGATTGCCGCCCCAAGAAAGGCTGGCGGGGTATTTATCGCAGTCGCTTCTGTATATTTCAAGCCCGCTTCTTATAAGTTCAAGGTCGGCTTTCCTTCTTGCGTCTCTTGAGGATTTTCTCGCCCCCTCAATACCAAAAATGGATAAGCCGATAAGAACACCAATGATGGATATGACAACCAAAAGCTCAATTAATGTAAATGCTTTATTTCTCATTATCATATGGGACAGTCCGCAGTCCCCGGTTCTGATGCATAGGCCCCGCTTTTACCGTTTGAGCAAACCAGATAAAAATTGCTTGACGACTCAAGCTGTGCGGAAAGAATATATTTAATGGCGCTTATGGCACCTGCCCCGGCTCCGTCTGAAATATACTGATAGTCTGTCGTGCCACTGGGTTCAGCCGGGCATTTTGTCAATCCCAAGTCGTCACATAGGGCATTGCCACTTTCTGCCAAAGCGGTTCCTGCAGGGTAGGAGGGGAAAAGCCCTCCCGAACCGTTTGCGAAAGCCTCCAGGGCGGTAGAGTACTGCTTAAGATCGCTTTTCCTTTGCGCATCCCGCGCTTGCCTCTGGCTGGTTGTGTAGGAAACAATAGATAGCGCAGCCAGTATGCCGATTATGGCAATGACAACCAAAAGCTCAATTAGAGTGAATCCTTTATGAAATTTGGGTAAATATTTCATGGTTGAATGACAAAAACCCAGCCGCCGTCGCAGGAGCTGTTTTGGGCCGTCCCCGGGACTCCTGCGGTATCGCTTTTATTTTCAAGGCAGGCAGACAGTATGTATTCGTCGGTTTTAGCGGCATCCCGGGAATAAAAATACTCTTGAGTTCCGGTCTGGGGATCGGCGGGAAGTTTTGACATATAAACGGTTGTTCCGTCGGTCCAGGAGGAGCCCCAGGAGCAAAGCCCAACGGGCTGGGTGCCGGTTCCGCTCCCGCATCCGCAAATGCCCCCGCCACCGCAGTTTGGGGGATACTCGCCCCAATCGTTGTAATAAAGCCTCAAGGCCGTGGAAATATTCCTTACGTCGCTTTTCCTGGCGGCGTCCCTGGCCCTGGCCCTGGCGGAGTTTAAGTTTGCGGCAACAAGGGTGGTAAGTATCCCTATTATCGACACAACTACCAGAAGCTCAATTAAAGTAAATCCGTGGGCAAGTTTTTTCATATAATCTAAATATACACTAAAAGTCAGTTGGTGTTGTATTCGGGCTTGTTATTGCAAAGTTGCAGGTTTTCGTCCCGCAGGAAATAGTGACACCGGGATTTGTACAGTCCGGATTATCTGAAGGCAAGCATCCCGGGTCCTGGGAATTCTCAAGATACGCAAAAAGCTGATACTTCTGGGAGGTTGCGTCAACCCTATATACATAACTATACGAGGTTGGGTCCTTGGGTAGCACCTTAAAGTAGGTTGTTTTTGTTCCCCCCGCTGCGTCCACATCCCTGAATTCACTCTCACCCCAGACGCAAGCCGTTCCGGTTTTTGCAACCGAGTCAAAAGGGCAGCCTGCGGGAACCCCGGAGACCTCGTCGGGATACTTTGCGTAATCCGCGTAAAAAAGTTCCAGGGAATTGCTTATCCCCTTTAGATCGCTTTTTCTCTGAACGTCACGGCCTCTCATCTGTGCGCTTCTGAATGACACCAAAGCAATGGAGGCAAGTACACCCAAAATCGCAATAACAATCAGAAGTTCAACTAGGGTAAATCCTCTTTTTATTCCTGTCATATTATTATTCTACAACATTTCCCCTAACCCCAAGGGCTTCCTGGGCGCATTTCTCCAATGTTTTTTCAATCTCGCATCCGTACTGCCTTCCCGTGTTGCACGCTCTTGACCCGCAGGAAATGTTTCTGGCAACGATCTTATCGTCATATTCCGCCTCATCCCTTTCACCTTCCATATAGGCAAATATCTGGTACCTGTCGCCGTCAGAAAAATATCTGTATGTTATTCCTTTTTGATAATCCGGGTCACGCGGCAGAATTGACATGTAAATTTTGGTTGACCCCGGGGTAAGGTCGATAAATGCATCCTTGCCCCACTCGCAGGGGATTAAGTTAACAACAAGTCTCCCTTTTTTATCAATTGTCACAGTGTCTCCGGGGGCAATGCAGTCCATTATTTCCCCGTTGGGGGAGGAGGGGGGAAACTCACCAAAATCTCCCGCGTATTCGCTTAGTGCTTTCACAAGTGCTCCCATGTCATCTCTTCTTACTTGGTCGCGGGCGCGCCTTAGGCTAAGAACAAAATTGGGAACGGAAACGATAATCAAAACGGCAAAAATTAATAGTATCCCGAAAAATTCGGATTTTTTGAAAGGTTTCATTTTAATTCCAAGGAACACATTCATTCACCGGTAGCCCCTGGGCGTCAAGGCAAGCTCCGTAACAGTCGTCCCTGGCAAAATGGGGGTCGCACTCTGCGCCGGGACGCGAAGGGTCCCACAAAATCGGCTGACACGCTCCCGAAAAACAACCGAAAAGCCCTTGGATTCCTCCGGGGTCTCCGCCTCCGGTATCTTCACTGCCTGTGCCCGAACTTGTATCGGGAGGGGAATTGGGGCTTCCGGCAACGTAGTTAAAGGCTTGGTTGGGGCCAATTCCGGGTATGGCCAGGGGATCCACTTCGTTCTCGAGTTTTGCATATATTTTGTACCACTTGGGGCACGTTGAAGAATCGTCGGGAACATAGATATAGGAGGCATTTGTCACCGGATCACAGGGAACATCCTTCAGGTAAGGGTAAACCGGCTGTTCGGCAATAATCCCGCAGGATATATAAGGAGGGTAGCAATTATTATCCTTCTCATATTCTTCGGAGGCAATTTGGATTCGGTCAAGATCCGCTTTCCTGGCAGCATCATTTCCCTTAAAAAGCTGTCCGCGCAGGTACATTATGGCAATAACCGCAAGGAAAGCAATGATGGCAAGAACAATTATCAGCTCGACAAGAGTAAAAGCATTAATTTTTCTCCCCATATAAATGTTATGGCCAGTCCAACAACAAGAAAGGGGCCAAAGGCGATTTTTGTTTTCAAACCCGCCCTCCTTGTTAAAATCAGTATGATTCCGGCCAGCCCCCCTGTCAAGAAAGAAGAAAAAAGCCACACGGGAAGAAGATTGAGCCCGGAGATCATGCCCCCGAAAAATGCAAATTTAACATCCCCCAGTCCCATTCCCCGCCCTTTAGTCGCAAGATGGATAAACATTAAAAGGGTTGCGGCGAGAAGACCGGAAAAAACACGGGCAAAAAGAAGGGGGTCGGAAGTTAATAGGTAAAAGAAGAAAGCAAAGAAGATGCCGAAAAATACCAGAGAATCTGGAATTATCTGGTGTTCAAGATCGACAACAAAAACCAGAACAAGAAGGCAGAAGACAACAAGGTTGAAGAAAAGGGTTGGCAGGGAAGGGGAGAGGATAAAAAGCGAAAGAAAGCCTGCTCCCGTTAACAGTTCTATCAAAAAATAACGCGGGGAAATCCTTTTTTTGCAGTTTCTGCAACTGCCTCCAAGGAAAATATATGAAAACAAGGGCACATTATCAAACCAAACTATTTTCTTTTTACATCCGGGGCAAAAGCTTCTGCCTTTTAGTATGGATATCCCACGGGGTAATCGAAAGGAGAAAGCGGCCAGAAAAGAACCGACAACAAGTCCCAAAAGCAAAAAGAAAAGGAAAGAAAGAAGCATTACTCAGGAACGCATTCCAGGCAGGTTCCGTCGTCCCAGCCGTCACTGTTTTCCGCCGGACACGCCGCGGTTACCGCAGGAACATCACCATCGAGACTATTGGTAAGCACTTTATCCGCAGCAATCAGCTTCTGCCTATTTGAGTTGGCCCTGGGCGCCCAGCAAACATATACTGATGAGGAAGCTGTATCTCCCTTTGCAATATAAAGACCCTCGCCTACAGTTGCCCCTATCCAGCTTTTGTTAAGAAACGCGGTCTGAAGCTCAAGAGAGGTTATAAGCGGACCATGGGTGGTCTGTGTGCGGCAACCTACCCCTGCCGTTTCACAAAGCCCGTAACCTACCGTATCCGCACTTACAAAAACTACGGGGTCTTCCACTTCCGCCACCGGCGGAGTAGTACTGTCGTTCCAGGGAAAACTCTCATGTGAGGCATAATATCTTTCGATGGCGGAGACCATCTGGCTTGCGTCTGATTTTCTTCCTCCATCATTGGCACGGTTGGATTGCTCGATTGGGTTTATGGCCGCAATAACTATCGTTGCAATGATTCCAAGAAGGGCAATGACTATCAGAAGTTCTACTAAAGTGAATCCTCGCCTTAGGGCAGATTTCATGGCTATGTTTAAGTATTAGACATTCCTAAACTGTTGTCAAGTGGTAGGTTAAAACTGGCTTGTAAGGTTATAGATAGGCAGGATTACGGCAATAACCAGAAATCCCACCCCAAGCCCTAGCATTACCATTACCAAAGGTTCAATAGCACTTGTCAGTCCTTTTACTTTCTCGTCGCTTTCAACCTCAAAAATGTGTGAAACTTTTGTCAGAACCTCATCCATTTTTCCGGTTTCTTCCCCCACCGCAATCATTTGCGAAAGAATGAAAGGAAAAGCTTCGGGGTGTCTGGCAAATGCAAAAGCTATGGGGAAACCGCGTTCCACCTGTTTTGCGGAATCTCTCAGGGCATCAGAAATTATGGTATTACTTACAACTTCGCTTGTGATTGTTAAAGCCTCAAGAATGGGGACACCCGCTCCAACCATTAGAGAAAGCGTTCTGGTTAGTTCGGTTAAAACTATCTGCCTCTGCAACTCTCCGAAAACGGGAAGTTTAAAAAGAAGGGCGTCGGTTTTTCTTCTACCGTCCCGCGTATCGCGGTAAAGTCTCAAAATATAAAGTCCGCCCCCGAAAATGCCAAGAACGAGGTACCAAAACTTTATGAAAAAGTTGGAAAGGCCAATGAGTATCTGGGTCGGAAGGGGGAGTTCTGCCCCGAATTCAACATAAAGATTGGTAAGGCGGGGGATAACGAATATCATCATAATAAAAGAGACAACAACCATTCCGACAATAATGACAACCGGGTAAATAAGAGCTCCTTTGACCTTGCCTGCGAATTCCTGTTGCTTTTCTAAGTTATCCGCAAGTCTCTGGAGCACAGCATCCATTACTCCTCCCACCTCCCCGGATCTTATAAGTGCAATGTAAGTTGTTGAAAAAACCTTAGGGTGGCGAGAAAGGGATCCGGAAAGCGATTCACCCGCTTCAACGTCCGCAAGAATTTGGGCCACAATTTTCTGCATCGATCCTTTCATCTGGGATCTTAAAATAAGGAGGGCCTCGGTAATAGGCAGGCCCGAGTTTATCATCGTTGCCAGCTGGCGCGTGAATGTTGCAACGTCTCTCGGGGTAATTCTTTCTTTGACGCGCCTGATTAAGGCAAAAGGGCTGTCGATTTTGGCCGAAATTGAAATTACGTAAAGATTTCTCTGTTTTACTAGCCTCGCGGCATCCTGGGGGGTTGCGGCTTCAACTTCGCCGACTACAAGACGGCCTTCTTTATCCTTAGCTTTGTAATTAAAACGCTTCATGGCAGATTCCTTATGTCGACCTGATCAGGCGGTTTAGTTCTTCGGGTCGGAGGCTCCAGCTTTGGGCCATTTCAAGAGTTATCATTCCCCGCTTAACCAAATCCGCCAATGATCTTTCAATCGTGCTCATTCCGACTTCCTGTGAAGTCTCAAGAATCGTCTCAATCTGGTGAGTTTTACCGTCTCTTATGGCAGTCTTTATGGCGGTTGATCCCAGCATTACCTCATAGGCGACAACTCTGCCTTTGGTCGTTGCCGGAATAAGTCTTTGGGAAAATACGGCTTCGATAACGTTTGAGAGTTGAAGCCTTACCTGCTTTTGCTGTTCCTCGGGGAAAACGTCAACAATTCTGTCTATGGTTTGGGCGGCGGAGTTGGTGTGGAGAGTGGCAAAAACCAAATGTCCCGTTTCGGCAACGGTAAGGGCGGCTGCGATTGTTTCATAATCTCTCATTTCCCCGACCAGAACAACGTCAGGATCCTCACGAAGGGCACTTCTTAAGGCAATTTCCCATGAATGCGTGTCGCTTCTCATCTCCCTCTGGCTTATTATTGATTTTTCCGGCTTGAATACAAATTCAATCGGGTCCTCGATTGTGACAATGTGGCGCGATTGGTTTTTATTTATCTCGTCAAGCATTGCGGCCAGAGTTGTTGATTTTCCGTGTCCTGTCGGCCCGGTGATTAGAATAAAGCCCTGCCTGAGGGAGGTGAAAGAGTGCAAAAGCGCGGGAAGTCCGAGTTCGTCAATTTTGGGAATAGTTAATGGGATTTGTCGGAATGCAGCAGCAAGATTTCCTTTCTGGGTATAGGCATTAACCCTGAACCTGGCTTTATCGCTGAATGCCAAAGAAAAGTCGATTTCTTTATTTACGTTGAGCCGCTCAAGCTGCTCGCTGGTTAACACCTGTTTAAGTACCTGGCCGATTGCATCCGGGGTCAAAACCCCCTCCGAAGGGATGGGGGAAAGTGCCCCATCTATTCTTAGTGTGGGGGGAATACCCGATATCAAATGCAGATCCGAGGCTTTCGTATCTATTACCTGCTGCAAGTATTGTTTAATATCCATTATTTTATTCCTGGGCGACCCTTAGAACCTCTTCAATTGTCGTCGTACCTTCGGCAACTTTCAAGTACCCGTCCTGCATTAACGTTATCATGCCTTCTTCTCTGGCGGCTTTATTAATGTCGCTGGCGCTTGCCCTTTCTAATATCAGTTTACCTATTTTTTCGGTAACTGGCAAAACCTCAAAAATTCCTATCCTGCCGTAATAGCCCGAATTGCCGCATTCAGGATCCCCCTTGCCTTTATAAAGCTTAACCTCACCGGTAGGTTGCCACAAGTTGCCCAGCTCCTTCTTCATTTCCGCAACAATTTTAGGGTCGGGTGGATATTCTGTCTTGCACTCATCATGAATTTTCCTGACTACCCTTTGGGCGACGATACAGGTCATTGAAGAGGCAAGAAGGTAGGGCTCAGCCCCCATGTCGAGAAGTCTGGGGAGGGCTCCTGAGGCGTCATTGGTGTGGAGGGTAGAGAAAACCAAATGCCCCGTAAGGGCGGCCTGAATCGCAAGGTCCGCGGTTTCCCTGTCGCGAATTTCTCCTACCAGAATAATGTTCGGGTCTTGTCTAAGGAATGATCTTAATCCGTCGGCAAAAGTAAGTCCTACTGCGGGGTTTATCTGCACCTGATTAACACCCGGGATTTTATATTCTATCGGGTCCTCAAGAGTGACGATGTTTACACCCGGAAGGTTGAGTTTGGAAATTACCGAGTAAAGCGTTGTGGTTTTTCCCGAACCCGTAGGACCGCAAATAAGAATTATTCCGTGGGGGCGGAGAATTGAGTCCTGGAGGTTTTTTAGACCCCTTCCCCTTAGTCCCAATTCCGGAAGTTCCGGAACGCCGCCGCTTTTTTTAAGAAGCCTCATGACAATCTTTTCCCCCCAGGTGGTTGGGAGGGAAGAGATACGAAGATCCACTTCCTCTTCAGTTCCTTTAAAGTTAAATCTTCCGTCCTGGGGAATTCTTTTTTCGTCGATTTTCATTCCCGAGAGGATTTTTATCCTTGAAACTAAAGAGTCATGCAGGCTTTTGGGGATGGTTAGTTTTTCCTGCAAAATTCCGTCTATCCGGTAGCGTACTCTGGTGGATTTTTCCTGGGGCTCAATGTGGATATCGCTTGCCCTGGATTTTATGGCAAAGTCGAGTATCTGGGATACAATCTGGGCAATTTTCTCCTCTCTTATGAAGCCTCCTTTTGCGGATTGAAGACCCGCTTCCTCCATTTTATTGGGTTCAACTTCCTTTAGGGCCTCGGTCACCTCCTGTGTCAGGCTGGTTGAGTATCTTGTTTGGATGAAATCGTCAATTTTGGAAGCCTCCGCGGCGGCCGGCTTGACGTTATAACCCGTTTTTTGCTCGATAAATTCAATGGCACTTAAGTCCATCGGGTCCGCCATGGCCAGAACTATGCTTTTCTCCTTTTTGTCCAAACTTACCGGAAATGCCTTGAACCGCTCGGCAACCTCCTGGGGAAGAGTGGCAAGAGCGTCGGGGGCAACGGGAGTGGTGTTAAGGTCAATAAACGGGATGTTGTAAAGTTTGGCTTTTGCTTCGACAAGTTTGGACTCGGCAACCAGGGAGCCTTTTTCAATTATATCCGCCTGGGAGGAGCCGCTTTGAATCTCGGCGAGTTTTACCTGGTCGGCTCTAACCTTTGAGAGAGCCCCCATGGAAACAAGAATATCGGCAAGGGTCGCGGCACTAGTACTGGCGGGATCAACTTTTGTTTTTTGGGCAGCGGGCATGTCAAATACATTATTACCCAAACCGGGAATTGTATCAAGGTGCCACTTGACCTTTTGGGCTTTACCTTTTACCTTAAGAAGCCATGCATGCATATCTTTTTGCGGGGGAAGGGGAGGGGCTGGAAAACAAAATAAACTCTCTGGCCCAAAAACTGTCGGCAAAAACTTTTGAATATCCTTTGCAAAAAATTGAAGACGTAAGGAATTTAAACAACTTAATCGGATTGAGTTTTGATACCCCGACTTTGGTCGTCTGTCGCGACATCCATTCTGCCGGAGAAGAAGCGCTAAACGCTTTTTTGAAAAATCTGGAGGAGCCGCAGGAAAACATCTTTTTTGCCCTTACAACAACCTCGGTCCGTAAGGTTATTCCGACAATTGTCTCGCGCTGCCAAATAGTTAAAATTAAAGGGGAAGGGCCTGAGGGAGCGGACAGAAATCTTGATAAAAGCACAAAGTTTCTTATAATGCCGGTGGGGGAGCGGCTTTCCTACACGGACAAAATTAAAGACAGGGATGAGGCTGTTGATTTGGCCGAAAATACGGTATATTTACTCCATAGTAAACTTCATTCCGATCGGGTAAAATATAGCAGTACTGCGGAGAAAATAAGAGCGGTAGTTTCGGGGCTTGCCAAGTTGCGGGCCAACGGAAACGTAAAACTGCAACTGGCAGTACTATCCATTAACTTAGGATGAAAAACGATTATACAGCAGAACAAATTCAGGTCTTGGAGGGACTCGAACCGGTCAGAAAAAGACCGGGAATGTACATCGGGTCAACCGATTCCCGTGGGCTTCACGAGTGCTTAAGGGAAATAGTCGACAACTCGGTTGATGAAAGTTTTGCCGGAGTGGCAAATACAATATGGGTGACTTTGCACGAAGACGGAAGCGCAACTGTCAGGGACAACGGGCGGGGAATTCCGGTCGAAAAGCACAAAAGCGGGGTTTCCGCGTTGGAACTTACTATGACCAAGCTCCACGCCGGGGGTAAGTTTGGGGGAGGCGCTTATAAAGTTTCGGGTGGTCTTCACGGGGTAGGGGCATCCGTCGTAAACGCTCTTGCTTTATACTTCAGGGTTGTTGTCCTTCGCGACAAGAAGGCTTTCTATCAGGAGTACAAAAGGGGTAAACCGGACAAAAAAGTTTCGGAGGCCACCCAAAAACAACTTGATGAGTGGTTCCCGGGTCCCTGGGGAATAAAACTGGGAACGGACATAACCGGAACTATCACAACCTTCATGCCGGACAAAGACATTTTCGGGGAAATAAGACTGGAGAACAATAAAGTTAAAAATCTCTTGCGTGACAGGGCTTATCTTGTGGCCGGACTTAATTTTCATTTCGAAGACCTTGCGGATGGGGATGAAGCCTCATTTTATTTCGAAGGGGGAATTAAATCCCTAGTGACCCATACAAATAGAGGGAAAGACGTATTAACTGATGCCGTTTATTTTGCCAAAGATGACGGAAACATTTCTTGCGAAGTTGCACTCCAGTATTCGGATTCATTTAACGAAAACGTCAAGGGTTTCGTCAATGGAATCTACACTACAGACGGGGGAACCCACGTAACGGGTTTTAGAATTGCCCTGACTCGCTCGATTACGGATTATTTCAAAAGGCTTCAAAATGGAAACGGCAAGGAGGAAGCGGCGCTTACCGGGGATGATATGAAAGAAGGGCTAACTGCAATCGTCTACATCAAAATGCCATCCGAAGCGCTCCAGTTTGAATCCCAGACAAAGGCAAAACTAAATAACCCCGAGATCCAGGGGTTTGTGGCCACAACCGTAAAAGAGGGTCTTGATACTTACTTTGAGGAACACCCCGCCGACGCCAGGAAAATTGTTGAGAAAGTGATGCTTGCGGCAAGGGCAAGGCTTGCGGCAAGGGCAGCCAAAGACGCAGTACTTAGGAAGGGCGCTCTTGAAGGCGCTGCTCTTCCCGGGAAGCTTGCCGACTGCCAGTCAACCGACCCCGCCATTTCCGAACTATATATAGTAGAGGGGGACAGCGCAGGGGGAAGCGCAAAACAGGGAAGAGACAGAAGGCACCAGGCAATTCTTCCTTTGGGAGGAAAAATTCTTAATACCGAGCGGGCCCAGCTTGACAAAATTGTGAAGTTCGAAGAAATCAAAGACCTCATTATTGCCTTGGGGGCGGGAATAGGCGAGTCTCTCAACTACGACAAGACGAGGTATCACAGGATTATCATCATGACGGATGCTGACGTGGACGGGGCCCACATTAAAACCCTTCTTCTCACCTTCTTCTATCGCCACATGCCGGAGGTAATTTCTAGAGGATACCTTTATATAGCCCTTCCCCCTCTATATAGAGTCGCCATAGGCAAAGACGTAATTTATGCATATGACGATGCCGACAAGGATAAAGTACTCGCCCAGCAAAAGGGGGCAAAGGTAGTAATCCAAAGATATAAGGGTTTGGGGGAAATGAACCCCACCCAGCTCTGGGAAACAACAATGGACCCCACCAAAAGGACCTTAAAGCAGATTTCGGTTGAGGATGGGGAGGAGGCAAACAAAATGTTCGACATGCTCATGGGGGAGGAGGTTCCCCCGAGAAAGAAATATATTCAAACTCACGCAAAGCTCGCAACTTTAGATATCTAGGCTTTCCCCAAAGTCAAAAGGTAAAGATTCCGCTCTTTTTTGTTCCCCCTCCGAAAAGAAAAATATTCCATGCTTTCAAAATTGCATGTTCCGTCAACTTTGATGTTGTTTTCCCCGGCACCCGTATCCGTAATTTGTTTTACAGCTATCTCCCCCAGGTCAAGAAATATCTTTCCTCCCGTCCTTTTTATTGCTTTTCCGTATTCCTTAAATTTTGAAGATACGTCCTCCCTAACCTCGTAGTGTTTAGGGCAGATGTGGGGACCGACAAAGACTATTAAGTCGGAGGTGTTTACTTTCCATCTTGCCTCCATTTTTTGTATAGTTTTGGGGATAATACCGCCTGCAAGTCCTCTCCAGCCGGCATGAATTAAACCAACACTCCCGGTCATGGGGTCAAAAACGGCAATGGGGATGCAGTCGGCGGTGGTCAATCCAAGGCAGATATCTTTTTCCCTAGTTACTATTGCGTCAAATCCTTCGAAGTATTTCCCGGCGTCTTTTTGGGTCGCAACTTTGACTTTATCCGTATGGGAAACGGCAATATCCACAATTTTATTTTCGTCCACTCCGATTTTGGAAAAATATTTTTTTCTGTTTACCGCGGCGAGAATTCCCATATGTCCGTCTTTGGCCCTGCTTATAAATAGTCGGGGGAGGTTTTGCATTTAAAAATTGTATCATCCCGTTGACAAAAATTTTCATTTCCTTAAAATATGGTCGTAAGGACTCAAGTAAAAAGGGGTCCTTTAATATATTAGATGTCTATTTTCTTAACAATAATTTTAATTTCCGCTATAGTCGGAATTTTGGTCGGATTGGGGCTTGCCAGATATGTTCTTTCAAGGGCAAAGGGGAATGCCAAAATGGAGGAGGTATCGGGGGCAATTCAGGCCGGGGCAAACGCATACCTAAAGCGGCAGTTTAAGACTATCGCCCCGATCATCATTGTATTAACACTCTTCCTTTACTTTACTTCTCCCGTTGCCTCTCTTGCTTTGGGACGGGCAGGGGCGTTTCTTTTGGGAGCCATTTTTTCTGCCGTTATCGGAACGGTGGGGATGAATATTGCAACCCGGGCAAACGTAAAAGTGGCCCAGGCGGCAACGGGTTCTTTCGGGAGTGCTCTTACTTTGGCTTTTAAGTCCGGTGCAACGACCGGGATGCTGACTGTGGGACTCGGGCTTTTGGGGGCGACTCTGATTTACTGGTATTACGGGACGCAGGCGACTGAAGTTCTGGTAGGGTTCGGGTTCGGGGGAAGCCTTCTGGCTCTTTTTATGAGGGTCGGAGGGGGAATTTACACCAAAGCCGCGGATGTGGGGGCGGATCTGGTGGGAAAGGTTGAAAAGAACATTCCCGAGGATGACCCCAGAAACGCCGGGGTTATCGCCGACCTTGTGGGGGACAATGTGGGGGACTGCGCCGGAATGGCTGCGGACCTTTTTGAGTCATATGAGGTCACATTGGTTGCGGCAATGATCTTGGGGGGAGCAACTTTCGGGGTTCCGGGAGTATTGTTTCCTCTGGCGGTAAGGGCCCTCGGGGTGGGAACTTCGATC
>Ga0209431_10002514_pt1 | contig 14871 bp, 19 predicted proteins | sample RifCSP13_3_FD_184021 | JGI IMG/M metagenome (GOLD analysis project Ga0209431, IMG submission 184021) | Soil microbial communities from Rifle, Colorado - Rifle CSP2_sed 13_3 (SPAdes) (version 2) | ecosystem: Environmental > Terrestrial > Deep subsurface > Rock core/Sediment | place: Rifle...
CCTCAACCTCGTCAAGGGTAACAACGTTTACGGCGAAAAGCTGGTCAAATACGAGGGCGAGGAATACCGGCTTTGGGACCCATTCAGGAGCAAGCTTGCAGCCGCGCTGAAAAAGGGCATGAAAAGCATGCCAATAGAGAATGGCAGCAAAGTGCTCTACCTTGGCGCGTCCACCGGAACTACGGTCAGCCACGTATCTGACATTGTCGGGCCGTCCGGCATCGTGTTTGCAGTCGAGCCTGCGACAAGGGTGGCAAGAGAGCTCATTGAAAACGTCGCGTCAAAGAGGAAGAACGTGGTCCCGATACTTGAGGACGCAAGGAAGCCCAAGTCATATTTTGCAGTGTTTGGCAAGGTTGACGTCGTATACTGCGACATTGCGCAGCCGGACCAGACAGAGATCGCGATAGCAAACTGCGCGGCCTACCTGAAGCAGGGCGGCGTCATGCTTTTGGTTGTGAAAACAAGGAGCATCGACGTTACGATGGAGCCGCGGGCAGTTGTGATGCAGGAAGCAAACAGGCTGGAAAAGAGCGACTTTTCAATAGGCCAGATAATCAACCTCGAGCCCTTTGACAAGGATCACGGCATGATACACTGCATCTTCAAGCCCTGAGCTTGCACTGGGCTTTCTGCTCAAGCAAGAGCCGGAGCGGCTTCCACGACTTTCTGGCAAATTCCGGCGCGGATCCTTTTTTCTTTACCCATCGCCGGATAAAGCGCATCGTCTGCTCGTCAGACGGGTAGCCGCTTCCTATGCCGCGGTACCTGTTGCGTATCTGCTGGACCTCCTGATCCCTGGTTATCTTGGCAATTATCGACGCCGCCGACACGACGACATTGATCGCGTCAGCGTGGTGCATCGAGTGCATCTTTGGGCTGCAGATAAGGTGCTGCCCAATGTAATCTCTGTACCGTTCGGGGTTGACGTCGCAGCAGTCGACATATACTTCGTCAGCGCCAATATTGTTAATGACGGCAGCCATGACCTTCGCCTCCAGCCTGTTAAGGCCCCGGAACGACACGCTGTCGTCTACTTCGGCAGGCTTTACCTTGCGTATGCAAACAGAATCGGCAACCTTCATTATCTCTCTGAAAAGCCGGGCGCGCCCCTTAGCGGTCAGCGCCTTGGAATCTCTGACGCCTATTTCAGAGAGCTGCGCCATTCTTGTTTCCCGGACGCTGACACCTGCGACAATTAGCGGGCCAATGATAGAGCCGCGGCCTGCCTCGTCTACCCCGCCGACTAAGATACCATCGTGCAAGCGCAAATTTTATTCAATATGCTGATTTGCAGCGTATTTATTATCACTTGCGCTGGTAAAACAAGAATACGTGTTTCTGCTATAAATATTGCATCCGTGCAGTTCTCGCGTGGCTGATTTTGTCAGGACGGTGGAGGGGAGGACGACGTTCCTCGTTCCGCAATCGTCGCTCACCGCCAGGGTCCCGCCCAAGGTCCCAGCCTTCTTTAACCCTGCGGCAAAACTCAACCGTGACCTTTCAGTGCTTGCCTACAGGGCGTTTGCCCCGTTGCTTCCTGCCAAGACGTTTGCCGATTCCTTCACCGGCATCGGAGCAAGGGCCCTCAGAGTCGCCGTTGAAGTGCCGGAAATAGAGCAGGTCTACTGCAACGACATCAATCCTATCGCGATAGAGGCGGCCAGAGAAGCGGCCAAAATCAACTCTGTAAATGATAAATGTCATTTTTCAATTGACGAAGTGTGCAAGTTCCTTTTGCACGGGGACAGCGAAGGCGAGCGCTTTGGCATAGTTGACCTTGACCCATTTGGCACACCTGCAAGGCACGTCGACTGCGTGCTGCGGGCCGTTCTCGACGGCGGGCTAGTGTCGATAACCGCGACCGACACGGCGGTGCTGTGCGGTATATACCCGGAGGTCTGCCTGCGCCGCTACTACGGCAGGCCGCTCAACAACAGATACGGCAATGAAACTGCAATCAGATTATTGCTCTCACTTTTAGCGCTCACCGCCTCAAGGCTAGAGCTGGCAATCAAGCCGGTGTTTGTCCACGCCACGATGCACTACCTGCGCGTCTATGCTTCAGTCTCGGTGAGCAGCAGCGAGGCAAACGACGTGTACAGCAGCATAGGCTACGTGAAGCACTGCTTCCAGTGCGGCCACCGGTTCAAGGCAAAGGAATACGGCAATGCAAGATGCGAGTTGTGCGGAAGCGCGATGCGAACCGGAGGGCAGCTGTGGACCGGGCCGTTCCATGACGGGGAGTTTGTGAAAAAAATGCTGGGCCTTGGCGCTGACAGGCAGTGCAAAAAGGTGCTTGACGCTGCGGCTGAAGAAGCAAGCGAAATCCCTTACTATTTCAGGGCTGACGAAATCTCGGCGAAGCTCAGGACAAACCCTCATTCAGTGCAAAAGATAATCGAAAAGTTACAGTCTGCAGGCTTTGTCGCGTCAAGGGCTGCGCTCAACACGGGCGCGTTCAAGACGGACGCGAGGATCGATCAGATTCTAGAAGTTTTGAAATAGCTAGTTGTTAATGGGCATGGCATTGACTGATTCGTCAACGAGATCCTGCCAGTTCTGAGTAAGCTCGGGATCGGGGTCGGTCCTGTCGCCGCCGTCTACTTTCTGCCCAAGTGCATTCAGGTACGCTCCATAGGCGTCAAGTGCTTGATTGTAAAGGTCGTAGCTCTCCTTCCATTCCTGCGCGGGCTGCCGGTTGTCAAGGTCCTGTCGCATTGTGTCTATCTGCGATTTGGCAGAATCAAGCTGGGCTAATGTGTCGCTTACTACTGGATCATTGTTTTTCCATTGCTCAAACTTGGCATCAATGTCGGCGGCAAGGTCGTTGTGCCGGGCATACACGTCTGCGATCACCTCATTGTCGGTGAGGGGCGGCCCGAAGGCGCCTGGGCTGCTCTGGGGCACATACCATATCAGAAAGCTTGATCCAATGATCGCTGCTCCAATGCCAATAGAGAGCACTACTCCCTTCTTGCTTGCCAAACCAGCATAGCTTTTTGTGCCCTCCAATAAAAAGGATATCAAAATATATCTAAGCAATTCCACAGGTGGTAAATGAGCTCCGGGCAGGCTCCGCCAAATGTCGGAAGGATAACGTACCGCGAGAACCTGACGCCGGATCTCGCGATAATCCGGGTGCAGCAGGCAGACGGGAGCGAGGTGCCTGATTTCAAGGCCGGCCAGTTCGTGGCTCTTGGGCTCAAGGTTGACGGCGACGACAAAATCACATACAGGGCTTATTCGCTGGCTTCGCCGCCCGAAGAAAAAAAGCATTTTGAATTCTATGTAAAGTGGGCCACCGAGCCGGTGATGGGCAAGTTTACAAGCACACTCTTCAGGATGGGACAAGGCGATTCACTTTATTGGCGCAAGCCCGCCGGCGCATTTACCATCGAAGACAGGAAGGCAGACGGGACGCCGGAGACAAGGCGGCTGATACTGGTCGCGTCGGGGACCGGCCTTGCGCCGTTTGTGAGCTATGCTCTCCATTTGAAAATCGCCGGGTCGAAAAGGGAGATAGTACTATTACACGGGGCGAAATATGCACAGGAGCTGGGCTACCGCGACGTCCTTGAGAGGATGGCCGCAAGCAACCCGAACTTTAAGTACCTGCCGACGGTGAGCAGGCCGGATCACCAGCTATCGCAGGGGTGGCGCGGGAGCACCGGCAGGGTGGAGATGCTGCTGGGATCGCAGCTAGAAAAAACAGTGGGCGAAAAAGTAACTCCAGAAAACTCGTTCTTCCACATTTGCGGCTATCAGGGGACGATCGACTCTGTGATCGCGGTCCTGAGCCCGCTCAGCTTTGTCACCAACCGGAGCAAGCGCAAGGACGGGTCGTTTGACATCAAAATAGAAACATATGGCTGACAGCAACCCTCATTATACTGTGCCTTCATAAAACAGCAGTTGTCATTCGCTGCAAGGATCACGCGCTATCAGGCGTCGATTATGGTGGATATCTGCGACCTTGACCTGATCGGAAGCAAGCTGGAGCAGGCCGGTCTTGTCATCGACCTTACAAGGGAATACTACCAGCAGGAAGTGATTGAGCTGCCATATGCTCAAGAGCTACTACAAAAGTGCGGCATTGCAAACCTAGTGGGTGACAGGATAGTAAAGCAGGCGCTCGACATGAAGCTGGCAAAAGAGGCAAGCCTACGAAAAATCTCTGGTGTGCCGTTTCTCATGATCTACAAGTTCCAGCACAGTTAGCCTAAACGTGAAAAAATGATAAAATTCTGATACAGAAAGACGCGGCGACGCATGGATTATACAAATAGCTGTATCACTACACATAATAACAAAAGGTCGCCAAGTTTTACATGATGTCAGAAGAGCATGACGAGCTGCCAAAAGAGGAGGGACAAAAGGCGATGGACAAAGCCGACCGCCGGCTGTCGCGCTTGGAGCGGGAGAGCAGGCTTCTTGTCAAGCGCTCTGAAGACTACCAGGTTTTTGACAATGTCTTTGACGTGTCGACGCTCATGGTCATCAACGACCTGAGGGACGACGGCGTTATACAGCAGGTTAGGGGCTCGCTTGCCGCAGGCAAGGAGTCTAAGGTATACATCGCCGTGGCGCCCGACGGATCGCTCCGCATACTAAAGATATACCTGACGGTAAGTGCCGAGTTCAAGAAGCGTATGCAGTACATAGCCGGCGACCCCCGGTTTTCCGACATAAAGCGCGGGTCGCGTAGCCTGATAGCTGCGTGGGCAAGGAAAGAGTTCAAGAACATGAAGGCCGCGCACTCCGCCGGCGTAAAGGTCCCGGCGCCAATAGCCGTGAAAAAGAACGTGCTTGTAATGGAGTTTGTGGGAGACAGCGAAGGCAATTCTGTGCCCCCGCTGGTAGAATCCGAGGTCACTTCCGACGATTACAATCAGGTGATCGAACAGGTGATATTATTGTACCAGAAAGCAAGGCTGGTTCATGCCGACCTGTCAGAGTACAACATTTTCAAGACCGGCAGCGGCATCATGCTGTTTGACTTTGGTTCCGCAGTCGACATCCAGCACCCAAATTCAAAACAATTTTTAATTCGCGATGTAATGAACGTAAACAGGTTCTTTGAGAAGCGTGGGATCGAGGTTCTCGATACCGCGCAGGCAGTACAAAAAATCAAAGGAGATATTAAATAATAATCATGAGTTTCCAGCATACGATGAAAATCCCGAAAGAAAGGATAGGCGCCATCATAGGTAAGGGCGGGAAGGTAAAGCAGCAGATCGAAAAGAAGTGCGGAGTGGAAATTGAGATCGACAGCGAGAGCGGCGATGCGACAATTTCCGGCAACAAACCGGTGGAGCAGATGGAGGCTTTCAGGGCGATAGAGGTGATAACCGCCATTTCAAGGGGCTTCTCGCCAGAGCGGGCGTACCGGCTCTTTGAAGACGAGGAAATAATGTTCCAGCAGATAGACCTGCACGACTATGCCGGCAAGTCGCCAAACGCGCTCGAGCGCATCAAGGGCCGGATAATTGGTGAAGGGGGCAAGGCGCGCCGGATGATAGAAGAGCTGACCGGCTGCCACGTCTCTGTCTACGGCCACATGGTCGGCTTTATCGGCAATTTCAAGGAGGTAAAGCTCGCAACCGACGCAATAGTGATGCTTGCCAAAGGCAGCATGCACAAGAGCGTCTACAGCATGCTGCAGGACGCAAGGAGGAGAAACAAGATGGACAGGATGCGACTGTGGGAAGACAGCTACGACGAAGTCAAACCTTCTGAATCTTGATGGTGAGCACGCCGTTCCGGTACTTGTAGTCGGATATGCCCATTTCCTGCGTTAGCTCCAGCGGGACGTCTCTTGTAAAGTTCTGGCCGCCCTTGATGCGGAGCTGACCCTCTGTCAGCTTGACATTTATCTGGTCCTCCGGGCCGGGCACCTCTGCGACAAAAACCATCTCATCATTGTTCTTTATCAGGTCGTAGACCCAGTCCTTCTGATCAATTTCCATTGACATCGCCTTCTCTTCAGACCTTGCCATCATCCTTACCTCGCGTACCCAGTAGATCATGAGGCCGGACGCCGCTGCAATGAAGATAAAGCCAATGCCACCCTGCGAGCGGGCAAGCAGTACAAACATCACCCCGATGAACAGTAGCGCAATGAGCGGGACGATAAAGTCAACCGACCGGCTCGCGTACTTTTTCTTGTATCGGGCTATTTGGGGTCACCCCATACCGGCATTTCTAAATGTAACTAGCACTGCGAGATTATAAATCCTTATACAGTCTGGCCGCCCCACCGCTTGAAAAGTCCGTGGTCGATGTTGAACTGATCGAGGACCTTGCCCACCACGTGATCTATCAGGTCGTCCATCGTCTTTGGTCTGTGGTAGAACCCGGGCATCGCCGGCAGGATTACTGTTCCGGCATCTGCAAGCTTGGCCATGTTGTCAAGGTGTATTTTCGACAATGGAGCTTCCCTTGGCACCAGCACCAGCTTGCGCTGCTCCTTGATGCACACGCCTGCCGCCCTTGACACAAGGCTGTCGTCAAATGCGTTTGCGATGCTGGCAAGGGTCTTCATGCTGCATGGGACGACTGCCATTCCGTCTGTTTTGAACGAGCCGCTTGAAATCGGCGCGGCCATGTTGCTGTCTTCATAGCATCTCGTGGCAAGCGACCTGACATAGTCGGCAGTCCTGACGGTCTCTATCTTGATATTTTTTGCGCCCCACTCACTCATGATAAGATGCGTCTCAACCTTTAGCTTCTTGAGCACCTCCAGCGCCCTTATGCCGTAAATGACCCCGGATGCGCCGGTGATCGCAACGACTAGCTGCAACTGTGGATGATCGGCCCTGCTCGCTATTTAATGGTGCTGGCAAGCATTTATTTACGAAAAAATGCTTGTTCACGGGAGTTGCTGACAGTCTTTGGCACGGTGGCCCTTGACACCACCCGCACGCCTTTCCGGACAGAGACCAGAATACTGGGGGGCGCGGCTACCTTTGCCTCCATTTCGTCAAGCATGTTTGCGCAGACGTCCATAGTCGGCGTCGTGGGGTCGGACATGCCCGCCGAACACGTCAGGGCGATCAGGTCAAAAGGGATCGACACAAAGGGTATCGTTACCGTGCAGGGGGGCAAGACGTTCCACTATGACTCGACGTTTGATTACGACCTGTCAAACAGGGTTACGAACAGGACCGAGCTTGGGGTCTTGGCAGGCTTTGACCCGGTGATCCCGGAAGATTATGCAAAATCAGAATACGTGTACCTTGCAAACAACGACCCAAAGCAGAACGTCAAGATCCTCAGGCACTTCCAGAGCCCCAAGCTGGTGGTATGCGACACCATAGAATTCTGGATAAACGGCAGCCGTGATGACGTCGTCAGGATGATAGGCATGGCAGGCGGCGTTGTGATAAATGACAATGAGGCGCGGCTCCTGTGCAAGGAGGCCAATTTGGCAAAGTGCGCCAAAAAGATAATGTCATGGGGGTCGAAATTTGCGATTATCAAAAAGGGCGAGCACGGTGCCGTTTTGTTTACAAATGATAATCAGGTGTTCCCGGCGGCCGCGTTTTTCCTTGATGAAATAGTCGATCCGACTGGCGCCGGCGACTCGTTTGCAGGCGGCTTCCTCGGCTACATTGCCCACAGTAACAAGTCTGATTTTGCCACGATGAAAGAAGCAGTGATATATGGTAACGTCATGGGCTCGTTTGCAATTGAGGACTTTGGAGTAAAGCGCCTGCTGTCGATAACAAAGGATGACGTTGAGGAGCGATACAGGAAATACCGCAACCTGGTGCAGTTCTAACACAGGATAAATAGTCGCCCGCCTAACTCTCTGGCATGGGTAGGACAGGGAAAAAGATCCTTGGCACGACGACAGCCAAAACAATTGAGTTTCTAAAGAAAGCCTACTGCGACGAAATGCGAATTTTCCACTACTTTTGGTACGTCGGCATAAACATGGAAGGCATTGGCCTCGTGACTTATGCTGCTGCGCTAAAGATGCAGGCAACGAGCGAGCTGACCCATGCGGAGCTGCTTGCAGACAGGATTTCAGAGCTCGGGGAAAAGGCGTCAAGAAATCCTGCAGAGTGGGCAAAGCACAGCACAATAGGGCCGCTTGACCCAGCAAAGCATCTCACGCTCAGGGCCGCGCTAGAGCGGGCAATGCAGTTTGAAGGCAAGGCCATCGAGAACTATAACAACCTTGCTAAGAAGGCGCTGGCGCTGAGCGACCATGTCACGTACAACCTCGCGACCACGATACTGGCTGACGAGGTAAAGGACGAGCAGCACACCGAGGACATCCTCAAGGCGCTAGAAGTAAAATAACATGGCAGTCAACCCCTCAAATATGGAGCAGGCCATCGTTTCGGAGCTCAAGATAAGCGAAGACGAGGCCAAGGCCTTTCTAGCGATAGTCAAGAAGGGCAAAATGGACACCACTAGATTATCAAGCGCGCTTTCCTGGGATGATGATCAGCGCGCCCTTGCGGCTGCAAAATCGCTTGTGGGCAGGGGCATGGTCATTGAAATAACGAAAACCGAATTTGAGTCCCTCCACCCGAGGTTTGCGATCACCAACCGCTACCGGAGGCGCTGCGAGGAGGACGGCGTACCCTTCAAGAAAAACCTCAAGGTCGACAACATTGGAATCGTCCTGGAAAAGCCGTACGAGGATGCAAGAACTAAATAGGTGGCATCCTGCATCAAGAATATCGCAATGACGACTTCAGACCCGACCGGCGGCGACAAGGTGGTCTACTTTGGGGTAATCAACATCAACGAGAACGGCAAGACCATGGGCTCGGTGGACATTTGGCGCAGCCTGTTGACAAAGGAAATGTTCTGTGAGGAAAAGCGCCTGGGCATTGAAGAAATCGTTGACTATATTGGCATGCCAAAAATCGAGAAGGACAAGAAGTGGGCCGTGGCGATAAGTAGGAACAGGAAGGGCCACCTGCGCTGGCGGCTAGTCAAGATGATTAAAGAGGGCAAGCTCACGTTCAAGGATGCCGACGACAAGCCGATAGCGGTCAACGTCAAGGACCTTAAGATCACAGACCACGAATGGTGGAGCTTCTTGGTCGAAGAGAACGTGAACCGCAACATGGAAGTGGAGGACAGGCCAAAAAATGATGCGCAAAGACGACGATGACATTCAAGTTACAGTATTTGTAAAGAGTGCCAGCGGGAGCGCGGTAGCAAGCAAGCTTGCCGGCTATTTTGTAATAAAGGGCCAGGAATTCAGGTTCACTGCAATCGCGTTTGGCAGAATCGGCGGCCACAACGCGAGCGTCAAGATCGCCAAGACCACCTCGGATAAAATAGCAAAGATGGGCATCGACACTGAACAGTTGCTATTAACAATACAGCGCAAGCTGATCGAAGGCGACATTATTCTGCCTGAAGGGATCGGGCCGCCGTCAGAGTAGCGCGCCTTCAAGCGCGCTCCCGCAGGCGCATTTCTTTCTTGCAGCGGGGATCGCAGGCACCAATTCTGCGATTAGCTTTTTCGTCTTTTCCACGTTCTTGGCAAGGGTCTCAATAATCTCAGCAGAGCTGACCGGCTTGTCGGCCCACACGTCGTAGTCAGTCACCGTCGCGACCGACATGTAGCAGATTTCAGACTCCCTTGCAAGCGCAACTTCGGGCACGAGCGTCATGCCGATAATGTCTGCCTTCATTACGTCGCGGAAGAATTTCGACTCCGCCCTTGTAGAAAAGCGCGGCCCTTCGATGCAGACGTAAGTCGCCTTGTTGCGCATTGTAAATTTCAACTTTCTTATCCTGTCGATTGCAATGCTGCGGAGCTCTGGGCAGAATGGGTCTGCGACAGAAACGTGGCACACCTGTCCCCCGTCGTAGTACGTGTACTGCCTTTTCTTTGTAAAGTCGATAAATTGATCAGGAATGGCAATGTCGCCGGGCTTGTAGCGCTCCCGCAGGCTGCCGACTGCGGACGGCGCGATAATGCGCTTGACCCCGAGCTGCTTGAGAGCCCAGATGTTGGCCCTACTGTTTATGCTGTGGGGCGGTATCCTGTGGTCCCTGCCGTGGCGCGGGATGAACGCGACCTTGCCACCTGAATATTCGCCTATCGTAACAAGATCGGAAGGCTCGCCGTAGGGCGTGTGCACCTTGATCTCGCGCTTGCTGGTGAAAAGTCCCGGGTCGTATACGCCGGTGCCGCCAATGATGCCAATGTCCGCGCTATTCAGCATGGTATGTCACCAGCGACTGGACCTTGTAGCCCATCTTGCGCAGCCTGTCTGCGCCGCGCATATCTGACAATTCTATAATGAACGCAAAGCCGGCCACCTTGCCACCTGTTTCCTCTATCAATTGCGCTGCAGCGACGGCAGTCCCACCAGTTGCTATCAGGTCGTCTGCGATCAAAATATTCTCGCCCTTTCTTATCGCGCTTTGCTGGAGCTCCATTATCGCGCTACCATACTCAATGTCATAAGACTTTTTCAGGGTCTTGCCCGGCAATTTGCCTGCCTTGCGGACCATCACCACGCCCTTGCCGAACTTTAGCGCGAGCGCGGTTGCTATGACAAAGCCCCTTGACTCAATGCCGGCCACCGCGTCCACCTTTGCAGTGCTGTAGATGCGATAGAACTCGTCGGCAATGTGGTTGAGGGCGTCGTTTCTCTTGAAGACCGGGTTGATGTCCCGGAACAGGATGCCAGGCTTTGGGAAATCAGGATAACTTTCTATTACGTGGCGCAGGTCGAACTGCTTGGCTTTTGCTCCCACGACAGTAAAGCCATATTCTGGCTGTAAAAAAGATTGCGAAGCTACATCTTTATACAGTCGTGCCGCGAAATAATGGCAGTGCAGACAGAGCAGCAGTTGCAATTCCGCGAAAGGATAGCCAACCTGAAGGACTTTAACGGGGCGTTTGAGCTGGTCAAGTCAGCTATCCTGCAAAAGTTCAGGATGCACAGGGCGGGGCTGAGTCTGATACTACAAATGATGCCAAGCAACCTTGGCGCCTACCATATGCTGGGCTCCAACGCGATAGTGATGAACAGCTACCTTTTGGCAGCTGTTCGGAAAATTGCCGGCTCGACCGAAGAGTACAACTCGTATATTTTCATGGTGCTTGCCCACGAATACCTACACAGCCTCGGCATCGTCGACGAAAACACGGTGCGTCAGATGACCTTTGAGCTTTGCAAGTGGATGCTGGGCGACGATCATACAGCTACCAGGATGGCAAAGGAAGATCCCTCCACGATATACCCGGAATTGAGATCAATGATGCACTCGCAGTTCAGCAGGGACTTCCAGGTCGTCAGGAACTTTGACAAGAGTAACCAGACATATATACAGTAATTGCCTTGTGCAAATTGTGCAAAAACTACAAGAAATGATGCTACTTTTTTGCTAATTCACAGCTGAGAAAATATAAATAACATTCGAGTGCTAATACTTTCACACACATGCCGATAAAGAACGGGGCAGAGTATATCCAGAGCCTCAGGGGCAGGAAGCTCAAAATCTACCTTTTTGGTGAGCTCGTAAAAGAGCCAGTCGACCATCCAATGATCCGGCCGTCGATAAACGCGGTCGCAGAGACCTACGATCTAGCCGTCGAAGAGCCCACGCTTGCGTCGGCAAAGTCTTCGCTGACAGGCATCCAGGTCAATAGGTTTCTACACATCGTTGAAAGCGCGCAGGACCTAGTGGACCAGAACAGGATGCAGAGGAAGCTTGGGCAGCTCACCGGCACTTGCTTCCAACGCTGCGTAGGAATGGACGCGCTCAACTCGTTATATTCAACGACTTTTGAAGTGGACGGCAAGCATGGCACCCAGTACCACAAGCGCCTTATAGAATTCATCAAGACGATGCAGCGCGACAACCTGATCATTGGCGGCGCCATGACGGACGTCAAGGGCGACCGCAGCCTGTCCCCGTCACAGCAGGAGGACCCGGACATGTTTGTTCACATTACAAAGCGCGACAGCAAGGGCGTTTACATCACCGGAGCAAAGGGCCACCAGACGGGGTGCATCAACTCGCACTGGATACTCGTCATGCCTACAATGAGGCTCAAGGCGGAGGACAAGGACTATGCCATAGTGGGCGCAGTCCCGGTGGACGCGCCCGGCATCACCTACATTTACGGCAGGCAGTCGTGTGACACAAGGAGCATGGAGGGGGGCGAAATTGACGCCGGCAACGCGATGTATTCCGGACAGGAGGCTATGATAATCTTCAAGGATGTGTTCATCCCAAACGAGCTGATCTTCATGAACGGTGAGCACGAATATGCCGCAATGCTGGTTGAGCGCTTTACCTGCTATCACAGGCGCAGCTACGTCTGCAAGACCGGTCTTGGCGACGCCCTGATAGGCGCGGCTGCAGCGATCGCCGACTACAACGGCGTTGCAAACGCATCACACATCAAGGACAAGCTGGTCGAAATGACGCACCTCAACGAGACGATATTTGCGGCAGGAATCGCCTCTTCGTACCGGTCCCACCAGACGGCGTCTGGCAACTGGCAGAACGACGACATGCTGGCAAACGTCTGCAAGCACAACGTCACAAGGTTCCCATACGAAATCGGCAGGCTTGCGCAGGATATCGCCGGCGGCCTTATGGTCACGATGCCTTCAGAGAAGGATTTTAGAAGCCCGGAGGTCGGCCCGCTGCTTGAAAAATACCTGAAGGGCAGGAAGGGCGTGTCGACGGAAAACAGGATGAGAGTACTCAGGCTGATTGAAAACATGACCCTTGGCAGAAACGCTGTCGGCTACCTGACAGAGTCAATGCACGGCGCAGGATCGCCGCAGGCGCAGAGGATCCAGATCGCGCGCCAGATGCAGTTGGAATACAAGAAAAAGATCGCCAAGAGGCTTGCAAAAGTCAAGGAAGGCGAAGCTACAGAGAGCGTGCCAGAGTCGTCAGAATATTTTGACAAGATATTTGGCTCAAAGGAAATCAAGAAGAAAGCCAAATAATCATCAGCTCTAGTAACCTTAGTAATAGACTGCAATCATTTTTCTCTCGCTGTTTTTATCGAAAGTCGGCCCAAACAGACCTTATGTCTTAATCTTGAGAGATACCGGTTTACTTGTAGCAAGATAATTACTAGTAGTCATCTCATAAACACCTCCTAAGCAGAATCACTATACATCCAAGCTGAACAAAGCCCAGAAAGTTATCCGCATGGTACTCATAGCGTACCAGAATGCGACGGAAATTCTGCAACCAGGCAAACAACCTTTCTACCTTCCAGCGACGCAAGTAGCGACGAAACGCGCGTCCGTCCTGCGTCCTGGGCCTCTTTCGCCAGCCCAATCTGTGTGGTGCTATCAATTCAACACCATAATTGACAGCCAGCCGCGCATCAAGTGGGTCGCTGTCGTACGCCTTGTCTCCAATCAGGCGTTCTGGTTTTTCATCAGTGACAAAACATGTGGAGAGAGTCGGTTCAACAAGGGTGACCTCGTGCGGCAAAGCAGACGCAATGTGTACGGGTATGGAGACAGGAAGGCCAGAACCGTCTGATATTGCCATGATCTTCGTACCCTTGCCCCGCTTGGTCGCTCCAACCTCATTCCCCCTCTTCGCTACCACAAACGTACCGTCAATGAAGCATTTTCTGAGAGGTCCAGCCCGCCACGCTGCGCAAGTCAGTGGCCAGTGCTTGAAGAACCCGTTCAAAGAGGCGAGCGCATTCATTGTTGAAACCTCCGATGACAGGTCTGGTATGGTGGATAGCGCTCTGGCATGTCATGCCATGGTGCACCCGTACGGAGAATCCATAGAATGCTATTCATCACATCACGAGCATCCCTCCAGGGCCTGCCTTTGCCGTCAGGACGCCGGGATGGGTTGGGGATATATGGCTGGATGGCTGACCATTGTTCGTCTGTCAAATCCATGGTTGTACTCTGAATCTATCATCAGAAAGCTTCTCACAATGAAATATGTCGACTAGAAGGTGAATAATGGCTGATTACAGTCAGTGCTGTACCATTTATGAGATGACTTCTAGTCATTTTCTCAGCGTAAAATGCAAGGTGGGTTGATATCCCATATGCCAATCCTATTTTCGATTTACCCTGTATTTTCTGATTTGCTCTTACGGAGCCTAAAATATTCTATAACATGCGATGCAGTTACAACATACCTATGGGAGCGTAAAAGAAAGGCATTACCTGCAAGTATTCTTGGGTTGCTTTTACCCTTATTTACAGGTCCAATAGGAACGGTAGAATTTTTCACTCTGGCTAGTTCTGCTTTATCCCTAAATGTATTGAGCTTATTGTGATTCTAATGACTTGTTTATAGCGTCAATAGCTTGAACTTGAGGTTCCCTGCAATTTTGGTCTAATATCGCTAGCGATTTCCAGCTATTGCATTGCACATCGAAAAGGGTTATTTATCGGTTCAGCGATAGTTAAGATGATTTACTTCGGGGTTATGTTGATTGAAATTAAACGAGGCTCAAATTGAAGATCTTACCGGGAAAGTTTTTCGCACTATCATCAGCAACGGCAAGGACGGCATACTGCAGTCAGCGCTGTGGAAGGAGCTTGACCTGACAAGCCGCGACGGTTCTCGCGTGGCCATCCGCCTTGAAAGGCGCTCACTTATCCGGCGCGAAAAGATGCTGGAAAACGGCCGGTGGACCTACAAGCTTTTTGCCTGCAAACTTCCTGTTGACACCTCAAGCATCGAACAGGCACCATGTTTGACATGTCCTGTCGAGCACATGTGTTCTCTTGACGGCTCGTACAGCCCGACGAGCTGCAATTTAATTGAAGACTGGCTCATCAATTCTTTTAACAGCAACGCAAACCAGAAGCCACAAAAACCTTCTACCAAAAAATGAGGCTTGCTGACGCGCGCAAAGACCAGTACCGTCGG
>Ga0209431_10002517_pt1 | contig 14858 bp, 22 predicted proteins | sample RifCSP13_3_FD_184021 | JGI IMG/M metagenome (GOLD analysis project Ga0209431, IMG submission 184021) | Soil microbial communities from Rifle, Colorado - Rifle CSP2_sed 13_3 (SPAdes) (version 2) | ecosystem: Environmental > Terrestrial > Deep subsurface > Rock core/Sediment | place: Rifle...
GCGATCACGATCGCCGGACGAAGCCTCGGCCTGCGCGGCGTGGCCTCGACGCGCCCCAGTCTGATCTCGACCGAGGGCCACAAGTCGGGCGTTTTCGGATAGACCGTGCTCGAGGCGACGGTCCTCAGCCGGTCTTCCCAGGATCCTGAGATGGAGTCGATCATTCCTCTAACACCTGGCGCAACGAAGGGTGATGAGTCCGCACCTGCACTCGCAGCCGATCGAGGGCCCGGTTCAATCTCGACTTCACGGTTCCGATCGGCAACGTCAACGCCTGGCCCGTCTCTTCGACCGAAAGGGCTAGGAAGAAGCGCAAGTAGATCACTTGCCGATCTTGCTCACGCAGGCTCTGCAAGGCCCGCCTCAACTCCCCGGCGGCCAGTTGAGCGGCGTCCACTGCCTCGGCCCGGCCGGACGGTGTCTGCATTCGCAGCTCATCCTTCCACCGCTCCTCCGCCCGCAGCGCGCGCTTCAGACTTCGCCAGCGGTTGCGGGCCAGGTTGCGGGCGATCTGTACCAACCACGGCCGGAGGGGGCGCGAAGGGTCGAAGCGATGGAAAGCCCGGAATGCCCTCACGAAGGTCTCCTGCGCCACATCTTCGGCCTCGGTCGAATCACCGAGCATCAAGTAGGCGTAGCGAAACACAGCCTCCTGATGGAGGTGAACGAGCATCTCCCAGGCCGCGCCGTCGCCGCCTCGGGCCCTCCGGACGATCTCGGTATCTTCCAGTGGTTCTCCGGCCGCGTTCGTTGTCGTAGACAATACACCGATGGGCGCGCCGCGGTTCCGAATCGCCCGCCGGATCGAGGGGTCGGCGCGCGGTCCCAACCCTTGCGTGCTTGGGAGGGAAGGCCTATTGTCTCATTCGGCCGCTTGCCTAGAATTCGATTGTCGTCACTTGACCAGCGGTCAATGTAGCGACCTCCCCCAGGTCCGTCCCCCTCGGATCTGGGGGTGTTTTTTGAATACGGGGTGGTACCCCCATCCCTGGTACCGGGCGACCTTAGCCGTCCTTCCCGATTCGCCGCAAGGGCGATGGGGTGGACGCGGCTAGCCTCTCGATCCCAACCGTATATGAGACAAGGGAGGGATTCGTCTCTGGGTGGAACCATCCCTCGCTACATATCATCCTCCCGCCCTCGCGGGTTGCCCGAGCGACCCTACACCCCGCTCGCCGAGCGAAGCACCGGCGAGTGAGAGGCCTTAACCTGCCCGTGGAACCGCGATCCCGACGGGCACTCGCCCCGGGAGGCGCTACACGCGGGCACGGGGGGTGGAGTACCGAAAAGAGCGGTTCATTCTTTCCAGTCCTTGCACGGCGAATGAGGCGCCCCACGAATACTTGACTCATACAGGTGGGTTGACACGGCCGATTCGCGCGCCTAGGCTGGAAGGTAAGCTTGACAGAGAGGCTCGAGATGGGCGCCGAGGGGATTTCTCTCAGGTATCTCCCGCAGGATGTCCTGGCGACTCTCGTCACCTTCGCGCTCGCCTGGGGCTGGCTTCGCTTGATGGACGGGCTGGCCTCCCGAGGGATGATCGAGCCCCGCCTCAGCCGAAAGATCATTCATATCGGGACGGGGCCCTTGTTTGTCTTGTGCTGGTTGCTCTTCAGTCCTTCGCCGGCCGCTCGGTTCCTCGCCGCGCTGGTCCCGCTGGCGATCACCGCTCAGTTCGCGTTTGTCGGCCTCGGATGGGTTCGAGACGAGGATGCCGTGAAGGCAATGACCCGCAGCGGCCACCGGCGAGAGATTCTGCGCGGGCCGCTCTTCTATGGGCTCGTGTTCGTCGCGTTCACGCTGCTTTTCTGGCGAACGACTCCCATCGGGATCGTGGCCTTGATGATTCTATGCGTTGGAGACGGGCTGGCCGATGTCCTGGGCCGGCGGCTCGGCCGTACCCCGTTGCCCCACAATCGAGGGAAGACGCTGGAGGGATCGACGGCGATGTTCCTCGGCGGATTGGCGATGTCTTTGATGATGGCGATGTTGTTCCAGGCAGCCTCCATCTTCCTGCCGCCGATCGGCCCGACAGCGATCCCTGCCATCGCCCTCATCGCGTTGGCGTCGACGCTCGTCGAGACCCTGCCCCTCCCCGACGTCGACAACCTGACCGTGAGCGCCACCGCGGCGGGCCTGGGGTTGCTGTTCTTCTAGCGCGCGCAGAGGAAATCAGCCGCCCCCGCCTGCTGGGGGCTTCCGTTCCGCCTGCTTCGCCGTTTCCCAGAGGAGGTCGAGTTCCTCGGGAGCCATCCCCCTCAGCGGCCGGCCGGACATCTCGGCGGCTCCTTCCATGTGCGAGAACCGCCGGCGAAAGCGATGATTCGTCCCGCGCAGTGCGGTTTCCGCATCGACCCCGATCCAGCGAGCGTAATTCACAACGGCGAAGAGAAGGTCGCCGACTTCGGCTTCCTGGTCGAGCGAGCGGTCGGCGGTTGAGAGCTCAGCCAACTCCTCATCGAGCTTACGCCGAACCCCGTCGACCGATCGCCAGTCGAATCCGACCCGCGCCGCCCGCGATTGAATTTCCAATGCCTGGGCCAAGGCCGGCAAGGCTTGCGGCACGCCGTCCAGGGCACCCCGTCCCCCGCCGGCCTGCTTGCGCTCCTCGGCTTTCAGCCCTTCCCACTTGTGCAGCACCTCATCCACACCTTCCACGACCACACCTGCGAAGACGTGCGGGTGGCGCCGGATCAGCTTGTCGCCGATTTGGGCGATGACATCGACCATCGAGAAGTCGCCCGCTTCGCTGGCGATTTGTGCTTGGAGCACGATCTGCAGCAGCAGGTCTCCCAACTCTTCTTCGAGCGCCGACGCCTCGCCCGAGTCGATCGCCGCCAGAGTCTCGTAGGCCTCCTCCAGCAGGTGGGGACGGAGCGTCTCGTGAGTCTGTTCCCGATCCCACGGACATCCGTCGGGAGCCCGCAGGTGGGCGATCGTTTCTTGCAGGGACTCGAAGGAAGACGGCCTCTCGACGGCGGGGATGTAGACGGAGGATCTGTGGGAGAAGCGGTCGTCCCGATCGAGCTCCACCAGCGGCATTCGGTCCGCTCGTGCCTCGGGAGATCCGGCTGCGTCGAGGAAGGTAATCGGATGGTCCGGCGGATACTGGGCCAGCAGCGTCAACTTGACTTCGGAGGCGACCAGGCGGGAGAAGACCTGCCCTACGAGAGCCGGCCGATCGGGCGACAGACGCGGATAGTGACCGCCAGCGATCTCCAAGCCGTTGACGACTTGCAGCCCGTCCAGCGCGTCGAGTCCGACGAGCTCCAGGCTCGGCTCGAGAAAGCTCGGCGCGTGCACGACCCGGACGGCGATCCCCTCCGCCCGCGCCGCCGCCTGCAATGCCTGCGTCGTCGCCTCACCCACCATCGGGTCTCCTGGCACGGCGTAGACGACCTCCAGGCCGCGTAGGGCTGATTGCATCAGGCGGTCCACGATCTCGCGGTAGACCTCCTCAAAGTCGGCGTGGGCGGCGTAGACTTCATCAAAGCTGTCGCAGGGATGATCGGCGGCGATTTCCCTCGCGGCAGGATGCTCGAGTGTCCGCACAAAGAGGATCGAGGCGTCGTCGATGACCCGCCGGCCCTCGACCGTCATCCCCGACATCGGTCCCGGACCGAGGCCGACGATGGTAATTGCCGACGCCATGGGCACCTCCTCAGGGGAAAACAGGCGGGGCCGGGGAACGTCTGCGCGCCCCGGCCCCTGCGAAGGTACTCTCGCTGATTGGATAGATCAGCGCTTGGTGTAGGTGGGCGCCTTGCGCGCCCGCTTGAGACCGGGCTTCTTGCGTTCCTTTTCCCTGGCATCACGCGTGACGAACCTGCCGGACCGCAGCGCAGGTCGCAGCGCCGGGTCCATGGCCAGCAGGGCCATGGCGACGCCGCGCCGGACCGCACCGGCCTGCCCGGTGACGCCGCCGCCACTGACGGTGACGGTCATATCGAGCGTGCTCTCCATCCCGGCAGCCCGCAGCGGCCCCGTCAGCGCTTCCATGTCGCCGAGGCGAGTGAAGTAAGCTGCCGCCTCTTTACCATTGACGGTCCATTGGCCCGTCCCCGCGATTAGGCGCACGCGGGCCGTGCTCGTTTTTCGCCGTCCGACGCCCTCGTAGTATTGACTCGCCATGCTGACCCTTCCTCCCTGGCCCTCACCCGTTCAGAGGGACAGGCTTCTGCGAACTGTGTGGATGCTTGGTTCCGGCGTAAACGTGCAGTCGCCGCATTAACCTGCGACCCTGGCGGCTCTTGGGCAACATCCCGCGCACGGCAGACTGGATCACACGCTCCGGGTGGCGCGCTAGTTGATCGCGCAGGGGGATCGCCTTCAGCCCTCCCGGGTATCCGGAGGCGCGATAGTAGACCTTCTCCTCCAGGCGCTTGCCAGTGACCGCCACCTTCCCGGCATTAATGACGATGACGAAGTCTCCCAGATCGACGCCCGGGGTGTAATCGGGGCGCGCCTTGCCCAGCAGAGCCTGCGCCACCCGGCTGGCCAACCGCCCGAGGTTCTTCCCTTGGGCGTCGACTAGAACCCAGCGTGATCGCACGTCCTCGGCTTTTGGATAGTACGTCTTCTGCACGGTCCCGCTCCTGCTACGGCCGAGGGCGTTTCTCACCCGTCGGCCTGATTCTCATCGAATTCGACCGCCTCCAAGCACAGCCCGTGTGCCGGGGCGAGACGTCCTTGCCAACGCAGCCTCGGATTCGCCAGGCTGTCGGCGATGGCCTCGGGAGCAATCCTGCCCTGGCCGACCGCCACCAACGCCGCCGTCAACCGGCGCACCATTCGATAGAGGAAGGCGTCGCCTTCAATCACGAAGGAGGCGCCTTCATCGTTTTGGATCCAGTCCGCACGGCGCACCGTTCTGCGGGTGTGCGACTCCCGCCGCGGAGGCTGCCCGAAGGCGCCGAAGTCGTGCTCCCCGAGCAGCATGGCGCCGGCCCGAGCCATCGCCGCCAGTTCCGGCCCCGGCCAAACTCGCCAAGCATATCGCTCGCCGAGGGGCTGACGCTCGGGCGCCACGATGACCCGGTAGCGATAGCGCCGCCAGTGCGCCGCGTAGCGCGGATGAAACCCGGCTGGCACCTCGTCGGTTCGGACCACGGCCGCATCCGAAGGCAGCATCGCATTCAGCGCCTGGGTCAGACGGTCCGCCTCGCGATCCCACGCCAAGCTGTAGGCGATGACCTGGCCCGTGGCGTGGACCCCGGTGTCGGTGCGGCCGGCGGCGCGGATCGCTTGTTCCTGCCAGCCCAGGCGGCGGAGCGTCTTCTCCACTTCGCCTTGCACCGTCCGACGCCCACGCTGCCGCTGAAAACCGGCGAACTCGGTGCCGTCGTACGCAAGGATCGATTGGTAAGTTACCAGCGCCGCCCCCAGGTCACTGCGAGTCACCCGCCCTCGCCCCTCCGGGCACCCCTTCGGGTGCACCCTGGGTGTGCACCCTGGGTGTGCACCCTGGGTGTCCGCCGCCCTTGGCGCGCTGCCCCCTGGGGGCGCCCGCCCTTGGCGCCCTGCACCGCTTCCGGTGCGCCGTAGGGCGTGGCGGCCTATTGAGACCGTTGGGCGCTGGGGCAATCGCCTACTTGGGGAGATTGCCACGCCGCCGCGCCCTTCGGCGCACCCGAAGGAGTGAAGCCGGCGGCTCGCAATGACAGACCTCCAGGCGGGCCTATTCCTCGACCAGTTCGAGATAAACCATCTCCGCCGAATCGCCGTGCCGGGCGCCGAGCTTGACCATCCGAGTGTAGCCGCCCGGGCGCGAAGTGTAGCGTGGAGCGATTTCGTCGAAGAGTTTCTTGACGACTTGTGGATCGTTCAGACGGCTGGCGGCGATCCTTCTCGCATGAACCGCCCTGGTTTCGCCGGCGGCGGCGCCGGCCTTTGCCCGGGTAATCAGCTTCTCGGCTTCGTCGCGCACGGCGGCAGCCTTCGCTCGGGTCGTCCGAATCCGCTCGTGGCGGAAAAGTTCCGTCACCAGGGTCCGTCGCATTGCGCTTCGGTGCCCGCGCGGGCGACCCAGTTTGTAGCCGGAGACGCGATGTCGCATGCCTGGTTTACTCCACCGCCGGGGCCACCGGTTCGGGCTCGCCCATCATCTCGCCTTCGGTCTCGGCCCCCGCCAGATACCCCTTCTCCGTCAGCCGCTCACGCAATTCATCCAGGCTCTTCTCGCCGAAGTTGCGAATCGAGAGCATGGCGTCGGGGCCCTTGTCCAACATGTCGAGCACTTCGCCGACCGTCGTAATGCCCGTTCGTTTGAGCGAGTTGAAGACCCGCACCGAGAGGTCCAGGTTCTCGATCGGGATGTCGTAGATCTCGCTCGCCATGCGCGGCTGCTCTTCCCGGGCGGCCGCCGCCAGCAGGCTCTCTTCGGTGACGCCGGCGATGTCTCGCAGGTGGGCGATCAGGATCTGGGCGCTCCGGCTCAGCGCGGCCTCGGGCTTGATCGTGCCATCGGTCCAGATCTCGATGATCAACCGATCGAAGTTGGTGTCCTGACCGACGCGGGCATGGCCCACTTCATAGTTGACGCGCCGGACCGGGCTGAAGATGGCGTCGGTCGGCAGCTCGCCGATGGGCAAGCGACCGCGCTCGTCGGACGGCGAGTAACCCCGCCCGCGTTGCGCGTTCATCTCCATCTCGAGGTGGGCCTTCTCATCATCGACCGTAAACAGGTAAAGCTCGGGGTTGACGATCTCGACCTCGGCCGGGGCCATGATGTCGGCAGCGGTGACGACGCCTTCGCCCCGAACTTCGAGCCGCAGACGAGCCGAGTCGCCCTCGTGCAGCTTGAGTCGAAGCTGTTTGACGTTGAGCATGACCTGCAGCACGTCTTCGCGCACTCCGGGTAGATCCGTGAACTCGTGGGCGGCATCGTTGAGGCGGACCGAGGTCACCGCGGCCCCTTCCAACGAGGCCAGTAAGACGCGCCGCATAGCGTTTCCAAGCGTAATTCCATAACCGCGCTCGAGCGGGCTGATGACGAACTTGCCGTAGTTGCGGGCCACGGCTTCGCGCTCGATCTTCGGCATCACCATACTAGTGCTGAACACAGGTACCCTCCGGCGGCCAGGGCCTAGCGCGAGTAGAATTCGACGATCAACTGTTCGTTCAAAGTGGCGTCAACGTCTTGCCGTTCCGGCGCGTGCAAAACCTTCCCGGTCAATCCCCACACGTCCCGTTCCAGCCAGCGTGGCGCGTTGCGCGTCTCCGCCAGATTCGGCAGACCCTTGAAGTAAGGACGCTGGCGCGAGCCGGCGCGGACCTCGATCAGATCCCCCGGGCGGACCAGCACCGACGGCACGTCGGTCCGACGACCATTGACATTGAAGTGGCCGTGGGTGACGAGCAGGCGGGCGTGGGCCCGGTTCTCGGAGTACCCCAGCCGGAAGACGACGTTATCCAGTCGCCGCTCCAAGGTCGTCAGCAGGTTCTCCCCGGTCATGCCGCGGCGCTGCAAGGCGCGCTCGTAGAAGCGCCGGAACTGGCGCTCGCTCGTGCCGAACAGGCGGCGAGCCTTCTGCTTTTCGCGCAGCTGCCGGCTATAGTCGGAGACGCGCCGGCGCCGGAATTGGGCGTCGCGGCCGTGGTCGCCTGGGGGATAGCCGCGGCGCTCGAAGGAACACTTCGGCGTGAAACAGCGCTGGCCCTTGAGGAAGAGCTTTTCGCCTTCCCGACGACACAGCTTGCAGACAGGTCCGGTGTATTTGGCCATAAGTCCTTTATCTTCTTGGCTTCCCGCGAGCTTGAAGTTCGCGGGAAGCTTCCTCGATCACATCCTGCGCTTCTTCGGGGGCCGGCAGCCGTTGTGCGGGATCGGCGTGACATCACTGATCAGGCGCACTCGGACTCCCGAGGCCTGAACGGCTCGAATGGCCGCCTCGCGCCCCGGGCCCGGGCCCTTGACCAAGATGTCCACCTCCTGAAGCCCCAGGTCGGCTGCGGCGGACATCGTCTCCTGCGCCGCCATCCGGGCGGCAAAAGGGGTACTCTTCCGCGAGCCTTTGAATCCGGCGCGCCCAGCCGAGCCCGAAAGTAACGCATTGCCCTGGGTATCCGTGATCGTCACGATCGTGTTGTTGAAGGTGGCGTGAATATGCACCCGCCCATGGGCCAGGGTGCGGCGGGCCTTGGTCTTGCCCGCCCGGCGAGTCGCCTTCGTCTTTCGTACCATTCGTCTCCGCCTTCCCGCGTGATCCGGATCCCCAGGAGGACCCAGCCGTTACTTCTTCTTCGCCCCACGCCGGCGGCCGCGCCCGGCGACGGTCTTCTTGGGCCCCTTGCGGGTCCTGGCATTTGTCTTTGTCCGTTGACCGCGCACCGGCAGGTTGCGGCGGTGGCGCAATCCACGATAGGAGCCGATATCGACCAGCCGTTTGATGCTCAGCTGCACTTCCCGTCGCAGCTCACCTTCAACGGTGTACTTTTGAATGTGGTCGCGCAGCCGGGTGATTTCGTCCTCGGTCAGGTCGCGCACCCGAGTGTCGGGGCTGACGCCGGCGGCGGCCAGGGACTCGAGCGCCCTGGTCCGGCCGATTCCATACAGGTAGGTCAGCCCGATCTCCACCCGCTTTTCCCGCGGCAAATCGACGCCTTCGATTCTGGCCATGCTGTTATCCCTGTCGCTGCTTGTGCCGCGGGTTGTCGCAGATCACGTACACACGACGATTCCGCCGCACGATCTTGCATTTCGGGCAGCGCTTGCGGATGGAAGACGAGACCTTCATGACGTCAAAACTCCCTGGGCTTCGGCCAAGCTGGGCCGGCCAGCAAAGAAGTTATTATACCAAGATGCCCGTGGTCCGTCCAGACGCGGATCTTCGAGGGTCGTCAGCATCACCGGGCCGCCGGCTGTCACCGCCACGCTATGTTCGAAATGGGCGGTCCGTCGCCCATCGCGCGAGACGACCGTCCAGCCGTCGTCCAACACCCTCGTTTCCGACCCTCCGGCCAACACCATCGGTTCCAGCGCGATGGTCATCCCGGGACGGAGTAGCAGCCCCTTGCCGGCGACACCATAATTGGGAACCTGGGGATCTTCGTGCATCGCCCGCCCCACCCCATGACCGGTGTAGTCCTTCGTCACGTTGAAGCCGCGGCCCTCGACCGCCTGTTGAATGGCGGCGGAAACGTCGCCGGTGCGCCGCCCGACCTTCATCTCGCCGACACCGGCCCACAGCCCCGCCAAAGTCGCCTCGAGCAGGCGCCAGGCCTCGGGCGGGATCTCTCCCACGGGCACGGTGACGGCCGAGTCGCCGACAAAGCCTTCGACGATCGCCCCACAGTCGATGCTGACGATGTCGCCTTCCTTTAGCCGCCGGCGGCCCGGGATCCCGTGGACGAGCTCTTCGTTGACGCTGACGGTCGTGACGGCCGGGTACGGCGTCGGTCCGGGGTAGCCCAGGAAAGCCGGCGTCGCACCATGCCGGCGCAGAATCTCGGCTGCCGCCTGGTCGATCTCGGAGGTCGTCACGCCCGGCCGGACCACGGCCACCGCTGCCAGCAGTGCTTCGGCGTTAACCCGGCCCGCCTGGCGCATGCGCTCCAGCTCGGCTGCGTTCTTGATTTCGATGCCACGCCGCCACGTCATGCCGGTGTCCTTCGAGCGATCTCCTGGAGCAGCGCCTCGGTCACTTCGGCGACCGGGCGTTCGCCATCGACCTCGAACAGCAAGCCCCGGTCGCGGTAGTGGGCCTCGAGCGGCGCCGTCTGGTCGAGATAGACCTGGATCCGCTTTTCGACCGTGCCCTCCCGGTCGTCATCACGCTGCACAAGCGGCGAGCCGTCGATGTCGCACACCTCCGGTCGCGCCGGCGGATGGTACTCGATGTGATAAATGTGTCCCGCCTGGCGGCACATTCGGCGGCCCGAGAGCCGCCGCACCAGAACTTCGCGCCGAACGCGTACTTTGACCACCAGGTTGACGGCGGCGCCTCGCGCGGCCAGCTGCGCATCCAATCCATCCGACTGAGCGACGGTGCGCGGGAATCCATCGAGCAAAGCGCCCTGGGCGCAGTCGGCTCGCGACAGCCGTTCCCCCACCATTCCGATCGTCACGTCGTCCGGCACCAACATCCCCTTGTCGAGATACGTCTTGGCCAACTGGCCCAGCTCGGAGGCGGCCTGCACGTGCTGGCGGAACAGGTCGCCGCTCGAAATCTGGGGAATCCCGAGCGTCTCAGTCAGACGCTTGGCCTGGGTGCCCTTGCCCGCACCGGGTGGGCCGAGCAGGATCACGAAGAGCGCCACACCTCGCCTTAGCGAACAAGCACCGCCGAGTCATACCCGCGCAACTTGAGCTCGGCCTCAATCGAACGGTAAACATCGCGCACGACCCCGACCACGATCAACAACCCGGCCGACGAAGTGGCCAGCAAACCCGGATTCGATCCGCCGGTCTGGAGAACCAACGTCAGCAGAAACGGCAGAATGGCGATGAACCCGAGGAAGAACGCCCCGGGCAGCGTGATCCGTCGCAGCACGCGAGTCAGGTACTTCTGCGTTGCGGCGCCGCGCGTGACGCCCGGGATCTGAGCGCCGGCCCGTTTCAAATTCTCTCCGTAGTTCTGCTGCTGGAAGAGCACATCGGTATAGAAGAAGGTGAAGCCGACGACGAGCACGAAATACAGCAGCCAGTAGGCGTTCGAACCGCCGCCGAAGGTAGCCTGCATCCCCAAGGCGAGGTTCTGCAGCACCGACGATTGGGCATTGACGAAGAACTGCGCCAGCAGGGCCGGCAAGGTAATCAACGTTTGGGCGAAAATGAGCGGGATCATGCCGGCCATGTTGACCATTAGCGGCAACGTCCCCTTGACCGGCATCGACATCCGATTGCCCATGCGTCGGCCAGGATACATCACCGGCACATTGCGCCGACCCTCCTGGACGAAGACGATGGCCACGATCGTGCCCAGGGTGACCACGATCAGGACGACCAGCAGCGCCAGGCGAGACTGTTCGTCGGCCAGGATGCTGGCGAAATTGGCCGGCATGCGAGCGACGATCCCGGAGAAAATGATGATCGACAGGCCCTGATTGCGCAGGCCGTTTTCCGAGATCAAGTTGCCGAGCCAGATGGCGAACATCGTGCCGGCGGTCATAGTGATGATCATCGTCAGCGTCGACACGTTGGTGCCGAACGCATTGATCAGGATCGACGTCCCCGGCGGGGCGAACTGCTGAAAGAGCTGGATCTGCCCGACGGCGTTGAGCGCCGCCATCGGCACGGCCAGGATGAAGGTCCAGCGTTCCATCCACTTGCGCGCCTGCCGCGGGTCCTCCTCGCTCATCCGCTGCAGCGACGGGATGATCGGCACCAGAAGCTGCAGGATGATCTGGGCGGTGATGTACGGGTAGACCCCCATCGCCAGAATGGAGAAATTCGAAACCGTCCCACCCGAAAGCAGATCGAGCAGATTGAACAGCGGGTTCTGCCCGAACAGCCCGGCGAGCGCGCCCCGATCGACGTTCGGGACGGGAACGTGGGCCGCGAAGCGGTAGATCACGAGGATCAGCCCCGTGAACAGCAGGCGGTTGCGAATGTCCGGCGAGATCCAAAGGAACCGCCAGGGGGACCGCCTCATATCGCCCTTCCGTTCCGGGCCGACCTCTGGGTCATCGCGCCAATACCTCCACCGAGCCGCCGGCGGCCTCGATCTTGGCGCGCGCCGCCCGGCTGATGCGATGGACCTTCACCCGCAAGGGCACCGAGATATCGCCGTGGGCCAACAGCACGACGGGCAGCGCCGGGTCGCGGAGAAGTCCGGCCTGACCCAGCGCGTCCGGAGTGATATCGCTCTCCGGTTGGAAGCCACCCAGGCGTCCAACATTCACTTCGTTCCACTGCACGCGGCGGATATTGGTGAAACCGCGTTTGAAAGGGAGTCGGCGGAAGAAGGGCACATTGCCGCCCTGGCGGAAGATCTTGCCTCCCGTCCCGGCGCGGGCGCCCTCGCCTTTGGTCCCGCGGCCGGCCGTCTTGCCCTGCCCGGCGGCGATGCCGTGGCCGACCCGTTTGCGACGTCGGACGGAGCCGTGGCGGGGTTTGAGATCGTGGAGCTTCATGACCTACTCCTCAACGCGCAGCAGGTGCCGCACGCTGGACAGCATCCCTCGCAACGCCGGCGAGTCCGACTTCTGCACGGTCTGATGCATACGGCGAAGGCCGAGCGCTCGGACGGTCCGCTTCTGACGGAGGCTGTACCCGATCGGGCTGCGCACCAGCGTGATCCGCAGCAGCTTGGCCTTGGTCTCAGCCATGACGGCGCCGCTCCCAGAAGGGTCGCAAGGCCTCGGCCGGCTTGCCGCGTTGGGCGGCCTCGTCCTCGACCCGCTTGAGCGACTGCAGGGCGTCCAGCGTGGCCGTCGCGACATTGAGCACGTTGGCACTGCCCAGCGACTTGGTCAAGATGTCGCGCACGCCGGCCGCCTCGAGGACGGCGCGGACGGCGCCGCCGGCGATCACCCCGGTGCCGGGGGAGGCGGGCTTGAGCAACACCCGCGCCCCGCCGTGCTTCGAGATGACCTCGTGGGGGATCGTCGTCCCCGCTAGCGGGACGCGGTCCATGGCGCGTCGTGCTCGATCGGAGGCCTTGTGAATCGCCTCGGGCACCCCGCGCGCCTTGCCGACGCCCAATCCGACCTTGCCCCGATTGTCGCCGACGACAACGGTTACCCGGAAAGAGAAGCGCCGTCCGCCCTTGACAACCTTGGCCACCCGGGCGATGTCGATCACGCGCTCATCGAACTCGTCGCGTTCTTCCGAACGATCACGTGGATTTCGTCTCACAGACTCCCTCTCTCGACGGCGCCATCGTCCCGCCGCTCCAGGCTAAGGACCTGGACGGCTGGATGGCTTGCCGCTCAGAACTCGAGCCCTGCCTTGCGGGCGGCTTCGGCCAGGGCGCGCACGCGTCCGTGGTAGCGATAGCCGCCTCGATCGAAGATCACTTGCTGAATCCCTTTAGCCCGGGCCCGTTCGGCGACCAGGGTCCCGACCAGTTTGGCCTGCTCGGTCTTGTTGAGGCCATCGGCGTGGGTCTTGACCTCAGCCTCGAGAGTCGAGGCGGCGACCATCGTGCGGCCGGCGCCATCGTCGATCAGCTGAGCGTACATCTGCGAGATGCTGCGGAAGACATTCAGCCGCGGTCGCTCGGCCGTCCCGGCGACTTTCTGGCGCACGCGTGACTGGCGCCGGGCGCGGGCCTCTCTGCGGGTGTGATGTCCCATGCTAGGTCACCTTGCCGGCCTTGCCGGCCTTATGGCGAACATGCTCGCCGACATAACGGATGCCCTTGCCCTTGTAGGGTTCGGGCGGGCGCACCTTGCGAATGTCGGCGGCGACCTGGCCGACGAGTTCCTTGTCGCTCCCGGTCACTCGAATCTGGCGCGCCTTGGTATCCACGTCGAAGGCAATTCCCGCCGGGGGTGGAACCCTCACCGGATGGGAGAAGCCGACATACAGGACCAAGTCCTTTCCTTCCAGCTCCGGCCGATAACCGACGCCTTCCACCTGGAGCTCGCGGCTGAAGCCTCGGCTGACGCCAAGCACCATGTTGTTCAACAAGGCCCGCGTCAATCCGTGCAAGGCACGCGCCCGGGGCTCATCCGACGGCCGTTCGACCCGAACCGCCTTCCCGGCGACGGCGATCCTCATGTCGGGATGAAAGCTGCGGGCCAGCTCGCCCTTGGGTCCACGCACCTTCACGTGGCGCCCGACGACTTTCACCTCCACGCCGTCGGGCAGTTCGACCGGCATTCGACCGATGCGCGACACCTCAGCCTCCCATCACCAAATCTGACACAGAACTTCGCCGCCGACGCCGAGTTGGCGGGCGCGCGAGCCGCTCATCACGCCTTTGGGAGTCGAGAGGATCGCCACGCCGATTCCCGAGCGCACCCAAGGGATCTCGCGTTTGCCGGTGTAGACGCGTCGGCCGGGTCGGCTGACACGCTTCAACCCGCTGATCACCGGCCGGCGCTCCCGCCGCTCTCCAACGTACTTGAGATGGAGCCGCAACACCGGCTGGGGCTTCCCCTCCTGAGGCGCCACCTCGTAGCTTTCAATGTAGCCTTCCTCCTGGAGAATCCCGGCGATGGCCACTTTGATCTTCGACGAGGGAAGGGCGATGACGGTGTGACCGGCCAGCAGCCCGTTGCGTATACGAGTCAACATATCGGCAATCGGATCGGTAAGGCTCATCCTGTCTCTCCCTCGCCCGTCACCAACTGGCCTTCACCACGCCCGGGATCTTGCCCTCCAGGGCCTGCTCGCGGAAGCAGATGCGGCACATGGCGAAACGCCGGATATACCCGCGCGGCCGGCCGCAGATCCGGCAGCGATTGCGCACCTGGTTCTTGTACCGGCGCCGGGTTTCCCGAATGATGATCGATTTCTTCGCCATACTATTCGCCTCTCCGGAACGGCACGCCCAACAGCTGCAGCAGCCGACGCCCCTGTTCGTCGTCGGGGGCGTCCGTGACCAGCGTCACTTCGAAGCCGCGGATCTTGTCGATCTTGTCGTAGACGATTTCCGGGAAGATCAGCTGTTCCCGGATCCCCATCGTGTAGTTGCCCCGGCCGTCGAAGCTGTGGGCCGAGACGCCGCGGAAGTCGCGGGTGCGGGGCAGCGCCACGTTCACCAGCCGGTCGAAAAACGACCACATCCGCTCGCCGTGCAAGGTGACCTTGAGCCCGATCGATCGGCCTTCGCGCAACTTGAAATTGGAGATGCTCTTGCGCGCTCGAGTCACCACGGGACGCTGCCCGGTAATGACAGTCATATCCTCCACCGCCGCATCCAGGGCCTTGGCATTCTCGAGCGCCTCGCCCACGCCGACATTGACGATGA
>Ga0209431_10002518_pt1 | contig 14855 bp, 10 predicted proteins | sample RifCSP13_3_FD_184021 | JGI IMG/M metagenome (GOLD analysis project Ga0209431, IMG submission 184021) | Soil microbial communities from Rifle, Colorado - Rifle CSP2_sed 13_3 (SPAdes) (version 2) | ecosystem: Environmental > Terrestrial > Deep subsurface > Rock core/Sediment | place: Rifle...
CGCGGCCACGCGGGCGACGAGGACGTCACGCAGGACCGGTGGCAGGTCGCCATCGAGGTCGCCGTGGCGCCCCCGGCCTGGCCCGTCGCCGCCGTCGGCCCCCACCAGCACGAGCTCCTCGACGTAAAACGGGTTGCCGTCGGAGCGGGCGAGCAGCCGGTCCACCAGGGCGGGATCCGGCGGCGTCTCGAGGATCGCGGCAACCTGGGCTTCGACCTCGTCGCGGCCGAACGGCTCGAGATCCATCCGATCGACGTGCTCCTCGCGCTCGAGCTCGGCGATGAAGGCGAGGTTGCCGACGGCCGCGCCCTGGGCATCCGTGCGCAGGGCGAGGGCGATGAGGACCGCATCCCCGCGGAGATTCCGGACCAGGAAGCCGAGCAGCTCGCGCGTCGACCGGTCGGCCCACTGGACATCCTCGATCTCGATGACGAGCGGGCGGGACGCGGCGAGCCGTTCGAAGACGCCAAGGACGAGCTCGAAGAGGCGGGCCTGGGCAGCACGGTCGAGCTCAGCCGGGGCGGGCATGTCGGCGGCCCGCAGGGCGAGCTCCGGGATGAGCCTCGTGAGCTCGGCGCGGCCCGGGCCCAGGAGGGCCGGCAAACGCTCGGCCGAGGTCGCTCGGACGAGCTCACGGAGGATCTCGACGAACGGCGCGTACGGGACGGCGCCGTCGGCGGTCTCGAGGCAGGCCCCCTGGACGACGAGGGCACCGTCGGGGGCCGCGAGCTCCGCGAATCGATCGAGGAGCCGGCTCTTGCCGATCCCAGCCTCGCCCGCGATCACGATCGCCCGGCCGTGGCCCGTCGCGACGCCGCCCAGCATCGCGCCGAGGCGCGCGAGCTCGATCCCCCGCCCGACGAACGATCGACGCCCCAGGGCCTCCACCACGGCGGGCGCATGATACGCGCGGCCGCAGTGCCGACGAGGGTCCAACCGGGTCAGACGCGGCCGGATCCCGGCCGCCCTCGGGCGCGCCGTCGCCCCGACAGCGGCTTCGTGGCCCGGTGGCCGGTCAGGCGGGGGTGAAACCCGCCAGCTCAAGACGGCCGCGGACGTTGCTCCGGGCTCGACAGAGCAGGGTCCGCGTGGCGCCGGGCGTCCGGCCGATGGATGCCGCGATCTCCGGCCCGCGGTAGCCCTGGGCGGCAAGCAGGAGGGCGCCGCGGTCGTCCGGCGAGAGCTGGTCGAGCACGGCGTGCAGGGCGTCGAAGAGCTCGGCCTCGACCACGATCGTCTCGGGGCTCTCGGGCGCGTCCGGCGTCGGAAGGTCGGCGGCCCGACGGTCGACGACGGTCAGGTGCCGGCCCCGGCTCGCAACGAGGTTGCCGGCGACGCGATGCAGCCACGCCGCCAGGTCGTCGGGGGTCCGGCCGGCCTCGACCTCGCGGGCCAGCCTGAAGAAGGCTTCCTGCACCAGGTCCTCGGCGACGTCGGGATCGCGGGTGAGGACGGTCAGGCGCCGGACGAGCGGGCCATGATGGAGCTCCCAGGCGGTCTGGACGACGAGGCCATTGGTGGGCTGCATGCCGTGGTTCCTCCCTCGCGCCGGGATGTCCGGCTCGAGGACCACGGTCTGGCTAAGGCGATCGGGAAGGGATTGGGCGGCAGCCCAATCTTCCGTCGCACGGCGGCACAGTTCGAGGGACCTGGAAAGGCCGACGGCCGATCCGCGCTGCCCCACCTCGCCGCGCCCTCCCGGGACGCCGCTCGCCCGCGCGGGGGCCATCGTCGCGCCACCGACGGCGACGTCGCCTCCGCTCGCTTCCTCGCCCCGCGGTGGAGTGGAGCGTACGCGGCCGCGTGGCCCGCGCCAGAGCCGATTGGCCTGCCCGAGTATGCCAACGACCCCTCCACATGCCGGGGAGGGGTCGTGGTCGGACGAATCGGGTGGTGAGCCCGGAAGGACTTGAACCTTCAACCCGCTGATTAAGAGTCAGCTGCTCTGCCATTGAGCTACGGGCCCACGAGCCGGGAGGATACCGCAACAGGCCGATCGACGGCGCCTACCGAGCCCGCCCGTGGCGGCAGCGACCGAGGACGCGCGGCCGGTCCGCTGGAAGCTCGGGACGCCTGGCGCCGAGGTGAGACCTGGGCTGGCGCTGGACGTCACCGGGGTTCGGCGGGCTCGGTCTGCCCATACGTATCGGGGCTCACCTCGTAGGCATGCGCCTCGAGCATCAGGGCCTCCGCCCGGATGGCTGCCAGCTCGTCCGGCGGCAGGGCTCGCCGCTCCACCAGCTGGAGGACCTCCTGGCTCTGCTCGAGCGCGCCGGCCCAGCCGACCCGGACGACGCCGACCCCGCCCGCGTAGTACTTGAGCTGGTGCGCGTCCGGCTCGTTCGGGTTGTATTCGTTCATGACGAGGATGCCGTCATAGCACCGGAGCGGGACGCAGGTTCGCGAGTCGGTCTCGAAGACGCGCGCCCGATCGTAGAAGTCCACCGCGGGCCCGAACCCCTGCGAAAGGCTCGGGTCGGTGATCTTCGGGTCCGAGGTGATCATGATCCCCGCGGCAGCGCCCTGAACCCCGGACAGCCACGTCGGAGCGTCCACCAGCACGCCTTCCTCGTACTCCTCCGGGTACTCGCCCAAGAGCCAGACCGTGCCGTCGTCGTCCTGGGCGAAGAATGCGATCTCGGCTTCTGTCACCTCGCCGGCGGCAGCGTCCACCTCGTAGACGACGACCGCTTCGATCCCGTCGATCACCTTCACGAGATCGGTGACCGTGGACGTGATGGAGTGCGCGATCCGGACGCCGTCGATCGTCACCTCGCCGTCGAACACCGTCCGTGTCCCCGGCACGAGGGGCAGCCACGGGTTGTCGATGACCGACGGATTGCCGAACCTCTCCCGGGGCAACGTCTCCGAGATCGCCTCGCCGCCCCCCGTGGCCGGCGGGGCGGTAGGTCGCGCCGTCTCCGCGGCAACCTGGCCGGAGGGCGAGGGTTGTGGCCGGCTTGGCAGGGGCGTGCCAAGCGCCTGCGGCTGGGGCGGCACGCAGCCGACAGCGACAAGGGTGGCGGCCGCCACGAGGCACCAGAGGCGCCGCCGCGGGCGCGCGTCGCGGGCCGAAGGCGCCGGCGAGGCTACCGCGTTCCCGCTCACCGTCACACCGCCACCGGTCTTGGGCCGGCGCCACGCCCCGGCGTCATCGTCGAGGGTCGTGCGAAGCGCAGGTAGAGCGAAGGCACGATGAACAGGTTAAGGAGGGTCGATGTCAGGAGGCCGCCGAGCACCACGATCGCGAGGGGGTGTTCGATCTCATGGCCGGGCAGATCGCCCGCGATCGCCAGTGGGACGAGCGCGAGGCCCGTCGCCAGGGCCGTCATCAGGATCGGCGACAGCCGCTCGCGGGCGCCGCGGATCACGAGTCGAGGGCCGAACGGCTCACCCTCCTCGCGCTCGAGATGCTGGAAGTGGTTGATCATCATGATCCCGTTCCGGGCCGCGATCCCGACGATCGTGAAGAACCCGACCAGGGACCCCAGGGACACGACAGCGCCTGTCAGCCAGATGGCAAGCACCCCGCCCACGAGAGCCGAGGGCAGCGTGAGGAACGCGAGCAGCGCGAGGCGCGTGCTGCCGAACGAGGCCTGGAGCAGCAGGAGGATGCCGGCCAGGGCGAAGATCGCAAAGAGGGCCAGCCGACCCTGGGCAGACTCGCGCTCGGCGAACTCGCCGAGAAGCTCGGGATGGTAGCCGGCGGGGAAGTCGATCGTGGCCAGGGCCGCCTCGACGTCCCGGACCACCGAACCAAGGTCGCGGCCGGCGACATTGGCGTCGACGTTCGTCCGGCGCGCCAGGTTCTCGTGGCTGATGATGTTCGGGGCCGGGGCGAGCCTGACGCTCGCCAGCTCGCCGAGTGGCACCGGGCCCGCGATCGGCGTGTCGATCAGGAGCGCCTCGATGTCGGAGACGCTGCGGCGGTACTCGGGCGTGGTCCAGACATGCACGTCGTAGGCCTTGCCGGCGACGAATAGGTCGCCGACCTCCTCGCTGGCCAGCATCACCGACGCGGCTCGCCGGACATCGCCGGGCTTGATCCCGTACGCCCGCGCCTTGGCCAGGTCAACCTCGACCTGGATCTGCGGGATCTCGATCTGGAGCTCGCGATGGAGGTCGATGATCCCGGGGATCGTCGACAGGGCTGCCTCGACCTCGATGGCCTTGGCCCGCAGCACGTCGAGCTCGGGCCCGAAGATCCGGACGACGATGGCATCGCTCGAGCCTGTGAGCACCTCCCGGATCCTCTCCTTGAGGTAGGTCTGCACGTCGCGCCGGAGTCCGGGGTAGCCGTCCACGACATCCTGGACGGCCGCCCGGGCCTCGTCGTAGTCGACGTCCGGGTCGATGCTGATCCAGTTCTCGCCGAAATCGATCCCCACGACCTCGTCCGCGAGCATCGCCTGCCCGATGTGCGAGCCACAGTTGCGAACTCCCGGGATCGTCCGCAACTCCACGCAGGCGGCGGTCGAGATCCTGACCTCCTCCGGGTGGGAGGTCCCGGGCGCCGTGACCCAGTGCATCAGGAAGTCCCGCTCCTTGAAGTCGGGCAGGAGCGACTGGCCCAGCTGTGGCCAGACAACGATTCCGGCGAGGCTGATCGCGCCGACGAGGAGGAAGGCCGGGCGGGCAGAGCGGACGACCCCCGATAGCCCGCGCTCATAGGCGTCCTGAAGGGCGTGGGCGATCGGCGACCGACGGCGCTCGACCGGCACGTTGCGGAGCAGCAGCAGCGCCATCGCCGGCGTGACCGTGAGGGCGACCAGCAACGAGGCCAGGACGGCGAGGCCGTAGGAGATGGCGAGCGGCTGGAAGAACGCGCCGGACAGGCCCTCGATGAAGAAGACCGGCACGATGGCGACGACGTCGATCAACGTCGCGTAGATGATCGCGCTCCGGACCTCGAGCGACGACTCCAGGATGATCGAGGCGGTCGACCGGTCGCTGCCCGCCAGCCGGTGCTGGCGGAGGCGGCGCGTGATGTTCTCGATATCGATGATCGCGTCGTCGACCACGACACCGATTGCGATGACGAATCCGGCCAGGACCAGGGTGTTGATCGTCGCCCCACGCAACTCCAGAACCAGGGCTCCGGCCATCAACGAGAGGGGGATCGCCACGAGCGAGATCAGCGCCGTGCGCCACTCGAAGAGGAAGACCATGAGCACGAGGAGGACGAGAAGCGAGCCGATGAGAAGCGCTCGGGCGAGGTTCTCGAGGGCAACGTCGATGAACGTCGCCGGGCGGAAGATCGTCGTGTCGAAGTCGATCCCCTGGAGCCCCGGCTTGAGCTCATCGATCGCGGCCTCGACACCACGCGTGACGTCCAGGGTGTTGGCCCACGGGAACTTCTCGACGATCAGCATGATCCCGGGGCCGTCGTTGATGACGGCGTCGCCGAAGAGCGGCTGGTGATCCCAGACGACGTTGGCCAAGTCGGAGAGCTCGACGGGCTCCTTTGCGGCGTTGATGAGGGTGACATGCTCAAGGCTCTCGGCGGAGACCACCGCGGGCACGTGCTCGATCGTCAGGCGCTGGTTGGCCGTGTCGATGAAGCCGCCCGTCCCGATGACGTTTCCGTCGGTGTACCGGAGGATTCCCTCGTCGAGCGCTCCTGCAGTCGCCTCCATGACCTGGTTGAGGGTGATCCGGTTCCTGGCCATCTCGTCCGGCAGGACCTGGACCTGGACCTGCTTGAGGCGCTCACCCCAGATCGCGATGTTGGCGACCCCGGGGACGCTGAGCAGCCGCGATCGGATGGTCCAGTAGGTGATCAGGCTCATGTCCATGACGGACACGCTCTCCGAGGTCATCCCGATCTTCATGACCCGGCTCGTCGCCGACAGGGGCTGGAGCATGAACGGCGGCGACGCCCAGGTCGGCAGGCTGGGCGTCACGATCTGGACCCGCTCCGCCACCTGCTGGCGCGCCCTGAGGAGGTCGGTCCCGCGATCGAAGATCATCTCGATCGAGGAAAGCTGCGGGACCGACTTCGAGCGCAGGATCGCGAGGCCCTCGATGCCGGCGAGCGTCTGCTCGAGCGGCACCGTGACGAGGGACTCGACCTCCGACGTCGACATCCCGATCGAGATCGTCTGGATCTCGACCCGCGGTGGGGCGAACTCGGGGAAGACGTCAACGGGCGTCGACTGGATCCGCACCAGCCCGATCGCCATCATCGCGATCGCGGCCCCGAGCACGAGGAAGCGGTAGCGCAGGCTCAGGCGGACGACGAGGCGCATCACGGCCGGCCGCTCCGGATCACGGTCGCCGAGCGATCACGGGTCCGCACCGCGGGTCAGTGACCGCCGCCGACGCCGGTTTCGACACCCCACAGCTCGGCGACGCCGACCGTGACGACGAGGGCGCCGATCGAGGGGCCCTCGATGAGATGGGCGCGATCCCCGATGATCCTGTCGACGACGATGGCGTGGCGCTCGAACGCCCGACCGTCCGGGTTGACGTACACCCAGGGGCCGCCCTGCGCGTCGTAGATCACGGCCGAATACGGGACCACGAGGGGGCTGGCGCCGTCGACCGGCTCCTCGCTGACGGGCGCGGTCTCGACGCCGAGTCGCCTGGCCGCCGCCTCGGACAGGATGATCCTCTTCAGGTCCGTGCCCTCGATGGCCTCGACCGTCACCGCCGGTTCATTCGCAGCATCGGCCGGAGTACCTCCGCATCCGCCAGTCATGAGCCCGACGAGGGCAACGCCCACGAGCAGGTGGATTCGTTCGCGCCGCATGTGAGTCGCCTTTCGGTTCGTGCCTGTGGGGTTCATCAGGCAGGGCTCAGACCCGGGAGGTCAACGAGCTGTGCTGCAGGATCTGGCTCGCGATTGGGTCCCGCCAGCAGGTATGCGGCCGGGACGACGACGAGGCAGCAGAGACTCGCGGTGAGCAGTCCCGCGAGCGTTACGAGACCGAGCGTGCGGACGATCTCGAGGCCCGCCCGGTCGCCGAGGGCCAGGGCTGCCAGGAACACGAGGCCGGTCGCCGACGCGCTCGCGAGCACGGCAGGCAGCCGGTCGGCCGTGGCCTGCAGGATGGATTCCAGGTCGAAGGCCCCGCCCGGCGCGGCCTCGCTCCGCTGGAGATGGTCGAACAGGGCGATGCCGGTGCGCGTTGAGAAGGCCGCGACAGCGAGGAACCCGGCGACGGCACCGATCGACGTGACCGACCCGCTGAGCAAGGCCGCGATGACCGCGCCGGCGAGGGCCGAAGGCAGGACGAGCATGAGGAACAGTGCCCGTCGCCAGCTCCCGAAGGCCGCCTGGAGGACCAGGAATACGGCAGCGACAACACCGAGGATAACGGCGATCAGGCGCGCCTGGACGTCCTGGCGTTCCTGACCGACCTGGAGGAGCTCGGCGCGGTACTCGAGCGGGAATTCGACATCGGCAAGGCGGTCACGCAACTCCGTCGTCACGGCATCCAGCCCTCTGCCGTCCACCCGGGCGGCGACGTCGAGGTAGCGGAACACGCCCTCCCGATTGATGACCGTGGGCGCCGGGCCGATCCGCACGTCGGCAACCTCGCCGAGCGTGATGAAGACGCCGCTCGGCGTCAGGATCGGCAGCTCCTGGATGCTCGTCAGGCTCGTCCGCAGGTCGGGCTTGCCCCAGACCACGACGTCGAAGACCTTCTGGTCCTCGAAGAGCGAACCGACGACGATGCCGGAGAGGAGCGCCGCCGATTCACGGCGGATGTCGCCCGGGCGGAGACCGAACTCGTCGGCCTTCGCGAGATCGACCTCGACCTGGATCGTCGGTTCGATCGCGGACTCCTGGATGCTCACGTCCGCGACGCCGTCGATACCATCGAGTGCCCGGCCGATCTCCCGGGCCTTGTCACCCAGGACGCCGAGGTCCACTCCGTAGACCCGTACGACCAGGTCGGCATCGGTTCGATCGGTCACGACGCCGACGCGATCGGCCGAGTAGGTCCCGAGGACATGCTCGATGCCCGGGTAGCCGGCGAGAACCTCATCCACGGCGTCGAGCGTCGCGCCGTAATCGCCGCCGGGATCGACGCCGAGCCAGACTTCGCCAGCGTTGGCGGCGACGACCTCGTCCGCATTGACGGCGCGGCCCACGTGGGCGCCGACGCTGCGGACTCCGGGAACGGTCCGCAGCTCAGTCGTGGCACGCGCCACGATCCGCTCCATCTCGGGCTGGGACGTGCCGGGGGCAGCCGCCACGCGGATCAGGACATCGCGCTCCCTGAACGCGGGCAGGAAGTCCGTTCGCGGCCCGCCGAGGGCCAGCGTCCCTGCCGCGCCGATCGTGATCGCGGCGACGACCGCCGCGCCACCGACGACGAGCCGATGGCGCGCCAGCAGCCGTTCCATGAGGGATCGGTGAATGTCACCGAGCCGACGTCCGCTCACAGATCGGCGCGGCTCGGAGTGACCAGGCCGCAGGAGCACCGAGGCGAGCGCGGGCGCAACCGTCAGCGCCACGATCAGCGACACGACCGCGGCAACGAGATACGCGCCGAGCAGGCGCGGCACGAACACCCCTGGCTGGCCCGGGAGCAGGAAGACCGGTACCGCGGTCAGGGCGAGAATCGACAGCGCCGGAACGGCGGGCCTCGCTGCGCCCAGCACGGCATCCCGGATGACGATCGGGAGGGTGCCCTTGATCACCTCCGACGGAGGCTCGCGGAGCCGGCGGGCGACGGCATCCGTCCCGACGATCGCGTCGTCGACGACGACGGCGAGCGCGAGGACGAGCCCGGCGACCAGGATGGAGTTCACGGTTTCACCGCTCAGGACGAGCGCGAGCCCCGCGGCCAGCAGCGAGAGCGGGATGGTGGCCAGCGCGACGACCGCGGCGCGCCAACCCCTGAGCAGGAGGAGCAACACCCCGGCCATGAGCGCGAGCCCGATGAGGGCCACGAGGCTGATGTTGGCGGCCGCCTCTTCGAGGAAGGTGGCTGGCCGGAAGACGGTCGTGTCAACGGCCGCACCGCCGAGACCGGGCTGCAGCGCCGTGAGGGCGTCCTCGACGCCACGGGTGACGGCAAGCGTGTCCGTTCCGGGGAACTTCTCGATGACGAGGAGGAGCCCCGGGCCGTCCGAGACCACCGCATCGCCGATGAGCGGCTGATGGTCCTCGACGATGTCCGCGACGTCGCCAAGCCGGATGATCCGGCCGCCGGTGTCCTCCGGGGGGATCGGAACCTGCGCGAGATCCTGCGGGGTCCTGATGGGGAAGACGTGCTGGACGCCGAGGCGCTGGTTGGGAGTGTCGATGAACCCGCCGGTACCGGGTGTCGAGGCATCGAGGAAGGTCAGGGGCGACACCCACAGGGCATTGCCGGTCGTCTCGATCACGTGCTGGAGGAGAACATGCTGATCGCGCAGGCGCTCGGGGTCGACGAGGACCTGGAGCTGGCGCTCGCGCATGCCCCAGACCGAGACATTCGCGACGCCAGCGACGCTCATGAGCCGTGGTCGAACGGTCCACTTGGCCAGGACCGACAGCTCGATCGCGGACAGGTCGGATGAGGCGAGCGACACGATCAGCACCCGGCTCGCCGACGACAGGGGCTGGAGCATCGTCGGCGGCCGGGACACGTTGGGGAGTGCGTGCGCCTGGGTCAACCGCTCAGCGACGACCTGACGAGCCTCGAAGACGTCGGTCCCGGGCTCGAAGATGAGGACGATCGAGGAAAGGCCCGCGATCGACCGCGAGAGGATCTGATCGAGGAAGGCGACGCCGTGGAGGAGGTCGGCTTCGAGCGGGACTGTGATCAGCTGCTCGACTTCGTCCGCCGACAGGCCCAGCGCTTCGGTCTGGATCTCGACGTACGGCGGCGTGAAGTCGGGGACGACCTCACGCGGCGCTGCCGCCAGCTGGATGGAGCCGAGCACCACCACCGCAGCGGCGATCCCGAGCACCAGGAATCGGAAGCGAACGCTCCACCCGATGAGCGCACGGAGTACCACGACCCTCCCCCAAGCACAGCCGTCGGGCGCAGGCGAGGTGGCAGCGATCGCCCGTGGGTTGGGCACACGGGTCGCCACAAGTCCTCGCTCTGATCAACGGCCGCCCGATCTTGCACCAAGACGGCCCCGGAGTCTACTGGACCGCACTGCCCGTGGTGCGTCCATGCACCACCTGGCCGCTCCGCCAGGCGGAACTGCTCGCCTCTCGTGGCCGGTGTCATCCCGAACCGACTGGGGCTCGGCGCCTCCTGCGGCGCTCAGGCGCGGCCGACGACCGGGATCCGTTGACCGCTGACGGCGCCCGCTTCGGGCGAGGCCAGCCAGACGAGCGCGGCCGCGATCTCCTCGGGTCGGGTATGGGTTGGCTTCGCGTCGCCGATCGTCCGGACGAGGGCCACGTTCGCGGTCGCGGTCGTTCCCGCCAGCTCCATGGCGAGGGTCAGGGTCAGCGTCTCGACGGCGCCCTTGGAGGCCGCATACGGCCCGATGCTGGCGACCGGCGAGCCGGCGAGGGGCGTCGAGATGGTCACGATCCGGCCCTGCTCGGCCGTCCGGATGTCGGGCAGGAACGCCCGGAGGGTGTGGAACGTCGACCAGAAGTTGAGCTCGAAGAGGTCGCGCCAGAGGGTCTCGTCAGCATCTTCGATCGAGGTCCCGCCGGCGTAGCCGCCGACGAGGTGCAGCAGGACCTGCGGCACCCCGAGGCGCCGGCGCACGGCCGCGGCCGCGTGGGTCGCCCCGCCCTCGGACGAGAGGTCGGCGGCGATCCCGGCGTGGCGGCCCGCGCCACCGGGCAGCGTCGCGACGAGGGCCTCGACCGCATCGCGGTCGCGGGCGAGGAGGGCGAGTCGGTCGCCCGCCGCGGCGAACCTTGCCGCGACCGTTGGCCCGAGCTTGCCCGTGGCCCCGGTGACGACGACGACGCGATCGGCCATGCCGCGAAGGCTAGCGCAGCTCCCCCCAGGACATCGGCGTGGCGCGGTCGGGAGCCGTCAAGCCGGGTCCTGGTTGTCGAGACCTCGGGCTGAAGCGTTTGCGGAGCTCCCCTTCAGGCCTCGGTGGGCTGCGGATCGGTTCACTGGTTGTCGATCTGGGCTCGTTGAAGCGTGCCCGAGAAGTCGACGTAGATCGACTTCCATTCGGTGTACGTGTCGAGGGCGGCGTGGCCGGCCTCGCGGTGGCCGTTGCCGGTCTCCTTCCAGCCGCCGAACGGCAGGTGCGTCTCGGCGCCGGTCGTGCCGGCGTTGACGTAGACGATCCCCGTCTCGAAGTCGCGCATGGCCCGGAAGGCGGCGTTCACGTCGCGAGTGAAGATCGAGGCCGAGAGGCCGTAGCGGATCTGGTTGAGGGCGGTGATCGCGGCGTCGGCGTCGTCGACCGGGATGACCGACAGGACCGGCCCGAAGATCTCCTCCTGGCCGATCCGGTCCATCGGCTTCACGCCGGCAAAGATCGTCGGCTCGAAGAAGCTGCCGTGGGCCAGGTCGCCGGTCGTCGCCGCGGCGCCGCCGAGGACGAGCTCGCCCTCCCCTCGCCCGATCTCGACGTAGCTCGCCACCTTCCCGACCGCGCCGGGGTTGATGAGCGGCCCGACATCGACGGTCTCGTCGAGCCCGGAGCCGAGCCTGAGCCGGCGCGCCCGCGCCTCGAGGCGCTCGAGGAGCGGCTCCGCGACCGCCCGCTCGACGATGACCCGCGAGCAGGCCGTGCAGCGCTGGCCGGTCGTCCCGAAGGCCGACCACAGGATCCCGTCGGTCGCCAGGTCCAGGTCGGCATCGCGGAGGACGACGACCCCGTTCTTGCCCCCGAGCTCGAGGCTCAGCCGCTTGAGGCGCCGCCCGGCCCGCTCGGCGATCCGCTTGCCGGTCGAGGAGTGGCCGGTGAAGGAGATGACGGCGACATCGGGCGACTCGACGATCGCGTCGCCGACGTCCGCGCCCGAACCCGTCACGAGATTCACGGTCCCGGGCGGGAAGCCGGCCTCGGCCATGAGCTCGACGAGGAGCGTCGCGCAGTGGGGCGTGTCGCTGGCCGGCTTGAACACGACGGTGTTGCCGGTCACGAGGGCCGGCATCATCTTCCAGCACGGGATCGCGACCGGGAAGTTCCAGGGGGTGATGATCCCGGCGACGCCGATCGGCTGGCGGATGCTCATCGCCCACTTGTCGGGCAGCTCGCTCGGGACCGTGTCGCCGAAGGTCCGGCGACCCTCGCCGGCCATGAGGTAGGCGATGTCGATGCCTTCCTGGACGTCGCCCCGGGCCTCGGCGAGGACCTTGCCCATCTCCCGGGTCATCGCCCTGGCGAGGCGCTCCTTGTGGCGGGCCATGAGCTCCCCGAAGCGGTACAGGATCTCGCCACGTTTCGGGGCCGGCGTGGCGCGCCACCCGGGGAACGCCATCTCGGCGGCCTTGATCGCCATCGCGGCATCAGCGGCCGTGCCCGCCTGGAACCGCCCGATGACATCGCGCCGGTCGGCCGGGTTGACGCTCTCGAAGGTGGCGCCGGACACGCCGTCGACCCACTCGCCGGCGATGAAGAGGCGGAAGGTCGCCACGCTGGCGGCCACGTCGGTCATCGATGGCTCCTCGTCGGTCATCCGGGAGTGGTCGGGCGGTCGCCCGCGGCGCCCTCGTTGCGAAACGCCCAGGGCTGGAGGATCGCGTAGGCGGCGTCAGTCCAGGGAGTCGGCACGCGGGTCTCGCGCCCGAGCCGGCTGAGCGTCCCCTGGAGGGCTTCGAGCTCCATCCGATGGCCCGTCATGAGGTCGTGGCGGAGGGACGCCCCGGCGCTGTCGGCCTGGGCCAGGAGCAGCTCCACCTGTCGCGAGACGAGGTCGTCGGCCAGGGGGACCCCGAGCGCCCGGCCCACGGTCCACGCCTCCGTCATCAGCCCGCGCAGCATCGCGAGCGCGGCTGGGGCCCTCCGCACGTCGCCGAGCGGGAGCTGGGTGGCGGCGCTGACCGCCGAGAAGGCAACGAGGACGGTGTACTTCTCCCACTTGGCGAGGCGCACGTCGGGCACGGCCGTGGCATCGAGGCCACCCGCCCGTGCCACCTCCACGATCTCGGAGACGCGCCGGCTGGGCGGCCCCGGCACGAGCTCGCCGACGACGACCCGCGCCGGCCCGCTCCGGACGACGCCGGGTGATTCAACTGCGGCGAGCACATACACGGCCGCTCCCAGGACGTGTTCGGCGCCAATCGCCGCGGCGATCTTCGGCTCGTTGTCGACGCCGTTCTGGATGGACAGGACCGCGGTCGAGGGTCCGATGAGCGGAGCCAGCCGCGCGGCGACGGCCTCGGTGTCGTAGGACTTCACGCAGAAGAGGACGAGATCGACCGGCCCGATCGAGGCCGGGTCGTCGGTCGCCCAGACCTGGGTCGTCGTCACGCCGTCGGGCGTGACGAGGGTCAGGCCGCGCTCGCGGAGGGCCGCCAGGTGCGCTCCACGGGCGATGAGGTGGACGTCGGCCCGGCCCGCGGCGAAGCGGCTGCCGAGATACGCGCCGACGGCGCCGGCGCCGTAGACCGCGACCCGCATCGGCGTCCGGGTCTCAGCTCGCCGGGCGAACGTGCGGCAGGCGCCGGAGCAGCCCCTGAACCTCCTCGAGCTCGTCCGCCTCCTCGCGGCCGAGCGTGTCCTCGAGCATCTCCAGGGCCGTTCGAACGAGGTCGAGCTCCGAGGCGGTCAGGGTCACCGAATAGCTGACGTCGACCTGGCTGTCGGATGGATCCATGCGTTCGTCCTTCCCGGGACGCTGCGGCGCTGTCCAGGCCCGCCGCGGCTTGGTGGCCGCCACCGCGACAGGGTGACCCTACGCCTGGCGATAGGGCTTGCGCCAGTCCGGTGCCGGGAACGGGTTGGCAAAGTAGTCGGTCTGGCGAGTGACCTTGCCGTCCGGACCGAATTCGATGAGCGAGATCGCGCTAACCGGCGTGCCGTCGCCGTAGTCGATCGTGCTCTCGATGACCCAGGCCTGACCCGGCTTCAGGACGCGGCGCAGGGTTGCCTTTGGCACGGTCCCGGTCTCATCGCTGTAGCTCGCGTACATCGCGTTGATGTTCTGGCTGCCCTCGAAGCGCTCACCGGACTGCGGCATCTCGTAGACCATGTCGTCGGCCTGGAGTGCCTGGAGCTCGCGACCGAACTGTTGCATGTCGCCGGTCGCGAAGATCTCCTTGATCCGGGCGACCATCTCGTCGTCGTTCACGGGAACCTCCTGCCGGCTGGGACGCGTGAGCCCGGAAACGGGCCTCGCCGCGGAGGGCCAGCCTACACCCGCTCGAAGGCCGCGGCGACGGAACCGCCGCCGCCGAGGCAGAGCGTTGCCAGGCCGTAGCGGCCTCCGCGTCGGCGGAGCTCGTGGAGGAGCGTGGCCACGATCCGCGCGCCGGAGGCGCCGATGGGGTGGCCGAGGGCGATGGCCCCACCGTTGACGTTGACCTTCGACCAGTCGAAGCCGAGCTCGCGCCCGTCGGCCAGCGCTTGCGCCGCAAACGCTTCGTTGATCTCGACGAGGTCGAAATCGCCGATGGCCATCCCGGTCCTCTCGAGGAGCCGGCGCACGCCCTCGATCGGGGCGAGGAAGAGCCACTTCGGGGCGACCTCGGCCTGGGCGTAGCCGATGATCCTGGCGAGGGGCGTCAGGCCCAGCCGCTCGACGGCGCGCTCGGAGGCGACGACCGTGGCGGCCGCGCCGTCGGTGATCCCGGGGGCGTTGCCGGCGGTGACCGTGCCGGTCTCGGAAGCGCCCCGGTCGGCGCCGCTCGGCAGGGCGAAGACCGGTTTCAGCCGGGCCAGGGCCTCGGCGGTCGAGTCGCGCCGCGGGTTCTCGTCGGTGTCCACGATCGTCTCGCGACCCTTGGCGTCGCGGACGATGACCGGGGCCATCTCGT
>Ga0209431_10002520_pt1 | contig 14850 bp, 12 predicted proteins | sample RifCSP13_3_FD_184021 | JGI IMG/M metagenome (GOLD analysis project Ga0209431, IMG submission 184021) | Soil microbial communities from Rifle, Colorado - Rifle CSP2_sed 13_3 (SPAdes) (version 2) | ecosystem: Environmental > Terrestrial > Deep subsurface > Rock core/Sediment | place: Rifle...
GCCTTCCTCACGAGGTCCTCGAGAGGATTTCCTCTCGGATCATCAACGAGGTTCCCGGGATCAACCGGGTCGCCTACGACATTTCCTCCAAGCCGCCCGCCACCATCGAGTGGGAGTGAGCACTAGGGCCGCCGGGCCGTCCTGTGTTGCCCACGGTGGCCCGAACCTCCGACAATCCGCGCCACCTGTCGGCGCGTACGACCGCCGGTTGCGGTTTCCGGGGCCCGGCGGGGTGGGTAACTAATTCAAGAAGTGGCTCCGGGCGCCGATATGTCTCCTGCAACCTGCGCAGAGGCGATCCCTTTGGATTGGACCGACCAGCCTGAATTGCTGGCCATCTTTCAGCAAGAGATAGAAGAACGCTCCGGGCATCTCGTCGGCGGCGCCCGGGCCATCCTGTCCCGCCAGCTCCTGTCCAGCTCCCTCCCGGATTTGGTCCGGCACGCCCACACCATCAAGGGCTCGGCCAGGATCATGGGTCTGCCCACCGTGGCCTTCGGAGCTGCTGCCCTGGAGCGAGCCTGGCGGTCGGTCCAAGAAGAGGCGCTGGCCCCCTCCGACCAGCTCGGTCATGCGCTCCTCGGGGTGTCGTCGTTGTTGGTAGTTGCGGCTGGCCGGGAAAGGTCCGGCGACGTGTTGGACATGGAGGCCGCCACTGTGGCTTTGGAAGGCCTGCTGCCGGCTTCCGGGCGCATGTCGGATCATCCATCAATAGGCGGTGCGACCAGCCCGTTGCAGTTTCCGGGCCCGGGGGGGGGGACCAGCCCTCCCGCTGGCAGATCGACCGCCGCCGAGCGACCGCCCCCGGCGCCGGCTCCCGCCGCTGACGCTCCCGTCCGCTCCACGTCGCCACCCCCGCCCCCGACGATGGTGGCCGCCGACTCCCCACGCGAGGAGGCCTTCGAGGATCCCACCGGTCTCGGCGGGCTCATCTCCTCCATCGAGAGCATGATGATCGGCTCGACCACGGCGGTGGACTCGAGCACCCTCTACCGGCTCATCAACCGGGCCGTGGAGGCCAACCTCGACACCGAGGCCCTCGCCAAGGTCGCCGCCGAAGGAAGGCTTCCGGCCGGTGCCATCGATCGGCTGGCTCATGAGGCGGGAGAGCTGGTCGACATGGCTGTCTCGCTGGCCCAGGCGCGTCTGCACGAGGTAACCGAGACCTTCCCGCAGTTCATGCGCTACCTCGCCCGCCGCGCCAACAAGGAGATCCGGTTCGAGGTGGTCGGCGATGACGTCCGAGTGGATCGCCAGGTTCTCGACGCTCTCCGCGAGCCGCTCCGCCACCTGTTGGTGAACGCCGTCGACCATGGCATCGAAGCGCCCGTCCAGCGGTCGGCGGCCGGGAAATCCCCCACCGGCACGGTGTCCCTGCACGCCCAGATCGTCGGCAATCGTCTGGTCGTGACGGTGGCCGATGACGGTCAAGGCATCGACTGGCAGGAGGTGGCTGTCGCCGCCGCCGCCAGCGGGCGGAGTACCGACGATCTGGATATCAGCGCCCACCTCTTCGCCCCCGGTTTCTCGACGGTCATCACCGCCAACGACTTCAGCGGTGACGGGATGGGGCTGGCGGCCGTTGCCGAGGTGGTCGAACGGCTCAACGGGGGGATCCGGCTGGAAAGCAAGCCCGGGCAGGGCACCACCGTGGTGGTTACCGTCCCGGCCTCGCTGGCCCTTCAGAACGTGCTGCTGGTTAAGTCTTGTGGCCAGAAGTGGGGTCTCCCCGACACCGCCGTCCTCGCCCACTTCCCCGTGGCTCATGCCGAACTGCGAGCCGGTGATGACCGGATGGAGTTGTGGTACCAGGGCGAGGCCGTTCCTATCGCCTCCCTCGCCTCCGTCCTCGGAGTGCACGACCCGGAAGCGGCTACCGAAGTGGTGCTCCTCGCCACTCGCACCGGGACGGTCGCCATCACCGTTCCCGAGGTGATAGGTCGGCGGCGGGTGGCAGTCAAGGGTCTCGGTCCGATTCTCAGCGGCGCGCCGCACCTGTCGGCGGCAGCAGTCCTGGGGGGAGGCGAGGTGGTGGTGGTCGTAGAGCCGAACCAGGTCGGCGATCGGGCCAGGCGTCTACCCACTCCCAAGGTCGTCCGCCCCCGCATTCTCATCGTCGACGACTCCCGGGGAGTCCGACAGCTGATCGGCGCCACCTTGTCCAGCAAGGGATTCGAAGTCATGGTGGCCGCCGACGCCGGCGAAGCCGCCCGCGTCTTGTCCGAACACAAGGTTGACGCCATGGTTGTCGACTATTCGATGCCGGGTTCAGACGGCGTCGAGTTGGTGCGTAGGCTCCGCGAGGGTCGCTATTCGCTGCCCATAATCATGGTCTCGAGCGTGGCCGATACCGTCGATCAGGCCCGCGCCTGGGAAGCCGGCGTTGACGCCTATCTGGACAAGTTCGACCTTCGTAAGGGCGCACTCGCCGCAACTCTCAAGTCCCTTCTCGAGATGCGCGGCGGCGGGGAGCGTGCCCGATGAGGATCCTTCTTGCCGATGACAGCGCGGTCATCAGGGTCGCGGTCTCCTCGCTCCTGGCCCGCGAAGGACACGAGGTCATCGTCGCCGAGGACGGTGTCGAGGCGATCCAGCGCTTCTACGAAAACCCCCCAGGCTTGGTCCTGCTCGACATCCAGATGCCCAAGGTGTCCGGCTACCTGGTCTGTCGCCTGATCAAGGAAGACTGGTCGGTCGCCAACACACCGGTGCTCATGTTGACCGCCCGCGACACCGCCGAAGATCGCTACTGGGCGGACAAGTCGGGAGCCGACGGGTACCTGACCAAGGAGAACCTGGGGGAGGGCTTGCTGGGGGCCATCAGGTCGGCCGATGCCTCCCGGGCCCTCACCGCTCTCTCCGGCCATCAGGTGGCCGGCCATTCCATCGACCAAGTCGAGGTGCTCTCTCGAGTCGTCACGTTGCTCGACCGCAAACTCTTCGAGACCACCATCGTCAACGACATCGTGACGATGACGACCCAGCCCGGAGACGTGGGGGCCGCGATCGGGGAGGCATTGACCATTCTGCGTCGCTTTGTCGAGTACGACCTGGCCGGCCTGGTCATCGCCGCCGACCGCCTGTTGGTGGTCCGACCCGACCGACTCGTCGGAGATAGGGCTCTGGAGCGTTTCAAGGTGCTGACAGCCGGTCAGCTCCATTTGCAGGGAGCGACCGCCGTGGCGACCGATGACCTGGTCGTCCAGAAAGTGGAAACCGACGGCGCAAGAGTTGTCGAAGATTTCGAGACCGAGGATTGGCAGTCCTACTTCGGGCTCGGCCTCCGAGTCCGCGGTGAGCTGATCGGTGTGATGGCTCTGGCGGCGGCTAGGCCGGGGGCCTTCACCCCACAGGTGGCTCGGACCCTCCGGCTGATCGAAAACCCCGTCGCCACGGTGGTGTACGCCGCTCTCCATCATCAAAAGGCTCTGCAGGAGGAGGCCCGGATGAGCCTGACGGCACTGTCGGAGAAGGCCAACTAATGCACCGTCTGGGAAATAATCGTGGGGTCTCGTCGGCCCACGACGCCCCTGGCGGCGTCCTCCTCCTCGACGCAGCGCATGGGCTGCGCCTTCGTCGTGCGTTCTGGCCAGGAACGCCGTGGCCTCGCCGATACCCTCACGCTATTTCCCAGACAGAGCACTAGACGGAGGAAGTCCAGCCACGGCTTGCTCTTCTCGCGATCGGCCCCGGCAGGGAACGAATGGGAGGAAACCCCAGCTTGCCCGGCGGGGCGCAAAACACTCAGGACGGCTCAGCAGCCAGCCGATCATTGAGCAGACCAGCAGGGGCCGCTCGTGACCGATCTCATTGCAGCCGGCGTGATGTTCTCAGCTCTCACCTTGGTGGTGTGGAGCGTTCTTCGAACACGTCGCTGGAAGGATCGCGCTGAGGATGCCGAGCGATCCGCCACCGAAGCCCAAGAGCTGAAGAACGACTTCGTAGCGATGGTCACTCACGAGCTTCGAACGCCGCTGACCTCGATCCATGGATTCGCCGAGACTCTCCTCGAGTCGTGGAACGAACTCAGCGCCGACGAGATCCAGGAGTTCCTCACCATCGTCGCCAAGCAATCGTCGTATCTCGGCGACCTGGTCGAAGACGTGCTGGTGATCCCCCGTCTCGAAGCCGGTCGACTGCACTTCTACCCCGAGTACATCGATCTAGAGGCGGTGGTGTCCCAGACCACCAACATGTTGTTCCCCTCTGGCACCCGGCGGCACGCGGCCGTCACCATCCCGGCCGGCCTGGAGGTGTGGGCCGACCCGCGCCGCGTGCAACAAGTGGTCCGCAACCTCTTGGAGAACGCTCGTAAGTACGGTGGCGATCAGATACTCGTCGACGGCTTCGGCATGGGAAGCCAATACGTGATCATCATCTCCGACAACGGTCCAGGCATACCCGAGGAGTCGATCCGTACGATCTTCGAGAACTTCGAGCAATTGTCTAAGGGGGGCGGCCGCACCGCCACCGGACTCGGCCTCGGCCTGCCGATTGCCCGGCGTCTGGCGCGGGCCATGGGTGGCGAGGTCTGGCTGGAGCGCCGCTTCCCGACCGGAAGCCGCTTCTGCTTCTCGGTGAGCGCCCGGCGGCCGACCCCGGAGGGGGAGGAGCCAGAGATCACACTCGACGTGCAGACAGATCAACCCGCCGGAATTGCGCGGGTGTGATTCGAGTCTGAACCGGCGGGTACCATCCCAGCGGTGTGGTTCCCCGACGACGTCCCCACCGAATCTCCGCTGTTCGCCGACCTCAACCCCGTCCAGCGTGAGGCGGTGGCTGCTACCGAGGGGCCGGTGTTGGTGGTGGCGGGAGCAGGATCGGGGAAGACCCGCGTCCTCACCTACCGCATAGCCCATCTGATCAAGGATCTGCGAGTTCCCCCCGCCGCCATCCTCGCGATTACCTTCACCAACAAGGCCGCCGACGAGATGCAGGCTCGGGTCGGCCAGTTGGTGGGCGGCGCCGTGAAAGCCATGTGGGTTTCCACCTTCCATTCGGCCTGTGTGCGCATCCTCAGGCGAGAGGTGTCGAGGCTCGGCTACCGGTCGTCGTTCTCCATCTACGACGAAGGCGACTCGATGCGGCTGCTCGGAATGTGCCTGCGGGATCTCGATCTGGACCAGAAGCGGTTTCCGGTTCGAGGTCTCAAAGCCGCCATCTCCAAGGCCAAGAACGAGTTGGTCGACTATGAGAGTTTCGCTTCCCAAGGCACCGGGTTCTATCACGAGCAGGTCGCTGATGTTTACCGCCTCTATCAGCAGCGGCTGTTGGAAGGCTCGGCGATGGACTTCGACGATCTGTTGATGATCACCGTCGAGCTGTTCGGGGCCTTCCCAGAGGTGCTGGCCCACTATCAGGACAAGTTCCGCTACGTCCTGGTCGACGAATACCAAGACACCAATCGGGCCCAATACGTGATCGTCCGAGAGTTGACTGCCAAGAATCGAAACTTGTGCGCGGTTGGCGATCAGGACCAGTCCGTCTATGGGTTCCGGGGGGCCGACATCCGCAACATCATGGAGTTCGAGAACGACTACCCCGATGCCCGGGTCATCGTTCTGGATCAAAACTACCGGTCGACCGAGACGATCCTCGGTGCTGCCAACGGGGTGATCTCCAACAATCCTCGGCGGCCGAAGAAACACCTGTGGTCGGACTTGGGCCAGGGCGAGCCGGTGATTCGTTTCGAGGGCGAAGACGAACACGACGAGGCCGGGTTCGTGGCCGACGAATTGGACCGACTCGAGGAGGAGGGTTTCAATCGCTCCGACGTCGCGGTGTTTTATCGGACCAACGCCATGTCCCGGGTGCTGGAGGAGGTGCTCGTGCGCCGTGGCATCCCCTACCGGGTGGTCGGGTCGGTCCGGTTCTACGAGAGGAAGGAGATCAAGGATGCCCTCGCCTACCTCAAGGTCCTCGTCAACCCCGACGACCAGGTGGCGGTCAAGAGGGTCGTCAACGCCCCCAAGAGGGGTATCGGCGATACGACCCTCGGACACCTGGACCGCTTCGCCCAACGAGAGGGGATCAGCTTCTTTTCGGCGCTGGAGCGGGCCGCCGAGGTTGGCCAGCTCAACGCCCGAGCGGTGCGCCAGATCAAGGAGTTCCTGGCCACCGTCGAGGTTCTGACTGCCCGGCTCGAGGAGGGCGGCGTGAAGGCGGCGCTCGAATCGGTGCTGGTCGACACCGGGTACATCGCGGAACTGGAGAGCGAGCGCAGCATCGAGGCCATGGGTCGAGTCGAGAACCTGCGGGAGTTGGTTGGGGTGGCCGAAGAGTTCGAGAAGGCTGGCGAGGGATCAGTGGTGGGGGGGGAGGATTGGGATGGAATTCCCAACCAACGCCGGCTCGAACTGCTCCTCGAACAGACGAGCCTCGTCTCTGAGACCGACGAGATGGAGGAGGGGAGTGGAGCCGTGACCCTGATGACCCTCCACAACGCCAAGGGTCTGGAGTTTCCGGTGGTGATCATCGTCGGGATGGAAGACGGAGTGTTCCCTCACATGCGGTCGCTCGCCGATCCCGACGAACTGGAGGAGGAGCGGCGCCTCTGTTACGTCGGCATCACCCGGGCACAACAGCGCCTCTATCTGACCAATGCCTGGAGCCGGATGCTGTTCGGCGGATCGAACCACAACCCCCCCTCCCGCTTTCTCACCGAGATACCCCCCGGGTTGCTCGAGAAGGCAGGGAAGCGGGTTCGAGATCACCGCAGCGAAAAGGGGGTAGTCGCCCCCCAGGAAACGATCCTCGAGCTCGGCCCGGGGGACCGGGTACGCCACGACAAGTGGGGTTCAGGCACGGTCCGCGAGGTGATCGGTAGGGGCGACCGGGCCGAGGCGGTGGTCTGGTTCGACACCGAAGGCAAAAAGCGCCTCCTCCTCGCCTGGGCCCCCCTCTCCCGAGTCTGAACAGGCTCAAACCCCGAACCCAGGGTTCTGGCACGTCCCCAGTACGGGCCAGCGCCCACAGATGAACCGTGGGTCAGCCAAGCCCCGGGAAGACACCAGCCGAGACCGACTTCGGCCTTGGATGGACCGCGGCTCTTCCTCCTCAAGCCCCGGCCATCACCTGACGTTTACGGTCGAGGTCGGCCCACAATTCGCGGAAGCTCTTCACGAACTTCTCGACGCCCTCTCGTTCTAATACCGCCACCACCTCGGCATAAGGGACACCGACCCTCTCCAGATCGGCGAGGGTTTGGCGGGCGGCGTCGATGTCCTCGTCGTCGAACGGCGCCGGTTTCGAAGGGCCGTGGTCCTGGTAGGCGTCGATTGTCTCAAGCGGCATCGTGTTGACCGTGTCGGGCGCCACCAGCGTGTCGACATACAACGTGTCCCGGTAGGTCGGATTCTTGGTCGAGGTCGAGGCCCAGAGCGGTCGCTGGAAGCGGGCGCCCCGGGCCGTGAGTGCCTTCCCCCGGCTTCCTCCGAGGATGTCCCCGAAGAGCCCGTAGGCCACCCGGGCATTGGCGACGGCCGCCTGGCCCCGCAGGGAGAGAGCCCGTTCGCCACCTATCGCCTCAAGGCGCTGGTCGACTTCCGTATCGACTCTCGACACAAAGAACGACGCCACCGATGCCACCGTCCGGAGGTCGCCACCGGTTGCTGCGAACCCCTCCAACCCGTCCAGCCATGCCGCCATCACTTCCCGATACCGGTGCAAGGAGAAGATGAGGGTGACGTTGATCGAGATTCCTTCGGCCAGCGCTCCCCGAATGGCCGGGAGCCCCTCGGCGGTGGCGGGGATCTTCACCAATAGGTTGGGTCGATCGATTCGCTTCACCCATTCGCGGGCCTCGGCGAGGGTGGCTTCGGTGTCCGCAGCCAGTTCCGGGGAGACCTCAACGGAAACGAAACCATCTCTACCTTCGGTCTCAACGAACACTTTCTGGAGGACATCCGCCGCCTGCTGGATGTCGCGGGTGATCAGGGCCGCATAGATCTCGTCGGTGGAGGCATCCCGCTTCGCCATTTCGCCGAGGAGGTCGTCGTAGTCGGTGCTCTTGGTGATTGCGGAGGCAAAGATGGTCGGATTCGAGGTGACGCCGCTTACCGTGTCGTGGCGAACCCGTCGAGCCAGTTCGCCGGTCTGCAGCATCGAACGCGATATTTGATCGGACCACACGCTGACTCCGGCAGCATGCAAAGCATGGAGGTTGCTCATGGGCGAAACCCTACTCCGGCCAACGGCGTTCAAGAATGGCCCGACCCGGCCCTGCCACTAACCTCCTCCGACCATGCCGCGCCGAATCCTCGTTGCCAAACCGGGGTTGGACGGTCACGACCGGGGAGCCAAGGTGATCGCGCGAGCTCTCCGCGATGCCGGCCATGAGGTCATCTACACCGGGCTCCATCAGTCACCCGAACAGATAGTGGAGGCGGCCCTCCAGGAGGACGTCGACGCGGTCGGGCTGTCCTCGCTGTCTGGAGCCCATCTGACCTTGTTTCCGCGCGTCGTCGACCTGTTGAGATCACGAGGCGCCGGCGAGATAGTCGTTTTTGGAGGGGGAGTGATTCCCGACGCCGACGTCGAGATCCTGCGCCAGGCGGGTGTGTCCGCCATCTTCACCCCCGGCACCTCGTTGGCGGAGATCATCGCTTGGGTCGAGTCCAACGTGCCGGACCGGGGGCCGGCTGCCTCATTCGAAGAAGAGGGCTGATGAAAATCCACGAATACCAGGCCAAACAGCTGCTTTCTGCCCGCGGTGTGGCCATACCCAGCGGTCGGGTGGCTCTCACCGTCGACGAGGCGGTGGCCGCGGTTGGTCCCCTCATCGAAGAATCCGGCACCCCGATTGTGGTGGTCAAGGCGCAAATTCATGCCGGCGGTCGTGGGAAGGGTCGGTTCAAAGAGCACCCTGAACTGGGAGGCGTCAAGCTGGTCAGCGCCGGCGCCGGCGGCGGGCTCGCCTCGGCCGAGGAAGGCGTCCGGCAGGCGGCCTCGCAGATGCTCGGATCCACCCTCGTGACGGTGCAGACCGGACCAGCAGGTAAGCAAGTCAACCGTCTCTATGTCGAGCAGGGCATCGACATCGCTCGCGAGCTGTATCTGGCGGTGCTGCTCGACTGGGCCGTCTCGCGCAACATTGTCATGGCCTCCACCGAAGGGGGGATGAACATCGAAGAGGTAGCGGCGAACTCGCCCGAGAAGATCCTCCGACAAGAGATCGATCCCGCCATCGGCCTGGCCGACTTCCAGGCCCACGCCATCGCTTGGGCCCTCGGTCTCGAAGGCACCACCCACGACAACGCCTTCCGACTTGTCAAGGCTCTGGCAGCAGCGGCCGTCGAGCTGGATGCCGACCTCATCGAGGTCAACCCCCTGGTGGTGACCAAGGCCGGACATGTCCTCGCACTCGACGCCAAGATGAGCTTCGACAACAACGCCCTCTTTCGTCACGAAGACGTGTTGGCGATGCGAGACGAGTCCGAGGAGGACCCTGCCGAGCTCGAGGCAGCCGCTCATGGCCTCTCTTACGTGAAGATGGACGGAACCATCGGCTGCATGGTCAACGGTGCCGGCCTCGCCATGTCGACGATGGACATCATCAAGAAGGTCGGTGGTGAGCCTGCCAACTTCCTCGATGTGGGGGGGGGCGCAACCACCGACAGGGTGATGGCCGCCTTCAAGATCATCACGAAGGATCCGAACGTCCGCGGGATCTTCGTCAACATCTTCGGCGGCATCATGCGTTGTGACACGATCGCCACCGGCGTCGTGGCGGCCGTCAAGGAAGTGGGTTTGAAGGTGCCCCTGGTGGTACGGCTCGAGGGCACCAACGTCGAGCAAGGCAGGATGATCTTGGCCGACTCCGGACTCAATGTGATCGCCGCCGCCGACATGAAGGAGGGCGCCGCCAAGATCGTCGAGCTGGCGGGGGGGGAGGAATGAGCATTCTCGTCGGGAAGCAGACCAAGGTGATCGTTCAGGGGTTGGGCAAGACGGGCCGGTTCCACACCGATAAGTCCATCGCTTACGGGACCGACATGATCGCCGCCGTCCACCCCAGCCGGGCTGGCGAGGTCGAGCAATTCGAAGGCGAAACGGACCGCTCGGGGGTTCCCGACCGCCCCGATAGCTACGACGTGACCTTGCCGATATTTCGCACGGTTGCCGCCGCCGTTGATGCAACCGGGGCAGATGCCACCGTCATCTACGTGCCTGCGCCGTTTGCGGCCGATGCCATCATGGAAGCGGCAACCGCCGGCATCCCGATCATTGTCTGCATAACCGAGGGCATACCGATTGCCGACATGGTGCGCGCCAAGAGATATCTGGCCGGGAGACCCGTAAGGCTGGTCGGGCCAAACTGCCCGGGTGTCATCACCCCGGCTGCGTGCAGGATCGGCATCATGCCCGGCTACATTCACCGGCCGGGCCGCATCGGCGTCGTGAGCAGGTCCGGCACCCTCACATACGAAGCCGTACATCAGCTCACATTGCTCGGCCTTGGCCAGACAACGGCGGTTGGGATCGGCGGTGATCCGGTGAACGGAACCAGCTTCGTGAACGTCTTAGAACTCTTCAACGACGACCCCCTCACCGAGGGTGTGATCATGATCGGGGAGATCGGCGGCACCGCCGAAGAAGAGGCGGCTTCATTTGTCGCTGCCCGAATGCGCAAGCCGGTCGCCGGTTTTATCGCTGGAACCACCGCTCCCCCCGGAAAACGGATGGGTCATGCCGGTGCGATCATCTCCGGTGGAAAGGGAACCGCTGCCGCCAAGATCGCCGCCATGCGAGACGCCGGCATCGTGCTCGCACCCACTCCCTCCGACATGGGAGCGGCCATGGCGGAGGCTTTGGGTTGACGAGCTATGGGACCTATTTCCCAGACAGAGCACTAGCTCGACGGGCTCTTGGCCAGCCCGACCAAGTCATACTGCCATAGGTCGAGATCGGGCGGCTCATGGCCGAGTTGGGTGAGGATTGTCGCGACATGGATGCGATGCTCGGTGGCGTGGTTGATCACCTGGAGGAGGATGACGAAGGCTGGCACGTCGGCGGGCCCCTCCTCGTGCTCGATCCGAATGGTCCGGTCGGTTTCGATCGAGTCGGCGATCGCCTCCAAGGCCGAGCCCGTCTGGTCAAGCAGGCCGATGAGCGGCTCGAGGCCCGGATACGGGGCCTCCCGGTCGATGAGCCGGGGCGCGCCGCTGAGCCGGTGGAGGTAGCCGGCTTCCGCCCTGGCGAGGTGAAGCAGTGTGTCGCGCAGCGACCCGTAGGTCCCGACCACCGAGGTGTCGAGGGCTTCGTCGGAGAGCCCCCGGCAGGCCGAGAACATGGCGAGATTGGCCCAGCGATTATGTCGGAAAAGATGTGTAAGTACCGTGGCCATGGGGGCAACCCTAGCTACCTAGACTGCGGTCATGCCCGGAATCCTCATTGCCGTCATTGCCATCTTGGTTGTCGTGGCCCTCTGGGCCGTGGCCACCTACAACCGGTTGATCGGCCGGCGTAATCGAGTCGACAACGCCTGGTCGCAAGTGGACGTGCAGCTCAAGCGCCGGTGGGACTTGATACCGAACGTGGTCGAGACCGTCAAGGGGTACGCCAGTCACGAGCAAAGAACCTTCGAGAGAGTGGTCCACGCTCGCAACGCCTCCCAGGCGGCCACCACGCCGGTCCAGCAGGCTGGCGCCGAGAACATGCTCACCGGAGCCTTGCGGCAGCTCTTCGCGATCGCGGAGGCCTATCCAGAGTTGAAGGCATCAACGAACTTTTCGGAGCTGAGCGCCCAGCTATCCGAGACGGAGAACAAGATATCGGTGGCTCGGCAGATCTATAACGACTCGGTCCTCACCTACAACAACGCGGTTCAACAGGTTCCCTCGAGCATCATTGCCGGGCTGGCGAACTTCAGCACCCGCGAGTTCTTCGATTCGCCCGTCGCGGCCGAGGAAGCTCCGAGGGTGCAGTTCTGAGCCACTCCGTCGGCCGGCGGAGGCGGCTCCGCCCTATGGTCCGAGCCGTCGTCATCGGCGCCGTCCTCGGCATGGCCGCCGTCACTCCCGCTCTCGCCAAGTCCTTCACGCTCCCCGGGGTGCGCGTCGAGGTGACGGTGGAGCCCAACGGGGCCGTTCTGGTGACCGAGCACCTCACGTACAGCTTCGAGGGCGGCTTTGCCGGCGGTTATCGGGAGATTCCCCTCCGGGCCGGCGAGTCGTTGGAAGATGCTGCCGTGTCGGAGGGCGAGGTCCGCTACCAACCGGGAGCCTGCACCGACCTAGGTTGCACCTCGCCCCCCGGGACCTTCGGAGTTGTCGACCTGGGCGGACGGGTTCGTATCGTTTGGCACTACTCGGCGGCCGACGAAGACCGAACGTTCACGGTTCGTTACCGGCTGCTCGGGGTCGCCAAGGCCTACGACGACGTTGTCGATGTCAATCTCAAGGTGTGGGGAGAGGAATGGGCGGTCGGTCTCGACCGCCTAGAGGCATCGATGACCATTCCCGGGGGGGGGCAACCCACAGACGTCCTGGTATGGGGACACCCTGCCACCGTCTCCGGTCGGACCAGCCTCGGACCTGACCAGATCTCGCCCATGCTCGAGGCGACCGACGTGCCGGCTGGTCAGTTCGTCGAGATGCGCGTCGCGTTTCCTCGGCGGCTTCTCACCTCGACGAGCGGCGCATTCCTGCTCGCCGGTGACGGCCTTAACGACATCATTGCCGAAGAGGAGCGCGAAGCCGAACGTGCCAATGAGGAGCGAGGCCTCATGCGGGTGCTTGTTTGGGTGCTCGGGTTCCTCGCTTTTGTACCGGGCGCTGCCGCGGTCGCCTATATCTTCCTTCGGCACGGACGAGAACCCAAGGTGAGCGGATACGACCGAGAGTACGAACAGGAGCCGCCCACCGAACACAGCCCGGCCGTCGTGCAGGGCTTGCTCTCCCAGGGGCGCGTCGACGAACAGGCCTTCACCGCCACCGTGTTCGACCTGATTCGGCGTGGGGTGGTGGCCGCCAAACCAGTCCAGGTCGAGCGGTCGACGTGGATGGGTCTTCGTCGCGAGGAGATCTCGGACTTGGAGCTGTCGCTGACCGGCAAGCGGGAGCCTTTGGACGTCCATGAAGCGGCGGTGCTCGCGGTGGTGGAGAGGGGGCTCGCCTCCGGTCCGCAGCCCCTTCACGAGTTCCGCAACCTCGTCCGAGAGGACGTGACTTCGAACGCCGCCTCTTACAAGCAGTTTCGGGAGGAAGCCGTGGCTGCCCTCAGCCGCCTCGGTCTGTTCGACGTCTCCGGTCGAAGGGTCATGATTGCGGCCGTCGGGGTTTTGTTAGGGGCGTTCCTGCTGGGCGTGTTCGGCCTTAGCCGGCTCGCCGCGAGCCGATTTGCGGCGGTGCTGGTGCCCGGGATCATCATCGCTCTGGTGACCAACGGGTTGATCGTGGGTCTGTTTGCGGCCAGTCGTCGCGCCTGGCAGCGACGAACCCGGCAGGGCGCCCTGGTGGCAGCCCGCTGGTCGGCGTTCCGACGTTATCTGCAGCATTTCTCGCGTCTGGAGGAGGCCCCGGCGATCTCTTTGCCGCTTTGGGATCGGTTCCTGGTCTACGCCATCGCCCTGGGTGTTGCCGAAGAGGTGTTGGAGGCCGCCCGGATGCGAGCGCCCCAAGAGCTTGCCACTACCTCGAGCCTTTATTGGTATGGGAGCCACGGTTATACGGGGGGTTCGACCGAAAACGCCTTCTCGAGTCTGAACTCGGCCTTTCGGGGGGCCTTCACCCCGGCCTCCTCGGGAGGCGGCGGAGGGGGAGGTTTCTCGGGAGGCGGCGGCGGCGGCGGCGGAGGCGGAGGGGGAGGCGGCTGGTAGCTCGTGTGGGGTACGTCATTTTCTGCACAATGTGCAGAAAATGACGTATGGCGCCGTTTCTGCACAATGTGCAAGAAAACGGAGTATCCCGTTGGCGACCGGAGCCTTTGGCCGAGGCGAGTCCGAGGGTCAGAAACGCCGGGCGTTGGAGGCGTATTCGCTGACCGCCGAATCGGCGGCGCAGACCTTCTCCAGGCCCGCTACCAGCTCGGCCAGGGCGTTCCCCGGGAGAGCAAAGGTCATTTCCTCCTCGCCCATGCCGGTCCTCGCCCGGGATAGCGCGCAACCCATCGACATGACGGCTTTTCCGGCCGCGGCCAGCGCCACTATTTGACACTGCGGCTTGCCGGAGTGGCTTATCCCCGGCAGGGCATCGACCACCTGCATCATCTGGCGCGGCTGAAGACGCATCAAGACGACTTCAGGCTCACCTGCGGCTTGGTCGAGAGGGCTGTACTCGATGGCGGCGGCCCTGCCCTCGCGGCGGGCCACGCCGGCGAACGCATCCATCGTCACCCAGCCGGTGTCGAGAAGGGTCGCAAGGTCGGCTTTATCGATGATCTCTTCGGCCTCGGCAAGGCCGTGGACGTACTTACCCACGGAGCAGTTCCCATGGTCTTCGGGGACGGTGAGGAACCCTGCCATCTCCGCCTCGATCCAGAAGACGCACGACGCCGGCACGCGACCGGTCCGACCGTCGGCGGTCGGCTCTGACAAGGGTGCAGCGAACCGTGGTGGAGACTGGGGAACCCGTTGATGAAAGTTGACGGCGATCGGTGGGTGGCGGAGACCGAGCAGCTCGGTCAGGCGGGCGGCGAATTGGTTACCCATCGGCGGCGAGGGTAGCTAGGCCCCGCATACAATCGCTAGGCGGAACCAGCGGCCGCCCACAGTTGATCTGTGGGCGCTGGGTAGTGCTGAATACGGGCCAGAACCCTGGGACGTAAATACGGGTTAAGCGGCTGGGGTGACCTCCACGCGTTGTCCGAGGGCTTCGAGTTGGCGGACGAGGTAGCTGATCCGGCGTTGGGGGT
>Ga0209431_10002522_pt1 | contig 14848 bp, 11 predicted proteins | sample RifCSP13_3_FD_184021 | JGI IMG/M metagenome (GOLD analysis project Ga0209431, IMG submission 184021) | Soil microbial communities from Rifle, Colorado - Rifle CSP2_sed 13_3 (SPAdes) (version 2) | ecosystem: Environmental > Terrestrial > Deep subsurface > Rock core/Sediment | place: Rifle...
CGCGGCATGGATGCATGCATTTACGACGGGCGCTTTTGCAACCATGATCCTGGCCGTGATGACACGGGCTGCTCTCGGGCACACCGGACGTCCATTGATTGCCCCGCCGCGGTATGACTCGCCCCGCTTAAAAATGGCATCGTTAACCGGGCCTTCACCCAATTTGGTACCGATGGCACGCGTACCATCTTCTTTCATTACATTGGTTGTTACTCGTGTGTCGTGCATGAATATTGTGGCAGTGCCTCCCACCAGTTGTTTGACTCTGTCAACAATCTGGTAATCTCCATTAAGCTGGTGAACCCCGGCATAGAGGCTTCCATCCCTGATATAAAAATCATTACCGTATGTGTTTAATATTTCCCAGGCAATACGGATATTGAGTTCCTGGCGTTCGGTAGCCTGCTGGCGCATCTCCTCACTGTCCAGCGCCTGCGAACCGATATAAATAATCGCCCCGCATAAAACCAGAAAGACAACAAGATTCAGGCCCGCTATTTTATAGGATATTGAAAATTGCTTAATCATCATGAGTACTCCCTTATTTCAAATTATTAATCACTCCTTTATCCGTTACATTTTGAACCAGCAACATTAATAGTGCCGGGAATTCAGCTGTAAAAACAGGCAGGACTGTTAACTGTCAGGTTTTAACCAGCCAAAACGGCTGGCGATGATGCGGTCACAGTGACGTTGCGTCATTGTCCTTCCATGCATGAAGCGGGTATTGTCTATCATTAATACATCACCAGCCTGCCAACGATGTGGATAAGCCAGAGTGTCGTGGATGTCTATCAATTCGTTGATAATCTCATCTGATAGTTCCTCGCCGTCACCAAAAAAGACACGGTTAGCCGGATTAGTGTGTACTTTTTTATCGAGGTAACGTGGGTGTGAAATACGCGGGAGGTGCGCCAATAGACCTGTTGCAAATGCGTGATCACCGCCTCTTGTTTTAGTAATTGCTTCCGTCGTGTAAAACAATTCTAGAGATTCCTTATGAAAACTGTATTTAACGCCAGGAATTTCCGCAAATAAGCCAGCCAATGTGTGCGCATCTTCAACATAAAATTCATTTTTCCACCGTTCTGGCCCCCACAACATTGAATATGTAATACCCGAATCCTCAAAGCGACGGCGTAATTGTGGAGACATGTTTTTGAGAAAAGTGATGCCATCTACCAAAGTTGTCTCCCCACCCTGTTCTGCCGGTGGTGTAATACACATGAAAAAACAAACTTCTGGCGACATGGGATAAGGTTTAAAAGTCCCTTCAGTATGGCCAAAAAGCATAAAATTTCCCTGAAATACTTCGTTGCTGTACCTGTCCCCATTGAGTTGGCCGCGCTTATGACGATAGGAAACTGTATAAAATTTATCACATAAAACCCGTGTAAAAAATTCAAAATTTCCCAAATCAAAATCGAATCCCCGTAACAGTATGACCCCTGTATCATCAAAAGCCTGAAGGAGTTCTTCTGCCCTTAGGTTCAGTGGGTTTTCTGATCCGGTTGATTCAAAAACTGTTATGCGAATCGTTTTCGTCTCAAGGTCTCTTCTTTCCAGACTTAACATGCTATTACCAATTAATAATACTGGATTCAATAATAAACAGGTAAAGTACGTAAACCACGAAAAAACGTTGTCGTATTCCATTCCTGTTTTTCTGTTGCCAGTTGTATATTCGGCAATCTTGCAATGATTCGATCAAATGCAATACGTGCTTCCGTGCGTAGCAATGTGGCACCCAGGCAAATATGAATCCCCATACCCAAAGCAAGGTGCCGGTTTGGAGTGCGGCTTATATCAAATGCATCAGGTTGGTGGAATTGTGAAGGGTCACGATTGGCCGCGCCAATCATGGCACAAATCTGTTCTCCTGCCCGAAGTTGTTTACCTCCAATTTCACAGGTATCTGTGGTGATACGGAAAGTGGAACGCTGGAGCGGACTTTCAAAACGGAGCATTTCTTCAATTGCAGAAGACAGGTATTCCGGATGTTGCCTGAGCATCCTGAATTGTTCCGGATGCCGGATAAGAGTGTACAAACCACATCCCAGCAAATTGACTGTGGTTTCATAGCCGGCAACCAGGAATAAAATGCACATACCCAGTAATTCATCAGCAGTCAATTTATCGTGATGATCGTGCGCTTCAATCAATGCTGTAATTAAATCATCAGAAGGCTGCTGGCGTCGATATACTATCAATTGATTAAAATAGCTGGCGAGTTCCTGCATGGCCAGTTTTTGCCGGACGAGTTTTTCCGTATTGGCAGTAACTGAATCAAATCCGGTAAGAATAGACGTAATCCAGCGGCAAAACATATCGCGATCATTGTAAGGAACCCCCATGAGATCAGCGATAACTCGCAGTGGCAATGGCAAAGCAAAATCTTCAATGAAGTCTCCTGTTTCCTTATCACTCATACGTGTAATCAGTTCATCGGCAATCCGTCCGATGCCGGTTTCCAATGCCTTGATTCGCTCCGGAGTAAATGCCTGTTTAACCAGGTTACGCAAGCGTGTATGTTCAGGCGGATCCTGGTTCAGCATTGTTAAATCCAGAGGAGTTATCTCTTCAGGCAAACGTACACGGGTTATTTGCTTGGACAGGGGGCCGTTCAATTTAAGTATATTGGCAGCTTCGTCATAACGGCTGAATAACCACATACCATCAGATTTAATTGGCTGGGTGTTCGGTAACCAGTACGGCTCATCCATTTCACGTATTTGCCGGTAAACAGGATATGGATCGGTCAGAAATTCAGGGCTGCTTAAATCAATGAGTTTCACGATGATTACCCAAACATGTTTTGTTAAAACATATTTATGACAAAAGACATTTCATCTTTGCCTCAAACAGTCCTTCCTGATCGAAAACTTTGCTTTCTGCTACTATGTAAATTTTTTCTTTTAACTTTCTGATTGAAGTGACTTCCATACGAACCTGAATATTATCCGGATCACGGATTGCACGTTTGCTAGAAAAAGAGCTTTCAATCATCCATCCCTCCCGGGTTTTCTCTGTTAATCCTGCCCAGACATGAACATAGATAATCATCAATTGTGATATAAACTCAATTGGCGGGTACATCGTCAAATGGAATCCACTCTGATCAGTAGGAGAAATAAAATAAGAACGCATTCTGACCCGTGCGGTCAGAATATTATCATCAATTTCCACATGTGAAATTTCCCATATATCCTGAGATCTTCCTTCATTCAAATATACAGAAGATATTCTGGCAAGCTCTTCCTGACAAAGCGTTCTTCTACTCAATTTCACCATCAAACAGATCTCTCTTTCAAGTAATACTCCAATCCATGACTCAGTTCTTTGATGCGCTCATGGGCTCTATTCCTTTCACCAAAATTGCGAGCAACCCCGATAGTTTTATTAATGTCAAATATAACAGGAAATTCATTGTGCATTACATAATCAAATTTTCCATAATCAAATCCAAGCTTGTTTCTTATTACCTGTAACTCATCCGGCACTTCATCCACTGTGAAATATTCTCTCCGAAATGCATTGATGCCTCTAATGACGGGTTCATGGGAAATATTCATATAATGTATTACCCGGTCACCTAAAAATATCCATTCACGCATACAATAATTCCCTTCACTGTCACGTTCTGGTAAAAACTTTTCAACAACAAGATGTTCATTTTGCCAGACTTCGCATGGCACTTTCTGTATTGATTCAAAAACCGGATACTCTTTCAAATATTTGATGTAACGCCATGATCTCAGGCACTCAAATTGCTGATAGACTTTATCAATGATACTGTTACTGATACGTCTTTCCGGTACGCCACCATAATTATTTCTGGTTTTGACAATGACCGGTCCCGAATAATGATCATCCTGTTTGACCATGATTTGACTGAAAGCAGGTTTGGAAATATCAATGACATTCCGGTTAATAACCACAGGATATCGTTCTGCAGCCTGGATATATTCCTGCGGCACTACTGTCAGGTTTACATGAAGGATTAACACATCTGCCGCGGGTAAAGGAGAATCTACTCCTTTTATATGGATAACATTATGCCCTTGCTCCATCCAGTGTTGAGCCATATAGTTTATTAAACAAGGTGTTTTTTCCAGATCAGTATGTTTATGGTGCAGGATGGCTATCTTCAAAACAGAATTTCCGGCTGATTATTAATTGACTCGATGAAGGAGTATATTTGTAATATCCGATAAGTGGAATATTAACATCATATGAACTCATCTTCAGAATTTGCGTTATTTAATTACGGCTTCCGGCCATTCTTTCTTCTGGCAGGACTGTATGCTGTGATCGCCATGTTGATATGGTTGACAATACATATAATAGGGATCTGGCCCATAGGCACACCAACCTCGTATTTATGGCATGCGCATGAAATGTTGTTTGGTTTTGTCGGTGCCGCCATTGCCGGATTTCTGCTGACCGCTGTCCCCAGCTGGACCGGTCAGCGTGGATTCTCCGGATTACCATTGATCATTCTGGTCGTAGTCTGGCTTGGGGGCCGGCTGGTATTCCCTTTCTATGCACATCTGCCTTCTGTATTTATCGCTATTGTTGATCTTGCATTTTTTCCAGTGCTGGGTCTTATGCTCACACCCTCGCTGATAAAAGGCAAATCACGCAACCTGGTTTTTCTGCTGTTTCTTCTTTTCCTTTTTAGCGCAAATCTGATATTTCATGTGGCGCTGGTACAAAACAATGTAGTCTTTGCCAGTTATGGCCTGTTGTTTGGAATAAATATTGTGCTTTTGATAATTACCATCATCGGTGGACGCATCGTGCCTGCATTCACCCTGAGTGCCATCCGGCGTACGGATGACACATTTGTAATCATGCCCTGCCCTGCCCTTGACCGCATAGCTATTGCCAGCATCCTGCTCGTACTGATAACCGATCTTATATGGCCCTACTCAGCAGCAGCAGGCTGGCTGGCCCTGATTGCAGCCTTGATTCACGCCGTGCGTCTTGCCCGCTGGCAGACCCTGCGGGGTCTGGGCGAAGCGATTGTCTGGATACTGCACATTGGATATGCCTGGGTCATCATCGGTCTTGCCTTGAAGGGGCTATTTCTCCTGACGGGTGCGATATTCGGCGCGGCATGGATGCATGCATTTACGACGGGCGCTTTTGCAACCATGATCCTGGCCGTGATGACACGGGCTGCTCTCGGGCACACCGGACGTCCATTGATTGCCCCGCCCCTGATTGTGGTTTCCTATGTCCTGCTTACACTGGCAACAATTGTGCGTGTATCAGGCCCGGTATTTCCGGAAGTCTATTTGTACAACATCGCAGTTTCCGGTGTGCTCTGGATCGGCGCCTTCATCCTGTTTCTTGTTGTATATACGCCTATCCTTATCGGGCCCCGTGCAGATGGCAAGCCCGGTTAAAATAACGCCGCCGATACCCGCAATACACTCTGGTCAAATTTTAGCCAAATGCCCTTAATTATTGCCGGATATACACCCGGCCTTTCCGTTTCCCGCAATCATTGCGGGCAGAATATGCGCTCAACTTGATATAGATCAATTACCGGATGCCCCGCTGATTTTATATTAAAAAAGCACAATATCCGGTATTTACTGGCGGTATTGCATACAATTACACAGCAATCATGTCATGTCAGCTACCGGCAGCTTCGTGTTCTAACCGCATTGCAATAATACGGGCAAAAGAGCTGGATTTTCAAACCGTTGATTCATATGAAAGGGGATATTCCGATTGAAAATTGTTAATTTAAATAACTCTTCTGCACCAGGTGAAATTCCGTTGCAATCCACATCACTGGATATCTGGGATCAGAAATACTGCCTGAAAGACAAGGATGGTTTACCGGTCGATAAATCCATTAATGATACTTATAACCGTGTTGCCCATGCCCTGGCAGATATAGAACAGACACAGGAAAAGCGAACATTCTGGTACAAGGAATTTTTTTGGGCACTGCAGCATGGCGCCATCCCGGCAGGCCGGATCATATCCAATGCCGGTGCCAGTGATTACAAACCTGCTACCTCAACCATAAATTGCACTGTCTCAGGCACGATACGTGATTCCATGGATGATATTCTGGGCAAACTGCACGAAGCAGGCCTGACATTGAAATGCGGCTGTGGGATAGGTTACGAATTTTCAACCTTGCGACCCAGGGGTGCTTATGTTTCCGGGGCTGGTGCTCATACTTCCGGTCCGCTTTCCTTCATGGATATCTACGACAAGATGTGTTTTACCATTTCCTCGGCCGGTGGACGGCGTGGTGCCCAGATGGCGACATTTGATATTGGCCATCCGGATGTCCTGGATTTTATTCAGGCAAAACGCGAGGCCGGGCGGTTACGTCAATTTAATCTCTCATTGTTAATCACTGAATCTTTCATGCGTGCAGTCAAGGAGGATGCCTGCTGGCCGTTGGCCTTCCCGATTACCCGGCAGGAATTGAAAGATGAAAAAATTGAGCTTGCAGATACCGCAAAAATCATCTGGCGAGAATGGCCAATCGATAATGGCTATATCATGAATGGCAAAGGTGAAGTGGCATGCAAGATTTACAAAACGATTTCCGCCGGCGCATTATGGGATGAAATCATGTGCACCACCTATGAATATGCCGAACCCGGATTCATCCTGATTGACGGTGTCAATGAGCTTAACAACAACTGGTATTGTGAAAAAGTCCGTGCGACTAATCCATGTGTAACAGCTGATACATGGATTCATACTTCACAGGGCGCACGCCAGGTAAAGGATTTAATTGGGCAGCAATTTACAGCCATAGTGGATGGTCAAGCATATGCCAGCAGTGAGCATGGGTTTTTCTTTACCGCCAGTAAAGAAGTTGTCGTTTTGCATTGTGCTGATGGCCGTACATTACGGTTAACCAATGATCATCGTGTACGTCGTGTTACGCGTTTTACACGTTACAGTCTGGAAACTGAATGGTGCGAGGCTGGCAAGCTGAGTCAGGGAGACCTCGTTTTATTGCACAATCATGGTAATTTTAATGACTGGAATGGTTTTGGCAGTTATGAAGAAGGTTATCTAACAGGTTTGTTGCTTGGCGATGGAACATTAAAATCAGACAAGGCCATACTTTCAGTATGGAAACCTGCGGCAATAGTTAATGCACCTGATGCTGCATATAACTCTGGAGTGGATGCAATCATGGAAGAAGCTGAAATTGCTGCACGAACACTACCTCATCGCAGTGATTTTAATGGCTGGATGGAAATCAAAGGACGCAATGAATATCGTCTGTCTACAGCTGCGATTAAACAATTAGCTGAATCTCTGGGTATGTCTGCCAGACAGAAGAAGATCACACCGGCCATCGAAAAAACTTCTTCTGCATTTCATCGTGGTTTATTACGTGGTTTATTTGATAGCGACGGATCGGTACAAGGTTCACAAGCAAAAGGCGTGAGCATACGTCTTGCTCAATCCAATTTGGTATGTCTGGAAAGTGTACAACGTATGCTGTTACGTCTTGGAATAAATTCGACAATCTACCAGAACCGGCGTTGTTCAAGTCAACATAGTCTACCCGATGGCAAGGGTGGTTTCCGGGATTATCAAATTAAATCTCAACATGAACTGGTAATCACTGGTGAAAACCTGCTCACTTTTAACAAGATTATCGGCTTTTCAGATACCAACAAGGCAGAAAAATTGCGGCAAGCTTTATCCAGCTACCAGAGACAATTGAATCGTGAACGTTTTGTTTCTCGTGTCGTGAATGTTACTCCAGATAGAACAGAAAAGGTTTACGACGCACAGATACCCGGCATCAATACTTTTGACGCCAATGGTTTTCATGCTCACAATTGTGGCGAACAACCACTGCCGCCTTATGGAGCTTGTTTGCTCGGTTCTATCAATCTTGCACAATTTGTCCTTATACCTTTTACGGAAAAAGCTGCATTTGACTGGGATACCTTCCGGCGTGTGGTGAGGATCTTCACCCGTATGCTGGACAATGTGGTTGAAATAAACGGTCTGCCGCTTGAATTACAGCGTAATGAAATTTTCAGGAAACGCCGTCACGGCATGGGCTTTCTCGGACTTGGATCTGCACTTGCCATGCTGCGTTTGAAATATGGCGATGCTGCATCGCTTGAATTTACTGAAAAGGTCAGCCGCGAACTGGCGTTGATTGGCTGGGAAACAGGTATAGAACTTGCGAAAGAAAAAGGGCCTGCACCCATCATGGAAGAACCATTCACTATTACAAATGAAATGCTTAGGGTAAGGCCGGAATTAAAGAAAGACGGATATAAAGCAGGCGATACTGTCAAAGGAAAGGTATTACATGCACGCTATAGCCGTTACATGCAACGCATTGCTGCTATCGCACCGGAATTGATCGAGGAAATGGCAGAAACTGGATCGCGGTTTACCCATCACAGTTCGATTGCGCCTACCGGCACAATTTCATTATCCCTGGGCAACAATGCCAGTAACGGGATAGAACCTACTTTTTCACATCATTATTCAAGGAATGTGATCCGTGCAGGAAAAAAGACTAAAGAAAAAATGGATGTGTATTCTTTTGAATTACTTGCTTACCGCACACTTGTCAATCCGGGCGCATCTCCGGATTCAGATAATCCCGATATCCGCCTGCCGGAATATTTTGTGACTACCGATGATATAACGCCCAAACAGCATGTCGATATCCAGGCGGCCGCACAGAAATGGATAGATTCATCGATTTCCAAGACGGCCAATGTGCCGGCAGATTTTCCGTTTGCTGATTTCAAGGACATTTATCTCTATGCCCACGATCAGGGACTGAAAGGTTGCACTACTTTCCGATTCAATCCGGAGGTCTTCCAGGGGGTGCTGATCAAGGAAGAAAATCTTGAAAATACCCTGTACAGTTTTACTCTGGATACAGGTGAAGTAATCAAGGTGAAAGGTAATGAAATCATTGAATATGATGGTGAACAGCATACGGCCGCCAACCTCTATGATGCATTGAAAGAAGGGTATTACGGAAAATTCTGAAAACGGAGAACAATAGTGACAATCAAGATAGACAGAAAAATAGTTGATTGCAGCGTGGTCAAAGAACCAGATCAGCCGGCAATGACCACTACAGATACCGCCATGCCACCTGCTGCTGTTACTAATGTCGTGCATATGCACGAAAAACTGAAACGGCCACAGATGCTGCATGGGACCACTTACAAGATTACTACTCCGCTTTCCGAACATGCGTTATACGTGACCATCAACGATATTATTCTGAATCCTGGCACGAAGCATGAATTACGGCGCCCGTTCGAATTATTTATCAATTCAAAAAACATGGATCACTTCCAGTGGATAGTCGCAGTGACCCGGATCGTCTCTGCAGTATTCCGCAAGGGGGGAGACGTGACTTTTCTCGTTGAAGAACTCCGGTGTGTATTTGATCCACATGGTGGCTATTTCAAAAAGGGAGGTAAATTCATGCCTTCGCTGGTAGCCGAAATCGGAGATGTACTCGAGAGTCACCTGATCATGATCGGCCTGTTGAAAAGTGATCAGCTTGATAATAATCAAAAGAAATTGATACAGGAAAAACGGGCCGAACTGGAAAAAAGACACCCGGAATCTGTCAATACTGCAACCGGTGCATTCCCGGAAAACGCAACTCTGTGCAAAAAATGTCTGACCAAGGCCATGATCTTTATGGATGGTTGCCTGACCTGCCTGAATTGTGGTGAATCGAAGTGCAGTTAGGATAGCCCATAATCGAATTACGATGCTAACTGCCACTGACCACCGCCGGGACCGGCTTGGACTGAATTACATCTATCCGGTTGTTTCGCGCCGCGCAGGCGGCCTGTCCATTGGCATCAACCTGAATACCAACAATGCCTGCAACTGGCGCTGTATCTATTGCCAGGTACCCGGCCTGCGGCGCGGCAAAGCCCCCGATGTTGACCTGCAAACACTGGCACATGAATTAAATAGTGTACTGACCGATATATTGCAGGGAGATTTCTGTTCACGCTATCAATTACCGGCTGCGTCAGACTCTCTACGGGATATCGCTATCTCTGGCAACGGTGAACCGACCAATTCGAGAGTTTTCGCGCAGGTTGTTGAACTCATCGGTAGTACTGCCGGAGAATTCGGGTTACTCAACAAAATCAAAATAGTATTGATGACCAACGGCAGCCAGATATACCGTCCGTCAGTAAAAAATGGCATTACACGCCTGTCACAAATAAACGGAGAAGTATGGTTTAAGTTCGACAGTGCAACAACTGCAGGACTCCGTTCTATCAATAATACAGGCGTCCCGGTTGCAAGGCTGCGCAGGAACCTGGAGACGGCGGCGAAACTCTGCCCCACCTGGATACAGACCTGCGTGTTTGCTTTGGATGGCAGACCACCAGCCGTTGCTGCACAAGAGCTCTACCTGCAATTTATTTCTTCTCTTATGGAAAACAGAATTCCGCTCAAAGGCATACTGCTTTACGGAATTGCGCGCCCATCACAACAACCTGAGGCGTCCCGCCTGACACGACTACCTGCGGACTGGCTGGCGCATTACGCGGCACGGCTCCGTAGCACGGGCATTGAGGTGAAGGTCAGTGTGTAACGGCCGTGCTTGATAAACAGGCCATGGCTGTGTTGTGCCCGGGAAACCAACCGGCGTGTCCTGATAGAAACCGATGGTGGATAGTGTGCAGGTATTGCCTATGCCTTGATCGCCTTCAAAAACGCGTTTTACAAAAAGTTTGTGGTATCAAAAGTCAGCGTCATTGAGGAAAACGGCAACAGGGCGTTTATGGCAGGGTCTCATTGATAACAACTTTTATAGCGGCAATTTCATCCACTGTAACTACACTACTTGTTCCCTGCAGATCTCCGCTTACTGGCATGGCATTACCGCTTTTGGATACACGCGCGCCCACCACGATCTGTTTGTAAAGAGACAAACTCATTTCAGGGGACATTGCCATGGAATCATCCAGCGTCACCTTAAGAGGCAGATCCTTCACCTGTTTGCGGACAATAGCCAGCGGCATGCGCGGTCCTTCTGCAGCACGTGAAGGAATAAAGACTGTATCCTCTCCATCAGCTTTTCCTGAGAGTGCAGTATCCAGGGTGACCTGTACCTCGATAGATGAGGAGGATTGAAGGGGCGCAGCAGACTCCGTGATGCTCGCGGAATTATCAGCGGCAACAGGACTATCTATTGTCGCAGCCAGCGCAGTACCCTGTTTGATTTGGGCAATATTCTCCTGCAATGCTCTTGCGTCCTGGCTGTCCGGTGGCAGTTGATTTAGCACCCTTTCCCAGTATTGCAGTGCCTGCATATGGTTACCCTGCTCCAATGCGGCATATCCTGCAATCCACAGTGCCTTGGGTTCATCGGGATCGGCCTGTAAGGCAAGCGCGATCACATCCAACGCCTCCTGTGTGAATTTGTCGTCATTGGCCACAATCAGAACTTCAGCCAGGTCGGCGAGTAGTGGTGCTTTATCGCCGACCAGTTCATGAACCTTGCGGTAGGCTGCAACCGCATCGTCAAACCGGTTCATTACAAAATATGAACGCCCCAGCATGCTCCATCCCTCGGCATCATCCGGTTGTTCCTGCAAGCGGTTTCTGAGACGCTCTACCATTTCTTCGCTGGAATGCATTTCTTCACCTGATGCCTGTTGCGGACCTGCATCCGGTTGAGCACCAATCAATTCGGACTCGCCCTGCATAAGATAATAGCTTGCAACGAACAGCGGTAATAAAACAGCAATTGATACCACCGTCACGACAGGGCGTCTGGATATTTTGTTATTCTGGTGTTCTTTACCGGTTTTAACATCGATGAGTAATTGTTGTTCCAGTTCGCGTACTGCATTCTCAAAATCCTCCTGGCTCAGACTGCCTGCATTCAGGGCATCCTGTAATTCCTGCAAATGTTCCTTGTGTATACGTACATTATGTTTTTCCCGTGTAACCTGATCCTGATGATAATGGTGGCGGACAAGCGGGACCAGCACAAAGGCAAGAGCAATTATCAGCATGCAGATGGCGACTGACCAGAAAATAATCATTTTTGTCCTTTCTCCTCAATATCTTCCAAAAGACTGCTTGCATACCGGTGTTCTTCCCCGGTCAGCTTTTGTACTTTCTGTTGACGCAATAATGAACGCGCGAAGAGAATCCCGATCAGCAAAAAGATTACCGGACCCAGCCAGAGAAGATAAGTTGTCGCCTTGAATGGCGGACGGAACAAAATAAAATCGCCATAACGCGCAACAAGATAATCGATAATTTCTTCATTGCTGTCACCATTTTGTATCATGCCGTAAATTTCCTTTTTCAGGTCCTTCGCCAGATCGGCATTGGAATCAGCAAGGGTTTCATTCTGGCAAACCAGACAGCGTAACTCCTCTGTCAGCCTGGTAAATCGCTCCTCCTGCTTCGAATCCGCAAACTCCAGAATTTCGACTGCAATCAGTACGGAAGGCGCTGATAACAGGAAAAAATAAAACAATGGCAATATTACACGCTTCATGTGCTGGCTGCTTTAAGCTGGTTAATGAAGGGCATGATTTTTTTATTCAGAACCTCTTCAGTGATCGGACCGATTTGCTTGTAACGAATTATACCGTTCTGATCGACTATGAATGTTTCAGGGACCCCGTAAACACCAAAATCAATGCCTACCTTTCCTTCCAGGTCATAGGCACTGGTGGTGTAGGGGTCACCATAATAAACCAGCCAACGCAGGGCATCTTCACGCTGATCTTTATAATTAAGACCATAGATAGCCACCTGGCCGCTTTTTGCCAGTTCCATCAAGACCGGGTGTTCTGCACGACACGCAACACACCAGGAGGCCCAGACGTTCAGAAGCAATACCTGCCCCCGCAGATCGGTGGAACCTAATGTCTGATCCGCCTCATGCAACTGTGGTAATGAAAACGCCGGCATGGCCTTGTCAATCAGCGGTGAAGGCACCAGTCGCGGATCTTTTGTTAACCCGATTGCCAGGACGACGACAAGAACCACAAACAGCACAAGGGGGAACGACTTTTTTTGCATTTAAACCACCTTTGATGCTGCAGTTATTTGATCAGGGATTTCATTGTCCAGGGAATTTGTTCGCGGTTGCAAAACAGTACGATAACGTTTGTCGGTAATTACCAGCACACCACCCAGGGCCATAAATATAGCGCCCAGCCAGATCCAGCGCACAAAGGGCTTGTGATACATGCGTATACTCCAAGATCCATTTTCCAGGGGTTCTCCCATGGAAACGTAAAGGTCCCGGGTAATACCGGCATCGATGCCGGCCTCGGTCATGGGCATGTCACTCCGAACATTGTAAACACGTTTCTCCGGATGCAGTATGGAGACCTGTTTGCCGTTTTTAAGTATTTGCATTTCTGCCTTGTAGGCGCGGTAATTGGAGCCGTTGGCTTCACTGATCTGCACGAGATGGAAGGTATAACCCCCAAGTTCGACACTGCTTCCGGGAGTCATCGATTTATGTATTTCGCTGCTATATAAACTGGATATCGTGATCCCGATAATGGTGACTCCAAGACCGATGTGAGCAAGCGACATCCCGTAAAATGAACGTGATAGTCTGCGCAGTGACAACCAGGGATTATTCTGCTTAAAAACATGATGATATACACTGATCAGGTTTCCAAATATTACCATGTCGGCGATTCCAACTCCAACGGCGGCCTTCAGCGCTGTCAAATCAGTCAGCACCATAAAAATCAGAATGCCGATAGTAATACTGCCGAAGGCTGCAAACTGGAGATGTCTGGCGATGCGTTTCAATTCGTCCTCTTTCCAGTGTATCAAGGTACCGATAACCTGGAATATCGCAACGAGCGTCATCAATGGAATAAACACCGTATTAAAATAGGGCTTGCCTACAGACAATTTTCCCAGATTCAGTGCATCCAGTACCAGGGGGTAGAGTGTGCCGAGCAATATTGTTGCCATAGCAACGACCAGCAGTATGTTGTTGACCAACATGAACGTCTCACGTGAGAGCGGTTTGAAGCTGCCTCCTCCCAGATTGCCCGGGGCCCGCAAGGCAAAGAGGGTCAGTGATCCACCGATGACCACACCCAGGTAGCACAGAATAAATATACCCCTGGCCGGGTCAGTCGCGAAGGCATGTACTGACGTCAATACACCGGAACGCACCAGAAATGTACCCAGCAGGCTGAGTGAGAAGGCGCAGATAGCAAGCAGGATAGTCCACTGTTTGAAAACACCACGCTTTTCTGTGGCGGCTAGCGAATGTATGAGAGCTGTCCCGACGAGCCAGGGCATGAATGAGGCATTTTCCACCGGATCCCAGAACCACCATCCGCCCCAACCTAATTCATAATAGGCCCACCAGCTACCCAGTGCGATACCAATGGTCAGAAAAATCCAGGCTACTACAGTCCAGGGCCGGGCCCAGCGGGCCCATGCAGTATCAATACGTCCATCCAGTAATGCAGCAATAGCCAGACCAAAGACCACTGAAAAACCAACATACCCCATGTACAACATCGGCGGATGCAGGATCAGACCGATGTCCTGTAACAAGGGATTGAGATCAGATCCATTTTGTGGTGAGGGCCACAGCCGCTCAAACGGATTTGAAGTGAGCAGCATGAATAACAGAAAACCAATGCTGAGTATTCCCATAACGCCCAGGACTCTTGCAACAAAAGTCTCGGGCAGATTGCGACTGAAAATACTGACTGCCAATGTCCACAAGCCCAGGATGAGGGCCCATAATAATAGTGAACCTTCGTGCCCACCCCAGACCGCAGAAATACGATATTGCAAGGGGAGAAAGCTGTTTGAATTC
>Ga0209431_10002532_pt1 | contig 14809 bp, 22 predicted proteins | sample RifCSP13_3_FD_184021 | JGI IMG/M metagenome (GOLD analysis project Ga0209431, IMG submission 184021) | Soil microbial communities from Rifle, Colorado - Rifle CSP2_sed 13_3 (SPAdes) (version 2) | ecosystem: Environmental > Terrestrial > Deep subsurface > Rock core/Sediment | place: Rifle...
AAGATGGATATCAAGATAATACCACAGCCAAGGCAGTTCGTGCCTACAAGGCTGCTTGAAAACGCGATAAAGAATTTCGAGCGAGCGTTTGACGTTTCCGTCAACTGCACGGTTGAGCATGCGGCATTAGCAAAAATCAAGGAGAAAGTTAGAGCATGAAAGACAAATTTGCCCCAAAGGGTAAACTGATAATCGTTGAAGGAGTTGACGGCTCGGGCAAGTCCACCCAAATTAGGCTCTTGGAAAAGTGGCTCCGCTATGTCGGCATTCCGGTCTTTTTCACAGAATGGAATTCGTCGGAGCAAGTCAAGGAGATAATATCAAAGGGCAAGAAGAGAAATCTGCTGACGCCCACCACCTTCAGCCTGCTGCACGCAACCGACTTTGCTGCAAGGTACGAAAGGAACATCTTTCCGCTCTTGCGCGCCGGCTACATCGTGCTGGCGGACAGATACATCTACACCGCATTTGCCCGGGACGTCGTGCGGGGCTGCAGCCCCGACTGGGTTCGCCACGTCTACGGGTTTGCAGCAAAGCCGGACATTGCGTTTTACTTCAGGGTCCCTGTAGAGATCTCGTTTGACAGGATAGTGAAGAATCGGCCCAAGCTAAAATACTACGAAGCGGGCATGGACCTCAACCTGAGCAACGATCCGTACGAGAGCTACAGGATTTACCAGGCTAGGATAGTGGAGCAATACGAGTCGATGGTCGAACAGGAAGGGTTTACAATAGTTGACGGCACGGTGGATATTGAAGAGCAGCAAAAGCGCGTCAGGCAGAAGGTGATAGAGATGCTGCCGCAGCAGATGCGCAAAAACATGTCGACGGGGGCACCGAACCAGTGAAGCAACTTGGGAGTAGCTCACGGTCACTCCGTTACTACGGCAAGGGGATTCCTTATCTGCAGGACACGGAAGTCAAGGGCAGGCTAATAGTGATTGAAGGCCCTGATGCTTCGGGCCGGAGCACCCACATTGGCATGATAACCGCCAAGCTGGAAGCAGACGGGCATGCCGTGCTCAACACCGGCCTCCGGCGATCCGAGCTAGTAAGCGAGGGAATAATGGAGGCAAAAAGGGAGCACATGCTAGGGCGGAGGACCATGAGCCTCTTTTACGCGGCCGACTTTGCAGACCAGCTTGAAAACAAGATAATGCCGGCCCTGCGCGCCGGCTACATCGTGCTGGCGGACAGATACATCTACACATTAATGGCAAGGGACGCCGTCAGGGACATGAACAGGCGGTGGTCGTATCAGCTGTTCGGTTTTGCGATAGTGCCGGACCTCGTGTTTTACCTTGACGTTGACCCGGAAGAGCTCGTTCACAGGGTGTTCCAGAAGAACACCTTCCTCGACTACTACGAGTCCGGGGCCGACCTGGGCCTTTCAGACGATATGTACGAGTCATTTATGATTTACCAGCGCATGATCGCAAAAGAGTTCCGCAGAATGCAAAAGCGGTATAACCTTCTCATTATTGACGGCAACAGGCAAATCTCGGAAGTAAACGCCGATCTGCAAAAGTGGATCGACCACTTCCTCGGATCCATCCAGCACTAGCTGAAGTGCCATGGCAAAATCAGTGTTTGAGCGAAAATTCCGTCAGAATCTGGGGCGCGTGGACAAGAGGCTCAAGGCCTACCTTGCAGAACCGACCAGCGAGAAGAACATCCACGATGTCAGGACCTCTCTTCGAAGGCTTGACGTCACATTTTCTCTGCTGCCAAAAAAAGTGCGCAGGCGCTATCGCGGCGGCTTTGAAAAGTACAGGGAGTTCCTGAAGGCGAGCAGCAAGGCGCGCGACTGTGACATAATAGCTGGCAGGATATCAACGCTTGGAGATCTTGACACAGCCGACCTGCAAAGGAAAAAGAAAGCCGAGCTTGCCAAAGTAACCAAGCTGGCCCGGCCGCTGAAAAAGTTGTCACCCGTGCGGCTTGCCGGCGCACCGGATGGCAAAAGGATAGACAAGGTGGTGCGAAGGCTGGTCGAAAGGATAGTAAAGTTGCTGCCGGCAGTGCTGTCAGACAGCAGCAAAGTTGAAGAGCTTCACCGGCTCAGGAAGGATTTCAGAAATCTGCGTTACGTCCTTGAGATGGTGCCAGCCGGCGACAGACAGGGGTACATGAAAAAGGCCGTCAGGACCATTGGCAGAGACATAGTGCTGAAGGAGATGCAAGCACTCCTTGGCCTGATACATGATAGTGACATAACAATAGAATACCTCCGGAGCAAAAGCAGCAGGCAACTTCTAAATATAGAAATCGGCAACAGAATGCAACTCTACAAAAAATTCGTGAGGTACATGAAAAATTAATCATTCGGGTATTACTGAAGGAGCTTTTTGCGCGTGACTTATCTTGGTTGCCCAAGTCTAACCCGTAGACGGCATGGCTCTACATGATGTATGTTGGATAGCTTTTTCTTGCAAGCCCACTGGATCACCAGCGCAGTAGCTTTGTCGTTGAGGTTGACTGGAAACCCCACCAGCTAATCTGACGCTGCGGGGCCACACCATCAACCTCTTTGATCTAATGGATCTATGGAATCAAAATTCTTCCTGTTGAATATGCCCTTAAGCTCTGTAGCGCATCTGTATGGCCTGTCGCAGATAAGAGACGGGCTGATGTGCATGGTATCTGCCGTGATGGCGAAGCTGCTTACGAAAGTAAGGTACGCGAGAACCTTTGATCATCTGTGGCGTTGATGCAATATAGCTGGGCTTTTAATCGAGTAGAAAAGAAGGAAGGAAATGGAGCGCTTGATGGACGAGTTTCAAGCAGTTCGGGCGGCGCCTCTATGTGCCTGACCACTTTTTCATCCACTGGAGAAGATACATGACTGACTCGACTAGCTCCTGCCCCTTGCCTGTCAGTCGGTATTCCACCCGGGGCGGGATTTCACTGTACGCCCGCCTCTCCAGGATGCCCCCCTTCTCCAGCTCCTTGAGGCGGCTTGCCAATGTCTTGCTGCTGATGCCCTTGAGCGCCTGCCGGAACTGCTTGTACCGGACAGGCTCGGTGGAGCAGCAGAGAGGTATCAGGATTTCAAGCGTCCCCCTTTTCGTTATTATGTTGCGGAGCCGGGCAGTTTCGGCCATCAGCGAAGAAGCATCGTAGCCGGCAAAATTACAATCCTGGATAACTGGGATCTTGGTTTCCATCTTTACACCAACTGCAAGTGTTGCGTCTTGACAACTTAAATAGTTTACTAAGTAAAGTATTGGCATGGAAAAGAAGCGTCAGCAGATCATCAAGCAAACGATACGCAGAACGTACGGCAAGATAGCGCTGGAAGACAGCAGTGCGGGCGCGTGTTGCGCGCCTGGCTGCTGTTCCGGCGCTTCGCCGGCCCAAGCTGCCACGGATGTAGGCTATGACATGAATGAATTGGGCTCGGTGCCGCAGGCGTCGGTCCTCGGAGTTGGCTGCGGGGCGCCTGTCAAATTTGCCGATCTGCAGAAAGGCGAGACGGTCGTTGACCTTGGATCAGGCGCGGGAATAGATGTCTTTTTGTCGGCAAACAAGGTCGGCAGGTCAGGCAGGGTTATCGGCATTGATATGACCGAAGAAATGGTGGAGCGTGCCAGAAGAAATGCAAAGAAGGACGATTTTGTCAATGTTGAATTTAGGAAAGGGGACATTGAGGACAGGATTCCGGTCGACGGGAATTCCGCGGATGTCGTAATCAGCAACTGCGTCATCAACCTTACTACCGACAAAATAAAAACGTTCAAAGAGATCCATAGAATCCTGAGAGGTGGAGGCAGAATGGTGATTTCTGACCTTGTCGCCGACAGAAATGCAGACTCGATAGACCCTGAAATGTGGAGCAGCTGCATTGACGGCGCGCTGGCAAAAGGCGACTATCTTGCAAGCATCAGAAAGGCGGGCTTTAAGGACGCAAGCGTGCTGGAGGAGCGCCAGTTTATGAACGGAGAGCCGATAAATGGTAGGAAAATCACAAGTATTGTCGTCAGGGCCGTGAAGTAGCGATGAAGGAAAAAACCATCCTTTTTGTTTGCGTGGAGAACGCCGGCAGGAGCCAGATGGCAGAGGGCTTTTTCAACAGGTGCGCTCTAAAAGGCTACCGGGCAGTCAGCGCGGGGACAAAGCCGGCAGGGCAGATAAACCCGCTGGCTGCACAGGCGATGAAGGAGATCGGCATCGACATCAGCGGACAGAAATCCAAAATCATCACAGACGACATGATCAGGGATTCTGCCAAGGCAGTCAACATGGGCTGCATGGACAGCTCCGACTGCCCGCTCCTGTTCCTCAACAACCCGATAGACTGGGGCATCGAGGACCCGAAGGGCAAGGCGATAGAGAAGGTTCGCGAAATAAGGGACGAGATTGAGAGAAGAGTAAAGGACCTTGCTGAAAACCTCGAGTAAGCTGGCAAGCCAAAAGATATTTTTCGCCGAGCTAGCTGGCACGTTTGTAGTTGTTCTGCTTGCCACCGGCTCGGTGGTAATAGACTCTAAAACGGGCGGCGCGCTGGGACTGCCATTTGTCGCGCTTGCACCCTTTGTCGGCGTTGCCGCAATGGTATATGCCTTTGGCAAAATTTCAATGGCGCATTTCAACCCGGCAGTCACGCTCGGCTTTCTTGTCAGCGGCCACATCAAAAAGTCGCAGCTGCCCGTCTACTTTGGCGCGGAGATAATTGGCGCTCTGCTTGCGAGCCTGTTCGTGCTGGCTTTCATCGGGAGCGAAGCCAACCTTGGCGCAAACGCACCCAACTATTCATTCCCCCTAGCGCTCATTTTCGGAATCGAGGTCTTGGTCACTGCTTTTCTGATGGCAGTCATTTTTGTGGTAGTCTATACTAAGGGGCTGAGAGGTTGGAGCGGCATTGCCATCGGCGGCACAGTGGGCATTGACATTTTTTTCTTTTCCTTTATTTCAGGCGCATCGATGAATCCGGCGCGGTCGCTTGCCCCTGCACTCTTTTCCGGCGCTGTGGGTGATTTATGGCTATATTGGTCTGCGACCTTTGTGGGATCCATCATAGTCGCAATGCCATGGTGGAAGAAATTCCAACGTTTAGCAGTCTAATGTGGTGCTGGTTCTAGCAACAGGCAAAACTTGGCTAGTTTCTATAGCGGGTATTCCATGGACAGCGAAACTTTAGATAGGCACTGGCTTTGTGTATAAAGTCTCATTTGTTAAAAAAGTCAGTCGTTTGTTAAATAAGTCCTTAACAAAAGGGACTTCTTTTACAAAGCCGATAGGCACCATTACGCTTAAATAGTAGGCATTACCCTATATATACTAAGCGTTACTCCGAGTAGCGCAAGTGATATGAATATTGGCAATACCTCACTGGGCTTGTACTAATTGCGGAATGTCATCCGGCAGACTGTATAACGTGGAACGTCACATCAGGAGCAACCATCAGGGGTATTCCCGTGCGATCCCCTATACCGAATACATCGTAGGAAGATGCAATGGTACTATCGCTATTCCACTATACTTACCCAAAGCCCGTCCTTCATATGAAAAGAACGAAAAAGCTGATGCCTCCAATGGTGACCCGATCACATGCGAGCTAATCAAAGCCTGTGCCGACATGTACTGCGCTAGACAAAGGTATACATTTCCGACTTACGCATCTAGCACATATTACCAACCAGCCAGCCAGCAGCCGGCAGATAGTGACAAAGACCCTATCCTTGAAGCTTCAAAAAAGATGGTCGATTACTGCATATCAAATAAAGTGAATGGGAAAGCGGAAAACCCACTAAATAGCCAGAAGACATCTACTCCGAAGACATCTACTCCTTATAAAATCGATTTCAAAGAGGTTGCACGAAAGGTTGTCGACGATTTATACGCGCGGATGGAAAAGAGCGGTGCGTCCAAAAAGCCTTAATGCATCCATTCCATGGTGCATCCTTTTAAGGATCAGCTGATACCTCCAACCAATGTACCGCACATCTTCCAAAGCTTTAGCAAAGAAAAATCCGAGAGTAGCTGCTTCAACTGCTACCTTCTCCTTCGCTGATGGGGGGTTTTGGGAGTGGCTACTGGCTCAACATGAATTTAGGAAGGGCATTTCTAAGAAAGGTTTCTTCTTGGTCGAGCGGAAGACCATTACTTCGACTTTCAAGAGGCATTGGCAGGAATATCGACAACAGGCTCATAATCGACACAACAAGTTCTCGGTATTTTCAGAAGATCATGATTTCCGTAATCCATCCAACATTCCTTCTTCCTTCTCGATCGACTTTTATTCGCAAATGCCACGGCCATTAAGATCAAATCACTTGTACATAGTTCCATCAGGTGGAGGCAACTGTATAGTTTTTGATAGTCAGGTGTTTCCTCCTCCATACCTAGATCCTAGTATTCAAAATGCCTCCGCTGTCCCGTTGCCAATCTCTATAAGAAAGGGCTTCAGAAACCTGAGGGAAGCTCTTTCATTCCAGTGGAACGAACAATCATTTATCCGGGCGCTCCACTTTTGCGGTGCTTTCGTGGAGGTTTCCAAGAGAGTTTGCAAGACAACTGGTGACTACCAGTGTGGACCATCAGGTCACATAAGATCATGTTTTCCTTTTTGGATGAGGGACGTAAAAAGGAAGAACCGATTGTTTCGTTTTGTGTATGACGGAATTGTCGATCTGGATGAATGTATCTATCCAAGAGACGTTAATACTGTAATGTTGATTGAAGCCAAAATAAGATCAGACCAAAGCGACTTGGGATGGCATAAACTTGCATTTCCATGCTACAGGTTCATTGACAATAGTCGTGCAATTGGCGTTTTCCGAACTGGCTCGTCAGAAATGGTACCTTCATTCGCCAATGGAGCAAGAATTATTCCCATGTATTGTGAGTTTAATCCAGTACGAAAATTAGCCTCAATCTATGTATTTTCTGAGATAAGGAAACGACGCTTTTTATCGGAATTTGATGACTTTAGAAGAGGAATAATATTGAATCAAACGCTGCAATTCAGACCTAGATTGATCTTCAAAGTTGACATGAATTGGATAGATCAGGATTTCCCATAGAGTTTGAATAGAAAGGTGATTGAATGGCAACCAACTCTTGTCTGTGTTGATATTCGCATATTGGGATCTTGCGTGAGGACGGTGCACTCCCATTAGAGTAGTGACACTAGGTATCTTCTTCCTTCTCCCTCTTTGAATCCACCTCGGTGGGCTCGGCCAGCTTTAACCGACTTCCCACCTTTATGATAAAGGGGCCGATGAACGAAGTCACTATTGTAACTACGCCGAGCAGCGGCAGGATCGACGGGCCGATTGCGCCTACGTCCTGGCCGCCCTTGGCCACCACCAGCGACAGTTCGCCCTTTGTTGCCGATATCCCAAGGCCGGCCCGCAGCGCAGTTGTGTTGTCGTATCTGAACCTGACTAGGATTCCGGTTACTAGCAAGAGCTTTGAGGCAAACGAAGTCAGTATCAAGATTATCGCTGGAACTATGAACAGGGGGATAAGCGAGACATCCATGAGTGCGCCTATCGATATGAAGAACAGCGCGGCAAACATGTCTCTCAGCGGGATCGTGATTATCCTTGCCACCGCTGCGCTCTTGCTCTCTGCAACCAGCACCCCGGCGAGGAACGCCCCAATGACAACAGACAAGCCGAGGGCGTTTGCAAGGAACGACAGGCCAAAGGCGATGCTGAGGATGGTTATCAGTAGCAGCGCATAGTCGTTCGTCCTGCCGGCCCTGTCGATTATTCTCGGGACGAACTTACCTCCCACTATAATTATGCCGCCGATAAAGCCGCCGACTGTACCTAGGGTGATTGCGATGTTCACGATGGAGAGGCTTCCACCTGACGCGACAAACGACTGCATGATGCCGAGCGCGCTGATCGCGACAATGTCTTCGACTATCAGGATTCCCAGAATGAGTGTCGACGACTTGTCGCGTATCAGGCCAACGTCTTCCAATATCCTGATCGTGATGACGGTGCTTGTGACTGAAAGCGCAAGGGCAAGGAACATAGAGTCGTAGAAATTGAACCCGAGGGTCTGGGCAATAAAGAATATTATCAGGAGCGTGCCAAGCGACTCTACAAGCGCCGTAATTATGGTTGTCCTTCCCACCGTGCGCAGCTTCGCCATCGGGAATTCCGTGCCAGTGACAAAGAGCAGCATGATAATGCCGAGCTCCGCAAAAAGGTTCAGGGTTTCAGGGCTCCGCACAAGGCTGAAGGGCGGGACGTAAGGCCCGATTATCATACCCGCGATGATGTAGCCTATCACCATGGGCTGCTTCAATTTGAACGTAATCGCAAGCATAATCGCCGCGACCACCATTATGACCGCGATGTCCTGGACCACTAATTCTATGGGTTCGTTACCAACGGTGAAGAATTGAGGAAACAGCGATTCTCCTGCCTGTTTTATTGGTGCGGAATAGCTCACCGCCTAATTTATGACGAGCATGCATAAAAAGACAAGCTTGCTTGGTAGCGGCAACATGACAAAACTAATTATAAGATACCACGCAACACATCTCTGTTGCTTTTTGGGGTCAGCAAGCGGCGCCTTCTCTACCTCGCCTTCGGCATCGCCGCATTTCTAGGCTCCTATTCCATCGGCGCCGCCGTTCCAATGAGCGACGATGAAGCGAAAGAGATCAGGGAGCAATTCGCGGAGCAGATAGAGGGTATAGACGAGTACGGCATATTTCTGAATAATTTCAGGATCGCGCTTCTCATGTTTATTCCGGCATTTGGATCCGGGTTTGGCATAGTCGCCGGGTTTGCCACGGGCACCGTCTTTGCTGCGATCGCAAATTCCGAGCCGCTCCTAGCCGGGGTTCCGCCTCTCATGATCCTGATTACACCCTTTGGCATCATGGAAGTGTTCACCTACGGCCTTGCAATATCAAGGAGCGGCATGCTGATTGTTCGCATTGCAAAAGACAAGCCTTGGCGGGCAGGGAACAGACGGCCTTTCCTTGAAGGGTCACTCATTCCGGCTTTCATTGAATTGGGGATTGTGGTGGTAGTGCTGTTTGCTGCCGCGGTGATAGAGTGGCAGTTGATAGAGCAGCTGGGCGGCCTAGATGATCTTGACGTCATCATATAGCTGGTCTAGTTATTATTCCGGCGCAGCTGCCTGCGACCCTTTCAGGCCATATTTCTCGATAAATTCGTTCGCCTTTGCTGCTCTTTCATTCCACTTCCACCTGCCGACCCCCATCCTGCACAGGTCGACCTTCCACTGGTCCTTCCTTTTCATCCACCAATAAAGCCTGAGGTCCTTGCCAAACTGGCCCTGCAATACTACAAGCGTCACCTTCAGGTTGCTGCTGCCGTAAATGTCATAGCCATCAAGCACTGTGAACGTCTGGGAGACAGGATATTTTTGTTTCGCGACGGTGTGAAATTCCCATACAGTATTTTAAAGATTACAACAAAAAAGGGAAGAGTGTTACTGGCTTTCTCCACATGCAGGACAGGTCTTTTGCGACTTGGGCATCTTTGCGCCACATTCAACGCAGTACCTGACAGGGCCCTTGCCGGCGTCCTGCATGCCAACAGACTTTTCTTCTATTGGCATGGGAAAATCAAGCCAGATTTAGTATTTAAGCTTCCGGCTAGAATTCGAGGTACGTCTGTCTCTTTGTCTGGTCAATCACCATCGCCGAGAGGTCGGAAAACTCTTTTCCTTCAAGGTCGGCCACTGAGCCCCTAAACGTCGTCTCCTTTTCGGTGGTCAGGTGTTCAAAGACCCAGACTTTAAGCTTGGCAGTTTCGACGCCGTTTTGGCGCAAGAATTTCGCGATTTCAGACTGCATGAAGTGCTTTGACGGGTCGCGCTGCCACGGCCTTGGAAGCAGTATCACGCTCCTGCCCTGCCTTACTGCTTGCAGCAGCTCCTTCTTTTTCTGCTCAATATCGCCTGTCACATGGAACGTGACGATGAAAGCCTTGTCGGTCGGTACGCGGGCTTTTGCAGCGGCCACCTGGATAGAGCTGATGCCGGGGATCACCTCGACGTTGTCGTCACCAAAAATTTTCAGCAGCCTGTCGACCACTTCTGACTCGGAAAAGTTGGCATCGCCGGTGAATGGCACGGTGCAGAAATCGCTATCGTTCATTTTTTTGTAGACGTCGTGGTAGACTTCCTCCTGCGTATTCATGGTGACTTCAAGCACCTGCTGTCTGCTCTTGTCGATGAGACCTTCGATCGTCGACAGCGTATACCTATAGCCAACAATGTAGCGCGACTTGTGGATCGCTTCCTTGGCAATGTCGGTCAGGTGTCCTGGCGAGCCGGGCCCAACGCCGATCACGAACAGCTTTTTCGGCAATGCGCGTCTTGGCAAGCTGCCTGATTATATTACTTTGCGACAACCATCGTGTTGGTGCTCCGTATTCCCTTTATCCTGCGCAGCTCCCACGAGAGGACTTCGGCCACATCCCTGTCGGTGTCTTGCTCCACGATTGCCATCATGTCGTACTCGCCGTACAGGTCATAGACTGCCTGTACGCCTTCAAGCGACTTGATTTCTTCGTGCACAAGCTTTTCCAGTCCAGCATCCGTGTTTATCAGGACGAATGCCTTTGTCTTGGTCATAAATCGGTTGAGCTCTGCTCAGAATAATTGCAATATAAATTTACGTAATCTATGTGCATCTATATGGAGGTTTTTACCAAATTAATAAGCGGAGTCCAGTCCATTTTCTGGAACCCCATTGGGTCCTTTGCCGGGTATTTCACCCACCCCTTGACCATGGAGAACTTGTGGGTTTTGCTTTTATCGCCCATGTTTATCTTCACCTTTAGGAGTGTTCCCCAGTCCTTTTCCTCTGACGTAATGTCCATGATCTGGCTGAACGGGATTTCCAAGTTGTCAGGGCTCTTGTCAAGGTCCCGCTCCATGTGATCGAGCTTGTAGCCTTCGGCCGGCCGGAATACGTTTTCGCTCGCTTCAAAGCGCTTTGCCTGCCGGCGCGAATGGGTGTCATGCATCCTAAATGTCATGTCAGTCTTGATGATAAAAGCAAGGCGCCTGTCGGTTATGACAAGCATGCCCTCTTTGCCGCGCTTGAAAAGGCCTTCCCCCTCATTCCACACCCAGAAGAGGTGTGCTTTTATCTGCTCGTCCCAGTCAACCAATGGGATAGGCTAGCAAATACAGGATTAATAATTTGTTGGATAATAAAAATTAAAAAAGAAAAGTGTAGTTGAAGGGACTTAACCTTCTTCCCAGCCCTTCTTGAACAGACCGGCCTTCTTCAGTGGGATTGGCTGTCCTGGGGTGTAGTCCATCGGCCTCATCCAGAAGATTGCCTTTGTTGGGCAAACGCCAATGCACGCTCCGTCAGAGATGCATCTTTCTGGATAGAACACGAATGCCTTGCCCCTCTTCCATCCTTCCACTGGTTTTACTCTTAGCACATCTGGACCGAGACTGGTACAAATCTCTACACAGAGTGCGCAGCCGATGCAGTGTTGTTCGCTAATATCAGGAAGTATTGCGACTGGCATCTAATTCACTTACCCAACGATCCATGCTGAAACTATTTAAACCCTATGGCGATTTTATAACAGCGATATAATTGAAGACTGATGAAGAACAGAGCGATCAGCCCTGCACTTAGGGATACTATCGGCGGTGAACCGCTAATTTGGTCGTGGCTTTGTACAACGCTAAAGGCACGTGTTCCCATCAGCCAGTCTATCTGGGCAGATAGAACGGGAGGAAAGTTCACGGTTGCGCAATATTAGTCCTCAAATTTTGTACGTAGTTTTCTGGTTGAAACCAGAACCGGCTATATAGCTATTGCGCTTATTCTCGCACATGCAGACGCTCCACGTCGCATTTGACGACACTGACTCGCGCGCCGGTAGGTGCACGACGCATTTGGCGTTCAAGGTGGCCGAGCACCTGAAAAGGGCGGGCGCCAAGCTTGTCGACTACCCGCTGTTGATCAGGCTCAACCCAAACATCCCGTGGAAAACAAGGGGCAACGGCGCAGTCTGCCTGCGGCTTCAGGTGCCGGATGCAGGCAGTGTCGTCGACTATATCAGGCAGGCAGTGGAGGAGGGTTCTGCCATTGGCAGCGGGGCAAACCCGGGCGTTGCGTTCCTGCAGGGCGACCATGTTCCTGCCAAGCTTCAGGAATTCAGCGCCCTTGCAATGTGCGACGTGCTCAGCAGGCAGATGGCAGAAAAGGTGGCCGGGGCTGCCGGGGTTCAGTATTTCACCTTTGGCAACGGGCAGGGGCTCGTGGGCTCGCTTGGCGCAATGGGCTGCCTGCTCGACGGCGACCACACGTACGAGCTGATTGCCTACCGCAAGCCAGAGAACTGCGGCGCGCCGCGCGTTGTCAATGAAGGACGCGTAGTAAAGTTCAGCGCGGACACCTTCCCCAACACGTTCAACAACTATGACAAGATCCACGGGCGGGTGCTGATTACGCCCCACGGCCCGGACCCGGTGTTCTTTGGCGTGAGAGGTGAGAGCCCGGCCGTTGTCGCATCAGCATTGCCGGCCCTGCAACCAGATGAAGAGCTTGACGGCTGGACTATTTTTCGATCAAACCAGGGGACGAATATGCACCTGCAAAACGAGATCAGGATTGCAGAGGTCAAGGCGTACACCGCCGGCCATTTAAGGTGCACTGTCAAGGGCAGGCCGCGTGCGATTGAAGGCGGGCACGCCATTTTCACGGTGGTACAGGATGGCGCAGAAATGCCGGCGGCAATGTATGAGCCGACGGGGCTCGCAAGCGTTACGGCAAAGCTTGAATCCGGCGATGTCATTGAGATCGGCGTCGGGGTAAGGAAAGGAACGACAAAGCACCCCAAGATCCTGAATGTTGAATATCTGTCGGTGCTCGAGCTTGCTCCTGCTTTTGATGTCATGAATCCTGTATGCGAGATGTGCGGCAAGCGCATGAAGTCAGAAGGCAGGAACAAGGGCTACCAGTGTGACAGGTGCAAGCACAGGGACGCAAACGCAAAGAAAATTTTCGTACCGCGAGAACGCGGCGGCAAGACGGGATTGTATATCCCCACGCCAAAAGCACACCGGCATTTGACAAAGCCGCTGCAGAGGTACGGCATCGAAAAGGCCGGCTTTCAGCTATTAGAACCAGGTCTTGTGGATTTTTGATTTGATCTTGCCTTTCAATTCCTCTGTTATATCTTCCGGCTTCATGTTGTGATCCTTGGTTGCGTGGGTCGCGCACTGGGCCAGTATTTCGTCTTCCGTTTTGCCTTTTGCCGTAAAGCCGCAGTCAAACCCGACGTCGCGGCATTTGAATTTTAACATGACCTGTTTTCTGTTCGCATGCCTATAAAGATATACCAGAATCTTTAGCTTGTAAAAAGAGTAGCGAGGGGTTGATTTGAACTTACGGCCACCTGCAATTTTGCAAAAGTGGAAACCGCTCTGCGGGTTATGAGCCCGCCGGGATAACCTGGCTTCCCCACCTCGCTGTCAGCATCTTGACACAGGGGGAATATATCTCTGTTTGCATTGGCAATGATCGTTCTCACGATCCCGGAATCATGCCGAGCTGCTGCATCAGGCCAAGCATGTCCGACTCGCCCCACCGCTCCATTATCTTGCCGTTTGCTACGCGAAAGAACTGCATCTCTGTTATGCTGGCTTTTTTGCCGGTCGGGTTGATGCCCATTATTTCGCCTTTGTGGGTACCATGCCATAATATCCGTATTGCTACCTTGTCGCCTTCGGCTACCATGTCTTCGATCTTCATCTGAAAGTCGGGCATCCCCGCGCGGAACATCGGGAACATCTGTTTCATGGCTTCTCGGCCCATGTTGGGCGGAAGACCTGATATGTGCTGGACAAAACTGCTGTCAAATATTCTATCTACGAAAGAAAGGTCTCCAGTGCGCCAGTAATTTGCCATTTCTTCAACGTAGTGGCTGACAAGGGCCCTGTTTTGCTCGGCTGACATGACCAGTATTAGTTTGGCGTGTATTTATCGAGTTCTTGAGAGTGCACGCGTGTTAGCTTGCTTTTTATTTTCAGCCGCCCTGCCAGAAATTACAGGCTATGGCATTAGCCTTGGCATAAGCAAGAACCGCACCTATTGATCGCTGTTAATGCCTACCAATAGAAAACATGGTGGCCAAAAAGATGTGGACAACTACTATCGGGATAAAAAGAACGACGAGCTGCACGGCAGGCGGCTGTACAAAGCACTGCTCGATTTCATGATGGTTGTCGGCATATCGGGGGCCACGGTGGCAAATGCGGTGGACGGCTTTGGCAGGCGCGGGAGATCCACTTTGCACATCGAAGGGATTTCAATGAATTACCCGCTTATCATAGAAGTGGTAGACGAGCAGTCGAAGATGGAGCCGCTCCTCCCCCAGCTCAGAAGGATCGTCGACGACAACGGCATGGTCACGTTGTACGAAGTCGACCTGATATAGATTTATTTCTGCCCAGCCGCGATACTAAGGGTGCATGAATGCCAAGTCGCTCAAGGACATCGACTTTGAAAAGCGCAACGGGCTCTTGCCAGTGATAGTGCAGGACAGAAAGACCAAGGACATCCTGATGCTGGCATACGCCAACAGGGAGGCCCTGGCCAACACGGCCAAGACGCGCAACGCCTGGTTCTGGAGCACGTCGCGGAACAAGCTGTGGATGAAGGGCGAGGAATCCGGCAACGTCCAGCCGGTGCACGAAATACTGGTCGACTGCGACTCTGACGCTATTTTGTACATGGTCGACTCGGACAAGCCGGCGTGCCACACGGGCAACAGGTCATGCTTCCATAATGTGTTGAAATAGCTTTAGATTAAAAGATAATCCGTGACATCACCAG
>Ga0209431_10002534_pt1 | contig 14806 bp, 16 predicted proteins | sample RifCSP13_3_FD_184021 | JGI IMG/M metagenome (GOLD analysis project Ga0209431, IMG submission 184021) | Soil microbial communities from Rifle, Colorado - Rifle CSP2_sed 13_3 (SPAdes) (version 2) | ecosystem: Environmental > Terrestrial > Deep subsurface > Rock core/Sediment | place: Rifle...
TAACCGCGGCGAGGCGGGTGCAACCCCCGTCGGGTCCACTGGACGCGTGGCCGAGCGGACCAAGGCAGCGGGCTTTTAACCCGCCGGGCAACCGACCGCAGGTTCGAATCCTGCCGGGCGCAATCCGTGCGCCCGTTGCCTAGCGGTCAATGGCGGTCGTCCTAGAAACGACTGGTGAGTCCTTTTCGTTGGTTCGAATCCAACCGGGCGCATTTTCATCTCATCGTTCGAATACAAGTCCAGGAGCTCGTGGACAGCTGACGGTGGCCGACGAGGTCGCTGAGGAAAGTCCCCACTCCAATCGCAGCGCGGCCCGGCGCAAGCCGGGGGGCCGAGAGGCCCGGCAACCGCACCGAGACGACACCGCCTCCGGGGAGGATGATCGGCGGACAAGGCCGTGACGCTCCCGGGGGAACGGGTGCAACGGCGAGCCCCCGCGGGAGCAAGTCCGGGATGGACGCGCAGTCGAATGCTGTCGGAACAGAATGGGGCTTACGGCGGGCGCCTGGACCTTCTTTCCCTGTCCTCCGGCCCTTGCCCGGACGTGCGGGCCCGTGGTGTAACCGGAAGCACTCGCGCCCTGCAAGCGCGCGGTCGCGGTCCGAATCCGCGCGGGTCCATGCGGTGGTTCCGGTTCCCCTCTCATCCGCGATACTCGGCCCGCCGCCTTTATGACCCCTCCCTGGAATCGTCCGCCGATGGCGTACTGGATGCGGGTCTTCTGTCGGAAGGCGGAGGCCCCCACGCCGGGCGAGATCCTCCAGGCCCTCTCCCGTGCGACCCTGCCCGCCCAGCTCCACCCGGACGCGGACGTCGACCTCGCGGACACGGCGTGGGAGCAGCTCGCCGTCGCCCTCACGTCGGATGCCGGCCCCCTGATCGTGAACCGGGACGTGGCCGGCCGCGGCGACGTCGTGAGGGACGAGGTCGACGAGTTCCTGAAGATCGCGCGGTCCGCCCCGCGGACGAAGGCCACGAAGGAGGTCGTCGCGCACCTGAGGGAGACGAAGCAGATCTTCGGCCTCCAGGTTCCGACCTCGTCGATCGACTCCAAGGGCTGGACGATCGCGCACGCGGTGATGCGGTTCCTCGCCGCGCGGTGCGACGGCCTCGTCCACGCGGACGGCGAGGGGTTCTACCGCGGGAACGACGTGGTCCTCGCGGTCGCGTAGGACCTGGGGACCGGCAGGCTCCCCGCACCGCGGAGTCCTCCCGCCGACCGACGGGTCGCGGCGGGCCTCCTGGACCTCCCGTCCCGGTCCGACGGGCTGGACGGAACCGCGGAATCGCCGTGGCACGGTCTATGGTTTCCGTTCCTCCGGGCCGCGGGCCGCGCGGTCGGCACGCCGGCGGCGCCACACAATCACCGCGACGGCGACGATGGATGCGAGAGCTGCAGCCATGAGCACGTAGAGCGGAACGCCCTTGAAGGGTCCCGTGGGGCTGAGGATATTCGTGTCCACCCGGAACCGGATTTCCGCCACGATCGCGTTGCCGGCCTCATCAACGGCCCTCACGAGGACGACATGATCGCCGTCCGAGACGACGAGCGGGAGGTGCGTTTCCCGGTCGACGGACGCGAAGGGCGTGCCGTCCACGCTCACCTCGTAGCGTGCGATGCCGGAGGTCGCGTCCGTTGCATTCCATGATACGACGACTTCTGATGCCGTGAGCACCCCGGAGGGCGCGGTGGAGATGAACACAGGAGCCGTAGCGTCCGCGATCGTGGCCATCTCCGCCCGGGGCGTCTTCGATTCCGAGGTACCTGCAACGCCTTCCGCGAGGGAGTAGAACTCGTAGGGCCCGTCCCCGCCCGTCTCAGACGTGTTGACGCTCCACGACCATGGAGGGTCCTCGTCGACCTCGAAGCGGGCCCAGGGCACGATGGGATCCCCGCCCCTATGATACCAGAGCTCCACCGTTGCCGTAAGTTCGCCGGCGAGGTCGAGGCGATCGACCGCGGGGGTCGAATCTATGTTCTGTTCCGTGTTGCGGGAGCTTGCCTCGATTGCGTGGCTCCCCGTCTGCCCGGCAACCGTCGCTGTCACGTTGAACATGCGGCGGGGCACATAAGCAGGGAGGACATCCACGTGGGAGGCGACCGGGAACCCTGCCGTGAAGTGGTACGCTTCCTGCGCCCCATCGAATGACCCATCAACCGCCTCCGCCGTCTGCCAGGCCCCCCCATCAAGCCTGAAGTCGACCCCGAGGATGCGGCCGATCGTCACGTCGTTCCTGGGTCCTTGGGGATTTCGGTTTGGAAGGGGAACGACCGTCGCATTCCCCAGGTACGCTACTCGGGTCTCGTTCGTGGGATTCGGAGTGTGTGCGGAGAGCGTCGTTTCCGGGGGGACGTCCAAGATGTCCAGCACGCCTCCGCCATCTGCGTCCACCCAACCAACCTGGCAACGCGTGCTCGCGCTGACGCCGAGGGTGTTTCGGTTCATGATGCCCGAGGCACCGTTGCTGTCGGGGCAGTTCAGGTATCCGGAATACTCGACGGGATTGGAGTCGTACTCATCCGTGGCGTAGAAGATGTGGCCCGTCTCGTGGGCGGGGACGACCCGGAAGTAATCCGCGGAGTTGTAAGCCCAGGAGCTGTACCGGGACATCGTCAGCCACGGCCCCCCGTAGTAGCCGTGGGCGTACTGGTTGTCGGTGAACCGCCCGAGGTTGACGGCGGCGTCGCTGTCCGCGACGAAGATGGAATACCCCCAGTCCGTGCGCAAGCGTTGGCGCAGGTCGTTGGCGAACCGCAGGGCCTTCGCCCACGGGTCCGCATCCGTGTACCCGAAGTCCGCCAAAATCCCGTCAATCCAGATCCAATCGTCGCTCAGCGGGTTCTGGATGGGTTCCCACGCCGTCGGCGGTCGGACGTGGAGTTCGTAGGAGAACGCGAGGCGGGCCTTCCTCTCTTGCGACGCCCACCAAGACAACCCCGCATAGATCCCGTCCAGCGTCTGGTTTACCTCGGAATCGGACCAATCGTAGGCGGCTCCATTGCTCTCCACCAGGAAGACCGCCACGGCCACGCTCCCCGCCATGAACTCGCTCGTGTCGTTGTAGCCCGGACTCGGGCTCAACGGGCCCGGGACCGAGGTCCGGTCGAGCGGGAAGACGAGACCCCCCTCCCCCGGGGAGGCTCGTGGCTCCTCACGCGTGGGCGCGGGTTGGGCCGTAGATCCTGCGAAGGCCAAGACAGAAACGATCCCCAGGGAGAGGAGTAGCCCGATGGCCCTCGCGGTCATTCAAGCGGGGATCGAGTTCCGAGGCGATAATGGTTGCCAGGGTTTGTTGAGCCCCGTCCGCCGTCGGGTCCTGCGTGGGAGGAAGGGGGCCGATCGGCGACGCGGCGCGCTCGGTAGCAGTCGGTTAGTGCCCAGACCCTCCGCCGACCGGCCAGGCGGCTGGCCGACGTCGGGACAGATGAAAGCTTCTCCCGCGTCATCGCTACCGTCCGGGCGATGCCCATGCCGACGTTCCCCGACGAGGTCCTCACGCGCACGAAGAAGGGGGAGATCGAAGTCCGGGCCCTGCTCGACCGGGGGCGGTACGTCCGGTACAACTACCTCCACCCGGAGACAGGCGAGCCCATGGAGGGCGGGAAGGTGAAGCTCGTCCTCATTCCGGAGGCCGGGGAGCCGCAGGAGTTCTTCGTGATCCCGACGAAGTCGAGGCGGGACCTCCTGATTTCCGCCCCGGAGAAGGGTGAGCGAAAGGTCTGGGACGGCCGTCGAGCGGTCGACTTGTGAGACGGTTGGCGCCATTGTTGTCGGGTGGAAAAGTATATCGGGTATAGAAGTCTACTCCACTCTGTGGCCTCTACGACCGTCAAACTCACCCAGGCAGGGAAGGATCGACTCGACAAGCTCCAGGCGAAGCTGACTCTCCTCGGACACCGGTTCACGAAGGAACAAATCCTCGAGCTCATCCTGGATGCGGCTTCCGAGGCCCCGGGCGACCTGATTGCCCGTGCCCAGGGGGCTCGGTACCCCGTTCCGGACGGGGAGCGGCTGTTCCGGCAGATCGTCAACTCGGCGGAGGACTGGGGCCGGACCTCTTGGCGGGACATCGATCGCCTCGTGTACGGCGGGAAGCTGAAGCGATGAGCGTCCTCGCCGACACGTCCTTCTTTGTCGCAGTGAAGAGTCTCCGAGACACCAACCACTCGCGGGCCGTTGATCTTCTCCAAGAGATCATACGCGGTGAACACGGCGTCGCGCACACCACGGATTTCATCTTCGCAGAGGCGGTCACCACAGCGCTGGCTCGGACCCATCGTCATTCCGCCGCGGTGGGAGTCGGCGAATTCGTGCATCTCGCGCACGGCGGATCCATGCTCTTCTCGATGAACCACGTGACCCCCGATCAGCTTCAGGAGGCGTGGAGGCAGTTCCGTAGTTACACTGACCGGGAGTTGAGCATGACCGACTGGACGTCGGTGGTCGTCGCCCGCGACCTGGACGTGGACGCGATTCTCTCCTTCGACCACGGCTTCGACGGCGTCTATCCGCGTCTCTTGTAGCTTCGCTCCTCCGGACGCTCAAGGTCTCCACCGGGCGTGCGGTTCGCAGGGGAATCCACATCGGATGGTAACGACGGAATCCTTTTTGGCGGGGGCCTTCCTCCTCGGTGCCCGTTGACGTCGATCCGCCGCACGGTCGCGGTCCTCTCCGGCACCGTGTTCCTCGTGATGATCGGGATCTCGATCATCAACCCCGCCGTCCCGCAGTACGGCCGGTACTTGGGCGCGTCCGCGTTCCTGGCGGGCGCCCTCGTCGGCGCGCTCCCCGCGGCCCGCGTCTTCATGGACCTGCCCGCCGGGGCCTGGGGAGACCGGCTCGGGAACGTTCGCACGATGCGCCTCGGGCTCGCGATCATCGCCCTCACGTCCGCGTTCGCGGTCCACGCGTTCAACTACTGGGTCCTCCTCGCGGTGCGGGTCGCGGAGGGCGTCGGCGGCGCGTTCTACGTGACCTCGAGCCTCGCGATTCTCGCGAAGACCGTTCCCCCGGGGATGCGGGGGCGGTACATGGGCCTGTACGTGAACGCGCTCCTCGTGGGGCAGATCCTAGGCCCCGTCGTCGGTGGAGCGGTCGTGCTCGCGTGGGGGATCCGCGCCCCGTTCGCCGCGTACGCGTTGTGCGCGAGCCTCGGGATGCTCCTCGTCTCCTTCGGTCTGCCGGCGGGGACGGCCGCGGTGACCGGCGGGGGCCGGATCGACCGCCGGGCGGTGAAGCGCCTCCTTAAGGACCGCTCATACATCCTCGTGAATGTCGGCACGATGGGTGCGTTCTTCGCCCGCGCGGGCCTCGTGTCCACGGTGATCCCGTTGTTCATCGCCCTGAACTGGGGCGCGACGTTCGAGCAGGCCGCGGCGTACGCGGGCGTGCTCCTCACGACGACCGCGGTCGCTGCCCTGATCACGCAGTGGCCCAGTGGGCTCTGGGCGGACCGGCGGGGCCGGAAGGTCCCTTTCGTCGCGTCCCTCCTCCTGGCGGGCCTCGTCGCGCCGTTCCTGTTCTTCGCGCGGGACCTGACCTCCGCGATCCCGGTGATGTTCGCGTACGGCCTCGTCCTCGGGGTCCACGGCCCCCTCGCGTCCTGGACGACGGACCTCACGCCCCCGGAGATCATGGGGACGTCGATGGGCCTCTACCGCACCCTCGGGGATATCGGCTTCCTGATGGGTCCCGTCCTGCTCTCCGCGGTCCTCGAGCTCACCCTCGACGCGGCGGGGCGCGTCACGATCGTCCCCTTCCTCGTGGCGACCGCGTGGCTCCTGGTCGCGGGGAGCGCGATGATGTTCGCGCGGGACCCCGTGGGGGAGAAGAGGCGCGCGGCCCGGAGGGCGGAGATGGAGGCGGCCGCCGCGGCGCCGGACGCCCCGGAGGACCCGGACTAGAACGCGCGGGAGCACGCCCGCGGGCGGGAGCCCCTCTCGAGGGGCGGACCGCGGTCCATCTCCCCCGTCGCCTCCGCCACGAACGGCTCGAGGTCGTGCCCCGCTTCCCGCAGCGCCTCGCGTTCATCCTTCGAGAGGGGCCACTCCTCGACCCGGACCACCCGCCCCTTCGCCACGAGCACGGGCACCCCCAGGGCGACGCCCCGAAGGCCGTACTCGCCGTCCAGGACGACGGACGCGGGGACGACGGAGGGCTCGTCGGAGAACAGGGCCCGCGCGAGCGCGGCGGTGCAGCCCGCGGGGCCGAACGTCGTGGAGCCTTTCACCGCGATCACCCGGGCGCTGAGCCCCCGGAGCGCCTCGAAGACATCCCGCTCCCGCGCCGCGTTCCGGCGGAGGGGCTTCCCCTTCACCTTCGCGCGGCTGAAGAGGGGCACCGCGCGGTCCCCGTGCTCCCCGAGGACGACCGCGTCCACGTCCCCCGGCGTGACGCCGAGGCGGTCCGCGATCAGGGCCCGCAGGCGAACGGAGTCCACGAGCGCGCCGGAGCCCAGGACCTTCTCCCTCGGAAGGCCGGAGGCCTTGCAGGCGACCGCGGTCATCACATCGAGAGGGTTCGTGAGGACGACGAGGGCGGCGTCCGGCGCGACCCGCCCGACCTCGCGGGCCAGGTCCGCCACGACGGGCGCGTTCGTGCGGAGGAGGTCGAGGCGGGACATCCCCGGCTTCCGGCCCTCCCCGGCGCACAGGACGACAAGGTCCGCGTCCGCCATGTCCGCGACCCCGCCCGAACGGACCGTGACCTTCCCGCACATGCCGTGGCGGAGGTCCTCGGCCTGCGCCCACGCGAAATCCCCCACCACGTCGTGGAGGACGAGATGGTCGAACGCCCCGTCTCGGGCGAGCGCGTACGCGATCGTACCCCCGAGCTTCCCGACCCCGATGACGCCGGCCTTCATCGCTGATCGGAGGACCACGGAGCGGACCGCGGTATAAGCCCTAGCTCGATACTGTTACAGAAGGGGGGCCAGGGCGGGCCTCTTCGCCCGCTGTCCGGTTATCCATGCTTGTTGATAACCGGGGACGACCCGCCCCGAGGGATGGCGGCCTCCCGCCTCATCCCGGGAGTAGCTCGTACTCCACGCGGTCCGTCTCCCGCCCTTTCGACCGCTTCCCGAGGACGTGGACCCGCCCGATCTCCCGCACGTTCCGCAGGTGGGTTCCGCCGCACGGGCAGTAGTCCGCGTCGCCGACCTGGATGATCCTCAGTCGCCGGATCGACTGCGGGATGAGCTCCATGAGGGCTCGGTCCTCGATCCGCTTCTCGACGACGACCCGGTCCTCCTCGAAGATCCGCACATCCGCCGCGGACGCGATCACCGCGTTGCACTCGTCCTCGATCCGCTTGAGGTCCGCGTCCGTGAAGTTCGCGGGCTGGAAGTCGATCCGGCTCCGGTCCGCGTGGATCTGGTTCCCGACGGTGCGGGCCGCGTAGATCCGGTACACGAGGCCGGACATCAGGTGCTGGGACGTGTGCATGCGCATGTGCGCATACCGGCGGTCCCAGTCGATCACGCCGTGCACTGCGTCGGCGGACGGCATGCGGTCCACGACGTGCCGGACCACGCCCTTCTCCTTCGTGACCCGTAGGATCCTCGCCTCCTCGTCGTCCCAGCGGAGCAGACCCGTGTCGTACGGCTGCCCGCCGCCCTCCGCGTAGAATGCGGTCTGGTCCAGGACGACGAAGTCCGGCCCGCGCTCGACCACGCGGGCATTGAACTCCCGGAGATAGCAGGGGTCCGGTTCCTGGCCCTTCCGTTCCTCCATGTAGAGCACGCGGGTCGCGGCCATGGACGGGCGGGAGTTCCTGGCGGGGTATAAAGCGTTCGCGGACCGCGGGCATCCCGTCCCGCGGTTCTGCAAACGGAGAGATCTAAATATATCGCAATATATCGTGATATATCATGTTCACAGGAAAACCGTTCGGACCCCCGCCTTTCGGCTTCTTCGCGAAGGTCCTCGTGGGACGGGGGGACTTCAAGGTCCTCGTGCTCCGGATTCTCCGCGAGCGCCCGATGCACGGGTACGAGATCACGCAGACGCTCGGGGAGCGGAGCCACGGGTTCTACCGCCCGAACCCGGGCGCGGTGTACCCCGCCCTGCGGGCCCTCCTCCGGAAGGGCTACGTCGCGAAGGCGGGCGGGGAGCGGCGGAAGACGTATCGTATCACGCCCGCGGGCCGGAGGTTCCTCCGGAGTCGCGAGGCGGCGGTCCAGCGGTACTTCCGGAGGTTCGAGGAGAGCATCGGGCCCGAGCGGGCGGCGATGATGCGGGAGATGCGGGCCACGGGCCGGCTCCTCGGGTCGAACCTCCGCGACGTGACGCCCGCCCAAGCGAAGGAGCTGGGCCGGCTCTTCGTGGACCTGCGGGAGCGGATCCTCCGGATCCTGGCGGGATAGGGGGCGACGGACATGGTGGGCAGCGTGATTCGGGTCTCGGGGCTGACGCGGGTCTTCAAGGAGCTGAAGGCGGTCGACGACGTGACGTTCGACGTGAAGGAAGGGGAGATCTTCGGGTTCCTGGGTCCGAACGGCGCGGGGAAGACGACGACGATTAACATGCTCACGACGGTCCTGCGGCCGACGGCGGGCCACGCGACCGTGGCGGGGCACGACATCGCCCAGGACCCCGTGGGCGTGCGGAAGTCGATTGGACTCGTCCCTCAGGAGTACACGGCGGACGAGGACCTCACGGGCCTGGAGAACCTGCTCCTGACCGCCCGGCTCTACGACATCCCCAAGACGGAAGCCCGGAGGCGGGCCGCGGAACTCCTCGACCTCGTCAAGCTCCAGGACGCGGCGGACCGCACCGTCGACACGTACTCCGGCGGGATGCGGCGGCGGCTCGAGCTCGCGTGCGGGCTGATCAACCGCCCGAAGGTCCTGTTCCTCGACGAGCCCACGCTGGGCCTCGACGTCCAGACCCGCGCGGCGGTGTGGGAGTACATCCGGCTCCTGAAGGAGCAGTACCACATGACGCTCTTCATGACGACCCACTACCTGGAGGAGGCGGACCAGCTCTGCGACCGGGTCGCGATCATCGACCACGGGAAGATCGTCGCCCTCGACTCGCCCGCAGCGCTCAAGGCGTCCCTCGGCGGGGACATCATCGACATCCGGGTGGACGGCGGGCCGAACGAGGCCCTCGCGGAGGCCCTCAGGGCCATCCCGGCGGTCCGGGAGCTGCGGCCCCTGGACGGCGGCTACCGCCTCACGGTCCTGAGCGGGGAGGAGACGGCCCCGCAGGTCCTCGACGCGATCCGGGCCCTGGGCCTGAAGGCGAGCCGGATCTCGATCGCCAAACCGACCCTGGACGAGGTGTACCTCGCCCGCACCGGGCGCACGATGCGGGAGGAGGAGGGGAGCCGGGACCAGTTCTTCAAGCAACGCCTCACGATGCGGAGGGCGAGACCGTGATGAGCGGCCTGTTCGCCCTCACGGGGCGGGAGCTCAAGAAGTGGTACAAGCAGCCCTTCGTCCTGTTCATCAGCCTGGTCCAGCCGATCATCTGGATGGGCCTCTTCGGGAAGGCGTTCAACCTCGGGGCGCTCGCGCCTCCCGGTAGCCCGGGCGGCTTCTTCGGCGCGGCGGACTACTTCTCATACATGGCGGTCGGGATGCTGTCCTTCGTCGTGCTGTTCGCGACGATGTTCAGCGGGATGTCGATCGTCTGGGACCGGCGGCTCGGGTTCCTGAACAAGGTCCTCAGCACGCCCGCGAGCCGCGGCTCGATCATCCTGAGCAAGGTGTTCATCGCCGTGATCCGCGCGCTCACCCAGGCGGGGATCGTGCTCGTCGCGGCCGTCGTCCTGGGCCTCCAGGTCGGGGCGGGCTTCAACCCCGCCCTCCTGCTCGGGGTGTTCGCGGCCCTCTTCCTGATGAGCGTCGGCCTGTCGTCCCTGTTCGTGGCGATCGCGATCCGCTCGACGCGGTGGGAGACCCAGATGGCGATCATGAACCTCCTGAACCTCCCGCTCCTGTTCGCGAGCAACGCCCTGTTCCCGACGAACCTGATGCCGGACTGGCTGAGGGCCTTCGCGTCGGTGAACCCCGTGACGTACGGCACGGACGCGGCCCGCCAGCTGATTCTGTTCGCGCCGAACTGGACGAACGTGGCGAACGACTTCCTGTTCCTCGGAGGATTCGCGGCGATCTTCGCGACGATCGGGATCGTCCTGTCGTGGCGGTACCTGTCGAAGTAGACGGGAGCGAGTGGCGGGAGCCCTTCGCGGCGGGTTCCGAAACCGGCTTAGGCTTCGACCGCATCCCGGCGCGCGGTGGTACCGTGGACAAGGAGAAGGTCATCGCAACGATGAACGAGGCCCTGAGGATGGAGCTGGCGTCCGCCTTGAAATATCTCGACTTCTCGTTCCGGGTGTTCGGCCCGACGCGGAAGCCGGTCGTCGAGCACTTCCTTGAGGAGTCGAAGGAGTCGTTCGACCACGCGACGATGCTCGGGGACAAGATCGTGGCCCTCGGCGGCACGCCCGTGGTGGTCGCGGAGGCCCCGAAGGTCCCTGCGAAGGCGGCCCTCGAGGACATCCTGAAGATGGCGATCAAGAACGAGACGGCCGCGATCGACATCTACACGAGAATCCTCGACATGGTCCAGGACGAGACCCACCTCCGGGTGCTGTTCGAGAACCAAGTCCTCGCGGAGCGGGAGCACTTCGAGGAACTCTCGAAGATGATCCGGCGATAGGTGGGATTCGCGCGGGGCCGTCACGGCCGCGAGGCGGGCATGCAAGTGCCGTGCGCTGAGCGGCGGCCGGCGCTGGTTCGTGGCGGTCCTAGGTGTCAGTCGTCGAAGTCCACGGCCTCCACATGCCCGGTTTCTTCGTCGTGCACGATCTTCTCGACGCTTACGACCGTCTCGCACCCTCTCGCCGTGTCCCATCCAGGACCCCCGTCCGCGAAGTCGGTCCCCGAGCCGCAGTTCAGGAAATCGTCTCCCCCTTCGGTAGTTTCGATCACGTCATCCGCGAGGTCGCCGAACAGGAAATCGTCCCCCGATCCCCCGACGAGCCGATCCTCGCCGAACACGACGGAATCATCGCCGTCCCCGCCGAAGACATGGTCTCCGTGCAGACCGTCGGCACCCTCGCCGCCGACGAGGAGATCATTCCCGGCGTTCAGGATGTCGTTGCCGAACTGCCCGAGGAAGTCGCCCAATATGAAGTCCCCGTCCAGCTCGAAGTCGTCCCCCGGGCCACCGACCACGAGGTCGTCGCCGCCTGTGAGCTCATCGTCGCCTGGTCCGCCGAAAACGTCGTCCCCATCGAGGAACATCTCGTCTCCCGGCCCTCCATTCACGACATCGTCCCCGCCCATCACGCGGTCGTTTCCGGGGCCGCCGTTGGCGAGGTCTCCGGAGAGGAAGAAGTCGTTTCCTCGTCCGCCGTTCACGACATCGTCCCCGCACTGCAGGTAATCGTCGCCAAACCCGCCGAACATGGAGTCTCCGATTAGCTCGTCGTCACCCGCCCCGCCCAAAATGACGTCGTTGCCTCCGATGAGTATGTCGTCTCCATCGCCGCCGCTCAGAAAGTCCCCGGCCGGGATGACGCCCCCGGCGCGATCGTCACCGTCACCGGCATCCAGCAGGTCGTCTCCGCCTCTCAGTACGTCGTTGCCGCCGAGGCCCACAAGGAAGTCCCCATCCAAGTCGTCCGTGCCGGGTCCCCCGTAGATGACGTCGTCGCCTCCCTTGATCACGTCGTCGCCGTCGGTCCCGAAGATGAAGTCTCCCTCGAGGTCGTCGTTGCCCGGTCCTCCGTAAATCACGTCGTCGCCAGGGCCGCCGCACACGATGTCGTTTCCATCGAGTGCGTAGATGACGTCGTCACCGCTCAGGCCGCTGATGATGTCGTCTCCCGCCGTTCCCGTGATCACGTCGTCGTCCTCGGTCCCCACGATCGTGGCCGGCAGTTCGACGAGGCCCCCGCACGTCACCGGCTGCGCGCGAACGCCCGGAGCCGCCGAGATTAGTGCGATCACCGCTGTGGCCACGACAAGGAAGCTCACAATGAGTCTCCACTTCATTCGTCCTCTCCCCCGTCTTAGTCGCCGAGCAGCGCCTCTGATCACCCAGCTCGGCTAAGACACCGTGAGATGGCTTGTCAAGGTATTTAGGTCTACCTAAGGGCTGTAGCATGCAAGGCGGCTGGTGACACCGTGCGACGCCTGGCGTCCAAGTCCCGGCGCAGAGCTTTACTTTCCCAGGACCGACCGCGCGATCACGAGCCGCTGGACCTCCGAGGTGCCCTCATAAATCTCCGTGATCCGCTGGTCCCGGTACAGCTTCTCCACGACGTAGTCCTTGATGAACCCATACCCACCGTGAATCTGCAGCGCCGCGTCCACGGCCCGGTGGGACGCCTCGGAGGCGAACAACTTCGCCGCGCTCGACTCGTACGTGTGCCGCACCCCGCGGTCCTTCATCCACGCCGCGCGGTACGTGAGGATGCGGGCGGCCTCGATCTCCGTCGCCATGTCCGCGAGCTTCCACTGGATCGCCTGGAACTCCGCGATCTTCGAGCCGAACGCCTCCCGCTCCTGGGAGTACTTCAGGGACTCCTCGACGGCCCGCTGGGCGATCCCGAGGGCCTGCGCCGCGATCCCGATCCGCCCGCCGTCGAGGGTCGCGAGGGCGATGTTGAACCCCTTCCCCTGGGTCCCGAGCAGGTTCTCCTTCGGGATCCGGCAGCCGTCGAGGCCGAGCAGGGACGTGTCGCTCGCCCGAATCCCGAGCTTGTTCTCTTTCTTCAGGCGGTGGAAGCCAGGGGAGTCCGTGGGAACGATGAAGGCGCTGATGTCGTACTTCTGCGGGCCGGTGCGGGCGTACGTCACGATCACGTCCGCGATGTGCCCGTTCGTCACGAAGATCTTCGTGCCGTTCAGGACCCACTCGTCCCCCTCGAGGGTTGCGGTCGTCCGCATCGCGGCCGCGTCCGATCCGCTGCCCGGCTCCGTGAGAGCGTACGCCCCGAGCCGCTCGCCCCTCGCGACGGACCCGAGCCACTCCGCCTTTTGGGCCTCCGTCCCGAACCGCAGGAGGGGGTCGCACACGAGACCGTTGTTCACGGCCGCCATCACGCCCGCGCTCGCGTCCACGCGGCTGAGCTCCTCGATCACGATCGCGTAGCTGACGCAATCCAGGTTCGACCCGCCGTACTTCTCCGGCACGAAGACGCCGAGCAGCCCGAGGCCCGCCATCTTCGTCGCCCAGTGGCGGGGGGTCTCCTGCGACTCGTCGTATTTCTGGGACTCCGGGGCGATCTCCCGCTCCGCGAACTCGCGGACCATCTTGCGGGTGATGTCATGGGTCTCGGAGAGTCCGAAGTCCACGGGCCCGTCGAAGGACCGCGGGGACTTAAAGGTTCAGCCGGCGGCTTTGGACCGCGCCCGCTTCCGCGCGGCCGCAGGCCGACGTGCCGTGAGGCGCCGCGTCCCGAAGAGCCGGCGGTACCAGCGCTCGCCGAACGCCGTCAGGCGGTAGAAGGACGTTGCTTTGCTCCGTCGGACGTACCGGAACTCCACTAGGCCCGACGCCTTCAGCACGGCGAGATGGTACGCAGCGAGTCCGGTCTTCACCCCGAGCCTCCTTGCCAGGGCGTTGAAGGGGATGTCGGGCTCCTCGTAGAGAATCTCGAACGCGAGGAGTCGCGTGGGGTTGTCCAGGGCCCCGTAGACCATGAGCTGTTCACCCTCCGACGCAGTGAGGGGCCTGAGCTTCCGCTTCATGTCTGCGCAAGAATCGTATACGTGGTATAATAATATTTACTTGATGCCCATCGCCAAGGCCTGCCGGTACCGTTCGGAGAGCAGGATGATCAGATCGTCCGGCTTGGGGATTCGGAGTCGACCGGTCGCCCCGGCCGCGTAGACGTGACCGTGGAGGGCGAGGTGCGTCAGGTACGCGTCCGTGAGATAGCTCCTCCGGGCGCCGTAGACCGGGTGGAACGCGGGTGGCACGAGAACGCGCAGTTTCGGCGCGACCACTGGGTTGGCGCGAAGCTGGCCGAACTCCATCGCGGAGCCCCAGGATTCGATGCGGAGGAACACGAGATGCGTGTCGATGTCCGAGAGGACCGCCTCCTCGGCGACGGACGGTCCGATGTCCGGCGGGAAGTCGTCCTCCGGAACCAGCGCCGTGATTCGGATCCGTCGGAGGGTCGCGGCCAACCGCCTCCGAGCGGCGAGCCCGCACCCTCCCGCGCCGAGGAGGACCACGATGATGTGCGTTCGCCGGACCCGTTGCTCGAGGCGTCTTCGGAGCCCGCGCGGCTTCCGTTCATCAAACGGTTTCGTCGGGACCCTGCTCATCGCATCCCCTGGAAAGGGACCGGACGCATCCGCGGGGTATCTCCCTGACGGGGGGGAGGTGGCCGAAAACCGCGCAGACCCCGAAGCGTTCATCTTCCCGCCCTCCATCCGACCCGCGATGCCCGGGGTGGAGCTCGTGCCCCTCGAGACCTCGGATGCCGAGGCGTACTGGCGGGCGTTCCTCGCGGGCCGCACGGACGTGCCCTCGACCGACGTGAAGGTCCACATGGACCGGTACCTTGCCCTCCCGCCCGAGGAGCAGCGGACGTACTTCGCGCTCAAGGAGTCGGGTCGCACCGTCGGAACCGTCCGAATCGCGGGCGGCTCGATCGGGTCCTTCTCCCTCCTCCCGGAGGAGCGGCGGTGGACCCGCGACGCGATCCTCCTCGCCACGAGTTCGGTCATCCAGGGCGGGACGGACCGCATCGTGGCGGGCTTCGAGGACGCGTACGGCCCGGAGTTCGAGGCGCTTGGGTTCAAGGAGTCCTTCTCCCGCGTCCGCATGGAGTCGGCGGCC
>Ga0209431_10002537_pt1 | contig 14801 bp, 11 predicted proteins | sample RifCSP13_3_FD_184021 | JGI IMG/M metagenome (GOLD analysis project Ga0209431, IMG submission 184021) | Soil microbial communities from Rifle, Colorado - Rifle CSP2_sed 13_3 (SPAdes) (version 2) | ecosystem: Environmental > Terrestrial > Deep subsurface > Rock core/Sediment | place: Rifle...
AATTTTATTTGTAGAAAATTGAAGGTCTAATTCTGATTCATTAATAGAGTCTTTTGTAATGGCAAAACCATTCCCTTGTAGTAAATAGATACCATTAGGAAGCAATTTAGCATCTGCTTGTTGTGATGAACTGACAAGAATAATTCCTGTAATTGAAATTAATAAGAAAATAAGAAATTTCATTATTTAATTAAATCCAAAGTTGTATATAATTAATAGTTTAAATAAATTAGACCGGTTAGGCAATTTCGCCCTATGAATTTGGAAAATCGGGATTGGAACTAAATTGTTCTATCATTGCATGTTCTATAAACCCACCCACAAGTAAAAGTGCCAAAGCTATCCCCACTTCAATACCAGTTATTCGTAGTTCTGGTTTTATTGGATTTTTTTTGATTATTGTGTGGATAAGCAGAAAACTCCTTGACGTGCCTAAGGAATATGCAGCAACTTCCATCACTCCAAAAGGTGTAAGAAAGAGCACGCTTAGTGGGGGAATTTGTTCAAGTTCTGGATATGATATGGTTAGTGCACTAAATGCAAAGCCAGTGGACCACGCGGCAAATGCTCCCCAAATCGCACCAAACCCTGGAATAAACATTGGAAGTCCTATCAATAAGTTATGTAAAAAAATCCCAATTGCATCAATTCCTTCTATTGCCAATTGAAATTCTTCAAGAAATGCCATAGCTTCATCATCAGAAACTGTCATTTCGGATCCAATTGAAAATGCTGCGCTAAATATTCCTACAAAAATAAAGAATGCCAGCAGCCTTCTTTTTTTATTCATGTATTTATTTTGAAATGAGTGTATTTGAGGGTTAGCTTGAGCAGATTTAATTAAAAGTTCTATTATCTGACCTTGATGAATGAAAACGCATCTTCTGCATTAAAATATGCGCTAAGTAAAGGATTCCAGATTCATCCAGATGCGTTTAAAGTTCTTGAAAAAATTGATTCTAAAGAATTGGAGATAATAATTAAACGTGTTGTGCGTGAAAAAGCAAAACAGAATTTGTTTTTGATAAATCAAAATGATTTGAAGATGTTTGTTGATTCTGAAATTGATGAAAATATAGAAAACAAGCATGAAATTTTGTCAGATCCTACAAAGAAAATCACATCAGCTGAGGGGATTGATGGTTTTGGGGCTCTTTTTGCTAATAGGTATTCAAAACTTTTGAAGATAGTATCTCAAAGGGCACAAGCAAAAAAACTGATTCAAATTGAGACCGTAAAGGCTGGCAAACCAAAAGAGGAAGTTTTTGTAGGTGGACTTCTCATGGACCGTAAAATAGACAGGGATGTTACAAAACTAATTGTTGATGATCCTAGTGGATCCCTTGAAACATTGGTTTTTAATAAAGAAATACAACCAATAGCAAATTCGCTTTTAATAGACCAATTTGTTATGCAAAGTATCACAAGTGGAAAAAATGGTGGTTTTGTAACAAAAGAGGTTGTCATTCCAGATGTACCAGAACATATAACAAATCGTTCTAAAACAGAAACCTATGCTGTTTTGATATCAGACTTGCATGTAGGTAGCAAGTATTTTATGGAAAAAGAATTTGGAGATTTTGTTTCTTGGCTTTCAAGTCCTGATCCAATTGCTAAAAAAATTCGTTTTGTTTTGGTCTGTGGAGATGTGGTAGATGGTATTGGAATCTTCCCCAACCAAGACAAGGAATTGCTTTTGGTAGATATTGATCAACAAATGGCAAAGGCTGCTCAAATGCTTGACAAAATTCCAAAACACATCAAGGTTTTTATCGTTCCAGGAAATCATGATCCTGGTCGTAGGGCGTTACCACAGCCTGCAATACCTGAAAAACATAATTTGGATTTATGGAATCGAGAGAATTTTTTCATGATTGGAAACCCTTCAGTAATTTCATTAAATGGAGTCAAAGTTTTGATGTTTCATGGACAAAGTTTAGATGATGTTGTTGGAACTACGCCTGGCCTAAGTTATTCGCAGCCAGCAAAAGCAATGCGGACCTTGCTAAAGGCTAGGCATCTAAGTCCGATTTATGGTAAACGAACACCTATTGCTCCTGAGACAGAAGACATGATGGTTATTGATGAGATCCCAGACATCTTTCATTCTGGACATATTCATGTTGTAGATTTGGATATGTATAGGGGGACATTGATAGTAAACTCTGGAGCTTGGCAAACTCAAACTCCATACCAAACAAGTGTTGGAATTACACCAACTCCTGGAATTGCAGTTATTGTGAATTTGGCAACACTCAAAGTTTTTACAAAAAGTTTTGTAGATTAAACCAATTATTACTATAAAATATCTGTTAAGATAAGGTCGTCTTTGAATGCTTTTTTTATAACATCGGGTTGGATTGTAAGGTTGTATTTTTTGGTTCTACCATGCATTCCTTGATGTATTATTTTGCCTGTTATCAGGCCTGAAAGTTCAATATCTCCTAGGATTTGGGTCACTCTTCGCTGTGTTATCTCTTTTTGTCTGATAGTCTTACAGAGTCCCTTATAGGCTTGATATATTTCACCCGTGGAGGAGCCCTTTGCTCTCAATACTGCAATTATAAGTAATTTTTCATGTAATGGGAAGGAGTTTAGTGCGGTGGTTTCTTTATCTTCCTCCATTTTTTGAGATGCCCTCCTAATATGTTCCTCCTTTACAGTTTCTGACTGCTCTCTTTCAGCTAACTCTCCTGCAACACGCAAAAGATCTATTGCTCGTCTAGCATCTCCATGTTCTTGACCAGCCATAGCTGCACAGAGGTTTACTGCTGCAGGCTCTACCGTGCCTTGAATAAATGCGGTTTTAATTCTATCTAAAAGAATTTCTTTGATCTGTTCTACAGTATAGTTCGTAAAGACAATTTCTTCTTCACTTAGACTGCTTAACACTCTAGGATCCAGTCTTTCTTTAAAGGTCAAGTCGTTTGAGATCCCAATTAGAGTGAGTGAGCCTGTTTTTAACCTCTCATTTGACCTTGTTAAATTATATAAAATATCTTTGCCTGTTTTTGATATTAGTTCTGCTAAATAGTCAATCTCATCTATAACAAAGACTGCATTTGTAGTGTTTTTTTGAATTACGTCTAAAAGTCTATTGAATACCCCACTAATTGATAGGCCGGTGGTGGGTAATTCTTTTTGGGTCTTTAATCCTAATTGTCTGCCAAAACTTACTAACAATCCATAAAGAGTGGTTTCATCCTTTGCGTTTGTATAAACTAGTTTAATTGGAAATTCACTTTTCTCTACACGTTTTTGGATTTTTGATAAGACTGTTTTTACTACCAGTGTTTTGCCTGTACCAGGTTTCCCATAAACAAGAAGATTGGATGGTCGTGATTTTTTTAATATGGGTAAAAGTGCCTGAGTTACTTTTGCTAGTTCATTATCCCTATGTAATATTATGTCTGGAATAAATGTAAAATGAAGTACGTCTCGTTTTTTTAAAATAGATCGACCGCTAGCAGCATCATCAAGTAATTTGTCTACAGAATCATTGTTTGTCATTTACACACACCTGTATTTCCATTGTCCGCATATTGATTCTACCTTAGAATAATATGATTAGAATAGAATCACTAAACCAAATTTAGTATATCATTAATTATTTTTATTTTTATTTTCTTTTAAGAAATTTTTTAAATAAAGCTAGAGTGGAAAGTATGGTGTGTGGGTATATCTAAACCAAATTAACAATTAGTTAAGTTGATGTTAAGATAAAACCCAAAAGGGTAAGTTTGACCCCATTATTTCCACTCCAGGCGTGAATATGGGCCTTAACAATGTTAAGGTGCCTGAATGAACCCCATTATTTCCACTCCAGGCATAGATTTTCAATAAATTAGGTTAAAAGGAGAGTGCCATTTGTTAAGGTGCTAAAAACCCTTAGGCGTGGGATAGGCAGTGAATCTTAACAAACCCACTGGTTAACAAATCTTCTTTGATCCGTTCAAGTGTTAAGGTGTTAACCGGATCGATCACCATGGCTAAGAAAAGGATCAAGATAGACCTAGAAGACACAGATGGGGCAAAGTACAACTTTAGTGTGGAAGGTAATGTGACTAGGGATAAGGTACTAAAAATATTTGAATTAATGGATTTGATTAACATTGAAGAACCACAAAACAACCCAACTCTGGATTCGGTGGGTTCAAAGATTTGGAATATTATAGACAAACACTTTCCTATGGGTAAATTTACCTCATCCGAAGTGCTGGAGAAGTATGAGGATGATTATGGGGAGCCAATCAAACTTAGCATAATCTCAACATATCTATCCAGATTTGCCTCAAAAGGTAAAGTGGAAAGAACAAAACAAGGAAGAGAATGGGCTTATCAAATAATAAAAATAACACAGAGACAGCCTAATTCATTAACAAAATAACTATCTTATGTAATCAATACTTTCCTCACAATGAGATGATCTTGGCTCATTATGATTTTAACATAATCTCCCTTTTGTAGTTCAAGGAACTTCCTAAATTGTATGGGTATAGAGATTGTGCCGCCTGACGTGATCTTGACCAACTCTTCATTTTGTTGTACAGTCATATTATTAAATAATTAATTTATATATTAAATGTTTTATTATTTTATGAAATTAATAATTAGGTCAATAATTTAGGTAAAATAGATGTTTTTTTGGTTTTGATTATTGGTTAGGGGTTAGTTTTACCAAACCAAGCTTAGATTTTCCCTTGTCAGTTATGTAATAAGTGAATGGTTTAGTTTTCATATTTCTTTCAACAAAACCCTCTTCAAAAAGTTTCTTCATCATCCGTGATGTATGCTCTCTAGTTCTACCTATTGTGATTTGTATATCACGTGATGTCATAGGCTTCTCTGTGATTAGCTTCAAAACATAATCCGTAGCACTACCAAAATTCATGTTACGCATGCGCTCCTTTTGTGGTTCTTCTTGCGCTTGGTTCTCCTCATGTTCTAATTTGACATTTTTTCTTTCTACCTTAACTGGAACCTCTAACATGCTCTCATCACTATCTAATTCCAAAGAATCCATACGTATTTTCATATCAATTAACTGACTCTCATAATATTGAAGACGATCTGTATAGGATTTTATTTGTTCAGATTTGCTCTTTATGAGGGGTTTGACTTTGTTGTAGATTACGATAGCAAACAATCCACCAACAAATGCGATAAAAATGCCTATTAACACATCTACATCAGGAATCTCTACTAACATCACAAAAACTCATGGAAGATCGTGATTTATCATATTTGAGCAACTTTTTTTCACACAATACACATCAATCACAACATGATAGATGTCATACAAACTGTTGACATTCTAATCATAAATAATAAAAAATCACAACCTACAGGCACGATTTACTAAGGCTTCAATCACAGAGATGATTTCATTCTCTCTTTCAGGAAATACATCACTATTTTTAATCACAGAAACCTGTTCAGAGAGTTTGTTTATCACATCAATATCCTCAGGAATGAACACACCTAATCCCTTAAGGAGTATAACTGAATAATACAACCCTAATAATTTATTCCTGGATTGATTTACCTGCCTGTAATATGCCCCCCCTGTTATACTAAAATCGGTTTTCTGTATGTTTAACTGATTTAAAATAATTTCAATTTGTCTCCCTGTAAATAATGATTTTTTTATAATTTGTTTAATTATATTATTAAAATTTGGATTTGGGGATTCAGCCATAGCTATACAATTCTGTATATCATATATGTGTTAAACTTTAAAAAGTTCACTATTAACCTGTCTTATGAAAAGTGTAGAGAGTTATCTTAAGGCCACTCTCAAGAAAAAGAAAGCATTGCTCTTTGTCCTCATAGATTCTGAGATATCCGAGATAAAATCAACTGTAAAACTTGCAAAAGATGTTGAGAAGATTGGTGCTACCGCCATCCTTGTTGGTGGTTCATCTGCCACAGATCAACTTGGTTTGGCCAAAGTTGTTAAAAATTTGAAAAAATCAATAAAAATTCCAATTATACTTTTCCCTGGAAATGTTACTGGTGTTGTTCCAAATGCCGATGCAATCTTATTTAGCTCACTTTTGAATTCTGAGAATCCTTACTATATCTCTCAAGCTCAGGCACTTGGAGCCCCAAACGTTCTCAAGTTTGGTTTAGAACCTTTACCAACTGCCTATATTGTCATAGGTGAAGGGACATCAGCTTGGTTTGTAGGTTCAGTGAGAAGTATACCATTTGACAAGGCAAACATTGCTGCCATGTACTCCCTCTCAGCACAATTCCTTGGAATGAGATTTGTCTATCTTGAAGCAGGGTCTGGGGCATCCTCTCATGTTAAACCAGAGATGGTACGAGCAGTGCGGAAGGTCTTCAAAGGCTTTTTGATCGTAGGGGGTGGTATACGAAGCTCTCAGACGGCTGGCGAGCTTGTAAAGGCAGGTGCTGATGCCATTGTTATAGGTACGCTTGCAGAAAAGGGAGGAAGTAAAGTTCTAAACGATATTGTAAAAACCATCCAGAGCGTAAAGAAGTAACATGTCTGAGAATGTGGTGTTGCGTTTACGTGAAATCCCAATGCCTGATTATTATGTAGATTATTATACTAAAATCTCAAACACTGTATTTTCTATCTTTGAAAAATCCGCAGCTGCAAAATCTACCCTACATGACTCGTCTGTAATGGTAGAACCAAAGATTGCATTTGATCTTGCGGACCGCGTCTCAAAAATGCATGAGATAGATGTAACTGAGCGTCTCAGAGCCCTGATACAAACTACCACAAAGGAACTTGCTGCCTTAACCCTTGCAGAGGAAATTGCCCTCGGCAAATACACTGGTTCAGATTCGTCACTAGAAGAGAAGCTAGACATGGCAGTAAGAGTGGCTCTTGCCATAGTGACAGAAGGGGTTACCATAGCGCCACTGCAGGGGATTCATGAGGTAAAGATAAAACAAAATCGTGATGGTTCTGATTACCTATCTATCTCCTTTGCAGGACCAATAAGATCAGCTGGTGGAACAGAAGCTGCATCTACAATGCTAATTGCAGATCATGTTAGAAAGATAGCAGGTCTGGAAAGATATCAGGCAAACTCGTTTGATGATGAGACGGGTAGGTTTGTTGAAGAATTAAGACTATACGAAAGAGAAGCAGGTAACTTTCAATATCATGTTCCAGATGAGGACATTGTTTCTGTGATATCAAACCTTCCAGTTGAACTAAATGGGGTTGATACTGATCCCATTGAAATTGTTAGTCATAGAAACATGACTCGAATTGGCACAAATAGGGTGAGGGGAGGAGCACTAAGAGTCCTAAATGATGGTTTGATTGGTAAATCCAGAAAATTACTAAAACTCATTGATTTGTATAAATTAGATGGTTGGGGGTGGCTAAAGGATCTCAAGGGAGCAATCCAAACTGGTGATGAAGACGCTGCAGCTCATAGAATGAGAGAAGTCATAACTGGCAGATCCGTGCTTTCAATGCCAAAAAAACTTGGGGGATTTAGATTAAGATATGGTAGAGCTTGCAACACTGGTTTTGCATCAATTGGGATTCATCCTGTTGTTGCCGAAATTCTAGATCATACCATAGCTGTTGGTACACAAATTAAACTTGACACCCCAGGCAAAGCTTCAACCATTGCTTTTGTAGACTCACTTGATACCCCTATCGTAAGACTCACAAATGGAAATGTTGTAAAAATTAAAAACACCGCACATGGAATCAGTCTAAAAGGACAGATTGAAAAAATACTCCATCTAGGTGATATTCTGATTAGTTATGGAGATTTTTTGGAAAACAATGCAGAGCTTATCCCAACTGGTTATGTAGAGGAATATTGGTCTGCAGAATTAGAAGAAAAACTCAAGAAATACGAGTCAGAAGACACACAATTGCGGCAATTCCTCTTGAGGACCCCAAGTCTGGATGAGGCAATCAAACTCTCCTTAGACTTTGATGTTCCTCTTCATCCCCAATACCTTTACTTTTGGGAGCAACTATCACCTGAAGAGTTTGAGCAAATACTCAACCCTCAAAGCGCAGAACCAGAATTAATTACATACCAAAAAAATAGTAAACGAATTCTAGAAAAGCTCGGGGTCCCACACGAAGTTTCTGGGGAATCAGTTCTACTAAAATCCACAGAAGCTAGAATTTTCTATTATCTTTTATTTAGAAAACCAATCCAGTTTGATAGATCTCTTACTGTACCACAAATGATCACACAAACTACTAGAATCAAAATTCATAATAAATTTTCAACAGCAATTGGGGTTAGAGTAGGAAGACCAGAAAAGGCCGCTGAAAGAAAAATGAAACCACCCGTACACACACTATTTCCTGTAGGAAGTAAGGGAGGGGCATCACGTGATTTGATCAAAGCTTCAAAACAACCTAACTTTTACTGTAATATCAGTAACAGAATATGCAAAAACTGCAATGAGCCATCTATTGGAATAGCATGCTCAAAATGTGGTAACAAGGCATCCATAATATTCATCTGCCCTAATTGTAGGGCAGAACTTGAGTCTGAATTTTGTGGAAAATGCAAGAAAAAGGGTGCACTGCATGGCTACAAGGCCTTTCCTCTCAAGGAACAACTACTTTTATCTCAGGAAAAAACAGGCATACGGGTTCAGGAACCATTTAAAGGTGTACGTGAACTCATCAATCAAGACCGAATTGCAGAACCACTTGAGAAAGGAATCATTAGACAAAGTCTAGGTCTTAGTGTGTTCAAAGATGGAACAATAAGGTTTGATGCAACAAATGCACCACTAACTCATTTTAAACCTAGGTGGATCGGAACACCACTTGAAAGGCTTGTTGAATTTGGCTATACTCATGATATTGATGGAAAACCGCTTGTTAGTGTAGATCAAACTGTTGAGCTTATGATGCAAGATGTAATCATTCCATATGATTGTGGGGAATATTTGGTAAAGACATCACAATACATTGATAAAGAATTGGAAAAGCTATACGGCCATCCTACCTTTTACAAAATCAAAAACACTAATGATCTAGCTGGCCATTTAATAATTGGGTTAGCTCCCCACACTTCAGTTGGGATTGTAGGGCGAATTATAGGATATACTAATACACATGTTTGTTATGGCACACCAGTGTGGCATTCAGCAAAGAGGCGTGATGCAGACGGAGATGCTGATTCAATCATGCTTTTGATGGATAGTCTGCTTAACTTTTCAAGACAATTTCTATCAGATAGGATAGGTGGTTTGATGGATGCGCCATTACTGATACAACCAATAGTTATACCACAAGAAGTTCAAAGACAAGCGCATAACTTTGAAGTTGAAAAGACACTACCACTCTCATTTTTTGAGGCAACTCTTGCAAAAGAAAAAGCAAGTGAGGTAAAGGGGATTGAAACTCTCAAATCAAGATTAGAGACAGAAAAACAGTTTTACGGACACTACTTTACACACCAAACATCAACACTTACTACATCCAGATCTCGAAGTGCATATTCTACATTGGGCTCACTTTTGGAAAAACTTGATATGCAAATTAGAACAGCCGAAATAATTGATGCCGTAGATCCAAATGAAGTAGTATCTATGGTAATGACAACTCATTTGTTACCAGATATTATGGGTAACCTTAGGGCATATTCTGGTCAGTCATTTAGGTGTACTACATGCGGTGCTAGCTACAGAAGAATTCCTCTATCACAGATTTGTAATGAATGTAGCAGTAAACTCATACAGACAATGACAAGACCTTCTGTGAAAAAATATCTTAAACTTGCAAAGAGATTACTTGGTAAATATCAAGTTGATCCATATCTGAGGGGAAGAGTTGTTGGTCTATTAGATGAATTAGAGTTAGTATTTGGGAAAGAGGAAAGTGAGCAGTCTCTTCTTACTGATTATGCTAACGTAGTTTGATGTACTCGTAAGCGCCAATCTTGTTATCAAAACAGTAATGTACTTTCTGGTAGTTCTTTCTGAATGACTTGACTTCAGATGCAACTTTCTTTTTGTCTTTTTTATCCACAACTACTTTCTTGATAAATTCTGCAACTTGTTTCATTTCAGATTCTCTCATACCAAGTCGAGTAAGCTCGGCAACTCCAAGTCTTATTCCTCCAGGGTGGAAATAATTTCTACCTGCTTTTATATCTCCAGGAATAATCTGTCTATTTACAATTATGTTTGCTTTTTCAAGATCTGCCTCAATTGCACCTCCATCACCAAATGAAAGTACATTTAGTACAATTTGATGAGATTTAGTAAATCCTCGTTTTTCTCCTAAAACTCCAAAACCAAGGGAGTTCAAAGCTTGTGCGAGTGCCTTTGCATTCTTTACTACCTGGCTTGCATATTTTTTACCAAACTCGATCATTTCCGCAAATGCGATTGCTTTTCCAGCTACATGATGAAGATGGTGATTGCTAGTCATGCCAGGAAATGTAGCTTTTTTGATCTCTTCGGCATATTTCTCAAAAGACACGATCATTCCTCCTTGTGGTCCAAACAAAGTCTTATGAGTACTCATAGTCATTGCGTCTGCTCCTTCTCTTAACGGATCTTGGAATTGTCCACCCGCAATAAGTCCTGCAACATGTGCACCATCATAATTGACAAACATCTTGTATCCCTTTAGAAAATCTGCAAGTTCTTTAACGGGGTGCGGAAATAAAAAGACAGAGCCTCCAAACATAGCAAGCTTCGGTAATCTGCCAGCTTTTTCAAGTTCAATGACCTTTTGTTTTGTTTTATCTACATCAAGCGACATCTCTTCTGCGTCAAATGGATAAAATTCAATATCCAATCCGTGCACAAGACCAGCTGTACCAGAATGTTCTTTCTTACCGTGAGAAATGTGGCCTCCAGACGGAATAGACGGTGCAAGCATGATATCACCAGGATTGGTAAAAGCAGAATAAATTGAAAGATTTGCTACAACCCCGGAGATTGGCCTTACATCAACAAACTCTGCTCTAAACAATTTTTTTGCAAGATCAATGCACTTGAACTCTACTTTGTCAATATAGGTACAACCAGCATAAACACGCTCACCCGGCCAACCTTCTGCATATCTATTTGCAAAATCCGAAATAGTCGCTTCTCTTACTGCAGGACTTGGAACATTTTCACTTGCAATGAGAGGAATTGAATCTGCAAACCATTTGTTATGTTCTTTTAGCATTGATAGGATGGCCTTGTAAGATTCCTTGGGTGAAGATCGTGCCATGCCCAGAGGGTTGAATTATCCTAATTTAAAAACATCGAAATGAATTTTTTTAAAAATTACACGTCGTCATAATCTAAGCTTAAAAAAGATATAAAAAGGGAAAAAATGGCTCTAGTACAATATGGGTATGCAAAACGCTCAGGGTGGAATTCCTGTTGTTATATTAAAAGATGGGGCTCAACAAACCAAGGGCCGTGATGCTCAGAAAAACAACATCACCGCGGCAAAACTAATTGCTGAAATTGTACATACCAGTCTTGGTCCAAGAGGAATGGACAAAATGCTTGTAGATTCTTTGGGTGATGTTACAATTACTAATGATGGTGCTACAATTCTAAAAGAGATTGATGTTCAGCATCCTGCCGCAAAAATGCTTGTTGAAATTTCAAAAACAACCGATAATGAGGTAGGAGATGGAACCACCTCCGCTGTAATTCTCGCAGGTGCACTTTTAGAAAACGCTGAATCTCTGATAAACCAAGACGTTCATCCAACCATAATTGTAGACGGATATAGAAAAGCAGCACAAAAAACAATTCAATTATTAGAAAAAATGGCAGACAGGGTACAACCAACTGATAAAGAAATTCTTAGCAAAATTGCAAGAACCTCTATGCAGACAAAACTAGTTAGAAAGGATTCTGCTGGTCTTTCCGATATGATAGTAAAATCTGTGCTTTCAGTAGCAGAAAAAATCGAGGATGGATACAGAGTAGATATTGATGATATTAAAGTGGAAAAGAAAGCTGGCGGCTCTATAAAAGATACTCTTCTTACAAAAGGAATTATTCTTGATAAAGAAGTGGTTCATAGTGGTATGCCAAAAAAGATTACCAACGCAAAAATTGCTTTAATTAATACTGCCTTAGAAATTGACAAAACTGAATTTGATGCTAAGATCAACATTTCAAGTCCTGACCAAATGAAATCGTTCTTGGATGAAGAAAACAAAATGATCAAAAACATGGTTGACAAAGTTATTGCATCAGGTGCAAATGTACTATTCTGTCAAAAAGGAATTGATGATATCGCACAACACTATCTCGCAAAAGCAGGCGTACTTACAGTAAGACGAATAAAAGAAAGTGATCTTACAAAACTTGCAAAAGCAACAGATGCTAGAATTGTAACTAACCTTGACGATTTATCTGATAAAGATTTAGGTGCTGCAGAAAACGTTGAAGAAAGAAAAGTTGAGACAGACAGATGGGTTTTCGTAGAAGGTTGTAAACATCCAAAAGCAGTAACAATTCTTGTTCGTGGCGGGTCACAAAGAGTCGTTGATGAAGTCGAAAGGTCAGTTCATGACGCACTCATGGTAGTTAAAGATGTTATAGAAAAACCGTTGATTGTAGCTGGTGGAGGGGCTCCTGAAACCTATGCAGCAACAAAGCTAAGAGAATGGGCAAAAACACTTGAAGGTAGAGAACAACTAGCTGTAGAAAAATTTGCAGATTCACTTGAAGTTATTCCTATTACTCTTGCAGAAAATGCTGGTATGGATCCAATTGATACTTTAACATCACTACGTTCAAAACAATTGAAAGGAAACAAATGGACTGGAATAGATGTAATGAAGGGAGTTGTTGCAAGCATGCATTCAACTGATATCTTTGAACCACTTTCTGTAAAAATCCAAATCATTTTATCTGCTACAGAAGTAACATCAATGATTCTCAGAATCGATGATGTGATAGCAATTGCTAAATCAAGCGGTCCACCAGGTGGTGGAGAAGGAATGGGCGGTATGGGTGGAATGGGAGGCATGGGTGGAATGCCTGGAATGGGCGGTATGGGTGGAATGCCACCTATGGATATGTAATAAAATTAAAAAACTTCCCAACTATCCTACAAGATTTATTTGCGAATAATTCATACAAATTTTATGCAAAAAAGCAACTCGATTCTGACTGGAATAAAATTTGTATATCTGACTTTCTTCTTTGCATTACTTTCAGGAATGTTTTATCCAATAATTGAACAAAATGCCGATGCAACTGAAGTTGTTGCAGGCGTACTGATTCTTTTTGTAGGACTTGGAGGAGCACTATGTCTGTATAAGGCCAGTATATCAGAAAAAAGACAAAAAATCTACTTGATTGCAGGATTTGCAATTCTAACTGTTGCTCTATTCCTAGTATTTTCTATTTCTGGTAGGATATGATCTAGATATCAAAATAAAGATAGAATTCATGAGGATGAGGTCGAATAGATACCTCTCTTTCATCTTTTCTTTCTAATTCAATTAATTTGTCAATTACCTCATTCATAAATATGGGATTAAGGAATTTTCTATCACTTTCAAGAGAATCAAGTGCTTCACCAAGAGTTGCAGGTAATGATTTGATTCCTTTTGATTCGCGTTCCTCCCTGCTCATCTTGTAAATGTCTTCATGTACTGGATCACCTGGCTCAATCTTCTTCTTTATTCCATCTAGTCCTGCAGCAAGTACTGCAGAAAAGACAAGATAAGGATTTGATGAGGGATCTGGTGCTCTAAACTCTAATCGTTTTATCTTTGAATATTTTTCTCCTCTAAAATGTGCGGGGACTCTTACTATTGCAGATCTATTGCTTGGGCTCCATGCAATGTATACAGGAGCTTCATAACCTGGGACTAACCTGTGATACGAATTTGTAGTTGGTGCCACAATAGCAGCTAGTGCTCTTGCATGATTCATTATTCCACCACAAAAATACCTTGCAGTTTGGCTTATCTCTTCTTTATCGTCTTTATCAAAAAAGACATTCTTGTCATCTTTCCAAAGACTAACATTTGTGTGCATGCCAGAACCCGAATCCATAGCAATTGGTTTTGGCATCATTGTTGCGACCTTGCCAAATTTCTGTGCAACATTTCTTACAACATACTTGTAGGTTTGTGCACCATCAGCAGTATTTGTTAATTGATCATAACGAATATCAATTTCACACTGGCCAGCAGTTGCAACTTCATGATGATGGTTATCACATAATATTCCAAAATGTTCATTCAAACATTCAACACAATCATTTCTAAATTCTGTTAATGTGTCAGATGGAGTACTTGGATAATACCCCTCTTGCAAACCCATTGGGTATCCAGTTCCTTCTTGACTCCATGGGGCTTCCTTTGATTCGATTGAATATGATTGACCTTTGTATGGTGTGAGAACATCCCAATGAACCTTATCAAAAACGAAAAACTCTACTTCTGGACCCCAAAGGCTAAAATCATATCCCTGAGTTTTGAGGTGCTTTTCAGCCTTTTGTGCTATTGATCGAGGATCGCTCTCAAGTCTACCTTTATCCCATCCCCAGTAAATGTCACAAATTAATCTTGCAGTTTTAGCGTTTGTTATCCATGGAATAGGTGCATAGGTATTTGGGTCTGGTTTTAATACAAGATCAGAATCAGCTACATGTGCAAATCCAATAATTGAAGAACCATCAAGCTTTGGTAGCCCATCTTGCATTTGTTGCGGTGTAAATAGATTTGCGGAAATTGTCGTATGATGGAATCTTCCAGTAAGTCCAGTAAACTGTAAATCAATAAATTTTACTTGTTCATGTTTTATTTTTGCAAAAACCTCATCAGCTGAATAAGAAACTGGAGTGG
>Ga0209431_10002538_pt1 | contig 14784 bp, 15 predicted proteins | sample RifCSP13_3_FD_184021 | JGI IMG/M metagenome (GOLD analysis project Ga0209431, IMG submission 184021) | Soil microbial communities from Rifle, Colorado - Rifle CSP2_sed 13_3 (SPAdes) (version 2) | ecosystem: Environmental > Terrestrial > Deep subsurface > Rock core/Sediment | place: Rifle...
TCGATTCCACTTGATTCAATTTCTCTTTGCTTCATTCTGTACCAGTAGTCACGAGGTTTTTCGCTGTCAGTCAAGACTTCTATGATATCGACCACTGAGAAGTACCATTCATTTTCAAATAGAACGCGCCTGATTTCTTTGCCTTTAAATATTGCCAGCTTCGTATCCATTACCTCCCTCCTTCTACAACAAAAAGTTCCCTTACAGCCTTTATGCTCCTTCTCTTTTCCCCGACTACGTGCGGCAAACACGACTCCTTTAATGAGCAATCCTTGCATCGCTTGTCGTTCACCGGAGGCGGGACAGTTTGACCTGCGATCATATCATGCACTGAGGCAACTACCTCTTCAAGATGGGTTCGCATGGTCTCCGTAAACACCACTTCTTTCCGCTCCCGCGAGCCATGCCAGTAGATGGCCCCCTTCTCGACCTTTACATTCAGCATCTCTTCAAGGCAGACGGCTTGGGCGCAAAGCTGCAACACCTCATGATGTCCTGCCCTATGGCGGCCTGACTTATATTCCACGGGATAAGGGACATTATCGTAAAATTCCACCATGTCTGCCTTGCCGACCAGGTTCAGCCGCTTTGACCAGATAGGCAGAGCCCGCTCGGATTCTACACCCACGCTCAGCCGGGATGATTCTACATCCACATTCTCATGCACATCCCGCCCTCGCATAGTATAAAGGTTCTCGTCCCAGACCCGCTCAACATGGATAAGGGCGCACTGGCGCGGGCAATAGCTGTAATGCTCCAGTGCGGAGATCATGATTGGATCGGAAGCGTTTTTAACCATCTATTCTAACTCCCTTTACCTATTGTTCAAGTTGAGTTAACAGCACTCTTGCCGAACTGTTGCAAAATTTGCAATAGTTGCGTCAGCGGCAGTCATTAAGAATTCCTTAATAACTGAATCTGACTCCAGTTCACCTCTTAAAAGACCTTCTCTTCCGGCCACACTTTAACTTCAATTCCAGAAGGGAGATTATTCTTATCTACATTAATCGGCATATAATCTTCTATCCTTCTTGGCAGTTCCGCGTTTTTCGTCACCGTTACGCGATCAAACAATCTGCCTGACAGTTCATTCCCTAAATGACTTTCGTGCTTGAATATAACCAGCTTTCTTGGGTTCATCTCTCCCCGTGCGGCAGCCCGGTCATTTTCAAAAGCATTGATTAAAGATTTCCATAATAATTTAAGATCATCTTCAGAAAACTTTGTTTTCCTTGCATCAATTACCGAGACAAAGCCATGCATCTTATAAAGCGCATATGGCACAGTTGTTTTCCGTCCAAATGTTGAAGCATGTTCTCTGTTTTCCTGTTTTTTGGCATCTTCTTCTGTAGTCACAGCACATCGTGTTATAGAATGTTCCGCCTGATATATGCGATCTTCCGACCGTGCAAAGGTAAATTGCACAGGCCCCCGAACAGTTCCGGCTCCTTTCTCTCCTGTCGATAATACAGCCCCAAATGTCCTTATATCGAAATACTGTTCACACAAGTTGTTTTGACGCTGTTGTATGTTCTCGCCAGAAGCAGCGTCAATAATCTTATTTAAAACCTGCTCCTGCCTGATAAAGATATCAAATGGCGACTTAAGCTCTTTTTCCAACATCACATAGTTTCTCACCTTTCTCTTGATACAAACGTCTGTAACCAATCCATGCTGATCCTCTGCATCTGCCCTGGGCAGGTTCACCTGATCCGGGTCGCCGTTAGGATTGCCATCCTTCACATCGAACAGAAATACAAAATCATACCGATTCTTGATTACCTCACTCATGTTATGCCTCCTATTTGATTTTATTTGCCGCCGCTGAATTGCAACTGTCTTTGATGGTAATATCCGATAGCAAACTGGCCCTGTTGCTCCAGTGAAAAAGTGGCTGGGAAGCTATGAATATCGATATCCTTACACAACTCTTGAAGCTCTTTGTCCAAAGTAATAGCAAGGCCTGGTTTATCATTTTTCAATTTCGTAAAATGCTTTGAATGCAGGTTAAACAACCGTCCGAATGCGGAAGCAGGCGAGGTCATGGCGTATGTAAAATATCTCTCCCGTATTCCGGCGTTCACATTCCCTAAAGCGGCATACTGGATACTCTCCAGTTTTGCGAAAATCTGTCCGCAAACATACGCCACCGGCCTGTTTCCCTGCTCAATCTTTTCAGTAATCACAAAATCACCTCCCTTGTTATGTCGGTTTAAAATAAGCTTGATTAAAGCGGCCCGTTCAGGAGTAACCCCATCCAATCGCGCGCGCTGAAGAACCTTTGTCAATATCCAGTGCGGCGGAGTGGTGCTCTGTAATGCCGCATTCCATAAACTGGCAGCTACTCTCGCTGGTGACGCATCGACTTTGTCATAACTGTCGTCGCTGTTTTTCCTCTGACAGCATCTTGCCAGATCGTACAGCCGGGCATAACGTGTTTGGGTCGTCCCTAAACTTCCATTGTATTCGGCAATGGCAATATCTTGAAACCACTGAGCTATTGATTTTCTAAAATCAACCAAACTGGTTTCAATCCAGTCCCTTACCGCTATGCGTGCCGCTGAACCGGATAGGGTACACGAATAGAACTGGTCTGTTTCAAGATCCCGGCTACCTTTGTCAGTACCGGACGCTACCGAATCAATCAGTCTTGCAACATCAGCCGGATTTGGGGCTTCAAGATAGTCAATCTCATCCACCTTTCCATTCTTTCGAGTCCAGAAAACCATTGCCGTATCTGAACCAAAGTTCTTGCGGTTGGTATATCTAAACCCTTTTTTTTCTTTTCCTTTATTGCTTGCAACAATGACCTCATTCCCAGAGGATAGAAGCCAATTCAGCCCCTCTACATAAGTTTTAGCGCAATTTGTGCAAATTGAAGAATTATTATTCCCCTTTAAATCATAGGACTCGAATGCATTCTCATTGTAGGAAACAAGAGCACATCCACTTGATTGCCCATCAGGAACCTTCTTAATCATACCGTGCGGAATGTCTTCAACAGGATAATCGCCTTTTCCACAAACAGAACATTGCTTTTGATTAGTTGATAAAAGCTTTTTCTGCGTAGTCTCGTATCCTGCAATTATTTTCTTTAGAACCTCCGGTTTTTCATGGATACGAAATCCCTCATTTTGAATTCTAAATCCGATATTCCCTTTTCTATTCTTCTCGTCAGGGATAGCGGGTTCAAATCCTATCAATGCCTTTTCCACACCCTTAGCTTTATTCTGTTCATAGAAGGCCAAAACCGGGGCCAACTCACTCAGTTCTTTGTATAGGGCTATTTTTTCTAAAAACCACTCATGTTTTTTCTTAGATACTTCTCCGCCATAGCAAAGCACTTCTTCAGCCTTGTCAAGCAACAGCCTTGCTTTTCCTTTCTTTGCAGTGATTGCCTCGGCTATGGTCTGCTTTTTTTCAAACAACTCGTATTTTTGAAAACTACCATCTTGAGTTATGACTATTTCCATAGAGATAGGCTCTTCCTTAAGCGCATCATGAACCCATTCATTTTCAGTTTTCCCTGCCCGAAGCGTTTTCCCTAACTCGCTCAACTCCCTTATCATAATGCCGCCTCCTTTTCCTCCCGCTGATTGAACTCATAAATCGAGGCGGATACCTCGCTGTCTATCGGCGGCTGAAAATGGCTGGACTGCATCATCTTGTCATTCTCCGGGACTTCGCAGTTCAAAATTCCATTGCGTATCGCAACGTCATGAAAGAACAATGGCGCTGGTTTTCCTTTCTCGTCATAAAATATATCGAAGAGCATACTTCCAACGGGTATCGTTTCCTTTATCGGCTGTTCGGTCCCGTCCGGCTCCATAAATTCGGCAGAGAACTCACGAGTACCAAGATACGGCCTTCGCCAGCATTGCCCTTTTTTAACGCGGCGCGGAAATATCCCTTCATTCTTAACATTCATTCCAACATACTTTTCAAATGCTGCCTTGCCAAACGGCTGCTTCATATAAATCGAGGCTTCAATGATGTATGCCACGTCCCGCAATACCACGCTGTTACGTTGAGCACGCTTATCTTCAATCACAATAGGACTGCGGCCCTGTTTTGAATTAATCTCATTCCGCTTGATTGTACAGAAGCGGAGCGGGTTTAAAATATGTATTCGCCTGACATACCACTGAAACTCCGGTTTCCATAAAATCGAATCAAGGATGCCTCGTGCCGCTGACGGCGTCATGCAAGGATACGTCATGCGCTCGACCTTTAAATCAGGCCTTGTGAAACAAGCATAATCGCCTTTTACCTTAACTCTTACGATACGATCATCAAGCATATACACCTCCTGGGTTATACGACCAACTTATCCGCCTCAATAGGCGCAACTGAAATGCCTGTAACAGGGTCATAGTTGCCGTACCACACCATAAACCCCTGATCCATCTTTTTGCACATCTGCCTATTCTGAAAAATAAAGTTTCCATATACCTGCACTGTAAATGCCTGCATCCTCCGGTAATCATCCCTTGATAAAAATTCTTTGTATTCAAGCGAATGTAACAACTGCCTGCTTTCATCGCTGTAGCTGTAAATATATAAACCTTCTGTGGCGTTCCGTATTATGTGATAAGCATCATTTACAGTTTCAAAATCAAACCTCTTGCGCGCTTCATTGATATTAAACTTATCCGGGTCAACATAGAGCTGTATTATCTGAGCATAGTATTCATTGAATATCGTATGCCGATGTAATTGTTCGATGTCCCGTTTAATCAGGTCCTCCGCATGTCCGGCGCAAGCGGAGTATGTTTTATCCGGCATTCCTCCATCCTGCAATTTGAACAGGAATACTTTTCCACCGAACTCGCCCAGGCTTCCCTCGCGATTGCAACGACCGGCAGATTGGATAACCGCCTCAAGCGGGGCCATAGCGCGAAACACAACTGGGAAATCAAAATCCACACCTGCTTCAATAAGCTGCGTGGAAGCTACCAGTATCTTCTTCTTTGCCACCAGATCACCCCTTATGCCCTTAATAATGGCTTTTCTATGAGACGGACACATTGCCGTTGATAGATGATATATCTTTTCCCAATCTCCAAGGTTTTTTGTGCAATTATAAAACTCCAATACGGCTTTCTTGGTGTTAAATATAACGAGGGCTGAATCCCCTGCATTTATTGTAGCTTCAAGCAGTCCATTGTAATCAATCGGGTTTAAATCGTTTAACAAGCGGTACTCAACGCGCTTTGTCTTCTCATAAAGTTCAGCAGGGTCATCAATCAGAGGACAAATGTCGCTTATGCCGTCAAACCCCTGTCTCTTCTCGAAAGCTGGCTGTGTCGCAGTGCAGAACAAAAACGATGTCTTCATAACAGCCTGAACATCTTTAAGCATTTGCAGCGTCGGCAATATGACTTCCTTGGGAATCGCCTGAACTTCATCAAATATCACCACAGCCTCAGCTATGTTATGAATCTTGCGGCAGTGGGATGGCCTGTTGCTGAACAGCGATTCAAAGAACTGAACCGTTGTAGTTACGATGACAGGATAATCCCAATTTTCACATGCCAGTTTTTTACGCTTCTCAATAGCTGAACAAGCTTCCGCATTATCTCGACCGCTCTGGTCGCCTTCGTTGTAGCCGGAATGGTGCTCAAGAACACATTCTTCGCCAAAAATGTCTTTCAAAATCTGGGCTGTCTGGTCTATGATGTTTATGTAAGGAAGAACTATTATTATCCTTTTCAGATCATTCTTTTTCGCATGGCGTAACGCCCAAGCCATTGATGTCAATGTCTTGCCCATCCCGGTTGGAAGGGCTAATGAATAAAATCCGCAAGACATGTCCGCTTTCTGAAGAACTTGATTACGCGTGCCGTTGCGCAATTGGTTGATTTCTCCCTCTTTGGATTTTTTTGAGAATGCCTCTTCCAGCTTATCAATCATCGAGTCAATCGGCAGAACAGCCCCGATACGCATCTGATATTTTTCACTCTCAAAATGCTCTTCCGTAGAAAGCCAATCACTATCAGTTAATGCGCTGAAAAGATATCTAATGAAAACTTCACGTAGTGATTTGTCAGCAAAGACCAAAGAATCCAGCGCCTTGAGATCGGCCTCATTGACGCCCGTATCATCTATAAAATCTTGTTTAATATCTTCAAATCCTGGAACCTCCCCACGTTTAAACGGCTCCGTATCGCCCTTCCATACCGAGTTGTCAGGCAATCCTTTATGATGCCCGTCAATTGCTATAGACGCCTCAAGGACTTTAAACAGTCTTGCATACCCAGCGCCCCATGCAGCATGTGGAACGCTCCCTCGTCTGCCGCCATTTATGAGATAGTCCTGAAAGGCTAGTTGGTACTTTCCGAGGTCATGCAGCAAACCTGTTAGTTTAAAAATAGGCTTATAGTTTTCTATGCAGGCAAAAGATTCCGCTAATTGTGCGGTTTGATGCAGATGCTTTGATAAACGATGTCTCTCATTTCTACTATTTTCAGAATGTGCAAAATATTCAGTCATCATGCTTCCCCTTGCCACAACCCCGCCAACCGCCTCCACTCTCCACACTCAAACTCAGCGGCAAACTTCTCAGTCAGCACGGCTGTGCCTTGCAGATGATCGGCAAGTAGATGCATCCGTCCATCCTCAGAAACATGGGCTATCGGTTCATCGTGGTTCATCATAAATCTCCATGGTTATGCATCCCGCAAGATGCAATTAGTGGACAAATTATCACGATGTTTTTAGTATGACAATTAAAAATTGAAATAATGGGAAAGATTATTGCCTACTGGAAGGGTTGACGTGTGTAAAAAGATACTTTCTATTATACCGGGAAAGATGCCTTATAAAAATATCTGAGGTTTTTTAACGGTCAGTTGTGAGTGGGTTTACGCACTAACCGCTTTGCCCTTCATCTGCTTTACTTCTCTTGAGGTTTCAAGCAAACCCTCGGCCAGGGCGTTGACGGTGGTTTTTACTTCCGACATGTCTTCTTCAAGCCTTCCAACACGCTCATTAAGCTCGGATACATCAGACTTTAGTGAAGACACATCGGCTTTAAGTACGGAAACATCTTCTTTAAGTTCCTCTTGTCCTTTTTTCAGACCACCTATATCTGCCTTGATGTCCAACAGGATATTTATGATTCTTTCTTCCATGCAGTTATTAATATCCTATCGTTGAATTTGAGTCACGTTTTTCTTTCTATCTGAATATTGGAAGCCTAAGTTGTGATGGTTTACTTTCAAGGAGATATCAAAATTCTCGTATCTTAGCCGGGTATTATTTCAAACCCAGCACATCCTGCATATCATACAGTCCTGGTTCTTTACCGGCAACCCAAAGCGCGGCCCTCACGGCTCCTATTGCAAAGTTGTCTCTTGTGTGCGCCCTGTGGGTGAACTCAAGCCTTTCACCCATCCCGCAAAACATAACTGTGTGGTCTCCGACTATATCACCGGCTCTAACCGTCTGGATACCTATCTCCTTCTTGCTGCGCTCACCGATGATGCCATGCCTTGCATATACACCGACCTCGCCCAAATCCCTTCCAAGGGCGTCTGCCAGCACCTGGGCCATTTTCATAGCTGTACCGCTCGGGGCATCCTTCTTAAGCCTGTGATGGGCTTCCACTATCTCCACATCGTATTCGTCCCCCAGGATCCTTGCCGTGTCATGGAGTACCTTAAGCATAACATTGACTCCAACGCTCATATTAGGTGAAAGGACACACGGCAGAGTTTTTGCAAGCTCCCTCACTTCATCCATCTGGGCAGGGGTAAATCCTGTAGAACCTATGACTATTCCCTTTTTTGCCCTTGAAATTACCTTAAGATTTTCCATAGACGCCTCGGCAGAAGTAAAGTCTATGACAACATCCGCACCTCCGATTATCTGCTCAATATCTGAGGTAATGGCTACTCCGATATGACCACCGCTTGAAAAGATACCCGCGTCCTTGTTTAAGGCAGGGTGACCCATCCTTTCCAGTGCCCCGGACAATTCTATGCCCGGAGTCTCACGGAGAATATTGATTATCCTTGCGCCCATTCTGCCGGTAGCCCCTGTAACAACGGCCTTTATCATAAAACCTCCACTTAAACTATTGAACTGCTAATAACCACGGGGACACAGGGATTGAAGAGGTACCATTAAAGGTAATTACAGGCAATTTTTACCCCGTGTACCCTGTGGTTAATTAATGGCTTATATCAACCCATAGTCTTTCATAGTCTTCTTCAATTTATTCATATTTTCTTCAGACATGGAACAGAGCGGAAGCCTCATCTCGCCTGTAACCTTGCCCATCAATGACAGCGCAGTCTTTACAGGTATCGGGTTTGTCTCATAAAACATGGCTGTGTTTAAGGGAAGCAGTCTGTAATGCAGCTCGTTCGCCTTTTTCAAATCCCCTGCGAAGAAGGAATCACAAAGATCTGCCATGTCCTTCGGCGCCACATTGGCAACAACGGAAATGACCCCATGTCCTCCTATTGCCAGTGTAGGATAAACTGTAAAATCGTCTCCTGACAGCAAAAGGAAATCATCAGGACAGAGACTTATCACATCGCTTATCTGCTTGAGGTCTCCCGTCGCCTCCTTTATTCCAACGATATTCTTTATCTCTGCAAGCCTGGCAACGGTTTCCGGGAACATGTTTACCCCGGTCCTTCCAGGGACGTTATAAAGAATTATCGGTATGTCCACCTCTTCGGCCACCTTCTTGTAATGCTGATAAAGGCCTTCCTGTGTAGGTTTATTGTAATAAGGCGTTATCAAAAGAGCTGCATCAGCGCCGGCCTCTTTCGCATGTTTAGTCAGCCTCACAGCCTCAGCGGTATTGTTGGAGCCTGTACCTGCAATGACAGGGACCCTTTTATTAACCGCCTCTATAGTAAGTTTTATTAGCCTCTCATGCTCATCTAGGCTTAAGGTTGCTGATTCACCGGTTGTGCCGCACGGAACTATGCCGTCAGTCCCGTTTTTTATATGAAATTCGATCAGGTCCCGGAATGCCTTCTCATCAATCTTCCCATCCCTGAAAGGTGTAACAATTGCAACAATAGAACCCCTGAACATTAAACAACCTCCTTAGTACTTTTTTTAACCACGGGGAACACGGGGTTAAATAGAAATGCGTTTAATTCCATCCTTCAACATTGGTTTATTGAAATTAATAAGATAACCACGTTTAAACTTAAGTAATCTAAGATATGTAATGACTTGGGCAAGATGAACGGAATTAATTTCGTCAACAGACTTTAGCTCAAGAAGCAAAGTGTCGGCAAGAATAATATCGGCACGAAATCCGATACCCAGATCATGACCACGATATTGAACCGGTATATCCACCTGACGTTTAGCAGAAATACCGGCTTCTGATAATTCAATCATTAAGGCTTGTTCATACACAGATTCCAATAATCCCGGCCCTAAATGGCGGTGGACATTAGTTGCAGCTGTAAGCATGGCATCGATTAAATTCTCATCACATTCTTTTAATATCATTATTTAAGAACCCCGTGTTCCCCGTGGTTTATAGTTATTTCCATCCCTCTTCCCAAAGGTGTCCTTCATAAATAACCCTGGCCTCACCCTCAAGATAGACCTTTTTAAACTCGCTCCCGTCCTTCTCAAAATGTACAGTAAGGATGCTGCCTCCCTTGGTCTTGAGGTTTACAGGGGAGTCAACATAACCTTTGGCCGAGGCCACAAGAGCGGCTGCCACGGAGCCGGTCCCACATGCCAGGGTTTCGTCTTCCACACCCCTTTCATAAGTCCTTATGTTTATATGGGACCTGTCCCTTATGATAACAAAGTTTGCGTTCGTCCCGGCTGGTTGAAAATGAGAGTGAAGGCGTATACCCTTGCCCATCTTCAGGACATCATAATTCTCAAGCTCCTGGACAAGCTTCACCATATGGGGGACCCCGGTATTTATGAAGTTTACGGTATATTCCTTCCCTTCAATGGGAAGCCTTATGTCGAGTTCCAGGCCGTGGGGCCTCGGCATCTCAAGCTTTACCCTGTGTCCCAGGACCTCAGCGTGTATAATCCCTGCAAGGGTCTCAAAAGAGAGCTTTTCTCCGGAAATCCCCTCAAGAAAGGCAAATCTGGCTGCGCATCTTGCGCCGTTACCGCACATCTCCGCCTCGCTCCCGTCAGCATTGAAGAAATGCCACTTAAAGTCTGCATTGTCAGACTTTGCAATGAGGATAACGCCATCGGCCCCCACAGATACGCCCCGCCTGCATACCTTTTCCACAAAGTCAGTGCAGTTGTAATGGTCTATAAGACCCAGGCGGTTATCAATGACTATAAAGTCGTTTCCCGCCCCGCTCATCTTGAAAAACCTTATCTTCATCTTATCCCTCCGTAATTCGGAAGATAATTTTTACACAAACTGCCTCAAAGGTCAATAAAAAGGATATCAAAGGGATATCAAAGGGTCTGCGACAAATTTTGGTACATTTGATCCATAACCTCCCCTCCTCTTGCGGGAGGGGATTGAGGGGAAGGGGAACTAAATTGTAACACCTTGATATTACAGTCCATTCACCCTCCCCCTAACCCCCTCCCGTCATGGGAGGGGGGATTTAATAGCTTCAAAATGGATAATACCAGCAAATTTGTCATCAAACCTCTACTGGTAAGCAGCCAATTTAGAGGTATAATTAAAATTATAGGAGGTGTTGGATGAAAGAGGCGATGCTATACAACAAGGCTGAGGGTGGTTATGTGGACTGCTTTCTTTGCAGCCACCACTGCCACATTGCCGACGGAAAGAGGGGGATATGCGGGGTCAGGGAGAACAGGGGCGGCGCCCTTTATACCCTTGTTTATGACAAGGTAATTTCAATGAACATAGACCCTATAGAAAAGAAGCCTTTATTCCATTTCCTGCCGGGCACATCTTCATTCTCCATAGCCAGTGTTGGATGCAACTTCCGATGCATGCACTGCCAGAACTACGGGATCTCCCAGTATCCGAAAGAGCACAGGGACATACCAGGGGAGGCTGTATCCCCTGAAGAGATAGTGAATAGCGCCATAAGGGCCGGCTGCAGAAGCATATCTTATACATACACTGAGCCTACTATATTTTTTGAGCTTGCCTATGATACTGCCAGGATAGCAAAGGAAAAGGGGATAAAGAACGTCTTTGTATCCAACGGATTCAATACCCCTGAAGCAACGAGGCTCATAGCCCCTTACCTGGACGGGAACAACATAGACCTGAAGGGTGACGATAACTTCTACAGAAAGGTGTGCGGAGGAAGGCTCCAGCCTGTCCTTGACACCATAAGGCTTATGAAGGAGCTGGGTGTTTGGGTGGAGATAACGACCCTTATAATACCGACATACAATGATTCAGAGGAGTTCCTGAGATGGACTGCGGAATTCATAAAGTCTGTAGACCCGGCCATGCCCTGGCATGTCACCCAGTTCTATCCTACCTACAAGTTAAGTGATCAGCCGAGGACACCTGTAAAGATCCTCAGGAGGGCCAGAGAGATAGGATTGGAGGTCGGGCTAAAATATGTATACGAAGGAAATGTCCCAGGAGAGGGAGGTGAGAACACTTACTGCCCTTCCTGCGGGGAGCTTCTCATAGAGAGATACGGATTCTCCATCGTAGATGTAAAGATTAAAGACTCCAAATGCTCTAATTGCGGACATTGGATTGAAGGGGTCGGGATGCCTTAAGCGCGCTCTACCCGCTTCTGTCCGGGTCAGAGGAAGCTAATCTCATGGGCGGCCGCTGCGACTATGTAGCAACGCTCGTTGTTCGAACCGTCATCCGCCGGCTCGAGGAAGAACCCCGGGCGCCCCCGCTGGTAGCCCGTCGTCGTTCCAATCAGGACTTCGCCGTCGCTGAACACCACCTTGATGCGGCGCCCGGCCGGAGGGTGTGAAGGGTCAAACTCGTTCCGATCGAGGTACTGAGGATCGCCTGCTAAGTCCTTCACGAAGAACAGCGCCTTCAAGTCCTTCGTGTGAATTTCCACAGGATCCGCCTTGACCGGGGCGTTCGCCACGCTCACATGGAAGAGGTCCTTCGCCGGGGAGAAGTCGGCTGTCATGCCCTTGACTATGCGACCATCGGCAAACCGCGCTACGATCTTGTTCATCGGCCCCTCCTATCGAAAAGCTATGCCGGCACTACGGCTATCGACCGCACTCTTTGCCAGCCCACCCGCCAATATTCGATGTCCGCCGAAACAGTTTTTTTTATGTTGCAGCAACATTTGTTCAATATATATATCAATGATGTGAAATAGGTCAAGAAAAACTTTGTATATATTCTTGAATATCCGTCCCTCAGCTGCAACTACACATAATACCCCCTGTACCAATCAACAAACCTCTTTATCCCATCCTCAATGGAAGTAGCTGGTTTAAATCCCACGTCCCTCATGAGATCATCCACATCCGCGTACGTGGCAGGGACATCTCCTGGCTGCATTGGAAGGAGGTTCTTTTTTGCCTTTTTGCCGAGGGCCTCTTCGAGGACCTCTATGAACCTCATCAGCTCAACAGGGTTGTTGTTCCCGATATTATAATTCTTATAAGGGGCATAACTTGTGCCAGGATCAGGGGCGTCACCGGACCATTTAGGGTTAGGCTGGGCAATCTTATCAACTACCCTGACAATCCCCTCAACTATGTCGTCGATATATGTGAAATCCCTCCGCATCTTGCCGTGGTTAAATACATCTATCGGTCTGTCCTCAAGAATCGCCTTGGTGAACAGAAAAAGGGCCATGTCAGGACGCCCCCAGGGGCCATATACAGTAAAGAACCTCAGTCCTGTGCATGGCAGTTTGTAAAGATGGCTGTATGTGTGGGCCATGAGTTCATTTGCCTTCTTGGTAGCGGCATAAAGGGATACAGGATGGTCAACATTGTCATGGACTGAAAATGGCATCTTCGTATTAGCGCCATAAACCGAACTGGAAGATGCAAAAACCAAATGCTTAACGCCGTTGTGACGGCACCCCTCAAGTATATTGATAAAGCCGACTATATTTGCGTCAATATAGGCGTACGGATTAACAAGAGAATAACGGACCCCTGCCTGGGCCGCAAGATTCACCACCTTATCAAACCTCTCCTCCTTGAATAATTTAAGGAGCCCTTCGCGCTCTTCAAGAGACATCTTCACAAACCTGAAACCTTGGCGTCCTTCCAATTGGGCCAGTCTGGCCTTTTTTAAGCTCACGTCATAATAGTCATTTACATTATCGATTCCTATAACCTCATCCCCGCGCTCTAACAACCGTTTAGACAAGTGAGAACCGATAAAACCTGCTGCGCCTGTTACAAGAACTTTTTCACCCATTATCTCCCCCTGTAAACTTTTAAGACGCTTTTATGATTCCTTGTTTTGTAATCCAAGATATCATATTCTAAAGAAGTCTTACAATCCATTTAAAACCTGAGATGGTTTTTTTCCATCAAGATGGTATAATGAGCCAAATTTATGAGTCTTATTGAATCGTATATAGAAGGATACAAGTTTTATCATACAGAAGAAGCTCAAGGAATTCTGGAGTGGCTCCTTAAAGAGAGCCATAAAAAGTGGTCCCAACCTTTTCACTCGTCACGCCATTCCACCGTTATGAAGGTCCGGCACCCTGTTCTTGGAGAACTGTTCATCAAGAGATTCGATCCCAGGGGTCTGTCAGTCAAAACAAAGGACTCTATAAGAGGCTCCAGGGCATACAGGGCATGGAAAGCCGGTGAAATGCTAGAAAAAAACGGCTTCTGCGCCCCATCTGTTTTAGTTGTGGGAGAAAAAAAGCGGCTCGGGTTATTGATTGAATCTGTTCTGGTCACTGTTCCATTAGAAGCAACTCCTCTGCCGGAGTTTTTTTTGCCGGTCAAGGACTATGAAGTAAAGCGCAATATGGTACGAAAACTTGGAAGAGAGATCGGCAAGATGCACCGACTCGGAATTATCCACGGCGACCTTATCCCAGGGAATATATTTGTTGCAATGGAAAGTGAACGGCTTTTAATCTGCCTGCTGGACAATGAAAGCACGAGGAAAGTCGATGCAATCAGTATAAATGAGAGGATAAAAAACCTTGTTCAATTGAACAGGGCAATTCTGCCGCGGATAACAGCCTCTGACAGGATACGGTTTTTCGACGCATACCTGGAAGAAAACCCTTTTCTCGATGCCTCCAAAGATGAACTATTACGAAAGATTGGTGAGATAACGTCGGAAAGGGTCATGAGGCACAGAAAGATACCTCTCAAAGATAGAAAAGAGATAACATTCAGAGCTATCATGGCATGGAATGACAAGGGATGAATATAGCCTTTATAGCCAAGAGATACGATATCGTGGGCGGCACTGAACGCGACCTCTATCACCTGACGGACCTCCTGACAAAGTTCGGTCACAATGTCACCGTTTATTGTCAGGAGGTAAGGACTGCTCCGGCAGAAGGGGTATCAATCCGCAAGGTCCCTTCCCTTCCCGGAAGAACTGCTAAACTCTGGAGCCTCGCCTGGTTTGGCCCCAAAATGGCCTATCAAGGCGGCCATGACATTGTTATAGGATTCACAAGGGTTCTTAAACAAGACATCGTCCGCTGCGGAGGAGGAACGCATAGGGTCTTTCTTGACAGAATAAAAGAGACTGAAGGCCCGCTGAAGAAAGCGGCAAGGACCCTCAGCCTTTACCACAATTCCCTGCTTGCGATTGAGAAAAGGCAGCTCCAAGAAGGAAACCTCAGGATTCTCGCCATTTCAAATGTTGTAAAGAAAGAGATAATGGATGTCTATGGCGTGCCGGAA
>Ga0209431_10002539_pt1 | contig 14782 bp, 9 predicted proteins | sample RifCSP13_3_FD_184021 | JGI IMG/M metagenome (GOLD analysis project Ga0209431, IMG submission 184021) | Soil microbial communities from Rifle, Colorado - Rifle CSP2_sed 13_3 (SPAdes) (version 2) | ecosystem: Environmental > Terrestrial > Deep subsurface > Rock core/Sediment | place: Rifle...
TTATCCGGATAGTGGTGTAGACATACTTAGACTCTCTTACTGGGCAACAAGACTGCCACCTTTAAGGCGAGCCTATACCTCATGGCAAGCTTTCTGGAGCGCATACCAAAATTGGAGAGCTAACTACAATTCAAAACTTTTTTCCTATATTCCCTTCTCCTCAACTGAGGATAGAAAAGGAGAGGTAGAATTTGGTAGTTACTCACTTCAACCCCCACTCTCAAGTAATGTAGTTATACTCTCCTCCAGCATCCTCTCCCAAGTCCCGGGAAACCTTTTCTTCCCCCATATGCAGGAGGGATTTGAACTAGCAAATCTTTTTCAGAGAATCTACGCTCCTGATCAAGTACCTCTTAATACGGAACCAGAAGGAGATATTATAACGGTATCCCGAGATCCATTTTGCGATATCCTTGAAGTCCGGTCAAACCCTGGAGATGTGCTTTTTGGAACTCAGGCTTCAGCGTCAATTGCCTATTCCGCACAGGTAACTTGCGTATTTACTATTCCTGGAGAGGGGAGATTGTGCAGGTCTCTACCAGGAAATGTCGACTGCCACGGTGGAGTCGATTATTGTAATGTCAACTATGGCCAAGTTGATTGCGCCGGCGGCGAAATCTGTGGAAGGGGTTGTGGAAATTTACCAGCAAATACTCTTTGTACTTTATACTTTTCTAATAATGAATGTTATCCTACCAGTGCGTATAGAAATTGTATTGGTGTCATACCTGGAGGAAATCTTTTCTATTGCGGGGATAACAATACCGTTTGTGCAGAAAGCTGCCAACAAGATCATGATCCTTGGGATGCTACTGAAACTTGTACAAATCAGGTTCCGATTGCCCTTCAAGTCATAACAAAAACTCCACTTGCAAATGATATTTGGAAAAAATTAGTTGCCGGGCCGGCCAGTGTTTTTCGGAGACTTTTTCCTCAAATTGAGGACGTTGAAGGTCGGCCAATAAGACGGATTTGGGATATCCCTGCAGTTACGAATGCAGTATACCGCAGTTTACAAGGAGATCCGGTTTTTGCAGGAACTGGAAGTCCAGGTAGTCAAGCAGAGATCTATTTTCCCCATATCGGAGGAATTCATGAATATTTCCTCAACTGCATTCAAAAAACCCTTCGCCCGCAAGGTTTTGGGCAAGGTTGCGTCTCGGGCCCTCCTCCTTTAGGTAATATTACCGGGGAAGGAAGCTGCGCTGTTCCCCCGCCACCTCCCGGACCCGTTGTTGGTTCGGGTGACTGCGAAATACCTCAAACTGGTTTTTGTAGTCCAGGGTTCCTGGGTCAATTTTTCAGCGGATGTCATGTAAATCAGGCGGCAATTATCTGCGCACGCGAATCTGGCGGAAACCCAAGTGCGATTAACTGCGGTTGTCTTTTGGGAACATCGGTTGACTACAGTGTCGGGCTTTTCCAAATTAATCTCCTGGCCCATCGAATCCCAGGCCCCCCAGCAGTGCAGTGCTCCGACGCATTCCAATATTCATGCCCTTACTCATGGTGTGAAAATCAGGGTCCAATATCTTGTAGTGTATTAGACCAGGGAATCGCTGATCAATGTGCTGCTTACTTTTTTGATCCTGCGCATAATGCTGCTTACGCTGCCCAAATCTCTTTAGGCGGCACTAACTGGACACCCTGGGCAGCATATACCGTAACCTGCAGAGGAGCAGTAGACGCACAATGTCCATAACAAAGATGAAAAAAAACACTAGTCGAGGTAGTATAAATAAAAGCGTGAGTATAGTTATTCTTCTTACGTTTCTCATTCTTTTTCTCTTTGTCGCAGTTAAAATAATAAAAAGACAAAACCGTGATGTAAAACCACCACCTTCCAAGTCTTCACAATCTGAAAAGACTATTGAAATCTCGGGGGTCAAAATGAAAGACTTTACAAATGGAATTGAAAGGGCTGATCAACAAAGCTACATAACCCTTTCTCGCACAAAGGACTATCATATTTTTTATATTCCCAGCCAAACCGTTTTCTTTGTATCTATCGTCAGCTACCCTTTCGACACATACGTAGCCATTGCCGAAGCAGATCTTTTGGATAAGTTGAGCATTCCGGAAAAAGAAGCTTGTAAACTGACTGTTGACATTACCACGCCGGCGTTCGCGAATCCCGACAAAGCAGGAAAAACGTATGATCTGAGCTTTTGCGAAAACTAAAAATAAGTGTTGCGCAGTAAGTATACATATGTGCTAATATAAAATATACAGACTATGTTGAAAAAACTTTTAGCATCTTTTGTGCTCGCCGCTTTTCTTCTAACTTCGCTATCTGTCCCCTATGCTCAAGCTCAAAACACGTGGTATTTTCAAAATTACACTGATTGGCATACCCGGGTTTATGACGATACCAACCCTGACGAGATCTTTGGAGAACGCTATACTGCAGCACAAGTAGAATGGGTTATTTATGGTCTGGTAGCCTTCATTACAAACCACCTTGTCGGCGACGCTACCCTTATAGGATGCATTATGAGAAATGCCACAAATACGCCTCAGTTGATTATCGACTGCGTTCCCCTTCTCGTTAGTTTTGTTCAGGCTCTGATAGATGGTGGATTAATAGGTCTTGATACTTCTCAAAATAGCGCTCTGGCAAACTACACCAATCCTATACAACACATTCTTTCAGGAGATAGATCGCCCTCAGGAATCGGATATATAAGGGGTCTTGGCTCAAAACTTAAACTCGTCGAGGAGGTTAAAGCTCAAGGGTTTGGTTTCCAGGCAGCCACCGCTATACAAACCCTATGGGTAGCAGTACGAAACGTTACTTACTTTTTACTCATTATCGCGCTTATTGCAATGGCATTTATGATTATGTTCCGGGTAAAAATCTCGCCTCAGACCGTCATCACTGTCCAGTCTTCAATTCCAAAAGTAATCATTACGCTTCTTTTAATTACCTTCTCGTATGCAATAGCCGGGTTTATGATCGACCTAATGTATGTTGTTCTTGGACTTATCGCAGCAGTTCTCTCAGAATCAGGGTTATATGTCCTGAGTCCCTTTGCGGGTGGCGGAAACGTAAGCTGGATTGACATGTACAGCAACCTCACTGGAGCGAATCTTGGCCAAGGGCTCTTTGGAGTAATGTTTTTCTATTTCATGACTTTCCTCGTTGTCGGTTGGTATGCATTCATTTCTAATTTTCTGGGTTTTGTAGGAGCGCTTGTAGGGTTATCTGAAATTATATGGATGATTATTATCGTCATAATCGCTATTGCTCTTATTATTATGCTTGTTAGACTCTGTTGGATGTTGCTCAAAACCTACGTGGCACTTCTCCTTCTTATCGCCGTTGGCCCAATCCTCATATTGTTCGGACTTTTTGGCGGAAAAGGCTTTACTGGATTGCTGAGGGATTTGGCAAGCCATTTGGCAGTTTTTGCCGCAGTTGGTCCTATGTTAGCTATTGCGTTTCTTTTCTTAGCAAATGCCCTTCCGGATTTTTGGCTTATGGATCAATTGCTTGCAAGCGCAATACCGTTTAATCCTAATCCTGCAGCTCTAGGTAACTCTACCTGGTTACCACCATTTTTACCTTTTGGACAAGACCTAGACCTTGTCTGGCTTTTTTGTAGTTTCGTTGTAATCACTCTTATTCCAAATGTATCTAACATAATTAAAAGCGCCGTCTCAGGTAGACCATTCGCCTACGGAGCCGCAATCGGAGCCGCAATCGGAGCCGGAGCTGGGGTAGCTGCGTATCCCTTCAGTGCAGCTTGGGGAGCTACGGGTGATGCACGTCGAGATGCCTTTACTAAAATGATTCAAACAAGGTCTGTAGAACCACTATTATCACTCTTCAGGCGGAGAGCGCCTTAATTAAATCCAGGGTTACCGCCCTCCCACTTCATCTGAAAAAGCATAACCAAACATTTTCTTTAACAAATTCCAAAATGAATCAAGAGCAATCTGATTTCTCATTGGCTTCCACCTCCAAGCAGCCAGCAAGTTATCAAAAAAGATCTTCATCTGGGCTTTATCTCTGGGTGACCCAAAACCTGGAAAGTCAAGATGTTCTGTAAACATCTTATCTCTAAAAGCATTTGTAATCATTTCCGCCTTCGAAGCTTCTTCTACCAGCATATACTTTTCTCCCTCAGGAAAAATTTCGAGATCTTCTACTGCTTCACTAGCGGCAAATTTGTCATGTTTATACCACTCTATGGTTCGATCAACTTCCTCGCCGAAAAATGCCTTTTTCTCGTCTTGGCTCATATGTGTCATTGTTCCCCTTTGACTTAAAAAAGAATCTATATTCGGATCTTGCCAATATGATCCGTCCTTCCAAATAACTGCTCTTGATTCCTTGTCAATTTTTGTATACTCGTCAATTTGGTCAGCTACATACCAGTTGTCTACAACTTCATAGTCTGTCAATAACTTATCCCATAGCTCTGGATTTTCAAATTCCGTGTCTTCTAAGTTAATTCCATCTTTTCCGTTCGACTTTTTAGTTAATTTAATGTGAAACTTGGCAAGATACTTTTTGTCTTTAACCCTTTTTGTCAGAGCTTCCCTTACATCAGGACCTTCGGAAGTTTTAGGAATACCTTCTTCCTGTACTTTAGCCTTACCAAGAAACAGATTTTCCATAAAATCCTGCCCGCCGAAATTAAACATCACACCTTTATATTTTCCTGCTATGGGGTTTATGATACCCTTTGTCAATGGATATCGGTCTTCGACTCTGCTTGCCAAATGCAAAGCTCTTGAGGAAAAAAAGTTGCCTGTCAGGTAAGAAATGTCTTGTCTCGCCGACCGGAAACTATATCGGTGTATACCTCCTGCAGTTATCATGGCCTGACGATCATCCTCTAAATCTTCGTGCTCTCTGTCAATGGTATCAATTGTTTCAAGTAGTGGAACTAATTCTCGGAATTCGGTTTCAAGATTCTTTAATAAATCTTTGTCTTCATCCGTTAGCTCCATGTATTCTCTTTCTTTGGCTCTCAAACCTTCTAAACGCCTTAGTTTATAGTCCCTTACTTCTTTTGTTTTCTTTTCATCTCGAGGTTCACTGGCAGTGTGCGGCTTTTCCAAGAAGGTTTCCTTTATCTCCGCTATTTGCTTTACCACACCCGCTCTTTGCCTTTCTAATTCTTTAACACCTTCTGTAATGGGTATTGTTTCAGGTACAGGTTCTCCTTTATCTTTGAGGGTTGCCTCCAGCATTGATCCCTTAATTATCTTAACACCTCCTCCGTCTCTGTAGCTTTCATTAATTTCAGTCACTCTTTTTTTCTTTTGATTTTCGAGCTTCCTTCTTGTTTCGACCAAGTTCTTTAGTTCTCTTTGTTCATCTGCAGTAAGATTTTTATATCTTCCTTTTTTATCTCTTTGCTCGGCGATTATACGCTCTTCTACCTTTAATTCATTTATTTGGTCGTTTAACTGTCCTATATCATTTCCTTTTTTTTCTAACTCTCTGAATTTTTCTGCTACCCTGTAGCGCTTCTCAATTTTTTGCTCACCTGTCTTTTCATCTATTTCCGGTTGCCCCTTAGAATTAAAAAATAGTTTTTTCTTGCCAGTTTTAGGGTCAATAACGTCTTCCCCGGAGGTAAAAAGGACCTTGAGAGTACTTATATGCATTTGAGAAGCAGCACCCCCTATTTGATCGGGAAGAGCTATGTCCCATACTCTCGCCAAACCTTTATCGATACGGTGGGCATCGAGGTCTTTTCGAAGTTCCTCCCCAAGCGCTCTTGTTTCGGGGTCCAACTCCAAATGGGTTACTGCAAGAAGAAGTGGAGACAAAATCTGAGGCCTTTCTTCAAATTGGACGTTAAATTTACCAATTTCCCGAATGGTTCTTTTATACCAGGCCCTTACTTCTTTCTCATATTCCTGCAGTTCCATTGACTTAGCTCGTGCCTCAACTACATTCCATGTTATTTGTTCTAAGTCTACTCCATCTCTTTTTAGTTTCTGCATTGCTACCACTTCTCTTGTGGGTATTTGAAGTGCTCGTGGCAATTGGGACTCCTGGGCAGTTAATAATCTTTGCTGTACGCCGGTCATTCTATTAAAGGCTCTCAACATTTCTTCCTGAGTTTCTTTCAAATCAGCCTGAGTACCTTTAAATTGGGTAAAAGCATCTGACATTCCTTCCTGAGTAACTCTCCATTGATTAAGAGCATTAGTCATTTCGCGTTGGGCATCGAGAAGTAGTCCTTTATCTACATCGCCTGATGCATCCTTCAACGATTCCTTGATTGCTGCAAGGGCACCCTTTTCACCTTGTAATTGATCAATACTTCCAGATGTTTGTGCAGCTAATTTATCGCGAAGTGAAGCTCTTTGTGCCTCTGAAAGACTTAGTGTCCTGAGAATTGCGAGGGTGCTTTCTGCTATCTGTTGTTTAATATCTTCGAGCTTCGTTTCTATTGTAGGTGCACTTATTACTACTACTTCTAGTGGTTCTTTTTGGGCGGGCTTTTTATCCTGCTCATTGCCCCCATCGCCCTTTCCATCCTCCCCAGATCCCTCCACTCTCCCTTCATCAGCAGTTTTCTTCGATCCTTGAGTTTTACTTGCCTCAGGTTTCTTCCTACTTTGTCCTTGTTGCTCCGGTTGTTCTCTTTCTTCCGACATATGCTTTATTTTACCACCCAAATACATCTATTAACACATCCTCCTTCCGTGAAAAAGCGGGAGTGTTGAAATGGAGCGGTCACACGCTGAAGTTAAACGAGAATAAAAGGGCATAAGAGTAAAAAGTTAAAGGCTAAAAGCCGGAAGGGTTATTTAAGTTTGTTTTTGACAAAATTCAACACTTTTTCCGCCATCCTTATAGCCTCTTGGGCAAATTCTTTAACATCTTTGTTCATGGTGTGTAGACTAACTTACCCTTAGCTACATCTGAAATAAAAGGATCGCCCCTTGACAATCGATATTCAAAAATGTTTTTCTCTACTACATGGATGTCGGGGCTTAAGTCATATGGATAGCCGCCATTGAAAAGTTTTGATTCAATTTTCTGCCTAATTTTTAAGGTGTCAGTCCCTTCTTTTACAACCATCATTAAATCTATATCGCTATTTTTGCTTGCTTTACCCCATACCCATGAGCCATATGCATAAACCATCTCAGGATCAAATTCTTTTATTATATTTACTAGCTGTGTCAATCTCTTCTCGTATTTAGTCATTGTTTATTATACCATGCAGAATCTGTGAAAAAACTCCAGGGTTGAAAAAAATACTTCATAAGTTAAGCTTAAAGAGTAGGGCAAAGAACAAAGTACAAACAACAAAGGTGGTCATTTCAAAAAGTTTGTCAACGAATCTTGAAAATCTAATAGTATATGTAAAAGCAAGAGGACTTGCTGTCGAATGTCTAAGATATTTTTATAACCTAAAATCGGATAGACGAAGTGATTTTCTTGTTTTGCAACTTTTAAGAGCTATCACTTCTGTCGGAGCAAATATCGCTGAAGGTTATGGTAGATACTACAAGAAAAGTTATCGACAATTTCTTAGTATCGCACGCGGGTCGTGTTTTGAAGTTGAATATTGGCTTGAGGTTGCACTCGAATTGAACAAATTTAATAACGAAATGTTGTTAGAATATAAACATAGAAACCGCGAAATTATTAAAATGTTAAGTATAATGATGAAGAACTTAGAAAGGAAAACGCAGACTTAGCCTTTGCACTTTGTGCTTTGAGCTATGTACTGCGCTAACGCGCAGTGGAAGTTGAAGAACAGCATCCTATTCCGCAACAGATTTCTGCCTACCAATTCAGGTTGGTGGGAGATATGACGATAAAACAGTTTTTCCAGGTGGCTGGCGGGGCTCTCATTGCCCTTCTTATCTACTCCTCAAATTTTGCAAGCTATATTAAATGGCCGCTAATTATTATTTCCTTCTTGACGGGAATCGCTTTTGCCTTCTTTCCTCTTCAGGACAGACCACTCTCTACTTGGATCATCCTTTTTATAAAATCGATTTACTCTCCCACCCTTTATGTTTGGAAAAAAACCGAGAAGAGGCGCGACTATTTTCTGCCTGAAGTAGGCGGCGGGGTAACACAAACATCATTACCTCAAGTGGTTACAGCACCGGAAGTTCAGATAACACAACAGGTGCGAAAGGAACAAATCCAAACCTCACCTGAATTTACAAAGCTGGAAAAAAAAGAACAGGAATTCCTCTCGACTGTCACTAAACATTTCACAAGTATTGAAACTATTATTCCGAAACCTGTTACCTCCCAACACCCAACAAGAATGGCAAAGGACGTAGCCGTACCACAATCACCCAAAATTAGTCTCTCTGATAAGGAGAAGGAACATACACAGGTATTCCAATATAAACCCACATCCTCCCCTTCCACGTCCGGAATAATCACAATTACTCCGTTTGCGACTAAAAAGTCCTCCGGTGCGCAAATTGCCCAATTTTCTCAGGAAGCTGCTCCGCCAACTCCGCCGACAAAAGCAAATGTTATAGTCGGCCAAGTTATCGACATGGAAAACTCAATTATCGAAGGTGCGATACTGGAAATAAGAGATTCGGAAGGCAGACCCGTAAGAGCGCTGAAAAGCAACAAGCTCGGGCACTTTATGATAGTTACCCCACTTCTTAACGGCAAGTATGAAATTATAACTGACAAGGAAGGGTATTCTTTCGCTCCGCTTACAATTGACATGATCGGTGAAATTATCCAGCCGATAGTGATAAGGGGAAAGTTTGAAGCTTAAATTATGCATATTCCATTTTTGGGCACACCAGACAAAGCATTAAGCTCCACCACTCAGGACTTACTCCCGGTAGCGGATATTGTTGACGGCGTTGTCGTTTACGAAAACGGGGGGGCTGCACTTGTAATGGAATCTACTTCACTTAACTTTGGCCTTTTAAGTGAAATGGAGCAACGGGCGGTCATTGCAAGCTATGCGGGACTTTTGAATTCTTTTAACTTTCCTGTCCAAATTGTGGTCAGAAGTCAAAAGAAAGACATATCAAGTTACATGGAGTTTTTAACCGAAGCTCAAAAGAAAATAAAAAACTCTAAACTTCTTATCCTAATGGAAGATTATAAAAAATTCATAGAAGAGGCTATAAAAAAGAAAAACGTACTAAGTAAAAGGTTTTTTATAGTTATTCCTTTCACACCCTATGAACTTGGGGTTGTAAAATCAATAGCCTCTTCCTTCGGACCTTTCCGCAAGTCCCAAACCCTCCCGTTTCCCAAATCCTATGCTATAAGGAAAGCAAAAATAGCACTTTTTCCCAAACGGGATCATTTAATTCGCCAGGCGGGACGTCTCACGATTAAACTGAAACAACTCACAACTGAAGAGCTGGTAGAACTTTTTTACAATGTCTATAATCCAGAGCCTCCTGTAAAAGAAAAGGAGCTATTTATCTAAATATATATGGCGTTCAAGTTATTTAAAAGAGACAAAGCACAAAAAACGGAAAGCGAAAAAGTAGAAGTAGAAAAAGAGCCTACTATTGATCCCAGCCTCGACAGTATTCAGGTGTCCAAAGAAGAGGAAGAGGTCAAACTCCAAAAGGTTTCGGAAGATTCCACTAAAAAGCCTTTTATAAGAGATCCGCTAGAAGCACTAGCCACGCAGAATATGGATTTGCTGGATGTTATTGCGCCGCAAAAGGTAGAGATAGATTTTGATTATTTACAAATAAACGGCGTCTATTTGCGTGCGCTTTTCGTTTCCGGCTATCCACGTTACGTTTCTCCCGGATGGTTGGAACAAATAATTAATTTTAATAGCTCTTTGGATATTTCCTTTTTTATCTATCCAATCGAAGGGAAAAACGTCCTTGATGATCTTCTAAGGAAAGTTGCTGAAATGGAAGCCGAAATCGCAACAGATTTAGAAAGAGGTAAAATTGTCAACCCTTCAACAACGGCTAAGCTTGAGGATGCCCGCCTTCTTCAGGAAGAATTAGTCAAGGGAGCGGAGCATTTTTATGAATTTGGGTTTTATATAACTATCCGGGCAGCTGATTTAGAACAATTAAATCACATAACTAAACAGGTGGAATCAACTTTAGGAGCTCTTCTCATTACTTCCCAACACGCAAGTTTGGATATGGATAATGGCTTTTTATCTAGTACTCCTTTCGGACTCGACAGGCTTTCCATTACACGAAATATGGATACTACATCTTTGGCAACAACTTTCCCCTTAACAAGTGCTGAATTGTCGGGAGATAAGGGGGTACTTTATGGAATTAATACACAAAACGGATCATTTATTATTTTTGATCGTTTCTCTATGGAAAATTCCAACCTTGTAATATTCGCGACTAGCGGAGCCGGGAAAAGCTATTTTGTAAAATTAGAGAGTGTGCGTTCCCTAATGTTAGGCACCGAGGTAATAGTAATTGATCCTGAAGGCGAATATAAAGCTCTGGCAGAAGCAGTCGGAGGCCAACACATATCTTTCTCCTTTTCCTCACCTTCAAAAATTAACCCTTTTGATTTAGCTCAAGTCTATGAGCCGGGAGAAAACAATCTCGGACTCAAAATCCTGTCTTTACACTCGCTTTTCAAAGTCATAATGGGTGCTATTACTCCTCTGCAGGAAGCGCTTCTGGATCGGGCGCTGGTCTCTACTTACAAAAGTAAAGGTATTACCCAGGACCCCGAAACGCAAGCTAAAGAGCCACCCCTCATGGAAGATCTTTATAAAATCCTTATCGGTATGGAAACAACCGAGGCACTTGATTTGGCTGCACGAATTGAGAAGTTCGTTCGGGGAAGTTTTGTTGGTATCTTCGACAAACAAACAAATATTGCTATAGAAAATCCTTTTACTGTCTTTTCTGTTCGTGAATTACAGGACGTCCTGCGACCAATCGCTATGTTTGTAATTCTAGACTTTATATGGACCAGGGTTAGAAAAGATTTAAAACCCAGACTCATGGTCGTTGATGAAGCATGGCACATGATGCGCTATGAAGATTCGGCTCAGTTTTTGTACTCTATCGTAAAACGGGCCAGAAAATACTACCTGGGACTTACCACAATTACCCAAGATGTTGAAGATTTCCTGGCACGAGACATAGGAAAGGCAATCGTCACAAATAGTGCCCTTAGAGTTCTCTTCAAGCAGTCACCTGCTGCAATAGACAAGGTTGGTGATGTGTTTTATCTTTCCCAAGGAGAAAGACAACTTTTACTTGGTGCAAATATTGGAGAAGGAATATTTTTTGCAGGAACAAACCATGCACCTATTACAGTAGTTGCTTCTCCGGAAGAGCATAAACTCATTACTACAAAACCCCAAGAGCTTCTGCAACAGCGACCTGGTCCTACAGGAAACACAGTCGCACCCGGAGAAACTACAGAGGTTTTATCTGAATCTAAAGAAGTTCCTCAATACAAACCAAATGATGAGGGAATTTAAAACTAGGTTTGATTGTATAATCAGGTAAGAAGCAAAATACAACCATATGGCAACTCGTCAAAACGATCAAGAAACGGTAACTCTCAAACCCCGCTCCGGAGCTACTTACGATGAGTTGGTGAAATGGAAAGAAGGGGAAGATGGAGGATACTTTCGTCTCTGGGCTGATGACAAACAACTCTACACCGAACTTGTTGATGAAAACGGAAATCTTATCCAATTAATAGGCAAACCTGTGGAGCTGAAAGATGAAAAGGCAGAGAAGGTTGTTGAGGAATCTTTAAAAGGATATCAGGAAGAACATAAAGAAGTAGAGTTCACACGACAAATTCCCTTTACACTCGAAGAAGAAAAAATCGAAGCAACTGCAGAAAGTCATCAAACCACAGGACTATTTGAAATTCGCCCTGAACTTAAAGACTACGAGGTAGGGGTAATAACCACCAAAACTGGGGATAGACAAAATGTATTGGTCTGGTCAAACGGAAAGCAAGTATTAATTGAAACAATAGATGATGAAGGAACTAAAGTTGTAGGTGGACAATACCAAAGCGTAAGAGAAATCCAAAGCGAAGCGGAGATCAAAAACGCTATTGATGAAGAATTTAAAAAACTCGAACAGCCAGGAACTAAAGTAAATAGAGGCCTTTATTTTATTCTTGATTCCGAAGGGAATCCTCTCATAACTGGCGAAGGTAAACCCAAAGACAGCGTCGCAATCCTTTTTACTCCTACAGTCGTGGAGACCGATGAATCCCGCAAGACCTGGGATGCTACAGATCCGCATAGAAGTCTCGTGGGTCTCTCAGGCTATTTTGATCTTGATATAGAAACTGCAAAGACACTAAAGGATGCGGGTGTTATTACAGACGACTTCAAAGGCGACGAGATTACAACTGCTTTGCGCATCCATTCCCTCGGAGGAAAAAGCGAAGATTTTTCGGCAAAAATAGAGGCTGCAAAGTTCTTAACTGAGGAGGAGAAAAAGTCTCTTCACAGATCCTCTTATATTGTAGCTACATTGGAAGAAACAGAAACAGAACTCACCAAAAATTTACAGACTGCTTTTAGGCATCCTGAAATTGTTATCGAACAAACCAATCCCCAAACACGCGTTCCACAATTTCAAGGTTTGGTTTTAGAAAGAAACGAAGATGGCCTTTCTCCCATCTTGGAAAGAGTTATCGGCGAAGCAAGACAAAAGGCTACTGAAGGTGTTAAAAAAGCAGCGGGGAAAGTTTTAGGTCCTACTACAAACGCAGCAAAATCCCAAGTTAAAAAACTTGCTGTCTCTGCCGTAAAAACAGGAGGTAAAAAGGTACTTGCAAAAGGTGGCCTGGCAGTAGTCAAGAGCGGTCTTGCGGTTGCATTAGGAATACCTACAGGGGGATTAGGAACAATAGCCACCTTGATTGTATCGGAAATAGTGGGAAAAATTCTTTCGCTGGCAAAAAATGTACTCTCTTCTATATTACGATTCTTCACGGGTGAAGAAGATTTTAGGAAACAATTGCTATACCTTACTGCAGCGCTCGCAATAATACTTATGGGGTTAGGGCTTGCAATACCTGCATTAATCGCAGGAGCGCTTGCCTTAGGGGCTTTAATATCCATAATGGGAGGGCTTACCCTCCTTGCAGGAGCTGCTGGAGTTGTACAAGCTTTCATTATAGTTTTAATTACTGTAATTATAGCTGTAGGAGCACCTGTAATTATGGCTGCTTTCGGATTCCTTCTTACTGTTATTTTTATTATTATCATCATCAACAACAGCGCCTTCGTGGTTCCTTTTGGAGGATTTAATACCGGAACTCAACCACCCGAAGAGTCCGTTTATATTGATGTTACAAAAGAAGCAACCCCCCCCGGTCCATTCGGAAACAATCAACAAATAAGTGTATCTTATACAATTACTATTACTGCTGAACTTGGCGATCTTACAAATTTTATATTCACCTACGACTGCCAAGTTTATACGGATCATAATCAAGATTGCCCACCAGCAACAAATATTCGAGCCGGACCCGAAGGGGGTCCGTTTCAAAACTTCCCAACTTTTCAAGCTGCAATACCTCCTGTAATCCCAGCAGGCACTTCGTATGTAATTATGTATGATGTCATTTATTCGGCAGGAAACTTTGATGATTCGCTTATTACGGACACTTTTACTGTGGAGGCTGATGCACTGGGTGGAGCTCGTTCTCAAGAATCTGGTGTAGAAACAATTACAATTGGAAATCCACCGAACGACTGCTTTATAATATCTAATGCTGGTTCTCCTTGGCCCACCCAGTATCGTAATAATGTCCAAGCGGCAATAACCACACTTGTTTCTCGATACCCAAACTTTTCCAGGAAAGCCTGCAGTGGTGGAGATATACCGATATGCTATGGAGGGGCATCTCCTGACGGCCGTTGGGGAGATCACAACGGACACGGAAGCAGCTGCGACATAAAACTATACACTAACAATGATGGTACTCCAAATAACTATACTGATGTTCTGTATGTTTTAACACACGAAATAGGACATCATATATCTCATGTTGCCCCTGCATACTTTTTGCAATATCGAAGCTATGCTGGTATTGCAGGAGAACTACCTCTTTGTAATAATACTGTTTCAACAGACCCGCCTCAAGTTTTTGGTTTTTGTGACTCATCTGCACTTTATATATCAGGTTTATCTATGAGCCGTTTTAGAAACTGTAGCAACCAAGGTATTACAGGACCTTTCCCCAACGTATACCCCAGACACGCAAGTTTTGTACAAAATGTTATGCTAGTACCATGAGACAAATATTCACATTCAAAAGAGTGGTCTTTTTTGGAATTTTATTAGTTGCTATTCTTTACACTGTTGACAAATTACTAAATCAACAGTCTACTCAAATTACAACAAACTTATCTCCCACCCCCACCAAAGAATTAACTTATAAAACGTTAATTCCTGGTAAGAGTAATGCGGGTGAGGTCAAGGAAAAACTAGGAGATCCACTAAAAACTACACAGAAAGAGGACATTGAAGTACTTGAGTACAAGGGTACAAATTCAAACTGGAACGATGAGGTATACATTAAAAATCAACAGGTCGATCTTATTAAACAAATTGCTTCTGTCAAAGATCAAATTAACGTCAAAGACATAACAACCAGTTATGGAGAACCAAAAAATATACTTTACGGACCATATACTGATATTGGTTTCTTTTTGTATGTCTACCCAGAAAATGGTTCAGCTTATTTAGGCAATAAAGAAAAGGGTGTCATACTTGAGGTGTGGTATTTCAGTCCAACCACAATAGATGATTTTAGAAAAAAATACGCACAAGAATATAGCGAAAGCAAAAAAAATGCACCTCGTATGAT
>Ga0209431_10002540_pt1 | contig 14782 bp, 8 predicted proteins | sample RifCSP13_3_FD_184021 | JGI IMG/M metagenome (GOLD analysis project Ga0209431, IMG submission 184021) | Soil microbial communities from Rifle, Colorado - Rifle CSP2_sed 13_3 (SPAdes) (version 2) | ecosystem: Environmental > Terrestrial > Deep subsurface > Rock core/Sediment | place: Rifle...
GCTAGCTTAACAGTTGCACAATTAATTTTTTTAGAAGCGGAAGATCCTGAGAAAGATATTTATCTGTACATCAATTCTCCAGGCGGAAGTGTAACCGCTGGACTTGCAATTTATGATACGATGAAATACATCAAACCGGATGTTGCAACAATTTGCGTAGGAATGGCTGCAAGTATGGGTGCTGTGCTTTTAGCCGGCGGAGCAAAAGGTAAACGGAATTCCTTACCTAATGCAAAAATATTGATTCATCAACCGTGGGTCGGCGGGTTGCAAGGACAAACTTCTGATATCGAAATCCATGCGAAAGAAATGATTAAAACGCGTGATACTCTGTACAATATTTTAGCTGATCACTCGGGAAAAACTATTCAACAGATTACTAAAGATTGTGATCGTGATTATTTTCTTACTGCTGAAGAAGCAAAGACGTATAATTTAATAGATAACATTTATATTAAACGTGCCAGCTTAGATAAAAACTAATTTTTAATGGAAGGAAGATTTTCACATATCTTCCTTCCTCTAATTTAACTTACCTCGGCACATTGAATTTTTTCAAACTAAATATGACAAAACCACTCTTATTCAAAAAAGCAATTTCAAGGATCACTTTTCTATTCACAATTTTCTTGATCATCAGTTCTTCTCAACGTACGTACTCACAAAATTATAAGAACGAGTTAAACAATTTTCTGAACGAATATAGAACCAACAAAGATATTCCATCCATTTCCGGTGGAGTGAGCTTAAATGGAAAGATTGTTTGGCTTGAAGCTGTTGGTTTAGCTGATATTGAAAATAATGTTCCTGCTAAAAATAATACTGCGTACAGAATCGCTTCCATATCAAAAGCCATTACTGCGGTTGCGATAATGCAGCTCGTTGAACAAGATAAAATCAAATTGGATGAAGATGTTAGGACGTATCTTCCCTACTTTCCAAAAAAAAGATGGAAATTTACAATTCGTCAATTGCTTAACCATACTTCCGGTATTCGTAATTATCGCTATGAAGAATTTAACAACACCGAGTCTTTTAAATCTATTAAAGATGCGATTCGTGTCGTGATGGATGATTCACTTCAGTCTGAGCCAGGAACAAAACGCCAATACACAACTTTGGGTTATAATTTACTGGCGGGAATTATTGAATATGTTTCTGGAGTCAGCTTCGATGAATATTTGAATAAGAATATTTTCCAGCCTGTTGAAATGACGTCAACTTATTTAGAATATCAACCAAAGATAATTTTTAATAAAGCAAGGGTTTATATCAAAAATAATTTCAGAAAAATTGAGAATGCTCCGTTAGCTGATCTAAGCATTAAATTTGCTGGTGGCGGCATGATTTCAACCTCAGAAGATCTTTTAAAGTTTGCACAAAAATTAATGACGTACAAACTTGTTAAATCATCAACTCTGGACACGATGTTGATACCAACTGTGTTGAAAAACAATGACACCATTAACTACGGGTTAGGATTAAATTTTGATATCGATCAAAAAGGGAGGAAATATTATGGTCATGCAGGAGGATGGAATGGATACACTTCTGAACTTTTAATTTATCCCGAGAAATCTTTAGCTGCAGTTTATCTTACAAACATCAGAGATAGAAACTTAGAAAACCCGGCAAAGTCATTTGTCTCAATCGTTCTTGATAATAATTTTGACAAACCCAAAAAATCTCTTGCTGATAGATTGCTTGGAATTTACTTTGAAAATTCAATTGATTCTTCAATCACGAAATCAGAACAGCTAATTCGCGATTCTTCTAACACATATAAAAATGATGAGGATGAGATAATTCTATTCGGGTATGATCTAATTGCCACCGGAAATTATTCTGACGCGATTTACTACTTCAAATATCTTATTTCCAAGAAAGATAATTTTGCTGAGTACTATGTTGGTCTAGCCGATGCTTATTATAAAGATGGCAACAAGGGCTTGGCTTTGAGAAATTTTAGAAATGCTGTCCATCTCGATTCTAAAAATAAGTATGCAAATGACATGATTAAAAAAATTGAGAATGAATAACGATATTCTTCTTCATCCCTTCTGATTCTAAATCACATTCAAAATGTTATTTGAATAATTCCCTTGAATTACTGAACTATTGTAATCATTTTAACGTTTAGTTTACAAAACACAGACCATGATAGGAATACGATTTACTAAATACATAGAGAATCTGACAGGCAATACGCCTTTTGATAAGCTTCTCAAATTGTTTTTGGAACTGCTTACAATAACATCGGGAGATGCATCTGAAGCACTGAATTGGCTTAGCGAACTCGATAAGCAATACAAGCTGACTGATGATTCATACGGTGTTGGCGACTTTATAGATGACCTTAAAAAGAAAGATTATCTAAAAGAAGATGAAAACAAAAATATTTTTGTGATTACCTCTAAGACCGAGCAATCTATTCGCAGACAATCTTTAGAAGAAATTTTCGGTAAGTTAAAAAAATCAAAGCGAGGTAATCATCGTACTTCATTTTCCGGCTCAGGTGATGAGCTAACATCAGATAGAAGAGAATTTAATTTTGGCGATTCATTAGATCAAATAGCATTAACAGAATCGATCAAGAAAGCTCAGATAAATCATGGCATTGATGAGTTCAAGCTAACTGAAAAAGATCTTGAAGTGGAAGAAAAAGATTTTAAAGCTTTAACATCTACAGTTTTAATGATTGATGTTTCGCATTCGATGATTTTATACGGTGAAGACAGAATCACTCCTGCAAAAAAAGTTGCTATGGCGTTGTCGGAACTAATTACAAGTAAATATCCTAAAGACACTTTGGACCTAATTGCTTTTGGCGATGATGCATGGCCAATTGAAATTAAAGATATTCCGTTCCTTCAAGTTGGACCATTTCACACAAACACTGTGGCGGGTTTAGATTTAGCTGTTGATATCTTGCGCAGAAGAAAAACTAACAATAAACAAATTTTTATGATTACTGATGGTAAACCAACATGTCTAAAAGAAGGTGCAAAATATTATAAAAATAGTTTTGGTTTAGATAGAAAAATAGTCAATAAGACTCTGGACTATGCTGCCAAATGCAGAAGATTGGGAATTACTGTTACAACTTTCATGATTGCTCGTGATCCGTACTTGCAAAAGTTTGTTAGAGAATTCACTCAAACAAATAACGGCAGAGCTTTTTACAGCAGTCTCTCAGGTTTAGGTGAATATATTTTTGAAGATTACATCCGCAATCGTAGAAGAAAAGTAAAGTGAATCAAATTAAACCGTACCACAGATTATCTATTTGAGCCAAATAAAGAATAAGGTAATAAGATCAGATTAAGTTTAATGATATAGAGTTACTAAGGTTAAAAAAACATAGGGTGAATTTAATTTAAAATTTAAAAACCTTAGTAACAGCATCAGAGGCAGGTGTATTAACCTTATTAGCTTATTTTCCTTATTTAGCAGCAAGAATAAAAATCGAATAAATTTTAGAAAAATTTAAGAAAGACATAATGAATTATAAATCAATTAAAACTTTGGGTGAACTTAAAAAACGTGGTTATAAAGTATTACCAATCAAAGATGAATTGAGGAAGAATTTAATTCTTTCTCTGAAGAATGGTGATAATCCTTTCGACGGAATTTTGGGTTATGACGATTCCGTGATTCCCGATATTCAGACTGCAATTTTATCCCGGCATAACATTGTTCTTCTCGGATTAAGAGGGCAAGCAAAAACGCGAATAGCGCGATTATTCATCAATCTCCTCGATGAGTACATTCCAATAATTTCTGGAACCGAGCTTAATGATGATCCTTTTGCACCATTGTCAAAAGTTGCTAAAGATATTATTGCTGAGAATGGCGACAAAACCGAGATTGAGTGGGTTCATAGATCAGAAAGATATTCAGAAAAATTAGCTACTCCCGATGTTACAGTTGCTGATTTGATTGGCGATGTTGATCCGATTAAAGCTGCAACATTAAGACTCCCCTACTCTGATGAAAGAGTGATTCACTTTGGATTAATTCCGCGTTCAAACAGAGGAATTTTTGTTATCAATGAATTGCCTGATCTTCAAGCTCGTATTCAGGTTGCATTGTTTAATATACTTCAGGAAAGCGATATTCAGATTAGAGGATTTAAGCTTCGGCTTCCTTTAGATATTCAATTTATTTTCACAGCTAATCCTGAAGATTATACAAATCGCGGTGCTATAGTTACTCCTCTCAAAGATAGAATTGATAGTCAGATTCTTACACATTATCCAAGAAGTATTTCTGTTTCAAAGGAAATTACAAAACAGGAAGCATTGCCAACACAGGAACAAAAAGGATCGGTGATTGTCCACGAATTACTCGAGCATCTTATCGAACAAATTGCATTTGAAGCAAGACAAAGCGAGTACATTGATTCTAAAAGTGGAGTTTCAGCAAGATTGACTATTTCATCTTACGAAAATCTCATAAGCACTGCAGAGAGAAGATTGCTTTTAAATGGCGAATCGAAAACTCATGCAAGAATACTTGATTTGTATGGAGTGATACCATCAATTACAGGTAAAGTTGAACTTGTTTATGAAGGTGAGCAAGAAGGTCCTTCCAAGGTTGCAAATATCCTAATTGGTAAAGCAATTAAAACTGTTTTTGAAAATTATTTTCCTTCTCCAGAAAAAGTTAAGAAAAACCAAAATACGAATCCTTATCAATCTATAATCAGTTGGTTCGGTAAAGAAAATTCTTTGGATTTGGTGAAGGATATTTCTGATACAGAATATGAAAAACTGCTGAAGCAAATTCCCGGCTTGGCTGATTTAACTAAGAAATATTTTCCAAATGATAATGGTAATTCGCAATTAGTTTTGATGGAATTTGTGCTTCACGGATTAGCAGAATTCTCAATGCTTAGCAAATATCGTCTCGATACATCAATTCAATTTAAGGATATGCTGAGTTCGATGTTTACAATGACTTCAGATAAAGATGAAGATTTAAATGATAACTCCGAACTTTATAGATAAAAGCATTGGAAAAATTAAGGAATGTGATTTATAACACTTCTCTAAGGCAGATAGGTCCTCTCCGTTGACCTTCTCCACAAGATTACATAAGTTTTAAACGAGTGTGCAGAAGGAATTTATTGTAATGGTGGCGATTAACTAAATTGTATATAACATAGAAAATTTTCTAAAAGTTATTTAACGAATATTCGTTTTAAAATTAATATAATAGAAGATTAACTTTTTCTAATTTTAACAGAGATAAGAATTTGAAAAATATTGAGGTCAATGATGTTAATGAAAGTATTGATGGAGTAAGGCTTTTTCGTGAAGACATAGAAGAAATTATGTCCAAATTTAAGAGTAAAACTCTCTCTCTTGAAATTTCTGATGCTAAAAACCTTTATGATTCTTTGGACGAACTTATACAATACATCGGTAGTAATCCATCAAAGCTAAACTTGGTTGGATCAATAAAGGATTCTTATGGTTCGATTGGAATAAATTTTAAAGGTAGCAGCGCATGGCTTTATGCATTCGGATCTAAAGAATTGTACATTTTTTCATATGAGCTGAAAGATTTTCTGAAAGGTAAAATACCATGGAGTTACAAAGTTTTCAATCCATGGATCTGGGCTATTCTAGCTTACTTATGCTTGCAAGTGTCCTGGCTGTCACAGATTAAAACTTTAGAAGGGGGTAACATTTCCACTTGGTTTTTCTGGTCATCATTATTCCTATTCTTCATATTTTTTATATGTATGATATTTCGAAGAATGCATTTTGGCATTAAGTTAACTCGAAAACACGAAACTGGTTTCCTTAAGAGAAATGTGGATCAAATTCTTTTGATCCTAATTGGCTCAATCGTTGGCACCGTTTTGACGCTATTTGTACAATGGTTAATTGGAATGTAATCAAACAGTAGTTATTACAAAATAACCAATGTAAAATATTTTAGAAAGGATAATCACTTCAAGGTTTTATTGTATTTTGAATTTGATTCCCGCATAACAAATTAATTATTGTACGATCGCCTATTCGAAAACATACATCTTCTCTTTTTCATCAAACCCATTTTATTTATATTTCATTAAACATTTATCAATCACTCGACTTTCGCATCAACACACGGCGTTTTTAATATTAATGCAAGCTCCTAAAAAAATGATTATCATCATTGGTCCGGCTTATCCTTACCGCGGCGGCAATTCACTTTTTGTTTTTCATTTGTAAGCTCGTTTATTTTTAGTCTATAATACCCATTTTTCACAATTATTAAATGTTTGTATTCCTTTTTCGTATTTCCTACCTATTTTTCATAACCTTGTAAATGCTTTTAACACTAGGATACCATAAATAAATGTTTTTCATGGACTTTAAGCGTTTTTCTTATATATTTGCAGTAAACATTTTTCAGAATATCATATGAATAATAAAGGTTTTTCACAAACAATAAACGTTTTTCACGAACGAGTTGCCCCTGAACAGGGAAATTTAGTGGGTTATGGTGCAATCATTGACTCAATGCAATTACCATTACCTATACCGGATCGGCTTTCCTTAATAAGTCAAAAACACAAAAAATATACTAAACCAGGCTGGCAAGTATTTACAATAAAACATCAACCACAGGATACTCTTTATAATCATCTGGTTTTTGCATTAAAGTATGAAGGAATTAATCTGCTGTTCTTCAAGAAATTATTTGAACAGTTGCAACCATTTGTGATCGAAGAATGGATTAGAAATGAACCACTAAGTATATATAGTCGTAAGATCTGGTTCTTATATGAATGGTTAATGCAAAAGAAATTATCACTGAATGATTTGAAGGAAGGAAACTATATTCCACTTATTGATGAAAAACTACAATATGCTTTACAGGTTAGTGGAAATTCAAGCAGGCACCGTATCAAAAACAATTTGCCAGGAACAGTAAATTTCTGTCCGCTTATTTATAAAACAGAAAAACTGGAAAAGTATCTATCGGAAAATCTGGCTGACAAAACAAATAAGCTGATAAACCGTATACATAAAGATGTTTTGCTTCGTACATCTGCTTTTCTGTTGTTAAAGGATTCTAAAGCTTCATTTACCATTGAAGGTGAAAGCCCTACACAAAATAGAGCCGTCCGCTGGGGCAGAGCTATTGGACAAGCCGGCAGTAAGCCACTAAGTAAAGAAGAGTTACTGCGATTGCAGCAGATTGTAATTGAGAATAGTAAGTTTTTACAAATGGGATATAGAACGGAAGGTGGATTTGTGGGTGAACATGACCGAAGCACAGGTGAACCCATACCAGAACATATTCCTGCAAGGTGGCAGGATATTGATACCTTGATGTCGGGATTGCTGGAAACAGCGGCACATTTGGAAGCTAATTGCTTTCATCCAATTTTAGCTGCTGCTAAAATAGCTTTTGGATTTGTTTTTATTCATCCCTTTGTAGATGGAAATGGAAGATTGCACCGTTACTTGATTCATCATCTATTAGCATCAATGAAATACACTCCAGCAGGAATTATTTTTCCTGTATCGGCTGCTATGTTAGAAAAGTTAGATGATTACCGAAAAGTCTTAGAAAGTTATTCCTATCCTCTGCTTGATTTCATCAAATGGAAAAAAACATTGGATAAAAATGTGGAAGTCCTAAATGAAACAATTGATTATTACCGTTACTTCGATGCAACAAAACAAGCAGAATTTTTATTTGATTGCGTTGAATATACCATCAATAAAATAATTCCCGAAGAAGTATCATATTTGCAAAAGTATGATGAGATGAAGAAATGGTTAGATGATCATTTTCAAATGCCGGATAAAACTGTTGCATTATTAATTCGGTTCTTGGAACAAAACAATGGTAAATTATCCAGCAGAGCGAAAGAAAAAGAGTTTGCAAATCTTACAGTTGAGGAAGCAAATGAAATTGAGAAGTCATTCAAGGAAATTATGTCTTAATTTCTTTTTTCACATCCACCCCCATTTTATTTATATTTCATAAAAGATTAATTGAATTAAAACTTATTCGGTTGACACAGAGAACGCAATAATTAATGACAGCTTCTAAGAAAAAGATAATCATCATTGGTCCGGCTTATCCTTACCGCGGTGGCAATTCGCTTTTCGTTTCGCATGTTTATGATGCACTTAAAGAAGACTTTGAAGTTAAAATTTTTAACTATTCCCTGCTGTACCCTTCGATTTTATTCCCGGGCAAAACTCAGTTTGATGAAAGCGCAACGTTAATTAAAAAAGCGCCGAATGAAAGATTGGTTAACTCCGTCTCTCCAATCAGTTGGTTTAAAGTTGCCGACAGAATTATCAAAGAAAATCCGGATTTAGTAGTGTTTGATTGGTGGCATCCATTTTTTGCATTCTGTCACTTTACAATTAGTGAACTAATAAAAAAGAAATTCAAAAATAAAATTTTATTTATTACTGAGAACTTTATTTCACATGAAGGAAATTTTATTGATAAAAGATTAACGGATATCGGATTGAAGAACGCTTCGTCTTTTATGGTTTTATCCGGCATAGTTGAAAAAGAAGTTAAATTAATTGCAAATGGCAGAAAAGTTTATAAATCAGAATTACCGATTTATGACTGTTATGAAACTGATGAAACTATATCGGTTTTAAATTTGCGGAAGGAATTTGGATTTTCTGAACAAGATAAAGTTCTTTTATTTTTTGGATACGTCAGAAAATACAAAGGACTCGATTTACTCATAGATGCATTTCCTAAAATCAAAACGTCAATACCAAATGCAAAGCTCTTAATCGTTGGTGAGTTTTATGATTCACCAGAAGTATATACAGATAAAATAAAAAAGCTTGGTATTGAAAAAGATACAGTTATAGTCAACAAGTTTGTTCCGAATGAAGATGTTGGTAAATATTATAAAGTTTGTGATTTGGTGATGCTCCCCTATCGCAGTGCTACGCAAAGCGGAATATTAAATGTTGCCTACGGATTCTCAAAGCCGGCAATTGTTACTAATGTCGGCGGTTTATCGGAATTTGTTGAGGATAAAAAAACCGGTATAATTATTAATCCCGATTTGCCTGAAGAAATTGCAAATGGAGTAATGGAATATTTTAGATTAGAAGACCAAGTTGATTTTGAAAAGAACATAAAAGAATTAGTAAACAAAAATAAATTTAGAAATTTAGCCGCATTGTTTAACCAAATTATTGTGGACACCCAATCATGATTTTGAAAACTGACTGCAAACATTTCCCCGGCGACAAACCATGCAAGCCAAATAAGCTTGAAAACAAAAAATGCGATGACTGCGAGTATTATTCACCAATAAAATTCAAAATCCTGGTAATTAAACTGGATGCTGTTGGTGATGTTCTGAGAACAACTTCAATTCTACATGCACTCAAATTAAAATACCCGGATTCACATATTACCTGGCTTACTAAAAATAGTGCAAAGGAGATTTTTTTAAATAACAACTTAGTTGATAAGGTTCTAACGTTCGAAAGTTTTGATCTTGTTTCAAGAATAAATACTGAAGTTTTTGATTTATTAATTCATCCCGATGCTTCTCCTGTTAGCTCCTCACTTGCCACAATTACAAATGCAAAAGTAAAAAAAGGATTTGTGCTTAATCAGCTTGGGCAAGTTATTCCTGTAGATAAAGATGCAGTTGAATGGCTTGAGATGGGTGCATTTGATGAATTCAAAAAGAAGAACAAAAAAACTTATCAGCAAATTATACATGAAATTGTCGGACTAAATTTTGATATGGGAGAGATAATTATAAATTTAACCGCGGATGAGCTCGCTTTCAAGAAACAATTTTATATAACGCATAACCTTAAAAAATACAAAACCATAATCGGATTGAACACCGGTGCAAGCAAAAGGTGGCAATTAAAGCAGTGGAGATTTGATGGATTTAAAGAACTAATCTCAAAACTTCAAAGAAATAAAGATATCGGGATATTATTATTTGGAGGTGAGGATGAAGTTGATAGGAATAACGAACTGATCAAACTATTTCCAACCTTAGTTGACACCGGTTCAAACAATTCATTAAGACAATTCTTTTCATTAATGGATATACCGGATATTATTTTGACCGGTGATACTTTAGCTCTTCACACAGCCACAGCACTTAAGAAAAAGGTGATATGCTTTTTTGGTCCAACATCAAGTGCAGAGATTGAAGATTATGGAAGAGTGAAGAAAATTTCTCCCGATATGGATTGTTTAGTATGCTATAAACCAGAGTGTGACTTCAATCCTAATTGTATGGATTTAATTTCATCTGATATGATCTATCATGCAATTACTGAGGAAATTGATAAGTTACTACCATAAAAAAGCGGTCCGAAGACCGCTTTACTTTTTAATTTTTACTTTTGAATTTTGAATTATTTGATCAGAATCATCTTCTTCATTTGATTGAATTCTCTTCCATCAATTCCGGAAGCACTAAGTTCATAAAAATAAACACCGCTGCTAACGGAATTACCGTTCACATCATCAGAATTCCAATTGAATTTATAGTAGCCTGCATCTTTTGTCCCGTCATAAAGAACTTTTATGGTTTGTCCCAATAAATTGTACACTTTTACTTTTATTTTTGCTGAGACTGGCAAAGCAAACTCAATGGTTGTTGATGGATTGAACGGATTGGGATAGTTTTGCAATAGAGAGAATGAAGTTGGGTTTAAGATTTGATCACTTCTCAAATCAGTCAAAACAGAATCAAATGAAACTTTAATGCTTATATCATCAATGAATACACCATCTAAGCTTCCCGTTCCATCTGATACCACTCTAAACCGAAATATCATGTTTTCATTACCGGTGCCAGTATATTCTGATAAATTTATTTTTTTACTTCTATAGCTAAAAACTCCACCAGTATAACCTTCTGCTAAATTCCATTTTGTACCGCCATCATTTGTTATTTCGACAAGCATAGAATCTTTCCCAACTTCGAGGAAATGCCTAACAAAAAAATCTAATTCGGCATATTTATAAATACTTAAATTAAAAGGATATCGAAATGTGAGTGAATTATCCGAGTTGTTAACATAATTTCCAAAGGGACTATCTGTTATCGAGAATACACCACCATGTTTAGAACTTTGTGTGAGACCCCATCCATTTCCAACATCCCAAAAGGATGTTCCATTCTCAAAATCATCAATTACTTGTAACGTATCCATTACATAAAATAATGTATCAGAACTACCAGCATTCTTATTTGAGGAGATATCGTTTACTTTGAAATAATAATTAACTTGATCTCCTACCTGTTGTGCATTAGAGAAAGCAAAAGTTCCTGTAAATTTATTTTTCCCTTGGTAAGCTAATGCAGTACTGTCTAAGTTATCATTGTTTACCCAATAAATTAATTTAGCAGATGAAGTATCAATTCCCATGTTGTCATCAATCAAAACTGAGAACTCATATGGCGAAGGACCAAACGCATTAACGGTTGAATTGAAATATGGATTCAACAAAGCAACTGTAGGCGCTTGATTATCTTCACCCACATTAAATGAATATACTTGAGTAAAGGAATAGTTATTGGAATTGGATTTTACAAAAATAAAATAATGAACACTGGTCCCTGCCTGCTGCGCAGGAATTCCACCTTGAAAATTCCCGTTGCTTAAATCTGTCATTTCAACTTTGTTAAATGTCAAAGCGCTATCGATACTCCAATAAAGTGCCGCGCTGCTTATTGATTCGTTTGGCGCAGTCGCTTGTAAATTAACATTGTACTCGCCTGTAGTATGTTCAGCATCTTTTAACGGAGTGTGCTGTATCTCTATGCCATCCAAAAAATCAATTGTACGGAACATCAATATATCTCTCGTTTGTTCATTAGAAATAGATTCAAATCCACCAAAACCAAAAAATACAACACGATAATTACCAGCATACCTTATAGCACCTGAGGTACCAACATCATAGTTTAAAGTAGACACTGCGGTTTCCAAAGGAGCTAATACATCAGGAAATTGTTGAGATATATCTCTATTTTCTTGATAGAATCCGAAGTTTAATCCGTCACTGATTGGATCATCATCAATACCAAATATTTCTGATTTTCCGGCGTTATCGGCTACAAAATCAGCTTTAAGGTAATTATTCAGAAATGGAATATCCTGGTTATCAGGATTTTGAGCTAAATCCCAAGCAATATCCTGACCAGATAAAAATAGGGAACCTCCGTTATCTAAAAATTGTGTTAAAGCTGCTCTATCATTTGCATCTAACGACGGGAAAGTCCATTCACATCCCCAAACTACAATTTTGTATTTGCTTAGGAGATTAAAATCCACAGTTGTTCGTGAGTGGTGAACAAAATCAATTGATATACCATTATTACTAAATGCCTCTAAATATCTCGGACTAAAGTCCAATATTTCGTTGTCGATACCTACGAAATCTGCAACAAATAAAATTCTGGGTGAAATGGATAGATAATAATCTAGAGTTTGATTGAATCCAGATGCCAAAATATTTACGCTAAATTTAATCGAAGAGGGTAAAGCCTCTGCATCACAAGTAATGTTAAAACTTACCACTTTTTCCCAATTAGTTGTGTCAACAATTCCAGAAACACTTCCTAATGAAACTGATCCGGAATTAATTGTAATTTTTCCAATTTCACTGCTGGATAAACCTACGGTAACATTCTCTACATTTTGCCAAACATTTCGTAATCTTAATTTAAAAGTCACTTGTTCACCAGGATCTAACTTACCATTGTTGTTTCCAGTTGCATCATCTATTTCATAATCTACTATAATAAAATTAGGATCGGCTGTAACCGACTCTGTAAGTGCACGAAAAGCATTTACTCTTCCACTTCCCAGCATGCCGGTGTATTGTGTATTAATACCATCAATATTATCAGCGGTTTTTTGAATCCTGGTATAGAGGTCAACGACACTTAAACCCGGTTCATGTGATTTAATTAATCCAGCGACCGAGGCTACCAATGGAACCGCCATCGAAGTTCCCTGGAACCTGGTATATTTAGCTCCTCCGTAAAAGGAAGATGGGTAAACGACTGTGCTTAATATGCCATTTGGATCATTGCTCGAGAACATTTCGCCACCAGGTGCTGATACAGTTACATATTTACCAAAACTAGAGTAATAAGCTTTTTCGTCAGCCCCATTCACTGAAGCAACGCTCATTACCCAAGATTGAGCTCCTAATGCAGTTGGGGTAATTCCATCTCCATTCCCAGCAGCTTCTACAATTAAAACTCCATGCATAAATGCATAACGTGCTGCATCGATGATTAATTGACCAGAGTTGCCAGAACTTTGGTTAGTAATGTAAGCTCCATTATCCGCAGCATAAATATATGCTTCAGCTGCAAATGCACTGTTGACATAACCATTCCCATCATTAGCATGCCAACCTATCCTTAGAGGCATTATACTTACACCCGAAGAAACCGATGCAATACCAATATTATTATTTGTATGTCCTGCTGCTATTCCAGATACGTGAGTACCATGCCCATCAAAATCCATAGGGTTATTATCAGGTACTTCACTGTCTTCATTAGGATGAGCATCTGTAGTTCCTGAACCGGTCCTACCTGTCACGAAATCCCATCCTCTTACATCATCAATATACCCGTTGTTATCATCATCAATTCCATTGTCTGGTATCTCATTTGCATTTGTCCAGATGACCCCTGCCAAGTCTTCATGATCCCAATCTACACCAGTATCAATTATGCCAATTATGACATCTGAATTACCAAACTGAATATCCCACGCTTCAGGGGCATGAACTTGAGGCAGATGCTGCTGTTGTGAGTAAAGGGGATCATTTGGCTCAACTGCATCCATTTTTTCAATGTAGACAGGTTCTGCGTATTCGACATTGGGATCTTTATTTAATTCCTTAACAATGTTCCAAATATCTGAAGCAATACTTGTTTCCATAACATAAACATTATCTAAATTCAGCTTTTCTTTTATTTCTAAATTTTTTGCAGTCTTAAAAATTTGGTCGTATTTCGATACGTTAAATTTTGCTATTGTGCTGGATAGAGAGGTTTGTGAAAACTTATTCAGAATATTGTCTTTTTTATATTTTACAATAAATTTTCCGGGAACTATTTCTGTAGATTTGTTTCTGTTTACGTAATCTGGATTCCTAGAACCAATGCTTGTGTTTGTGATTACCATAATCATAATGAAAATATAAATGCCATATTTCATGTGTTCTCCTTTTATTGTTAAATTCAGTTTTTTAGAAACTTTTAATACTTTGCAATTGATGAAATTTTGAGGTGTTTATCAAAATTTCCAGTAGTCTCTTTAAGAAATAAGATAATTCACAATTATGATTTACTTAATTGTGAATTTCATTATGGAATCGATTTTTTCCTTTGATGCTTATCATTATTTTAAACAGGTGTAAATTATTATTATTAAACAAGATAAACAATTTAATAAATGACCATTCATTTCATCTTTTTGGTCAATTCCCAAAACCACTTTATTATTATTGCCAATACTAAATCAAGAGGAGTACATCATGAAAAAATTTAATTTAAAAAAAGTTCAGGAAATTTTAAACGGAGAAAACATTGATGCCTGGCTTTTGTATGATTTCAGAGGTTCGAATGAATTAGCTTTAACTATGCTTGACATTCCAAAGCAAGCGCATTTAACCAGAAGATTTTATTATTTGATTCCAAAGAAAGGACAACCAATAAAGATTGCTAATGCAATTGAGACTTTTCATTTTGATCACTTACCAGGCAAATTACTTCCCTACG
>Ga0209431_10002543_pt1 | contig 14777 bp, 18 predicted proteins | sample RifCSP13_3_FD_184021 | JGI IMG/M metagenome (GOLD analysis project Ga0209431, IMG submission 184021) | Soil microbial communities from Rifle, Colorado - Rifle CSP2_sed 13_3 (SPAdes) (version 2) | ecosystem: Environmental > Terrestrial > Deep subsurface > Rock core/Sediment | place: Rifle...
ATCTCACGATCGCGACGATCAGCCAGTCCACGATCGCGGGGCTCTTCGAGGTGAACTTGCGCGTCGACGGGGCCCTCGGGGACAGCCCCGAGACCCTCGACGAATCGGGCGCCTCGATCTCCGCGGGCGGGACCACGTACCGCGTGTACTGGGAAGACCTCGGGAACCCGGCGTACGTGTCCGCGGGGGACGGGTTCCGCGTGACGGGGGACGGCGTGTCCCTCGATGCGGGCGCGTACGAGCTGTACCTGCTATGGGTGTTCGACGGCGCCGTCGTCGCGACCGCGTCCTGGATCGTCTGATCGGCTCGCGTCACACGATGTGGGCCGCGATGTCTTCGAGTTCCCGGTCGCAGTACTTGCACACGACCCGGAGGGGCCCCTTCGCGCGCACGAGGAACTCCGATTCGACCGGCTCGCGGGTGTTCGAGATGCAGTTCGGGTTCGCGCACTTCAGGATCCCGAGGGCCCGATCCGGGAGGGACACGCGCCGCTTCTCCGCGACGCTGTAGTTCCGGATCACGTTGACCGTCGCGCTCGGCGCGATGAGCGCGATCTTGTCGATCTCCCGGGTCGCGAGCTCGCGATCCTCGACCTTCACGATGTCCTTCCACCCCATCGCCTGGCTCGGGACGTGCATCGCGACCGTCACCGTGGAGGACACGTGGTCCCCGATCCCGAGGATCTTGAGGACCTTGAGGGCCATCCCCGCGGGGATGTGGTCGATCACGGTCCCGTTCTTGATCGGCGTAACGCGGAGCTCCTTCACGGGCCGCCTCCGAGGATCAGGTCGAGGAGGGCCATCCGGACGGGCACCCCGTTGAAAGCCTGTTTGAAGTACACGGCGTGCTTCGTCCGGTCCACCTCCGGGGCGATCTCCTGGACGCGCGGGAGGGGGTGCATGATGATGAGGTCCCGTTTCGCGTCCTTCAGGAGGTCCATGTCGACGCGGTACGATCCCGCGACCTTCTCGTACTCTTGGGGATCCGGGAACCGCTCCTTCTGGATGCGCGTCACGTACAGGACGTCCGCGTCGCGGATCACGTCCTCGAGCTTGTGGGCCGTGCGGAACGAGAGGCCCCGCTCCTTGACCTCCCCGATGATCTCCCGGGGCATCTCGAGGGTCGGCGGGCTCACGAACGCGAGGGTCGCGCCGAGCTCCGCGAGCGCGTACGCGAGGCCGTGCACCGTGCGTCCGTACTTGAGGTCTCCCACGAGGGCCACGTGCTGCCCCTCGAACGCCCCTTTCTCGTCCCAGATCGTGTACAGGTCGAGGAGGGTCTGCGTGGGATGCTGGCCCGCGCCGTCCCCCGCGTTGATCACGGGCTTCTCGGAGAACTCGGCGGCGAGCCGGGCCGCTCCCTCCTGGGGATGCCTCAGGACGATCGCGTCGCTGTACGCCTCGACCATCCTCACGGTGTCCGCGAGGGTCTCCCCCTTCGCGACGGACGTGCCCTCCGTGCCGCTGAACCCGAGGACGCGTCCCCCGAGGCGGCTCATCGCGCTCTCGAAGGAAAGCCGGGTCCGCGTGGACGGTTCGAAGAACAGGGTCGAGAGGAGCTTCCCCTCGAGGGACCGGGAGACCTTCTTCCCCGTCGCGACGGGGATCATGCGCCGGGCCGCCTTCAGGACCGCGTCGATGTCCGCCTTCGAAAAGTCCCGGATCGAGAGGATGTCTCTCCCCCGGAAGCCCGGCATCGCATCGGATATTCAGAGGGGCGATTTGAAGGCATCGCCGCGCTCCGTGGGCCGATCAAAACGCAGGGGCCGCGACGGGCGCGCCGCGGCCGCCTCCTCACTTCCGCGGTTCCTTCCGCCCCAACCGGGTGACGCTCGCGGGGAGGACAATGAGGCCCCCGTCCGCGCTCATGTACTTCTTCCAGTCGCGCGTGTGCTTCTGGGCCTGCTTCGCGCGCTCGACCGCGATCGTCGCGACGACTTGCTTCACGACCTGGTCGACGTCGACTCCCAGGACCTCACGGAACAGGTATTTCACGCGGTCGCGGTCCATCGCGTCGCCGTCTTACGGGGCGACCGATATAAGAGAAAATTGTCAACCGTCTCAGGGCCGATACGGACCCGCCCGGCCCGCGCGGGCGCGATGGAGGTTTGTCAACGCGTCCCGTATTCGGCGGACGTGCGTCCGACGCTAACGACCGGGCCCCGCTCCACGGGCAGGATAAAGAAAGAGGCAGGACGAGGGGTTCTCGGTCCTGCCTGTGGGTTGTGGAGGAGGGGTTATCGCTACAGGGAAGGCTCGACCACGTCGACGGCTTTCCAGTCGCCGCCGAAGTCCCTCGTGACTCCCGTCGCGAGCTGGAACCGCACGCGGAGGTGGCCGTTCTCGAAGAAGATGTAGGCGTTCTTGAGCTGGGACATGTAGAGGGAGATCCGCTTCCCCTTCTGCGTGAGGGCCCGCTCCGTGCAGCGGATCAGGCTGGCCCGCTCGAGCGCGTGGATCCGGCGGTAGCATGCCGCGATCGGGATCCCGTACTCCCGGCTCAGGTCGATCGCGCTCCGGGGCTTCTTGAACGTCGCGACGAGGATCTTCGCGGAGTACTCGTCTGTCACGAGTCGCGACGCTTCCAAGGGGTCCGTACGTTTCGCCTCCTCGATATGGAAGCGAGGACCCGGATGGCTATTTAACCGGCGGGAGGCGATTATCCGCACTGATTCTCAATTGTGAAAGCAGTCCGCGGTACGCGTCGGAGCCCTCAGCCGCCGCAACAGCCCGCGCCGTCCGACTCGCCGCACGCGCATCCGTCCCCGCACGCGCCCTCGTGCGCCTTCTCGAGGATGGGGAGGGTCATCGCGGGGGTCGGGGCTTGGACGGCCACGGGCTTCTTCTTCGAAGCGAGCGTCTCGATCAGGGTGCCCATCGCAATCCAACCCGACGAGGGGTCTCCCACGTATTTCTAGGCTTCGTCATGCGAGGTGCTTCTTGACGCGTTCCTCGAAGGGCCCGCGGGGCATCGCTCCGATGACCTGGTCGACGAGTTTCCCGCCCTTGAAGAACAGGAGGGTCGGGATCCCCATGACCATGAACTCCTGGACCTTCTTCGGGTTCTCGTCGCTGTTCAGCTTCGCGAACGTGACCGTGCCCTCGTACTTCCGCGCGAGCTCCTCGACGAGCGGGGCGATCGCGCGGCACGGTGCGCACCACTCGGCCCAGAAATCGACGACCACGTAGGGGTTCTCCTTCACCACCTTGTCGAAGTCCCCATCCGTGACATGGATTGGTTTGCCGGTCATCGGCTGGACGTACGGGGCGGTTCCATTTAAAGTTCGGCGCGAGGCGTTGACGGAAGCCGCACGAACCCGTACGAGCACGCCATCATCGTCGACCGCCAGCGTCTCGATGTCGTTCAGCTCGAGCACATCCGGTGAGCCATACTGCTGGTGGACGATCGCTCTCTTCGTGTTCTCCTCAGCCCTCCCGGGTTTGGTGGCAGCTAGCTGCGGGGTCCAGGCTCGCTAAGAACCGGCATAGTGAGCGGCCCGATGTGCGGCTTCCCGATACACGCGCGGCTTGGGTTGAAGGCTCCCCCATGGCCCGGGAGTTCGGCAATCCTGCCTCCGGGTCAGTCAGATTTCCATCCGTTCCACGGCCTCACCCGCCACGGAACCCGTCATGGGAAACACTTATATAGAAGTCCTATCATAGGCCGACCGGGATTCAACCATGATGAGCGGACAGCCGATTATCATCCTCCGGGAAGGCACGGAGCGCGAGAAGGGGAAGGGCGCGTCGTTCAACAACATCGCCGCGGCGAGGGCCGTCGCGGACGCCGTGAAGTCCACGCTCGGGCCGAAGGGCATGGACAAGATGCTCGTGGACAGCCTCGGCGACGTGACGATCACGAACGACGGGGTCACGATCCTCAAGGAAATCGAGATCGAACATCCGGCCGCGAAGATGCTCGTCGAGGTCGCCAAGACCCAGGACGACGAGGTAGGCGACGGGACGACGAGCGCCGTCGTGATCGCGGGGGAGCTCCTCAAGCAGGCCGAGGGCCTCATCGAACAGGACGTCCACCCCACGATCGTGGTCGCCGGGTACCGAATGGCCGCCGCGGAGGCGATCCGCCGGCTCAAGGACATCGCATTCGACGTGAAGCGGACGGACGTGTCCACCCTGAAGCACATCGCGGCGACCTCGATGTCGGGACGCAGCGTCGGGAAGGAGGCGGAGTTCCTCGCGGAAATCGCGGTCCGAGCCGTCCTCTCGATCGTCGAGGAGGTCGCGGGGGAGGTCCGCGCGGACGTCGACAACATCCTCGTGCAGAAGAAGCACGGAGGCACCCTGCGAGACACGGAGCTCATCGAAGGCATCGTCCTCGACAAGGAGAAGGTCCACGCCCGGATGCCCGCGTTCGTCAAGGGCGCGAAGATCGCGCTCCTGAACCGGGCCCTCGAGATCAAGAAGACGGAGGTCAGCGAGGAGATCCGGATCCGGGACCCCGCGAAGCTCCAGCTGTTCCTCGAGGAGGAGGAGAGATCCCTCCGAGTCATGGTCGAGAAGATCGAGAAGTCGGGCGCGAACGTCGTCCTGTGCCAGAAGGGGGTCGACGACCTCGTGCAACACTACCTCGCGAAGGCCGGGATCTATGCGGTCCGGCGGGTCAAGGAGAGCGACATGAAGAAGCTCTCCAAGGCGACGGGCGGCCGGGTCGTCACGAACCTGGACGACCTCACCTCGAAGGAGCTCGGTCACGCGGATCTCGTCGAGGAGCGCAAGATCGGCGGGGACGACATGACGTTCATCACGGGCTGCAAGAAGGCCCGCGCGGTCACGGTCCTCCTGCGCGGCGGGACGGAACACGTCGTCGACGAGGTCGAGCGGACCATCCACGACGCCCTGCGCGTCGTGTCGGCGGCCGTCGAGGACGGGAAGGCGATCCCGGGCGGCGGGGCCGTCGACATCGAACTGTCCCAGGCTCTCAAGGACTACGCGTCGACCGTCGGCGGGCGCGAGCAGCTCGCGATCGAGGCGTACGCGGAGGCCCTCGAGGTGATCCCGCGGACGCTCGCGGAGAACGCGGGCCTTGACGCGATCGACGTGCTGATTGCCCTCCGGAAGGCCCACGGCAAGAGGGACGGCAAGAACACGGGGGTCGACGTCGTGTCGGGGGGACCCAAGGACATGTTCAGCCTCCACGTCGTGGAGCCCCTCCGCGTCAAACGGCAGGCCATCGAGTCCGCGACGGACGTCGCGGCCATGATCCTCCGCATCGACGACATCATCGCGTCGAAGAAGTCCCCGCCACCGCCGCCCGGCGGCGGTGGCGACCACCACGGCGGGATGGGCGGCATGGGTGGCATGCCCGGCATGGGCATGTGACGTCGGCCTAGGTTGCCGTCCCCCCTTGCCCGGACAGACGAGCCGCGACGAGCTCACGGACCACGCGGGCGTCCGCATCCTCTTCCGTGCCCACGCCGACCTGGACGACCTCGGTCCGCTCGATCCCGGGCTCCCCGATCTCCCGCCTCGGAACGTTCTCGAGCCGCATCTTCCAGGGGATCCCGTCCGCGCTGAGGATGCGCGGAGGCTGCGCGAACCGGCTCGGGACCACGTCCACGCGGACGGACCGTCCCGAGGCCTCGAGGGCGCCGCGCACCTCGCGCTCGACGTGATCGATCCCGAGGTCGACCAAGAGCCGGAAGCTTTTCGGGCCCCGACGGCTCAACCGCGGGACGAGGAGAAGCACCGCGAACACGACGAGGAAGACGCCGATCGACAGGAGGACGCTGGCCGCGGAGGCAGCCTCCGCGCCCGCGACCAGGACGGACGCGACGCCGATCCCGAGGACCGCGATCGCGGCCCCGAGGAAGCCGATGAGGAACTTCGAATTGTCTACGAAGATCCAGCGCCCGGCCTCCGAGGTCACGGAGCGGCCTCCACGAGGAGGGCCCCGAACTTCCCACGCGACACCTCGAGGCCGAAGTTCGTCCGGCGCACGAAGCAGTCGAGGGCCCGGACCGTCGCGCCTGCAGCGAGGCGGCCCCGGACGACCTGCTCGACATCCTCGTCCCACAGGACGAATCGACAGAAACCGGTCTCGTCGCGGAGCTCGAGGTTCGCCACGCGGCCCTTCGTCCCGTCGCTGCGCGAGAATTCCCGGATGGGCGTGATGGACGTGACACTCGCCCGGAGGCTCACCTCCATCCCCTCCTGGAGGTCCGCGATCCGCGCGAACTCCGCGACGCGCCCGCCCAGGCGCTCGACGACGAGCATGGCGGCCGCGTCCCGGTCCAGGAGGCCGCCCCACTCCCGGACGGCCCCGTCGACCTGGGCCTCGAATCCCTCGCGGGACACGAGGTCCTTCACCCGGTCGTAGTAGGATGACCCCACGGCCGCGCGAACGCGGGGGCCGGGAAAAGCCTTTGCCGGACGGTGCGCCGCGAGCCGCTCACTTGAGCCGGATCGTCTCGAGGTTCATCGGGGCGCGCGCCTCGACCCCGAACTTCTTGTACAGGCCGGACGCGAGGTCCGAGCACTTGAACTCCTCCCCGTGGTTCACGATGATCCGTTCGGGGCGGGGCTCCATCGTGCCCACAAAGTTGAGGAGTTGAAGGCGGTCCGAGTGGCCGCTGAACCCGTCGATCGTCTCGTTGTCCAGCTTGATGGGCAGGGTGAGCGGCTGCCCGCGGTCCGTGAGGGTGATCTCGCGGGCCTCCCGCTGGATCCGCCGCCCGAGAGACCCTTCCGACTGGAAGCCGACGAACAAGAGGGCGTGGAGCGGGTTGTCCGCCCACGACTTGAAGTACTCGAGGACGGGGCCGCCCGACATCATCCCCGACGTCGCGAGGACGATGCACGGCTCCACGTCGTCGCAGATGTTCGCGCGCATGTCGGACGTCTCGACCCGCTTGAAGGACGGCGACAGGAACGGATTCTCCCCGGTCTGGAAGATCTCGGTCCGGAGCTGGCTGTTCAGGTACTCCGGATACGCCGTGTGGATCGCCGTGGCCTCCCAGATCATCCCGTCCAGGTAGATCGGGGCTTCGGGAATCTGGCGGTTCCGCATGGCCTCCTCGAGGACGAGCATGACCTCCTGGGACCGCCCCACCGCGAAGACGGGGACGAGGATCTTCCCGCCGCGGCTGAGGACGCGCTTCGCGACCTCCTTGATCTGGATGGCCGCATCGTGGCGGGACGGCTGGACGTCGTGGTAGCCGCCGTACGTCGATTCGAGGACGAGGGTCTCCAGGCGCGGGAACTTGTTCACGGCCGGGTTGAAGAGCCACGTCTTCTCGAACTTGATGTCCCCCGACATGGCCACATTGTAGAGGCCGTCCCCGATGTGGAAGTGGGCGATCGCGGAGCCGAGGATGTGGCCCGCGTTCTGGAACGTGAGGCGCATGTCCGGGGCGATGTCCGTCGTCTCGCCGTACTTGAGCGGGATCGTGTTCGCGACCGCGTTCCGGACGTTGCTCGAGTCGTATGCGGACTTCCGGGCCTCGCCCATGGCGACCTTGATGAAGTCGAGCTGCAGGAGGGACATGAGGTCCCGCGTCGGGGGGGTCGTATAGATGGGCCCTTCGTAGCCGTACTTGTACAGGGCCGGCACGAGCCCCGAGTGGTCGAGGTGCGCGTGCGTGATCACGACCGCGTCGATCGAGCTGAGCGGCATGACCTCGGGCGCGTTCAGGTACGGGGAGCCGTTGTCCTCCGAGATGAGGACCCCGCAATCCACGAGGACCTTCGAATCGCGGGTGCTCAGGAGGGCCGCGGACCGGCCGACCTGGCGGAACCCGCCGAGCGCCGTGATCCGGACGTAGTTCTCGCCCGTCGGGACCTCTCGCGCGAGCCGACGACCGACCTGCTTCAGGAACTGCTTCCGCTCGTCGTTGATCGACCGGAGGTACTGGCGGATCTCCTCGACCGTCTTGGACGGGATCGGAGGCGTGCGGACGACCTTCGGGGCCCAACCGATCTTCCGCTTCAGGTCGTTCAGGACGGCCCCGTGGCGCCCGATCACCATCCCGGGGGCGAGGGCCTCGATCGTGACCTCGCCGGATTCCGTGTCGAAGTACACCCCCGTGATCTGGGCCTCCGGGGGGATCGTGTCGCGGATCGTCTTCTCGGCCTCGTCCTGGGGCACGAGGAGGGACGGGTCCGGGCGGACCGTGATCCGGCGGCGGAGCTGCTGCGCGATCTGGCGGATCAGCTCGTTCCCGTCCGAGAACACTTCCATGTTCTTCGTGTAGATCACGATCGTGGGGCCCTCGAAGTCGATCCCCGTGATCTCGACGTGGTCGGGTACGATCTTTTTGACGACGCTCTTCGCGTCGCTCAGAATGTCTTCGATGCTCATCGGTGCTTCCCTGGGGCCCAAGCCCCTCTCGGGATGGCTCAGGCGAGTTTCATGGCGGACTTGCGCTTCTCGACTTCCTTGTCGTCGAAGGTCTTGAACCCGTCGCGCGAGATGATCGCGACGTCGATCCCTTCGCCGCTGACCGCGTCCCGCTTCATCGCAGCCGTCACCGCGCGGATCCCGAGGTCCGCGCCTTCCTGGACCGTCATGTCGTCCTTCCAGTGGTCCTCGAGGACGCCGTACACGTAGGGGCTCCCGCTCCCCGTCGACACGAACTTGTCCGGCAGGCTCCCGCCCGCCGCGTCGATCGAGAACACGTGCCCTCCGTCCCGGTCGAACCCTCCAATCACGAGCTGGACCCAGTACGGGTAGTACCGGCTGCCGGACAGGATGTTCGCCGTGAGGGTCGCGCACGCCTCGACGGGCATCGGGACGTTCCGCTTGAGCTTGTACAGCTCGACCTCCGCCATGATGTACCGCGCGAGGACCTGGAGGTCCCCGACGAGGCCGGCCGTCGTGAGGCCGATGTTGTCGTCGAGCTTGTAGATCTTCTTCGTTCGCTTGTGCGCGATCAGCGTACCCGCCGTCGCGCGCCGGTCCGCCGCGAGGACGACCCCGTCCTTGCAGACGAGGCCGAGCGTCGTCGTGCCGGTCTCAACTTCCTTCGAAACAGCTGACATCGGGACCCTCCCGTGCAAAAGTGTCAAAAATTGACGTTTGAAGCATACGGCCCGCGGTATATAAACGTTCTTTTCAGGGTCGCGGAACCGGGACCCACGCGCCTGGGCGCGCGGGTCGGGTCACCCGAAGGGCTTCATCACGAGGACGACCGCGACCACGACGATGACGATGGCGGCGGCCGCGACGGCGGCGTACATCCAGGTCTTCTTTTTCTTCTCGCCGCCCTTGAGGTCCAGCACGCCGAGATCGTAGGACATTCCGATCCTCGAGCGCGCAACCGGGGCGGCCGTAATAAGGGTTTCGTCATCCGCGACGAGGCGGCCCGAGGCCCCGGAGGACGGGCGCCGCGGACTTCGCCGGTGCCAGTTCGAGTGCGTACGAGAGCTTCTCCTTCGGCAGGGCGACGCTCGCGGCCGACACGGTCACCAGGGCGGAATCCGTCCCCGCCGCGACTCGGAGGACTTCGTCGTCGGGCACGGAGATCATCTCGGTCCCCTCCTGGTCTTCGAAGAAGAAACGCACCGCGGTGGGCATAGCCCGCAGCTTGACAAGGAAGAACGTCGGGTCGTCCGGGTCCCGCTTGGGCGGCGCCGCGACGAACAGGAGCCCTCGCTCGTGCCGGTACGCGTGGCCTCGGACCGGGCGGAGGAGGGGCACGAGGTGGCCCCCGTGGTCCATGCCGACGGAGGCCGTCAGGTCCGCCTCGGCCGAGACCTCGTAGCGGGACCCCGCCTCCTCCCCGACCCGGGCGAACGTGACGAACGTCCCCTTCGAACCCTCCGCCTCGATCCGGATCCGGAGCCGGAGGGTCGCGAAGTTCAGGTCGTACGCGCGGTCGTCCTTGTCCAGGTATCCGAGGATCATCGACGCGCCTCAGGCCACGCCGAACCCCTTCCGGAACTGCTCCGCGATCTCCCCGAGCTCCCACTGCTCGAAGTTCGGGAAATCGGAGACGGCGCCGTACTCGGCGAGCTGGTCCTCCCGGTAGATGTTCGGGATCGCGGACGCGACCGTCTCCTCGGAGAGGATGAACTTGAGGGCGGCCTGGGACATCGTCATCCCTTTCCCCTCGTAGATCCACTTCAGGTTCCCGGCCTGCCTGAGGGCCTTCGCGATCCACGGTGGGTCCTTCACCTGGAGATCCCCGTCCGCGGGAAAAGCGGACGCGGCCGCCGGGTCCGCCTCGAGCGCGCCGCCCGCGTGGGGGGCCCGTGTCACCATGCCCTGGTTGATCTCCAGGGCGACGGGGAAGAACTTGCGGCCCGGCTCCTCTTCGAGTAGGTTGTAGTAGATCTGGATGCACCCGAGGTCCCTCTTCCGCATGGCCGCGCGGCCCTCCTCGATCCCGCCGGGACCCGGGCCCAGGGCGATCCCGACGTACCGGACCTTGCCCGCGGCACGCAGGTCCTCGAGCGTCTGCCAAACGGGCTCGTCCGCGACGACCGCGGCGCTCGGGTAGTGGAGCTGGAGGACGTCGATGTACGGGGACTCGAGCCGCTCGAGGCTCGCCTCCACGGAAGCGCGGAGCCCCGCCGGCGAGAAGTCCGTGCGACCGTCCGCGCGGCCGGCCTTGCTCGAGATCACGACGAGCTCCCTCTTCTCCCGGAACGCCTTCCCGAGGAGCCGCTCCCCTCGACCGTCCCCGTCCGTCGGGGCCACGTCGTAGTAGTTGATCCCGGAGTCGTACGCCTTGCGCAGGAGGTCGAGCGCCGCCTCGTCGGAGACGTCGCCCCATCGCCCCGAGGTGAGGGTCCACATCCCGAACCCGATCTCGGAGACCTCGAGCTCCGTCTTCCCCAGGGGACGGTAGTTGACCAAGGCGCGACCTGCGACCGCCAAGCCGCGGGCCCTATATGACGGCTGTGCCGCGGCGGCTCATCGCCACGTGGCGAGGAACAGGGCCGCGAAGCCCGCGAGCCCCGCCACGTTGAGCGCGAGCATCGGGACCGCCACGTTCGAGCCCTCGTTCTGGTCCGCCATGGAGACGTACACGAGGATGGAGAGGACGGACTGAGCGAGGAACAGGCCCGCAAACGCGAACAGGCCGATCGTGAACGGGGACCGGAGGTCCTTCAGGTTGCGGCCGTACACGTACGCGAGCCCGAGGAGCAGGGCAAGGCTCCCCGCGGCGACCGCGACGTTGAGCTGCCAGAACGGGCCGAACGCCATCCCGAATCGCCCTGTGGAAAGAGGCCCATATCTACTTTTCCCCGACTCCCGGCAGCCCGCCATTGAAGCGCCGCCAGATCTCGAGGAACTCGTCGAAGTGGAACTGGAGTCGCGGCGACAGGGAGTACAGGGCCGCGTAACCACGTTCCCCGAGCAGCATCACGCAGTCGTTCTCCCGGAGCACCTCGAGGTGGTGGCGGACCGTCTTGTAGTCGAGTCCGAGGCGCGAGGCCAGGTCGTTCGCATTGTACGGCCGGTCGCGGAGGGCGCGCAGGATCTTCGCGCGGTTCAGCCCGCCTCGGGTCCCTGCGATGAGATGCCACAGACGCCGGTTCATCGGATCCGTCCGCCGCGCCCCCGAAAGCTCCCTCGCCCTTCAGCGCGGACCGCTCTAATATTACTATCTAAATAGTTAAGCGTGCGGCGCTGTGCGCTACGCGCCGACAAGCCCTTATACCTCATGCGCGGCATCGTGGCGCCATGGCCGTCGAGGCGTGGACTCGCACGGCACGGGGCGTCTTCCTGGAGATCCGGCTCATCCCGGTCCTCCTGTGGTCGTACACCGCGGTCGCCCTCGGGACCGGGCTCGCTTTCATGGACACGGGTCGTCTCGACGCGGCCTGGTTCGGCGTGGCGCTCGCCCTCGGGCTCCTCATCCAGGGGTACACGACCCACTCGGTGAACGAGATCTACGACTGGCGGAGCGGTACGGATCGACACGTCTCCGCGAGGGCCCTGTCGGGCGGAAGCAAGGTCCTCAACATGGGGCTCCTCGACGAGCGAGCCCTGTGGGCGATCTTCTGGATCGCCTCGGGCGCCGTCGCGGTCCTCGCGGCCCTCGTCGGGATCGCCCGAGCTCCCTGGCTCGTCCTGGTGATCGGCCTCGGCTACGGAGTCGGCGTGGCGTACACCGTGCCGCCCCTCGCGACCTCGTATCGACCCTTCGCGGGGGAGTGGCTCGGCGGGTTCCCGGGCGTCCTGCTCGCCGGTGTGGGGGCGTACGGCATCCAGACCCTCTCCCTCACCTGGACGGCGGTCGTCGCCCTCTCGGCCCACGCGTGCGTATGCACGTCCATGCTCGTCATGCACGGCTACCTCGACGCGGCCGCGGACGCGCACGCGGCCCCTCCGAAGGAGACCGTGATCCACACGCTGGGCCCGGGAGGGACCGTGCGCTATGCGACCGCGATCGCCGGGGCGGGCGCCCTCCTGTACCTCGTCCTCGCGGTCTCGGGCCATCCCGAGTTCCTGATCGGCGTCGGCCTCACGGTCCCTGGGGTGGCGGTTCACGCGGTCACGAGGCTCTGGGACCTGCGGTCCGTCACGCGGAACGAACTCAAGATCATCCAGCTCGGCATCGCCGGGGGCACGGGCACGGCGGTCGCCCTCGCGCCCCCCCTGTGGCCGCTCCTTCCGATCGCGGCGGCCGGCTACGTGGCCCATCTCCTCGCCGCCGCGCCTCCGCCGCATCTCGCCCGGGCCTGGCTCCCCGCCTCGGCCCGATCTCAGGGGGACCGCGGAACCTCGAAATAGCAGGGGTCCGGTGTCGCCCGCGTGAACCGGATCGCCCTCCTCGTGAACCCGGTCGCGGGGATGGGCGGCCGGGTCGGGCTCAAGGGGACGGACGGCAGGGCCGACGAGGCGCTCGCCGCGGGTGCCCGGCCCGTCGCCCCGGGACGCGCGGCCGCGTGCCTCGCGGCCTTCCGCGAGCGCGAGGCGCGGGACCCCGACCTCGCCGTCCGGTGGCTCGCGAGCGCCGGGCCCATGGGCTTGGACGTGCTGCGTGGGTCCGGCGTGCCCGACGCGTCCATCGAGACGATCTTCACGCCCGCCGCGCGGACGAGCGCGGACGACACGAAGGCGTTCGCGCAACTCGCCGTCGAACGGGGCGCCGACCTCGTCCTGTTCGCGGGTGGCGACGGGACCGCGCGGGATGTCGCGGACGCGGTCGCGGGGCGCATCCCGCTCCTGGGGATCCCCGCGGGAGTGAAGATGCACTCGGCGGTCTTCGCCCTCGATCCGGTCGTGGCCGCGGACCTCCTCGCGGCGTACGTGCGCGGGACCCTTCGCGTCGGCGACGGGGAGATCCTCGACGTGGACGAGGAGGCGTACCGCGCGGGCGAGTGGAAGGTGCGCTTCTACGGGACCGCGAAGACCCTCGTCGAGCCCAACCTGGTCCAGACCGGGAAGCTCATGGTCGCGGAGGTGACCGAGGAAGCCGTGCTCGTCGAGCTGGCGGAGCACTTCCGCGAGATGTTCGAGTCGGAGCCCGAGACCCTGTTCCTCCTCGGCCCCGGCTCCACCGTGTCCGGCATCGCGTCCCGTCTCGGGATCGAGAAGACGCTCCTCGGGATCGACGCGGTCGTCGGCATGCGGACGGTCGGCACGGACGTGAACGAGGCCGCGATCCTCCAGCTCCTGGACCGGTCTCCGAGGGCGAAGCTCGTCGTGAGCCCGATCGGCGCCCAGGGATTCATCCTGGGCCGCGGGAACCTCCAGGTGAGCCCCGAGGTCCTCCGCCGGATCGGCACGCGCAACGTGGTCGTCGTCGCGACCCCCGCGAAGCTCGCGTCCACGCCCGTCCTCCGGGTCGACACGGGCGACCCCCGCGTGGACGACGAGATCCGCAAGCGGGAATACCTGTTCGTCGTGATCGGGTATCGCACGTCCAAAATCCATCCGGTGCAAGGTTGAAATATGGACCGGTCGTACCGCCCGCGAGAGGGTCCCTGGCCGTGGTCGACACGATGAAGGCGGCCGTGAAGAACGCACCGGCCCCGGGCCGCACGGAGCTCAGACGGGTCCGGATCCCCGCCCCTCGGGCCGACGAGGTCCTCATCCGGGTCGCGGTCGCCTCGATCTGCGGGACGGACGTGCACATCTACAATTGGACCGACTGGGCCCAGAAGCGGATCAAGGTCCCCCTCATCCAGGGCCACGAGTTCGCGGGCCACGTGGAGAAGGTCGGGTCCGACGTCACGGGCGTGGCGAAAGGCGACTACGTGAGCGCGGAGGGCCACATCGCGTGCGGACGGTGCGAGATGTGCCGCACCGGGAACGCCCACGTGTGCCGGACCGTCTCGATCCTGGGGATCGACCGGGGCGGATCGTTCGCGGAGTATCTCGCGGTCCCGGCGGCCAACGTGATCCGGAACGATCCGGGGCTGCCCCCGGAGCTCGCGACGATGCAGGACCCCCTCGGCAACGCGGTGTACACGGTCGAGAGCGCGAACGTGCCCGGCAAGACGGTCGCGATCTTCGGGCTCGGCCCGATCGGGCTCATGGCGCTCGCCCTGTGCCGCGCCCAGGCCGCCTCGCGGGTCCTCGCGATCGGCCATCGGAACAAGTACCGCGAGGAGCTCGCCCGGAAGGTCGGAGCCCGCGAGGTGTACGAGTCGAACGAAGGCCTCCCGGCCCGGATCCACGACGCCACGGGAGGGGAGGGGGTCGACGAAGTCCTCGAGTTCTCCGGCAGCGAACAGGCGCTCCGGCAGGCGATCGAGATCGTGAAGCCCGGCGGGGGGATCCACATCCTGGGCTTCTTCAAGGCGACCCCGACGGTGGACATCAACGAGATCGTGACGAAGGGCATCTCCCTCCATGGGATACA
>Ga0209431_10002544_pt1 | contig 14775 bp, 20 predicted proteins | sample RifCSP13_3_FD_184021 | JGI IMG/M metagenome (GOLD analysis project Ga0209431, IMG submission 184021) | Soil microbial communities from Rifle, Colorado - Rifle CSP2_sed 13_3 (SPAdes) (version 2) | ecosystem: Environmental > Terrestrial > Deep subsurface > Rock core/Sediment | place: Rifle...
CGATTATTCAGAAAGTATGCATTAGGATTGCTCTATACACTCAGAAAGGGGCCTATCCTGCGCCATCTTGTCCAGCGTGCGGAAAAGTGAGCTTGAGCGAGCTAGAGCGAGCTAGAACGAGATGCTAATTTCTTCCTGCTATATTCCCAGCCTGTTTCTCTTTGATCAGTAGTAAGATAAAGTCTTCCATTGTATCCTGGGGGAGTCTTTCCAGACTCTTTTCTTCCTGTCCTAAAGCAACAAGATGGCCTATGATCTCATTGATTCTTTTTTCGTGTCTCAGTAGACAGATCGATCTTTCGTCTTCCTCCGGGTCGTGGCACCTGTCGCATAGACTCATTTCTTTTCCCCTTTCCCTTGTGTTTTGCAACGTAATGCTCACGCCACTGGCAATACCATTTTCTACATATTTTGCAACGTGGCATGGCTAATTAACGCTTACCGACTGGTATTTGGCACACTCTGCGGCCAGCGTGAGGATAAGACGGCAAAGCGTCGGCCTGTCCAACTCGGAGAGATCGCTATCCTCTTGCGACAGACCGGCAATCTCCCTGATCAAACCGGTGGTATCAATCCTGTAACGTAGCAGATTTAGCGTTTGCATGGCACACTCCAAACAGCAAGGGCCGGGCTGTTGCTCCCGGCCCCTACTATTCCTACTCGGTTTCACTCGGCCTTGGGCGTATTGACCCTCTTCAACCGCAAGGCCAACTTGCAAGCGATCTCGCCTTTGGCGTTCATCCGCATGACGAACGTCTTGACGGGATACCCGGCTTCGCTGGTGATGGTAGGCAGCAAGCCCCGAACCTGGGAGATCATTGCATCTCTCGCCATGACAACGGCGTCGGCTATCTTGTCGGCACGGGTTATCGCATCCAGCGTCAACCGGCGCTGGGAATACCACGCATCAAGCTCAGCGCGGGACGAGAAGACCGGAATCATTTCGGTTCCCGTCTGGGCGTCTACCGCAAGCGGGCCTTGATCGCTGGCGACCGTGATCTGTTCCGGGGTGCGGACGAGTTCCGCTTCGATGGCCGTTTCCACTGTGGTTGCGTGGTCTTTCCTGCCTGTCATTGTTCCCCTTTCTTTTCTGAAGGACTTTCTGTCCCTCATTGTCAATATATACCCTTATACAGCACTTGTCAATACCCCTACCAGCAATTTCTAGCCTCTTTTAACGAGCAAAGCGCCGGGTGACTGGCCCCGACGCTTTGCCTAAGGAAACGGGGTGCTAGCTCTGTTTGCCGCTTTCCGGGGTCTCAGGAACGGGTTTGATACCGGGTTTGACCCATACCCGGAATTGTTTCATTTGGTTTCCGGTTCCTGTCTTTTTTGCCCCTTCGAAGAGAATTCGCACTCTATCCCCGACCTTCGCGCCGGAGAGTTTCGCGGCCAGCACCACCCCGGCCAGCACTGCCCATGGTTGCCCCTGATCGTCGAAAATCGTGTAGCGAGCGACGCCATCCTTGTTCTTCTGGGTCGGGACTGTAACCCGTTCGTGTAGAGTTCCGATCAACTCGTCACCCTGATCAACAAACGGGTAAAGCTCTCCGGCTTGCGCTTCGTCCTCTTTGCCCCATTGTTCCTCACCCGCTTCTGCGGGCGTATCATACGTTACTACGCCTGTTTCCGCGTCAACTTTTTTCGTCATTTGAACAAGAACCTTCCTTCCTTCTAGTTGTCCCGGCCATGTATCCGGGGCATACAATCGTTCCACGAACGACACCGATTCCACGTCTAAGCGGACGTGCTTATTTCGCATTTGCGCTGTCTAACCATCCTTTCGCTTGTAGCATATCGCCGCTTTGCATAGCATCCAATCCTGCTATGCACATATGGGAGCGCCCCATTAGCCCTAGCAATTGGCGTTGTTTTTTCTCGCCAGATTCAAATTCCAGCGTTTCCAGATCAATCGCCACTTCCGTGAGGATTGCTGCGGCCTGTTTCGCAATGTCCCGTTGCGTTATCTCTCTACCGGATACCATGTCCATCTTCCCCTTTCTATGCATTCTATCGCTGCTATTGCTACAGCGGCGACTTGAATAAGTTCTTTTTTGTATTCCTGTAACCAATTATCTTTCTCCAGTTCGGTTGTTACTGTGCCAGCCTCAAGGGCGGCCTTGCACGCCTCGCCTATTTCCTCATTTAGAATTACTAGCCACATGAAAGGCGAATGATTCTGTTCTCCCCATCGTTCTTCTTGCTCTAGGCGTTCTGAAATCACAAAATTCAAGACGCTACCAATTGTCATTTCACACCCCTTTCCTTACTCCAATAGTATAGCATCTCTGTCAACTTTCGTCTATCACGATACCGCCATTGTGCTACCGCATGGGCGGTATTATGACTCTCGTTGGCGGCCTGATGCCGCAATTGATAGAGCTTGCCTAGCCACTCATACGGCAGAGTATCCCGACTTGGTGCGGTTGGTGGCGGAAGCCAAACGTGTCCATTGAGGCATTGAGTCCAATCGAACGAAACGGCCCCTTGTTTTGCGGATAGGTGAAATGGCTTGATCTCTGTCTCACATTGTAATATAGCCCCCAATCTCTCAATGTCTACTCTGCCAATAGTGGACAATCTGCGAGTGGATAAACTCACCTTAACGTCTTTCGCTGCTAGGGACGGATCAGCCCCCAGCACAAGCGGGCGTAAAAAAGGAGCTTGGGAAGTGAGTATATCCATGCTCACAGGCAGTCCCCTGAGCTTATGTTCGTATCGGCCATGACTGGCATACTCGTATTGCCCGACTTTTAGCAAGTAGAAATCGGTAACTTCTTCCGGTGACTCAAATTTGCCCGGTAGTTTGACCGGCGCTTGCATACTGACTGGGAGCATATCAGCGCTACCCTGCCAATACACCGAATCCGTCATCGCAAGCACGGGGCTTCCCCCAGCACTATAGATTGCCATAAGCGCTTCGGATACCAGGATTCGCGTGCGGGACGTGATCAGCACGGTATACAATTGGTTGAAACGATCTCCAGTCGTATACCCTACAATGCGCGGTTCGCCAGTGCTATCGTCCATGATTTCTAGGGACATAATCGTCTTCCCGTATTGGCTGTTATCGATTTGTTTTACGAGGTATTGGCGGGCGTTCAACGTCCTCCATTGATCGGAGTCCCGATCTACGCCTGACATTTGTGCCAGATAATGCGCACGGAAGTTGCCCAATTGCTCGGACACGCGAGCAAGAGGCGATGGGTGTCGCTCTGATAGAGTAATAATGCAATAGGATTCATCCCGGAACGTGGCCCCGTATCTCTCGCAGAAGCGGCGTTCTTCCAGCGTATAGCCAGCGCGGAATGTTCCGATTGGCCGGTAATTTTGTCGTTGCCAATTCCGAATCGTGATGGGGTGAAATGGTAGGCTATCAGGTATCGTTACCTCACCCCGTATGATCGCTGTCTCTACCTCGCCTTGTTCTGCCATTTGCCGCAAATCCACGTCCAGATTGCCCGCCCCATAGTGTAGCGTGGCATATCTGAGATCGGGCAATCTGCGTATCTGGTAGGGATACGCGGCGGATATGTCCGCAGTCCATAGCGCCGGGAACGCTCCGATAGCGTATTGATCGATCATGCCCGCGCTGAAAGCCTCAGCTAGCAGACATTCGCACTGAGTGGTATCGGCCTTACGCCATGTATTGCGCTTATTCCATACCCAACTACAAGCGTTGTAGTCATCACCTTCCAGCAAGGAAGCGGTAGCAGAGTCACAGAGACTACCGGGACTGATCAGATGCTTGGGATAGCTTCCTGAAAATACCTGAGAAAAATCCTCTTGCACTCGTGTTGCCAGAAAAGCGACTGTTTTTGCATCCTGAGTATTGGAAGCTCTTACCGTGGCACGATACTCAGCGTCTAGCCCGTATCGCTCCCACTCTACTATATGAGTCTCGCGTGGGTAATCAATCCAATCCAACCCCATACCCCTTGCGGTTTGCGCTATGGTGGCCCCGAAAAATTGAGAGAGATTATATACCCAGATTCTCATTTCCCTGCCCGCTTCAATCCACCCCAACCGCAATGCCCGACCCGGTATGTATTGGGCAACATAAAATGGGTGGCCCGAAACGAGACGCATACAGGGGAAACGGGTCACAATCTGGCCGGCCACGGCCCGGCCCGTCAATGACCGTGATATACGTAATCGTTCCTTTTCGTTTGGCTGAAATAGCCGTATGAGGATATTGAGATCAAGCCGCCCCCATACAGCCAATTGCGCTGTAGACTGATCTCGCAGATTGCGGATTGTCCGAAACAGTGTTGCGAGAGTAGGGGCATCATCGCAGTAATAGCAGTTATCATCGTGATACCAGTATCCGAGCATACGAGGTTCTCCCGTGGTGGCTTCCGTTTCCACATCCAACCCGACAATGGGGATGACGTGATCTGAAATTTGTCGCCGTGGTTCTTTCCACTTGCGGACAAAAAGCGGGTGAAGGATTCGGAGCGCTGAAGTAACAGGCGCATGGATAAGAGCGAAATCAAGGGATTCCCCGTCCGCGCCGGGAGTGTAAGGGTCCGCCAGCGAGTCCACAAGTTCTTTTCGGACTTCTGCGAAGCTGGCATAGGCCTGATTATTCATGGCGATTGTGAACGGCCAGGTTCGATTGTGAAACGAATTCGTATCTGGAAAAATTTCTGGCGATCTCAAGTGGGGTGAGGTAGGAACATGGCCCCGGATGGGAGAACGCCAATAACGGCCCTTCCTGGAGGTCGAAGCTACGGAATGAAGCTGGCGCGACATAATCAGGGGAACAGTAAACTAACGTCATAGGTGCACGATTCCGCGCCGGTTGTTCCCGTGGAACATGCCCCAGTAATACCAAGCATAATCTGTCGCGTCGGTTCCATCCCCTGTAAAAGATGGGCGCTCGGACAGTATAAATAGGCAACTAGGTTCATGTTGTTCCCACCAACTTTTACGTTTTTGTGAGGCAAGAAAATTTAGTCGCAACAATAAGTAGACGTGATCTGCGTGCGCTAGAGCGTGATGGGCAAATTCTAATGCAAGGGAAAAAGGGGGATTGGTAATAATGGTATCATACCGGCTATTGTCAAGTAGGAAATCATAGCCAGATTGAAGATCATTACCACCAGCGGAAAGCCCTTCCAATCGCATAGCTGCGATCAAACGCCCATCACCAGAAGCCGGTTCCCAAATTTGAGTATGATGCATGAGATAGGGTAACAGTGGATAAAAGGCCGATAATGGGGTAGGGTAATAATCATTGGGGTTACGTATGGCACCTCGGTTTGTTGCGCTCACTTGCTCCAATCCCTATCCGGGGTATTGGGGTGATCTGTTACCCACTCCATTGCTTCATCCTCGTCTTGGTGGTCAACCCACCTGCGATACATGATACGATAGCCGTATGAGTCCAAGGGGTCAAGGCCAGCATCCAGGTTATATTGGACAGCAGGTTCCCGGATGAAAGCGGGCATTTTTTTCGCACCACTCCATCTACCCCAACGTGTTGCGCGTGGTATAGCGATTTCAGTTCCGGGTTTGGGGGCCTTGGGACGAGATCGGGATATTTGCGTCTGTGCAATCAAGTTGCGCTGTGGAGAAGTTATGTCGCGAAGTCTACGCGCTTCGCTTGCGGAATATCCTGCGTCAATCCAACCGAGATAATTCTCTCTGCGCCGCGCTGATCGCCGTGGTTTTGATTCGGGCAACCCGATTCCCCCTTTTCGGGTAGCTCCGGGACTGGCCGGGACTCGCCTAATCCTCCAACCCGACGGGTTGGGTGAGACGAGTGGGGGCCGACTAGCCCCGGAGCGCCTACTTCCATTATCTCATGCCTGTCCAGAATGGCTCCCAATGCCTGTCCAGACTGGCCCCCAACAGGTGCGTTGACAATCTCGGACGGAAAGCCTTGACAACCGCCGGGACTTGTGAGACACTAAGTGTCGATGATGGCCGTCGGAGTTAGTCATGGCTAACCCAGCTTGACATAATCCGAAATCGGGTCCAGAAAGGGGGTGATCATAGTGAAAATTGCAATGGGCGTAATTGTAGTGCTGCTGGTGGTAGCACTGCTAGCCCCCGTCGCGATTAACCAGATTTCCAGCACTGATACCGCCACGTGGGATGCCGACGTAGTGACGTTTTGGAACATCCTGCCCCTGTTGGGAATCCTGGGCATCGGGCTGTTCTTCATCTACAAGGCCGTGCGCGGCTTTGGAGAGACGGACTGAAGAAGAAGACCACATCTGGCCCCGATTAGCAACCCTACTAATCGGGGCCAGATGAAAAGGAATAGGAATTGCGTAGACTTCTCACAATCGGTATTCTAATCAGGCTTTTACTCGCAATGCTCCCTATATCAGCGCAAGCGCAAACACCCCAATCCTATACTGCGGACTACACCATGGTAAACTACTACTCGGATGAATCGCTGGTATATGCATTTTCGGGACTGGACACGACGGTTGCCTATCAGTGGGATTTGCAAGTGCTGAATTCGAACGGGATGGTATTGCAAACCCTGTTTACAGTAAAATCGACTGGTAGTGCGACAGCGGCGTTGTCATTTGGTAATATTGCCAGCGATGGGAGAGTATGGCCGGTCGGACTAACCGCACCGTTGCGCGTAGTTGATAATTTCGGACAGGTTCTTGGCTATCATTTCATAGCCCCGGCCCCAGATAGCGACTGGACTACCGGCGTAGGTATCAATGATGCTGATCACAAGACCGTAATCGGGTCAACGTATCAGTTGCCCGTGGACTCAATACTCAATAATCATCACCAGATACTTGACCCATCAACCGTTACGACACGACAGGGAGAATACTCTCTATTGCATTACCGGGCCGATGCCGTCAACCCTTCACAAGACATCATTGAAATTTCTAATATGGCTGATGCAACATCATTATGCGATGTTGCGATCAGTGAGCTATCAGACTACAATCAAGGGCCATTAGCCAGCGGTCAAAACCCACTGACTCGTTACGTGGTAATCGAAACAGCGGGTATTCTCAGATCATGGCTACCTATTGGGCAAATTGCCACGGCCTCATTTGCATCGTGTAATCCTATGTGGCAATATGTCCCGGCGGGTAGCTATGATTATCGTCGTTCGGATGAAATCATACCTGGACAGAGTGCTATTGGTGAATCTGTGTGGCTCGTATCGCAAGGGCCAGCGTCCAGTCCCGGCCCTGGAATTGACTTGCATAGGGATGCATGGTTGGAATGGACGACACAATCAAGATCGGTTGATGTGGTAGTGAGTGGACAAAACACTATCACACTCACAGCCCGCACGGAAGGAATCTGGGATGCATGGCTAGATCAGGAATTGGATTCGGTCGCTCTTGATACGAGTGATTGGGACTCACAGCGTATTAGGCAATTTCGCATTGCTGTAAGCGCCACGCCAGAAGCGCAAAAGATGGTGATCTGGCAACTGATACCGTCATCACTAAACTATCTGGATATTGGTTCCGCCGGGCAATACGGATTCCAGCAACGAGATGCATACCGGATTTTCGTTGGGGCAGGAACGCAATCGCTAGAAACAGGGGTAGATTCCCTTCGCGCTGGATTAGGGATTGATAATGACGAAGGAACACTACTACTGTTTCTAGCCATGGCAACGTTAGCGTTTGGCTTTCTCTTTTTCCTGCGTGCACCAGGAATCATCTACGCTGTCGCATTGATCACAATTGGGGGTGGGTTTTTACTCATTGGGTGGTTCTCCCCGTTGATTTCCCTGCTAGTGGGGATGATTTTGCTGTTCATGGTGTTTCTGATTCTGCGAGGTTCTGGTAATGGTGGGGAACAGAATGCTTGAGATCAAAGGCATTGCGACGAAATTCTTACCTTTATGGATTCGTATCTGTATTTTCGTCCTATTCATCCTTGCTCTTCTACTAGCCCTTAATATTGGGGCCTTGCCCCGATGGGCTAACGCTCACGATTTCAACCCCATCACCGAACTATCATGGGCGGGATTCTACCGCAGTGATATGGGGGTAACGGACTCTTCTGGTAATGTAATATCATGGTTGTCGCAAGAAGGCGGGGCAACCATGAGTGTTTCAGGGACTCAATATCCTACTGTCATGGCTGACTATTGGCAATCCGGCGTTGATGGTATGCGGTTTAACGGCGCATCCTGTCTATTTTCCAACTCTGCCATACCTAACGGCCAGACAGGATATGTCATTGCGTATTTCACAGGCGAATGGGGCGTTGCCGAGGATATATCTGGCAGAGTGTTGCAAATAGGCCAAGGCAATAATGCCGTATATTATCTCTCTATGGTGGTGCCTCTAAACCCATCAACAAGCAATCCCTACACCGAGATACAACAACGGAACAACGATACTGCGGATTTCGTAAGAGGTGGCACTTCTCTGTCACCTACTGGACGTTATATAATCGAATGGTGGTCGGATGGCAGTGATTATTTCATCGCTATTGATGGTGTGAGCGAATCACTAACTATACGTAGTGGGGCTAATAGTGGTGATTGGGCTGGGGATGTTGCGACCAAAAATACATGGGCAATAGGCTCTAGTGTAGCCCCGTCGGGATGCGGCGGCAATGCCGTCAAAATGACAGTAGGCATCATTGGGATAATGGACGATATTGTCCCCAGCGATCAGCAACGGGATGATTTGCGGTGGTGGATATGGGGACATTTCGACGATCAAGCGGAACCTACACCTACGCCTACAATTACCCCCACCCCGACACCGACGCCTAGACCGTTTCAGATTGGTGACGGATTAGATCGGGTGCAAAGCGCCACTAATACCAATAGCGCCATGGGGGATATTCTGTGGGGATTCATCATTTTGGGTGGCGGTTTGTTGCTACTGTTCATTCTGCGAGTTCCGGCCATTCTCTTGTTACCACTGGGAATGCTCTTGTTTTTGTTGGCCGGATTGCTGGGGCTACTCCCACTATGGCCTATTCTGGCCGCTATCATGGTAGGCGGCCTAATCCTAACGGTGATCGTTCTGACAAGAGGAAGCGCGGAAGGAAGTGAAGAATGACCGCATTACTCATAGCGATGCTATCGATCACAATGTTGGCAACGGGATGGGTGGCAAATTACATAGGAATGCAAGCTAGCCAACTATCCGCCACGGGAAATACCGTGGAAGTCACAGACGAGGATTGCGACAGATTCGTTTATGTATTTCCCGGCGGATTCGGTTCTTCTGTCGAAGCTCAAAAATATGAGGAATGCTTACAACGCAAAAAGCAAGGGTTGGTTGATCGCTTTTTACCCAAGGGCGTTACAGAGCCTCTTAGCGCCGTCGGTGATGCCATGGCCGGAGTCGGGCAATTGCTGACATTTTCGGTGACTGGTATGCCAGAATACGTTAATGGCCTGCTACTAACCCCTATGATAATCATGGTAGGATACATTCTATTACGCATATTAAGGGGGGGTGGTTGATGAAAATACTCTATGGCTTGATAGCATTAGTAATGGTATCACTCGTTATTCTAGGGGCGCGCCCTTCATCAGCCGCAGAACCTACAATTTCCAATGTTTATCAGCCTCAACCGGGACAGATACAGGTATCATCGCAGCCTATGGCGTTTTGGGATGGAGGCAAATGGCAACCAATCAACACCGATCTAGCCAACTTACAATCATGGTACACCCTTACAATAGATGGGTATTCCGTGCTGATCGAACACCGATACACGATGGACAGTATTCGGTTGACTCTCAATACACTCGCTGATTCGGTATTGCCTATCATTTCAGACAATACGGCGACGTGGCTTGACGCTGAGACAGATACCGACATACGCATAGTAGCGCGTCGCACGGGTATAGCGTTTCAACGGATTCTGAAGGGTGAAAAAGCGAATCTCTCAGCAACGTTCATAATCGAAGAAAATAACCCGAACCGATCATTGCAACTAGTGTCTGCCGCATACGACACCGACGGGGAAAAACTGGCTATAACATCAATACGAACTGATACGGCATTGACCGAAACAGTAACCGCAACGGGAAAGTGGCCTATTGTAGTAGACCCTACTATCTCATTATCCGTCAATCAGTCCAGTGATGATATTGCGGTTTGGGAAGCCGCAGGATCGTGGACTAGCAATTTGACTCAAATCAATCAAACGTCGGGCTGGACTGCGGGAAGCACTTTCAAATATGGTGGTGGTATGCGCTGGGTAGGCCTATCAATACCCACTCTCAGCACAATTAACAACGCTTACGTGACTTTTCGCGCTTCCTCGTCAACAAGTGGTGTCACAGTTAATAGTGTTTTTACCGGCGAGTTGACCGGGGCCGCTAATACATTTTCCACCCTAGCCGATTATCAGGCTAGACGTGGAACTATTGTTGGTGGGGCCGATGACAGCAATATCACGACGGCGCAAGTCACGTGGAATGCGATTGCCGCTTGGACTGCTAACACTAATTATCAATCTCCAGCATTGACAACAATCATTCAAGAGCTTGCTGATTCGTTTAATTTGACCGAAGTTGCGCTTTTCTGGGATGACCACGCAGGCAGTTCTTCGGCCAGCGCGGGCGCTAACCGTAACGGGTATTCATGGGATGCTACGGCAGACGCACCAATTCTTTTTGTGGATTGGACCGAACCCGCAACGACACCAACACCTACACCAACCCCAACCCCGACTGCTACCCCAATCCCGACCGCTACCCCAACACCATTGCCCGAAAATCCTTGGGGCGGCCCTACCACGCCAACACCGGATTTTCTAGTATGGTTTTTGCTCGCGGCGTCCCTTGTGTTCCTGATATTTGGTGTATGGAGTAGGGCATTTATTTTCTGTTGGTTCGCTACGGGCTGTATCATAATAGCTACTATAATCACCGGGTCATGGCCGCTGGGGATTCTCAGCGTCGGCAGTGGCGCTTTTACTTTCTACGCAACGGTTTCGAAATTAGGTGAGGAAGGGGAATAAAATGCTACCATGGTATCTGTATCTAGTCGGAGCTAGCCCTATCGTTTTGGGGCTAGTGATCTGGGGTCTCAAAACATATCTGGATTTTCGCAAGTGGAAAAATCCTAACGCTCTACGTGTCGGAATCATCAACGCCAGCAAACGCAGGCGGTTTCATCGTGTCACCCATAACGGGAAGAACTTCACGCTCGGTAAATACACCTATGACGTGATCAATGACGTTCAGGTGTGGGGATTTGCCTGTTGGGGCCTAATCACCGTCCCGGAACTCTACTACCGGGAAGGTGATAGGCGCCCTCGTAACTTGATGGGCGCTGAGGAACACCCCATATCAGCGGAAAAACAACGCGAAGCGCTAGAATCACATGTTGCGCGAGATGTGATTATGGCGTTTGCGGGACAGGTTATCAGTCCCGCAATGATGCTGATTATTGTTGCGGGCATCGTCTTGGGTGGGGTCGGCCTCAACTGGTATCTCCAAAAAGATACCAATGAACAGATTCAAGCGGGACTCTCGGCAATCTATAACAATACGCTGCCCCCAGCACAATCAACACCAGGGAGCATACGGTGAGTGATAAACCCTCAGTCTTACTCCCATCTACTGATCTATTGACTCCAGTAACGGATAATCCCGCTTCAGAACAGCTAAAAGCCATCGCTGAAGCGGTTTTTGGTAATGATCGAATGAATCTGCGAGGTGTCTTAACCCGTCCACAGTTGGCACAACTAGCCCGTGGAATCATCTACGCAGAGTATTTCGATTCTGGCCTAATGCGCACGTTGATCACCACACTATTGGAGTGCACGGTATCCGTCAATGGCCGGGGCCGTCTTGATCTTGTCAAATTCGCGCAAGCCATGCGCCCAATGGGTGAGGATATGTTGCCTCAAGGCAGATTAGGCGCATTAAAAATGCGCCTATTGGGGCATTAAGCGTGGCAACACCACATTTTCTAGCCGTCATTGGCGATCCGGGTAGTTTCAAAACATGTTTCATCACATACCAGTTAGCCCTTGCGCATGGTCAAGGGCAACGCACGATCTCAAACTATCATACGACATTTTCAGAGTATATCCCCTTCGAAGATCAGGTTAAGGACATTTCTCGGCTTAAAAACGCCGTAATTGGTTGGGACGAATTAGCGGTTGGGGCTGATTCGTATGACTTCTTTATGGCCCAACCACGTAAAATGGCGACAATCGTCGCTGAGGTGCGTAAAATCCATTCGCTACTATGGTATTCCGCGCAAGCGTTTGGGCGCATTGCTAGCCGATTACGCGCTTCAACTGGCGGATTTTTTCTAACTGAAGACCTTGATGCAAAAATCAATCCCGGCCCCAGACACCGGGAAACGTGTAAGGGACAGGGGCGTATTAGTGTTCTGGACGCAAACTATACTCTCATCAGACGGTTCGGATTCAACGCCATTCCGACTTACGCACTGTTTGATACCGATGAAATCATCGAATCGAAAGGCTAGGAAAAATGAATGCCAAACATAAATCACGAAGCAGGGGCCATTCTGGAATTGACTTTGGAAATGATCTCAATCACTCTCTCGCTTGTATTTGGTTTTCTGGCCGGATACAAATCCTTTCCCCAATGGAAATTCAGCCGGATTTGGACCGCCTCAGCAATCCTCGGTATAGGATACGTGGCGTGGCTATCGTGGACAACGTGGAATCATTACCAGGGATGGGTCCAGCCGGTAACATTCCAGCCCGGCCCGGCCTTGATAGGGTGGTTACAGGAAAGAAATCATGAAATGCAAGAGGGTTTTGAGATCGTATTCACTCGCATGGGAATTGTTGGAGGTTGGCTGTTTGCATTGTGGTATGGGCATTGGCTGACAGCGCGTAGTTATCTGATCAAAAGGGGTGGATACAGGAAGATCGGAGTTTGGACAAAAGCACATACCGCGTTTTTGCTCGGAGTTGTGGTTTTGATCCTTCTGATGATTCCGTTGCGTGTGATCACGTTGACAAAAGCATTCAGTGAGCCAGCAAACCTTGTGAGTCCGTATTACCCTACGGAGATCGGAGAACCAATACCATGGATTCCGTAAAGAATGACTACTATGAGAGACAGGCCAATTCCCGACTATGGTTGCGCCGTTGGTTTCATCAGACTCGCCAACACCAGTTGCGGACGCTAGTAGACCGTTATTATCGTCCTTTTTCTGGCCCTATTGTGGATATTGGCACGGGAAATTGTCTGTGGAATAGCGACGGGCATTACCCTGTGATCGGGGTAGATTCGAACCTGGATATGCTACGCTGGTGCCTTGAACACAATCGCATTGATAGGGTGGCACTGAGTCCTAGCGCTGTATGGTCAGGGAGTAGCCCGCTAGTCGTATGCGCTGAAACATTAGAGCATATTCAAGAACCGCGCATGATACTGAAAGAAATATACCGCATATTACGCTTCAGGGGTAGAGTGATCATTTCAGTTCCCTTCGATAAGGGCTTGTCTGCATGGCGATTGCTGTTTGGCCCGTGGTGCTGGTATCAGGGACGTATCAAAGGGGACAGGTATTACCAGAATCGTTGCGGCCATATCAACCACTTCGGAGAAAAGGAATTGCGAGTATTGACCGAAGAAACAGGATTTTGTGTGCTAGAAATGAGCACAATCAAAAGGTTCACATTGTTTTTGGTAGGGGAAAAAGTAGAATGAAAAGGACGCTGAACCTGGATTGGATGAATTGGATAGGTTGTCTCTATCTGATGTGGTTTGCGGTCGCTGTCATCGGGGCTATCATTCCATATCGAAGGCCAGCGCCATTAGGAGATAGTAGACTGTTACTATCATTCGTTGTGATCGTCGCATATGGCGGGTATTATTTGCGCCATAGACCTTCGGTAGTGGATAGAATACCATTCGTTCCGCTTGCTATCATGTTATCCATCGTGTTTATGATTCTATGGACTGTCCGAGTCCCTGCCTTTTTTACATGGTCAACCGTCGCCGTGGAACTGCTAACGGCAACGATCATTGCAACACGACTGCGATTCACTCCCAGCGCAAATATACTGCTAGGAATAGGGATTGTTCTTTTAGGGGCGGGTATCTGGGAGTTAGCGTATCAACTTGCCCTATACATCATTCATTATGATTTTTTTCCATGGCGTATCACTCTCACATGGCCGGGATTCATCATCTTCTTCGGGGCATGGTGCTTGTGGATGACACGGGGGCGGATACGGTTCGGGGTAGTGGCCGCAATCAGCGGGCTAGTCACTGTAGGATTATTCGGGAGTTGGATTACAACAGGTATGTGGCCTGATGTGCTGTATGATTTTCAATCCAAAGCCATATACCAGGTTCCAGAATTCAGTTGGTTCGGAGCCACGCTTTACAAGGCATCGAAAGTGACACTCATGTTTGGCCTATTCAGGCTATTCCGAAAGGAAAGGGGGTGATAAAGATGACAAAGATGAAGCGGATACTAATTGTCATTGCCATGGCCCTGACCGTGACTATGGCAACACCGGCGCTTGCTGCTAGCAGTCCGTTGATGGCAAACATTAACGGTATCATGTTCTGCGGCCACTGCGACTAACAAACACGCAGATCATGATCCAGCAAGGGAAAGCCCCGATAATACGGGGCTTTCCCTTGCCTCGTTCTAGCTCGCTCTAGCTCGCTCAAGCTCACTTTTCCGCACGCTGGACAAGATGGCGCAGGATAGGCCCCTTTCTGAGTGTATAGAGCAATCCTAATGCATACTTTCTGATAATCGGCCCGAAAAGACCGCACTAGAATAATCGGGGCCAATAACACGCAGTCCCGCATGGCGATTAGCGGAGTGATTATCAACTGGCCCC
>Ga0209431_10002549_pt1 | contig 14745 bp, 10 predicted proteins | sample RifCSP13_3_FD_184021 | JGI IMG/M metagenome (GOLD analysis project Ga0209431, IMG submission 184021) | Soil microbial communities from Rifle, Colorado - Rifle CSP2_sed 13_3 (SPAdes) (version 2) | ecosystem: Environmental > Terrestrial > Deep subsurface > Rock core/Sediment | place: Rifle...
GGAAATGAAGGTTGTGGCGCGAGAAGTCAACGCTACGGCTCGACGACGCCGCTCATGCACGTGACCTCGAGGCCGCGCGCGCGGAGCTCTCGGACGAGGACGTTGACCCCAATGCTGTCGCTCGCGACGTGCCCCGTCACGATCAGGTTGTGCTCTCCGCGCGGGCCAAACTCGTCGTGCAGCCGCTTCAGGTGCCCCGGGTCCACGTGGATGTACAGGACCGTGTCGATGCCGTGGTCGAACGCGCACTTCGCCACGTGGTATCCGCCGTTCGTGCCCGCGCCGTGGAGGACGACCCACGTTCCGATCGGGTTCGTCGGCCGCCCCATCCGTATCTCGATTCGGGTCTCCGCGTTCGCGAACTCCGGGAGCTTCGAGAGTGCCGCCACGGCCGAGGAGATCTTCGAGGTGCGCCTCACGGACTTCTTCAGGGTCTCGTCCATGACGCGCCGCCCGATCTCGTCGCAGGGGTTGTGGACGTTCATCAGGGGCATTCCGAGGAGCCGCGCCACGCTCGGGACGTGGTCGTAGTTCGTCGCGTGGATTCGCGGTGCGTGTTCCGCCTCCATCGCGCGGACCGCCGCCAACGCCGCCGTCCGGGGCACGCCTGCGCGGGCGAGGTTCGCCGCGTGCTTCGCATACATTTTCATGATTCCGAACGTCGCCTTCCCGCCGAGCGGGTGGTGCGCGATTACGAGGTCGTACCCGAGCTCCTTGGCGGCGAGGATCGTTCCGGTGTCTGCATCGATGCCGAAGACCGCGCGGCGGACGGAGGACGACGGCACGTAGATCTCACAATCCTCGGGCGTCCGTGGTTGCCTTGCGAGATCCACCGCGAGGTCCATGATCGCCTGCGTGTCCATCGGGGCGCGGCAAGAGCGGCGCCGCCATAAGGGTTGTGCCGTGGCGGGCGTCCGTGGGCGTCGGAGCGAAATCGCCGCCAAATCCTTTTAGGGAGATTCCCGCTATCATCGCGGGCAGATGGCGGCGGTCGCGGGGGAGATCTCATTTCAGTCCCAGCTCGTGGGCCGCGCCGCGGAACTCTCGAAGCTCGAAGGGCACCTTGAGGCGGTCGCGTTGGGGAAGGGTCGCGTCCTCTTCCTCGCGGGTGAGGCCGGGATCGGCAAGTCCCGGCTCCTCGAGGAGCTTCGCGCGCGTGCCGCCGCGCACGGGTTTCGGACGATGGGCGGCACGTGTTTCCACGAGGCGCTTACCCCCTATTCTGCGTTCCTCGAAGCGTTCCAGGCGGGCGGGCTGGAGTACCTGTTCACGGAAGAACCGCTCCGAGTGGAGTCCCTCTTCGTGATCGACTCCGCAGGCCTGGTCCTCGCGAAGGCGGAGCGCGCGGAGTCGCCGCTCGATCCGGACATCTTCACGTCGATGATCCGTGTGGTCGAGGAGTTCCTCAAGGACGCCGTGCGCCAAGCGGGCGGCGAGACGAAGAAGGGCGGGCTGAACGTCCTCGGCCTCGCCGACTACCGGATCGTCCTCGAGCCGGGCCCGCACGCCACGATCGTCGCGATCCTGACCGGGCGGGAGAACGAGTTCCTCCTCGAGGACCTCCGGGGCGTCGTCGCGCGGATCGAGGAGAAGTTCGGGGAAGTCCTGGCGAAGTGGGCTGGGACTCTCGAGGACCTCGCCGGGATGGACGATTTCCTAAAGCCCGTCCTCGCCTCGAAGAAGTACGACGGTGTCGACTACGCCCGGGGAGACGCACAGATCAAGCGGAACCGGCTGTTCGAGAACGTGTCCCTCGGCCTCGTCCGGGAATCGCGAGCCCAGCCCCTCCTCGTGACGCTCGACGACCTCCAGTGGGCGGACGCGTCGTCCATCGCCCTCATCCACTACATCGCGCGCGGCGTGCGAAACGCGCGGGTCCTCCTCGTCGGAGCGTACCGGATTGAGGAGCTCGCGATGGGCCTCCGTGCGGGACAGAAGCACCCGTTGGAAGAGACGATGCAGATCATGTCCCGCGAGGGCCTGCACGAGGAGATCCGGGTGCCGCGCCTCGACGAGGCGCAGACGACGCAGCTCGTGGAGTCCCTCCTCGGACGCGTCGACCTCGTGGAGGAGCACGAGCGGGAGGTCTTCCGCCACTCCGGCGGGAACCCGTTCTTCCTGATTGAGCTCGCGCGGCTCGTGATTCAGGAGGGCCTTCTCGTCCGGGAGAACGACATCTGGCGGTTCTCGAAGATGTTCCGCGAGGTCCAGATTCCGACGCGCGTCTACCACGTTGTCCAGCGGCGCCTCCAGCGCGTCGTCGGGGAGGCCCGGGACGTCCTGGACTTGGCGGCAATCCTCGGCGACGAGTTCGCGCCGGACGTCTTGGCGGCGTCGCTCGGCAAGGACCGGATCACCCTCCTCCGCCAGCTCCGAGAGCTCGAGACGACGCACCAGCTCCTGCGGTCCGCGCAGGCGCGCTACCGCTTCGACCACCCGCAGATCCGGGAAGTCCTCCTGCGGGAGATGCCGGAGGGCATCCGGATGGAGTACCACCGGATCGCGGCGGAGTCCCTTGAGAAGATCCACGGCGCGAACCTCCCGAAGAACTACCGCGCGCTCGGGGAAGTCGCGTACCATTGCTACGAGGCCCGGGACGCGGAGAAGGGCGTGCCGTACAACCTCCTCGCGGGGGCCGCGGCCCGCGCGGCGTACGCGAACGCGGAGGCGATCCAGTTCTGGACGCAGGCTCTCGAACTCATGGGGCCGGACACGCCCACTCCGCAGCGCGCGGAGACCTTGGAGACCCGTGGAGACATCCGGGACCTCGCGGGCCAATACGATGAGGCGATCGAAGACTACCGCCAAGTCCTGGACCTGCTGTCGGAGCATCGGGAGGCCTCCGCACGGACGCATCGGAAGATCGGCGCGATCTACCAGCGGCGCGGCCGGTATCCGGAAGCCGAGGCCGAGGTTCGGAAGGGACTCGAATTGCTCGGGACGTCGCGGGTGGCGGAGGCAGGACTGCACGCGCTCTGGCTCGGGCGGATCGCGTGGGCCCGCGGCGATTACGAGGCGGCGATGCAGGAGTACGGGCGGGCCTCGGAGATCTTGGAGAAGGCGCCGGATCGGGACGAGCTGGACCTTGCGGAAGCCCAGTACAGCGCGGGGATGGTCCACTACGGCCTGGCGACTCGGGAACCCGGACGGCTCCACGAGCACATCGAGGACGCCCGGGCCGCTTTCCTGGCATGCGCGGAGACCCGGAGGAGGAAGGGGGACGAGGCAGGCCTCCGCCCCGCGTTGAACATGCTTGCCACGATGTACGCCATCGAGACCAACTACGAGCAGGCGATCCAGCACTATCAGGAGAGCGTGAAGATCGGCGAGCGGGTGGGGGACCTGTGGGGGATCACGAAACCCCTGATGAACCTCGGGCGGGTCTACGTGCTCCAGGGGAACGGGGACCAGGCGATCATCACCTATCGCCGCGCTCTTGGAATCCTGATCAAAGTCGGCGACCAGCACGGACTTGCCGCAGTGTACCGCGGGGCGGCAGATGTGTATGTCTCGCGGGGGGACTGGGCCGCGGCGGCGGAGTCCTATGGTCGCTGTCTTGAGATTGCCGAGCATATCGGGGACAAGTTGTCGCGGGCCGGTGCGATGTGGGGGCTCGGGACGGTTGCGCTCGAGGAGGGGAACTCTGCCTTGGCGGTCAGTTCGGTCACGAAGGCGCTCGAAGCGTTCGAGGCGATGAAGATGTGGGAATACGTATGCCGCTCTGCCGCGGAGCTCGTGCGCGCGCATCTCGCCCTCGGGGACGTCGTGGGCGCGCGGGCCGTCGTCGAGAGAGTGGGTGGGCTCAGCGCTTCCGCGCCCCTGCACGCTGGCCTGTGCCACCTCATGAAGGGCGCGACGTTGCGGGCCGCGGGCGACCTGGCGGGAGCGGATGCGGAGCTGACCGCCTCCCGGAAGGCCTTCGGGCCGGAGATGTCCGACCAGGACCGCGCACTCCTCGAGTACGAGTGCGGTCTCCTGCTCCGAGACCGTGGCCAGGCGGAAGAAGCGGCCGTGGCGCTGCGCGTGTCGGCCGCCGCTGCCCGACGATGGGGTCGGCCGGGACTCGCGAGCCTCGCGGAGAAGGTTCTCGTGTCCTAGGGGAGGATCGCCTCCACGGTGTCCGACGCAGACCACGTCATGCCGTTCGTCAGCGTCCCCGAGACTGTCACAGTGTACGTTCCGGATGTGCCGAACGCCGCGATCGCCTCCGCACGGTCCAGCTTCACCATGACGCGGAGGAATCCGCCCGCCTCGACGACCGTCGACGGGGTGCCCGCGGGCGGCGTCAGGAGCACGCCGTTCACGTCGAACGACAGGCTGTTCGCGTCGAACTCGGCGAGCGCAACCCCCTCGAGCTCGAACCGGAGCGTCACGTACTGCCCCTGGCTCTTCAGGTTCAGGGTGCTCGGCATGAACCGCAGGGTCGCGTTCACGATCCCCGGCTGCGTGAGGTTGCACGGGTTCCCCTGGATCTGGATGGGCGTGCCCACATTCGTGAACGTGTTCCGCCCGATGCGGATGTCGCAGCCCCCGTTGACGAGGATGCCGACGTCGAGGTCCTCGAACGCGTTCGCGTCGATGTCGACGAAGTTCGAGCCCTCCACGTCCGCGCCGACGTCGGTGTTGTTCCGGATCGCGTTTCGCAGCAGGGCGGACCGCGTGACGTTCTGGAACAGGACGCCCGGTCCCAGGTTGTTCGCAATCGTGTTGTCCGTGACATTGAAGTCCAGCGTGTCGACGAGGGTGACGCCCGGGCCTTCGTTGTCCACGATCAGGTTGCCGGCGATCTCGCTCGGATCGACCTCCCAGAACCAGAGGCCTCCCCCGCCGCCCTGAAGCGGTCGCGGCTCGTCTCCGGATCGCGTGACGAAGGGGATGATCATGCCGTTTCCCGAAATCAGGTTGTTCAGGACGTGGATCTCCGAGGACTGCTGTCCCGCGATCCCCACCGCCGAATTGCCGCGGATTTCGCTGTTCTCGATCCGAACGTTCTGGGCGAACACGACGAAGATCCCGTCCGTGTTCCTCTCGACCGTGTTTCGGTTCAGTGTGAAGTCCCGGGTCTGGACGCGCCCGCCCTTCTCCAGGCCGCCAATCAGGATGCCCGTGCCGACGTTGTTCCGGACGACGTTGTACTCGACCGCGGTCGGGTCGACCTCCCAGAACCAGAGGCCGCCACCGGGGCCGCCGCCCTGCGTCGGGCCGGGCCCGACGCCCGCGAAGAACGGGGAGAAGCCGTTGTCCTCCACGGTGTTGTTCGCCACCGTCACGTTCACCGCGGCCGTGATGTTCAGTCCCTCGAAGGCGTTGCCCGTGATCGTGTTCCAGCTCACCTCGACGCCTGTGGCGTTCACGATGTAGACGCCCCGGTCCGCCCCGCCCGTAATCGAGTTCCCGAGGAGCTTGAGGTCGTCCGAGTCCACAATCTCGACGCCCGCGTAGGCCTGCGCCCCTTCCACGGACGAATCGTTCATCCGCAGTCCGTCCGAGTTCATCGCGAGGACGCCGCCGTACACGTCCGTGATTCGAAGGCCGTCCATCGCGAGGCCGGAGGCGAACGACTCCACGCCCCGGTCCGCGGACTCGAGCGTGAGCTCCTGCAGCGTCACGCCGGAGTTCCCCACCTGCACCCGGGCGCCCTCCCACGCCCCGCCGACCGTGACGACGTCCCTCGATTCGCCCGTGATCGTCACGGGGATATCGATGCTCACGCGCTCGTCGTACGTCCCGTTGTACACGAAGATCAATCCGCCACTCGTCACGTTCCGGAGCGCTTCCGCGATTGTCGCTACGCACGGCGTGTTCCCGCCACAGAAGCCGTCCTTCGACACGTACACGATGTCCGACTGAAGCGGACCGGGCGCGGCCGCAAGGATCGCGAGCGCCCCGACGCCGACCAGACTGACCGCTAACAGCAAGGCTGCAGGCTTGACCGCCATCGTTCCCCCTCCTCAGGGTAAGCGCCAGACCCCTCTGGCGGGAAATGATGCGCGGGGACCGTATATAACGGTATCTTGGTGAACTCCGCCAGTGCTACCTCGGCACACGACGGTTTTCACGATTGAGAACGTCCTCGGCGTCGGAAAATGGGGAGTGCGTGGGCCAGGATTTGAACCTGGGAACCCCTACGGGACAGCGACCTCAACGCTGCGCCTTTGACCATGCTTGGCAACCCACGCGGCGCAGTGAGGAGAATCACGGAGTGTATAGAAGCTTTCGAAAAGGGAAAGGGGGGCGTGGCGAGCGGAGGGGGTGCCCGGTCCACGCCCAAGGGTGGAACGCCCTACTGCGCCGTCGGCGTCGCCGCGGGCGCTTTCGAGGGTCGCGCCCAGACGAGCAGGTAACCGACGATGCCCAGGAACGCACCCGCCAGTGCGAGCGCCATGAACGCGGCGATGTAGGGCGGGTAGGCGGCAATCAGGGGGTGGACCTGGTTCCCGGGAGTGCCCGTCAGGACCGCGCCGCCGCCGGTCAGGCCCGCGGCCATCATCGTCCACGTGGCGGCGGTGACGCCCACGTTCCACAGGACGATGTGCGCCCACGGGAACACCTGCGTCTTGCCCGTGATCGGCTTCCCCTGGTAATGCTCGAGGTGGCGGTACACGGAGGCCGTCGCCGCCGTCGCCACGAGGCCCAGCACGAGGTAGCCGAGGTACCCAACGGTCAACCACGTCCCCGCCCCACCGCCCGCGACGATCCGCGAGGCCGCCGGGACGCCGAAGGTGGCCTGATAGAGGAGGTATGCCGTCAGGCCCAGCGCCAGGAGACCCTGCACGACCGCCGCGAAGATGAAGCGGTTCGCCCACTTGCTCGTCTTCGCGACTTGTTCGCCGGTCATGGCATTGCGCTGGCCGCGGGACCGGATGCCCGTTCCGGAAGTAGAACCGTTAGTAGTCATTACACCATTTATTCGAATAGTCCGATTAGCCATAATCCCGCGGGGGCCGCGGCCCGCCCCACCGCCAATCATGGCGAGGCGGAGAGGGACGGGAGGGCCAGCTTCCCCGTCGCACCGCGGCCCCATCGCGCTCGGAATGGATTTTACCGGTACTAATTACAGAATCTAGCCAATCCTATTGGCCTGGCGGGAACCATGAGAAGGACGATCACCATGGGATGGGACGAACGGGCGGACCACGCACCGGCACCACTCACGGAACAGGGCCGCAAGGACGCAGACGTCTTCGACGCGCTCGGGAGCCGTCCCCGGGTTCGGATCCTCGAGCTCCTCGCGGTCCGGCCGATGAGCGTCCCGGAGCTCGAAAAGGAGCTCCGCTTCCCGCGGGTGACCCTGCGGTACCACCTCTCCGTCCTCCTGGGCCAGGGCCTCGTGGAAGAGGCGACCCGGGAGGGGCCCCGGCGCGTGGGACGACCCGCGCGCCTGTACCGCGCGACCCGGCGGGCCGTCGTGACCGGGTACCCGCGGCGGCGGTTCGACCTGATCGGGGAACTCGCCCTCGCCACCCTCGTCCGGGAGGTCGGGGAGTCTCGGGCGTGCGAGGGCCTCCGGAAGCGGGGACAGGAGATCGGGGAGGCGATGGTCCGGGACGTCGGGACCCGGGCGCTCGTGACCCGCTGGACCCCGGAGGAGTTCGAGCGGGTCGTGCTCGCCGGCCACTTCCGGGCGGAGGGCGCGCCCACGGAGGTCGTCGCGCGGTCGCGGGACGAGATCACGTACCGTTCCTCCCATTGCCCGTTCCTCGAGCTCGCGGAGAAGATGCCCCACCTCGTCTGCGACGCTTTGGACGTCGGGTACCACGAGGGCGTGGACCGGGGGCTCGGCGGCGTCCGCACGGAGCGGCTCGCGTGCATGGCGCACGGCGCTCCCTATTGCGAGTACCGGATGCTATGGCCTGCGAGGGCGCGGAAGGGGCGCCCGCGGCGCGTCTCCCGGGCGATCACTCCGGCAACCGGATGATGTCGATCCGGTGGACCTGCCCGCCCTGCAGGAGCAGCCGGACGCCCTCCGTGTATGCGAGTTCCCGGCGGCCGAACATCGCCTCGTAGAGGTCGCCCGTCGCCACGACGGCGAGGGGTTCGATCGTCCCGCCGTGGCTCACCGCCAACGCCCGGCCCGACTCCGGGAGGCGCGCAGCGATCTCCTCCACCGCCGTCCACGCAATGCGCCCGTTTTCCAGGAGGAGCGGCAGGCATTCCTCGATCGCGAACCAGGCCGTGGCGGGGTCCATGCCCCCGCGCATCAGCGCCTCGTGACGCGCGCCGAACGAGGCGAAGGGCGGCTTCTGCCGGGGGCCGATCCGTTCGTCGACGACCGCCCCCCGGACGCCGAACGCCTCCATCGTGAGCCTGGCGCGCTTGGCGGCGCTCGTGACATAGGCGTCGTACGGGAAGTCGAGCGTGTCCTTCGCGCGCGCCGCCTGCTCGAGGCCCCTGGCGGTGAGGTCCTCGTTCGCGTCCCGCTCCGCGTGGCGGCGGACCTCGACGATGCGCATGACGCTGAGGGGGAGATTCGAACTCCCGAGGGCGTGAACCCACCGGTTTTCAAGACCGGCGCTTTGACCGGGCTAAGCTACCTCAGCGGGCGCGTCCAAGGGGCGGTCCCGCCAAAAGCTTTGCGCGGGACCATCCGCGTCGCCATCCCTCGCGGCCGCACGCCCGCGAAATGACTTCCCTCACGCGTACGCGATGTTCGCACCTCGCGGTTAAGGGTCGACACGTGCGTGAGCAACCTGCCCTCGGGCGGACGCCAAGTCGCCATCGAATCCGCCGTGGGTCCCGGTCCCCTCCCTCGCGGCGGTCGGGCCGGCACGGTCCGGCGGCGGAGGTTGTACCCCTCCGCGACCGAAGCCGCAGGCGCCGGAGCGCTCGTCCGCGCGGCGCCATGTGGCCCGGGACTCCACTGAGGGGGCGAACCCGCCCGGGGGCCTTGTTTCACGGAAGCCCTGCGACGTCGAGCTCGAACGCTGCGACCGGGTGGCTCAGGCCGTACCCCGCAACGACGCGCGGATGGACCTCGCCGAACGTCCCGATGCGCGCGTTCCTGACCCGGACTGCCGCGCACCGCCCGTCGATGAAGTTCGGGTCCTCCGCGGCCTCGATCTCGCACGGCGCTCCGACGTCGCGCATCAGGCCCTGAACGAGCGACTTCGCCTCCGTGAACCCGGCCTTCGCGTGGGTGCTCGCCCCTGCCAACAGGCGGACGTTCGCCGTGCCCCGAACCGCGTCCCCGATCTCGAAGACACGCTGAGGAAGGTCCCGGTGCTTGTTCAGGCTCAGGAGTCCGAGAAGGGAGGGGAGAAGGGACGACCGGACGCGGGAGTTCTCGACCGTCACGGGGTTCCGGATCACCGCCCGCGGCGCGCTCTCCCAGGGCTCGGACGGCGGCGCAACCGTGAGGGACATCACCTCCTGGTACCCGTACCCGACCATCAGGACCCGGAGCCCATCGGACAGCTCGGTCCGAGCGGTGAGTGCGCCCGTCGTCTGTCGGCGCGGCAGCATGAGGGGAACGCGGTCGAATCCGTGGCCGATCGCGACGTCCTCGATGAGGTCGACCTCATGCATGACATCCGCGCGGAACCGGGCGGTGTGGAGCCGGATTCCATCGCCCTGCGGCTCCGCATCGTGCCGCATACGCCGGAGGCACTCCGCGACCTCGTTGGCGGTGAGGGACAACCCGAGGAGGTCGTTCGCAGCGCGCACGCGCAGCATGTGGGATTGCGGGCCCAGGTCCGGCGTCCGTCGCGTCCCCTGCGGCGACCGGAGTTCCACGGACTCGAGCCGCGCCCCGCGGTCCGCGAGCGCCGCGCAGACGATGTTCAGCGCCGTCTCCACCGCGTCTGCGTCCGTTCCGGTGACGTCGAGGAACAGGTTCCGGGTCTCCGGCGAGAGCTGCGTGACGATCCCGTTGATGATTGGCGGGAACGAGAGGACCTGGCCGTCCCGGTCGAGGATGATCGGGTAGCGGTCCTTGCCCTTCAGGATCGGTCCGTACTCGATGCCTCTCTCGTGCCGCTCAAGGATCGTCCCCAAGTCCATCGACCCTGCCATCCCGAGTGGGACGAACTTGACAGCGCTTGGCGGCACGGCTTTGTAGGAGAAGGGCGCCCGGACCTTGTCCAGGTCGTGGATGCCGATTGCGACCTTCTTCCGCTTCCGGCCATGGGTGAGGTGAAGGTTTTCCTGCAACTCGATGAGGGACTTCAGGAGCGGTTCCGTGAACTCGACGTTGCGGACGACCGCGCCAACGGCGTAGGGGCGCACGTCTTCCACGCTCCCGTCTATTTGGAAAACGATCTCCGAAGCGCGGACCTCGTACTTCGGGAGCCCGGTCTCGATGCCGAGGAGGCCGCGGAGCGAGCGCGCGATGCCCTCGATCGACAACCAGTCCGGACGATTCGGATTGACGTCGAACCGCTGGAGGGTGCCCTGGATTCCCTCAGGGGCCGCACCCATCATCGAAACCTTCGCCTCGACCTCCTCCAGGGAGAGGCGCGCGCCGACGAGGTCACAGAACTCCTCGTGTTCGAACGCGACGACCGTCACGGATGGCGGCGATGAGGGCCGGCGTATAATAAGGTTCTAGCAGGGGAGATGGGCCCGGCCAGATTTGGACTGGCGACCTCCCGGTTATCAGCCGGGCGCTCCAACCAGGCTAAGCTACGGGCCCACGGGCTCCGCGCGTGGGAGCGCGCGGCGATTCGGAGGCGCGGTAATAAGCTTTCGGAGCCGCAAGAGGCGGCCCCGCTCATCTGGCAATCCGCCCGTGGAACCGGGGCAAAACCCTTTTAACGGGGTCGACCGAATCCGACCGACGGTGCTGTATGGAGGTCCAAGAAGCCCTCAAGGCTTCTCGTAGCGTGAGCAAGTTCAAGTCCACGCCGATCGCGGACGACAAGATCCTCGCCCTCGCGAGCGCAGCGCGGATGGCTCCGTCCGTGGAGAACCTCCAGCCGTGGAAGCTCGTCGCGGTCACGGACGAGGACCTGAAACGGAAGATCGCCGGCGCGATCACGAACGGTCGCCTTGCGGAGGCGCCCCTTGTCGTCGTCGCCCTCGCGAAGCTCGACGAGGCGGAGGCGATGGTCGGAGGATACATGAACTCCTACCCTGTGGACGTCGGCATGGCGATCTCGTACCTCACGCTCGCCGCGATCAACCAGGGCCTGGGCACGAACTGGATGTTCTCGTTCAACGAGGACAAGATCCGCGAAGCGCTCCGGATCCCCCGGGACGCCGCCCATGTCGTCGCGGTCAGCCCCGTCGGGATCCCCGAGGCGGCGGACCCTCCCTCGGCCCGGAAGCACACCGGGGAGCTTCTGTCCTACAACGGATACGAGTGATCGGTGAACCATGTCCCGGCGCGTCCTGACCCCGGACGGCATCTTCTGCTCGTCGTGCGGGAACGCCGTCGACGCGTCCACGTCGCTCTGCTTCAGCTGTGGCCAGCCAATCGAGGGCGAGGGGCCCGGCACGAAGTGCCCGCAGTGCGGGCGCGCGGTCGAGGTCGGCGTCGCGAACTGCCCGGTCTGCGGGACCGCCCTCCCCCACGAGGCGCCCGCGCCATTGCCGAGCACGAAGGAACTCATCGCGGAGATCAAGGCGTTCCGCGACCAGGGGCGCGTCGAAACAGGTCGGCTCGAGCAGGTCCCGACCGCGATGCCGGAAGAGACCGAGGCCGCCCTCCTCGCCGAGCTCGAGTCCCTCTGGAAGCTCGCCGAGCCGTTCGAGCAGGTCGTGACCGCACGGCGGAAGCGGCTCGAGCAGATGGACCGATTGATTGCGGCCGCGCGGCGGCGCGTGCGCGAGCTTGAGGAGAGCACGAACCCGACGGAGGTCCGGGAGCGGGAGGAACTCAAACGCCAGGTCCAGGAAGTCCTACTGGAGCGGGACGAGATCCTGAAGATCGAGTACGGGATCACGGAGATGGAGCGGATTTACCGGAACATCATCACGATGCAGCAAAAGGAGCTCCGCTCGAAGGAAGAAGCGTTACGGGCGCGGCTCGAGGGATTCCGCAAGGAGATCGGGATGCGGGACGCGGAGCGGCAGTCGCTCGTCGACAAGGAACGGGAACTCGACGCGCGGGAGAAGGATTTGGCGACGCGCACTGCAGAGGTCGACGCGAAACTCCGGACCGCGGAGCCGGAGCCGATGCCGGTACTGCCTGAGGGCGCGGGGGTCACGCGGGAGCAGTGGATGGCGGCGCAGAAGGAGATTCAGGAGGCCCTCCTGAGGCTCCGCGGCACGGACGGGGAGATCATCCTCCCGACGGCCGCGAACGTCCGGGACCTACGCGTCCGCGCGAATGAGATGGAGGAAGCGGTCGAGAAACTCGCAGAGGAGAAGGCGAAGCTGGAGGAAGAGCTCGCGACGCTGCGAACGGCGGACGACCACATCCGGGAGGTCCTCAAGGAGATCGACGACCTGCTGGGGAAGCTCCCCGACGCGGAAATCAAGAAGTTCGCGCGCTCGGACGCATTCAAGAAGTACGAGGAACTTATGGCTCGACTCGGCCTGTGAGGGACAATGGGGCTCCGCGAGAAGGCGAAGAAAGCGCTCGAAGAGGGCGACTCGGACGCCGAGGAGCAGGCGGACGCGCTCGAGGGCCTCGCGCGTGAGGTCGCGCCGGAGGGGGTTGCGGCGGAGGCGCTCCAGCACGAGCTCGATCGAGCGCTCGCGGCGGCGAAGGCCGCGGAGGAGGAACGGCAGAAGGCCGAGGTCGCCGCCCGGGACGAGATTCGAAAGCTCTCCCGCCAGGTCGACGACCTGCGGAGCTCCCTGTCGGAGAAGGACTCCGAAATCGACGAACTCCGGATTCAGCTCGCGAAGGAGCGGGCGACCGCCAAACAGCGGGCGATCGAGGTCGAGCACGTGGCCGAGGTCACCGCCCGCGAGTTGGACGCCGCGAAGGGGACGCTCCGCACCCGGGAGGGCGAGATCCTCCGTCTCGAGCGGGAGCTCGCGGCCACAAAGGGCGAGCTGAACGAGGCCCGACAGACCTCGGAGTCGAAGGAACGGGACTTGCGTGGCGAGCTGCAGGAGGCTGGGTCCGCGACGATCGCAGTGGAGAGGAAGCTCAAGGAGGCAGAAGAGGAGTCTGAGGGTCTGCGGAAGCAGGTCGCCAAGCTCCAGCGGGCCGCGGACGACCGCGGGAAGGACCTGAGCTCGCGGGAGCAGGCGCTCCTGAAACGCGCGGCGGACCTCGAGAAGACTCGGTTGTCCCTGGAAGAGGAGGAGCAGGAGGCGCGCACAGTCCTCCGGAAGGTCCAGGAGCGTGAGACCGACATCGCGAGCAAGGAGAAGGCCCTCGAATCCCAGTTGTCGAAGCTCGAGAAACGGGAGACGGACCTGAAGGCGAAGCTGGAGGCCCTCGAGGCCGACGCCGCACAGGTCGCGAAGAAGGCGAAGGAGTTCGACTCGCGCGAAGAGCAGCTGAAGCGCGGGAGGGAGGCGGTCGAAGCCCGCGCCCGAGAGTTCCAGGCGACACGGGACCTGGCCGAGAAGCAGCTCGCGAAGCGCGAATCGGACCTTGCGGCGGGGCTCCGCGACCTTCAGGGGCAGCGCGACTCCCTTGAGAAGGAGGCGAAGAAGCGAGAGACCGCGATCGAGGCCGAGATGGAGGCGCGGACGAAGGACCTCGTCGCGAAGAAGGAGCAGTTCGAGAAGCAATTCGAGAAGCGCATTGCGGACCTCGCTGCGGAGAACCAGGAGAAACGGGATCAACTGGAGAAGGGACTCGCGAAACGCGAGGCGGACCTGGCGGCGGAGACGAAAGCGCTCCAGAAGCAGCGCGACGAAGTCGTGGACCGACAGGGGAAGACCGAGCGGGGCGCGCGCGCAGTCTCGGAACGCGAGCAGGCGATTGCGAAGCGCGAGGCCAGCCTGGAGGCCAAGTTGCGGGAGATCGAGGGACGAAAGAGTGAGATGCAAGAGCAGCGAGCCGTCGTCCAAGGCGAACGAAAGGAACTCGAGGGGATTCGCAAGGGCATTGAGGAAGCCAAGGCGGAGGCCGCATTGCGGGATCGGGAGCTCGCCGAGGCTCAGGCGAGGCTGAAAGAGGTCCAGGACCGGATTCAGACAAAGGAGGAGGAGCTCCGGAAGCGCGAGGCGCTCGCGGAGAAGACGAAGGGGATGGCGACCGATGTACTCACGGCGATGGAGGCGCGCGGCCGCCAGCTCAAGAACCAGCAGAAGATGCTCGAGGAGCGCGAGGCGGCGTTGGCCGCCGCACAGGAGGCACTCGCCTCGGACCGCCTGAAGGTCGTGGAGCTCGACGCGCACCTGAAGGAGCGGGAGCGGACGGTAGCCGACGCGGACGGGGACCTGAAAGCGTGGCAGGAGGACCTGGGCGCGCGGAACAAGAAAGCGCTCGCCGCGGAAGCCGAACTCGCGAAGCGGGAGAAGGCCCTCTCGGAGGAGCGCGCGGCGGTCGAGGCCGAGCGCGGCGAACTGGAGCGGTTGGGCCAGGACATCGCGAAGCGGGAGAAGTCGCTCACCGTCTCCGATCGCAAGCTCGAGGGGCAATCCGACGAGGTCCGCGCGGAGCGGGAGAGGCTCCGGTCCCTGGAGCGAGAGCTCGAGGCGAAGATGAAGGACGCGGAGAAGCGGGGGGCGAAGGCGAAGGAGTTCGAGGCCAAGTCGGCCGAGGCCCTGATCACCGCCCAGGAGTCGCGGGACGGGGCGGAAAAGGTCACGCGGGACATTTCACGGCGCGAGGACGCGATCAAGCTGAAGGAGATCACGCTGGAGAAGCGGGAGATGGACCTCGACGCGAAGCTTGGC
>Ga0209431_10002550_pt1 | contig 14741 bp, 15 predicted proteins | sample RifCSP13_3_FD_184021 | JGI IMG/M metagenome (GOLD analysis project Ga0209431, IMG submission 184021) | Soil microbial communities from Rifle, Colorado - Rifle CSP2_sed 13_3 (SPAdes) (version 2) | ecosystem: Environmental > Terrestrial > Deep subsurface > Rock core/Sediment | place: Rifle...
CCGGAGGAATTTTCGGGGTGGGGCTAGGGGCATCCCGCCAGAAATTCCTTTTTCTTCCCGAAGCGACAACCGACTCCATTTTTGCCGTGATCGCCGAGGAAACCGGATTTATCGGCTCCGTAGTCATTGTTGCCCTTTTTGCTTACTTCGTCTATTTGGGAATGAAAATTGCCTCCGCCGCCCCAGACAGGTTTTCCCAGGTTCTTGCGGCCGGAATTACCGCCTGGATAGGGGGACAGGCTTTCATAAACATCGCCTCAATGGTTTCCCTGGTTCCTTTAACCGGAGTTCCCCTGCCTTTCTTTTCCTACGGAGGATCAAGTTTGGTGATGATTCTAGCCGCATGCGGTATACTGCTTTCGATATCAAGACATGCAAAAACCGAGAAATAACATATTTTTAACGGGAGGGCACGGTGCAACTGCTGCCCTTGCAGTCACCATGGAGATAACAAGAAGGAAACTTCCCGTAAACCTTTTTTGGATAGGCGCCAAATACGCAATCGAGGGAAAAGCCGTAAAAACACTCGAATACGAAAGCCTCCCTGCCTTAGGCGTGAAGTTCCTCCCCATTTTTACCGGCAGACTCCAGCGCAAATTCACCTTCTGGACCGTCCCTTCTATTCTTAAAACCCCTATAGGCTTCATCCAGTCCTTTTGGCATCTTGTGTCATTCCGCCCGAAAGTTGTTCTTTCCTTCGGGGGCTACTCCGCCTTCCCGGTGGTTCTTGCCGCCAACCTCATAGGTATTCCCGTCGTTATCCACGAACAAACTTCCGCAGCCGGCCGGGCAAATCTCGCCTCCGCCCCCTTAGCAAGAAAAATCGCCCTTTCCCGCCAAGAAAGTATTAAGTATTTCCCCAAAGGAAAAACAGTACTTACCGGAAACCCCGTTGCGCCATACGCCTTTTCCCTTAAAGTAAATACTTCCCCCTCCTCCCTTCCCGTGATCTTCATTACCGGAGGCTCCCGGGGATCCCGGAATGTGAATAGAGTCGTAAAACAAGCCCTCCCCAAACTTCTTTTGAAGTATAAAGTAATTCACCAGACGGGGGAGCTTGACGCACATGATTTTGAAAAAACAAAAAATACTCTTCCCCCCGAATTATCCCGGAATTATGAAGTTTTCTCCCGGGTCGAACACGAAAAAATGATTAAGCTTCTTGGGGAATCCGACCTTGTGGTTGCAAGGTCAGGTGCCAACACGATTTCGGACATTTTAGCCGTAAAGCGCCCCGCAATCCTCATTCCCCTCCCCATAAGCTATCTGGACGAGCAGACCAAAAACGCCGAGTATGCCAGAAGTATCGGAGTTGCCAGAATTATTCCCCAGAGGGATCTTACCCCTGAGGTGTTAGTTAGCGGGATAGAAGAAGCCATATCATCCTACGAAAAAATGTCAAAAAACTTTTTAAGATTCAAAAATCCCGATAAACACGCAGCAAGTAGCCTGGTTGATATTATTACACCCTACCTGAATTGAAAAAAATACTGACAATTCTGGCGGCTATCCTGCCGCCTGCCGCCCTTATCCTTTCCCCGTTTTTTCTCAAAGTTAATATTGATTGCAAAAGCCAGTACGGGGAATGCCCCCAGGAAGTTATTGAAAGCCTGGGTAAAGCCAACGGAAAAACACTAAAGGGAGCAGGGAGGGAAGTTGCCAAAGTTCTTGCCGCAAACCCCCTTATTTCCGGTTACTCAACCCAATATAAGCTTTCCGGAACCCTGCTTGTAAATATTCTTCTCAAAAAACCGGCATTCGCCCTCATCGGGGCGGATGCAAAAGTAGCCCTCGTCTCCCCTGAGGGCGAGGTTTTGTCCCATTCCGACTCCTCCTCCCTTCCCAGGGTCAGGAGTGAAGGCAGTGTCCCCGCAGGCGGCGAGAAGGTAAGTGAGGCTAATTTAACTGCCTTAAAAATAATCGGGGGAATATACGAAATGTACAGAGTGGATGTAGGAGCGATTTCCGGGGAAAGTTTGATTGTTGAACTTCCCGGCCGAATCAGGGTACTATTTCCATTAGACGGGGACCCGCAAGTGCTACTTGGGGCGGTAAGACTTATCTATGCGAAAGTCACGGCCGACGGGGAGGAGAAAAAATACTCGGAAATAGACTTGCGTTTTCAAAATCCGGTGCTACGATAGAAGACAGCTTAAAAAAAGAAATATTATGTCCAAAACACGAATAGTCGCGGGAATAGAAATGGGATCAAACAAAGTGGCTACCCTAATAAGCCAGGTAATTCAGGATCCGGTAAGTCTTGAAACTTCAATCAATGTGGTGGGAGCATCCGCAGCCCCATCAAAGGGAATTAAAAAAGGCCAGATTGTCGATATTGAGGAAGCCGTTGAATCAACGATCGCCTCTGTCGAAGCTGCAGAAAGAATGGCCGGCTATAACTTGGACTCCGCATATATTGCTTTGGGTGGAGCCCATATCCACTCCCAGAATTCCCACGGGGTAGTTGCGGTGAGTGATCCGGACGGAGAGATTACCCAGAGTGATGTGGACCGGGCGGTTGATGCGGCCCAGGCAGTTTCCCTTCCCACATCCCGCGAAGTCGTCCACGTTCTTCCCAGGGAGTACATCGTAGACGGAGAGACCGGAGTGCGGGACGCTGTGGGAATGAGCGGAGTAAGACTTGAGGTTGACACCCATATAATCTCCGCCGGAAGTGCAGCCGTCAAAAACGTGAGAAAAGCGATTGCCGAAGTGGGAATTCACCCCGAAGCATTGGTTTTTTCGGGTCTGGCATCCGCCGAAGCCGTAATTTCCCCGACAGAAAAGGAACTGGGCTGTGTTTTGGTTGATATCGGGGCCGGAACAACCTCAATTGCCGCCTATTCGGACGGAGCCATTGCCTACTCGGGGGTTATTCCCGTTGGAGCCAAAAACGTAACCAATGACTTGGCCATAGGGCTTAGGGTTTCCCTTGAGACGGCCGAAAAAATAAAACTTGCCCTTTCGGCAAAAAAGAAAAAAGACGCCGAGGAAAGCGACGAAATGGACCTTGAATCCCTGGGGGTAACGGAAATAAAAAAGATTTCAAAAAAGACTCTTCTTGAGGGAATTATAAGGCCGCGCATGAACGAAATTTTTACCATGGTCAGAATTGAACTTGAAAAAGAAGGATTGGGTGCAAGAATCCCTTCCGGGGCAATAATAACAGGCGGGGGAGCCGAAACGGCCGGGGCTCTGGACTCGGCCAAAAGAATGCTTTCTTTGCCAGTCAGGCTCGGCATCCCCAAAGGTATCGGGGGACTTATTGATGATGTGATAAACCCCGCCTACTCAACTCCGGTCGGGCTATTGGTTTACGGAGCCCGGCAAATCGCACCCGAGAACTTGACTTCCTTCGGCAAAAAGATAAAACTATCAGGGAAAAGTCTTGGAATTTTCGGAAAAATAGTATCGTCAGTCAAAGACCTTCTGCCCTAGTTGTTTTTTTAACCTGCCACGTATACAATCCTGCTACCAAGGATTGGTGAAATATTATGGCACTGGTTAAACCCGATTCAGCAAGAATTGCAAAGATAAAAGTAATTGGAGTGGGTGGTGGTGGGGGAAATGCCGTTTCTTCAATGATCGACACGGGAATGGTAAACGGGGTTGAATTCATTGCGGTCAATACCGACGCCCAAGTTCTTCTTCAGAATAAAGCCCCGACCAAGCTTCAGATAGGGGAGAAGATTACCAAAGGACTGGGAGTGGGAGGTAACCCCGAACTGGGACAAAAAGCCGCCGAGGAATCGGTGGAAAAGATAAAAGAACTTCTTTTGGACAGCGACATGGTATTCGTGACGGCGGGAATGGGAGGGGGAACCGGAACCGGAGCCGCCCCCATTATTGCCCAACTTGCCAGGGAAGCCGGAGCCCTTACCGTCGGAGTTGTCACCAAGCCCTTTGCTTTTGAGGGAACAAGACGCGCGGTTGCGGCCGAGGACGGAATTGAAAAACTCAAAGAATCAACGGATACCCTGATCGTCATTCCCAACCAGAGGCTGATGGATGTAATTGATAGGAAAATGACCCTTCTTGAGGCATTTAAAGTGGTTGACTCGGTATTGGGACAAGCCGTAGGCGGAATTGCGGATATTATTACAACCGCAGGACTTGTGAACGTAGACTTTGCCGACGTCAAGACTATTATGAAGGATGCAGGGAGTGCTCTTCTTGGAATCGGAACCGGAGTTGGGGAGAACCGCGCCCAGATGGCCGCACGCGCAGCAGTCTCAAGCCCCCTTCTTGACCTTTCAATTGAGGGAGCCAGGGGAGTGCTATTCAACATTGCCGGCGGAAGTGACTTAACCATGTTTGAGGTTGACGAAGCCGCAAGAATAATTTCGGCAGCCGCCGACCCGGATGCCAACATCATTTTCGGAGCAGTGATAAAGGACGACCTAACCGACCAGGTGAGAATCACGGTTATTGCCACCGGATTTGACGAGACAAGAAGTAGAATCGCCCAGATGAGCAAAGTTCAGGCAAAACCGATTGTCCAGGGAGTGGTAAGTGAGCCCATCTCAAGACAAATTCCAAGAGACGAGGAAATGACAGAAGGAGAGAATGATGACCAGCCTCCAGAGGAAAGCGGAGGGGAAAGCGATGATGACATATTCGGAGAGAAATTTGAAATCCCCGCATTCTTAAGAAAAATCAGATAACTATGGCAAGTCTTGAAGTGGAACAATTAGCCCAAGTTTATTTTGAGGATCTAAAAGAGGGTAAAGAACCCAACCCCGTTGCGCTTAACCTGGCGGCAACTGCGCTTTTTGATAAGGCAGCCGAGACAATATCTGACGATCCTGATTTAACTGTCGCTGTGATAAGGGCATTACTCACATCAGGGGAGAGCCTTAACACAGGCGTGCCTGGCGGGATCCGTATTGAAAGCGAATTTCATACAACCAAGAAATTTTTTACATTGACCCGAACCCCTTCAACAATAACTTTGGAATTAGGACAAAATAATGAAAAACTGACGGAATATATGAAAATAACCACATTAAGACAAGGTGCTATAGGAAAACCGGAAGTTTTACCTGGTTTTCTATATTCCAGTTCGCTAATCAAGGAAAACGGAATCATTGAAACTGAGAGATACTACGATAACATTGAAGCTTTTAAAGCGATTATGGGACTTCTCAGAGTATGGGGGGATCTCTAGCTAAGCTACCTTCAACCCGGAAACCAAAAGTCTTGAATATTAATTAAAAAGTGATATAGTACCCGCGTATGGGATACATCGTAGTATATGAGGGCACCGGCAGAAAATACTCTAACACAAAAGGTATGCGCACCATTATTCAATACGAGGACGAAGCGGGTTTCCAAGCGCAATACGCAGAGGCCGGCAGCGAAGACTTGATTATAGCCAAAGGGATTTCTGAAGAGAAGGCGGAAGAGCTTGTGCGACAGACAAGTACAGAGACTTTTTTACTGACGGCTATTGAATCCGCGGTGGATGAAAATGGCCATATTCACCCCGGAGTTCTGGCTTTGAAACTAAAAACAGCGGCATTTATGCTTCGTGATATGGGCCGTGAGGTTGACATTTCAAGAATACTATTGGGCAAAGAGAGGAAATAACTCCAGACTTTTAATTGATCTTGGGGCTTTTTTTTAGCAAAAAAACTAATCAGTCCGAAGCAAGCCTCTGCATGAACCAGGAGACCAACGATAGAAGAATTGAGCCGACAAATGCAGTCATGAACGAATCAATGACAAACCCCGGAACGAGTTTTGACGTTCCCCAGAGAAGAAGAACATTGATTATAAGGGCAAAAATACCGAAAGTGAGAATTGAGATGGGAAGCGCGATTATATGAAGAATTGGGCGAATGAAAGTATTTACCACCCCTATCGCAACCGCAGCCACAATCCCTGCCTGAATATTGGCAAGCTCAAACCCAGCAACCAGATAATCGACCACAAAAAGAGCAAAAACGTTAATCGCAAGCCTGACGATAAGCATCATAATTCAGTATCTCCTTTTTCTGGCCAAAATGTCAAGTTTTAGCCTCAAACCACCCCAAAAAGGTCTTTTTTCACCCCCAATTAGTGCTACAATAGCTTTATATGGCCAAGAACAAGGCTTATTTTGAAACTCCTGAAGCTATGCCGGAATTTCCCGTTATGGAGAAAAACCTCCTTAAAAGCTGGTATAAGGACGGAATTGTCGCTAAATACCTCAAGAAGAACGCAAAATCCAAAAAAGTCTTCAGTTTCCTGGATGGCCCCATTACCGCCAATAACCCCATGGGAGTCCACCACGCTTGGGGAAGAACCTACAAGGACATTTTCCAGAGGTACAAGAACATGCAGGGTTTTAAGCAGAGATTCCAGAACGGATTTGACGCCCAAGGCCTTTGGGTTGAGGTTGAGGTTGAAAAAGAACTGGGATTCAAGAACAAAAAGGAAATTGAGCAGTTTGGCGTGGCCAAATTCGTCCAGCTCTGCCGTGACCGTGTCAAAAAATACTCCGGAATTCAAACGGACCAGAGCAAAAGACTGGGATACTTCATGGATTGGGACAATTCCTACTTCACCTTAAGCGACGACAATAATTACATGATCTGGCATTTTCTTAAAAAATGCTTTGATTCAGGCTGGATTTATAAGGGTGCGGATTCGGTTCCCTGGTGCCCCAGATGTGAAACAGCCATAAGTCAGCACGAAATGCTGACCGAGGATTATAAGGAAGTAACCCACGAATCCGTTTATCTTGCCTTCCCCCTTGTTGGCACAAAAGACGAATACTTCCTCGTCTGGACGACAACCCCCTGGACAATTCCCGCCAATATCGCAATTGCCATCGACCCGGATTTAGATTACGTCAAAGTCGAGGCCAAAGGCAAAAAGTATTGGGTGGCCAAGGATGCCGCCACCAGGGTTTTTGAAGGCACAAAGACAAAATCCCACGAGATTGTAAAAGGCACAAAGCTTGTGGGCTTGAGGTACAAAGGGGCATTTGACGACATCCATATAATTTCTGAGATTGGGGCCAAAAACGACAAATTCCACACGGTTGTAGCAACGGATGACCTTATTCTTCCCATTACAACAGATGAGGGTACGGGAATGGTACATACCGCCGTTTCCGCAGGAAGCGAAGACTTCAGGCTCGGAAAAAAGCTAGGTCTTCCCATGATTCCGGTAATAGGGGATGACGCAACTTACTTGGAGAACCTTGGATTTTTAGCCGGTAAAAACGCCAAAAAGCACCCGGAGGTTATCATTGACTACTTAAAGAAGCTTGAGGCCGAAGGCAAGCACTTTTTCCTTAAAACCCAAAACGTCACCCACCGCTATCCTGCCTGCTGGAGATGCAAAAGCGAACTCGTCTGGAAAGTGACCGATGAGTGGTACATTGCCATGGACAGGCAGGCAAAAATAGAAAAGGCCAAAAAAGAGATAAGCTTCGAGAAATGGGAAAATGACCGCGGTGAGGAGGGGCCCAGGCTCCCTGACGTTCGTACCCTGCGCGAGAGAATGGTTGAGGTGGCCAAGAAAATCAAATGGCTTCCTTCCTTCGGACTGGACCGCGAACTCGACTGGCTTGCCAACATGCACGACTGGCTGATAAGCAAAAAGAACCGCTACTGGGGACTTGCCCTGCCTATCTGGGAGTGCAAGAAATGCGGCAACTTTGAGGTGATAGGCTCAAAAGAAGAGCTTTCGGAGCGGGCAACCGAAGGCTGGAACAAATTCAAAGGCAAAAGTCCACATAAGCCCCAAATTGACGAGGTTAAAATCAAGTGCGGCAAGTGCGGCCGCGTTATGCAAAGGGTTGAGCCCGTAGGGAACCCCTGGCTTGATGCCGGAATAGTTCCGTTTTCAACCATAAGTGACGATAATAAAGCCGCCGGCGCCTCTCCTTCAAAGTCAGCCCCCCTTTACTTATCTGATAAGGAAAGCTGGAACGAGTGGTTCCCTGCGGATTTTATTACCGAAAGCTTCCCAGGTCAGTTTAAAAACTGGTTTTACGCCATGATTGCCATGAGCACGGTTCTTGAGGATGTAAATCCCTTCAAGTCCGTCCTGGGATTTGCCACCCTGACTGATGAAAACGGCAAACCCATGCATAAAAGTGCCGGAAACATGATCGAATTCAATGAAGGGGCGGATAAAATCGGAGTTGACGTCATGCGATTTATGTTTGCCAGGCAAAACCCCGCCGAAAATATGCTCTTCGGCTACCGGACGGCCGACGAGGTCAGAAGAAGATTCCACCTTAAGCTTTGGAATGTATACAACTTCTTTGTCACCTACGCAAATCTTGACGGCTGGAAGCCCAAAGGCAGAAGCACTAAAAGCAAAAACGTTCTTGACCGCTGGATTGTTGCCCGGCTTAACCAGACGCTGGGGCTTGTGACCGAAAGCCTTGAGAAGTACGACGTTTTCACCGCAAGCGGGGAAATTGAAAAGTTTGTTGACGACCTTTCCCTCTGGTACGTCAGGCGCTCAAGGGACAGAATAGGCCCGGCCGCAGAATCGGAAAAGGACAGGGAGAACTTTTACTCCACCTCTTTCCACATATTAAAGGACATATCCGTCATTCTTGCCCCCATTACCCCATTCATTTCCGAGATTATCTATACGAATCTCACTCATGATCCCTCCGTCCACTTAAGTGAGTGGCCTGTGTATAAGGTTGTGAGCGTTGCCGACAGGCAGCTTATGTCCCAAATGCAGGTTATGCGCCAGATTGTCGAAAAAATACACGCCGCAAGGAAAGAGGCCAAAATCGGCGTCAGGCAGCCTTTGGCCAAAGTAAAAGTAAGCGGGGATGCCAAAGTATCGGATAAGGAAGTCATCCGACTTGGAAAAGAAGAGACGAACATAAAGGAGATATTATTTGCAGCCGGCAATGAAAAGGTAGAATTGGATACAAAAATAACTCCGGAACTTGAGGAAGAGGCAAGAGTAAGGGATCTGGTGAGGAAAATCCAGGAAGAGAGGAAGAATATGGGTCTAAATCTTACCCAAAAGATTAACGTTACTACAAACGATATGCCAACGGATAAGAAACTTGTTCAATGGCTGATGAAGAAGGCCCAAATCGAGAAACTTGGAAAAGGCGGGTTTAAAATTATTAAGTCCTCCAAATGAAATCACTATTGGGATTCGTGTTTAAAGATATTTATCTGTCCCTTTCCGTCTCTTTTCTTCTTGTTTTAAGCCTTGTAATCTTAAGCTCCCTTGCCCCGTCCCTTTTCCCCTTTTATTTTGTACTTGTAGTGGTTTCCATGCTTGCCTTTTGGCTTTTTTCCCAACTGGGATATGAAGTCGTGGCTTTCTTTTCCAAGCATTTATATATCATAAGCATCGCCCTTCTTGTTTTAACCCTAATTATAGGAAACGTAACCCGGGGAACGATAAGATGGATTCCTATTGGACCATTTAACCTTCAGCCTGCCGAAATCGCCAGACCATTCCTTCTGGTATTTTTTGCCGAATATCTGACCAAAGAAAATATGACGGCAAAAAGATTCATAACATCCCTTGGGTTATTACTTCTGCCTGTGGGCCTTATTCTTGTTCAGCCTTCTCTTGGAGTTTCCATCTTAACCTCCGCAGGATTTTTGGGTGTTTTGGTTGCCTCCCGTTTCAACAAAAAATACATTCTAGTAGGCCTCGTTCTTGCGGTAGCCGCAATCCCGCTTTTCTGGCAGATTATGGCCCCCTACCAAAGACAAAGAGTGACCTCGTTTCTCGGGGCGGGAGCGGACCCCCTGGGAGCCGACTATAACAGCATCCAGTCGCAAATTGCCGCAGGTGCAGGAGGCTTAAGCGGAAGGGGACTGGGCAAAGGAATACAAACCCAGCTTTCCTTCCTTCCGGCAAAGCAAACGGACTTTATTTTCTCCTCGGTGGGGGAGGAGCTCGGATTTATCGGGGCGGGACTCATGCTTCTGGCCACATTCACTATCCTTTTCAGGCTTACCGTATTCATGGAAAAAGCCATAAACCCTTCAGCCAGAGCTTTCCTTTCCGGACTTTTTGTGACTTATCTTCTTCAGGTATTCATCCACGCGGGAATGAATCTGGGAATTCTGCCCGTAACCGGAATTCCTTTCCCCTTGGTTTCGGCAGGAGGCTCATCACTTCTTGCCACAATGATTGCTTTAGGGATTGCAGCCGGAAGCTATAAAGGAAAGTAGTCTATTTCGAAGTTTTCGCCGGTCCCAAATCCTTTCCCCCAACCAGAAAGCCATAAAAATCCTCAAGCTGGGCTGCGTCCCCGGTCCGGTCCAAAACGTACTGCAGGGCCACAAATTGGTGTGCGTTGATCCCGCTGTTATGGTTACGGAACTTAAGCCTTAAGCTAATGGCGACTCTTCTTGCCTCATCGGCGGTACTGTCGGGAGTAAGATTGAGAATTTTAAGGGCTTCTCTTGCCGACGCTCTGACACGTTCAAGTAATTCCGAATTGGCCTCACGTTCAAGATAGGTGAATGGTTTTGCCTCGCCCTCCAGCCGTTCCTTTTTCATAGCGATATTTTTACACTCCAAGCCTCATGTTGTCAAGAAACCTGAATTAAGATAAAATACGGGATATGAAATACGCAGTGATTAGGATTGGCGGCCAGCAGTTTAAGGTTGAGGAGGGGGATGAGATTCTCGTGGGCAAATTAAAAGACCTCAAAAAAATCGACCCCGAAGTCCTTCTGACGGTTGACGGGGAGAGCGTTAAAGTGGGCAAACCCACAGTAAAAGGAGCCAAAGTCTCCTTAAAAGTAATTTCCGAACTCGTCAAAGGCAAAAAAATGGAAATTTACAAGTTTAAGGCCAAAAGCAGGTATAAAAGACACACCGGCTTCCGTCCCCAGTACACCAGTCTTCAGGTAGGCAAGATCACCGCCTAGTTATTCTTAAAAGGATATCAAAATATAACTTTCTGCTCTCTTGACAACTGTGAAAACATACATTATATTGTGCGAAAGATATGTCGACACATAAAGCAGGAGGAAAAGCTTCACAACACGTCAGCCCCGCGGGAAAAAGACTGGGAATGAAAGCATCAGACGGTGAGAAAGTATCCCCCGGAATGATATTGGTCAGGCAAAGAGGAACAAAAATAAAAATAGGGCGTGGAGTGGCGAGCGGCCGCGACCACACGGTTTACGCAATCATAAAGGGAAAAGTTAAATTTACCACCAAACTCGGAAGGAAAGTGATAAGCGTAATATAAAAAAATGGCAGAAGAAGTAATACAACTAGAAATCAATTCACTGCAGCCCAACCCCTTGCAGCCCAGAGGTGCAATCACTCCGGAGAGTTTAGTTGATCTTGTCGACTCGGTACGTGAGCACGGAATTCTTGAACCCCTGGTTGTTGCCAAAACCCCGGCGGGCTTCCAGATAATCGCGGGAGAAAGGCGCTGGAGAGCATCAAAACTCGCAGGGCTTACCCACGTTCCGGCAATCATAAGGGAAACCTCTCCTAAGGGAATGCTTGAAATGGCCCTTGTCGAAAACGTCCAAAGAGTGGACCTAAACCCCCTCGACCGCGCCAAAGGATTTGAGAGGCTAATGAACGAGTTTGGTCTCACCACAAGCGAAATAGCAGTAAGAATAGGAAAGTCGGTAGCCTATGTAAGTAACTCCCTTCGCCTTTTGTCCCTCCCTGATGCCCTAAAGGACGGACTTCTTTCAGGGCTCATCACCGAAGGGCACGCAAGAGCACTCGCGGCAATCGATGACCCCAACCTCATGATTGAGGCTTACAAGATTGTTTTAAGGGAATCAGGAAGCGTCAGGCGCGCAGAAGAATTAGCCCGAAGGATGAAAGCCGCATCCCAGCAGGAAGTTAAAAAATCAAGCGAGCATGTGAGAATCATTTCTGAGGAAATCGACAAAATGCAGGAAGAAATGCAAAACGCATTCAATCCTAAGGAAGGGGAAGACGGAAAATCAACCGCGGTTAAGCTAATTAGAAGCAGGCGGGAAACCAGAATCTCATTCGTATTTAAAGGCGGCCTTGAGGAAACCGAGCCGAAACTTCAGAAAGTCTATAAAGCCCTCACCAGTCAGTAGTTTGTCCCTTCCTTAAGTTTGAGTTTTCCTTAGAAACTGTATTTTGGAGAGTGAACTGTACCCACATCTTTAAGCGGCCAATAAACCACCCAGGCCCTGCCGCTTATGGATTTAAAAACAACCGGCCCCCAGTTCCTTGAATCGGAGGAGTTGACCCTGTTGTCCCCGAAAAGCATGTATTGACCTTCCGGAACCGTATATTCTATGCCTTCTTTTAAGAAGCTTCCCGACGGAGTAGGGGTGTCCTCCCCGATGTATTCCTCTTCAAGAAGCTCCCCGTTTATAAAAACCCTTCCCCCGTTTATCATCACCCTCTCACCCGGGAGGACAACAACTCTTTTAATGTATTCATCAAGCTCCGAAACCGGAGGAGTAAAAACAACTACATCCCCTCTTTCCGGCTCTCTTAAATAATAGGTGACCCGCTCGGTTAGAAGATATTGACCGTCGGGATAATTGGGAGTCATTGAGGCCCCCTTTATCCTGTGAGGGCGCATGATAAGAAGGTAGACGAAGAAAAAGATGCCTACGGCAAAAACGACAACCTCAAGAATATCCAAAAAAAACGCGCCTAAACGCTTAAACATTACTTAATTATGATTAATGGGAGAAGCGCTTGCAACTGGTAAGGCCAACTACCGGCGAAGAGTCTTCCTTGCCGAGTTTATAGTGTTTATCATCCCCCTTAAATTTTCCGCGGCGTACCCGGTATACTTTTCAAAAGAGAGGGAAAAAAGTTTCTTTTTGATTTCATCCGTTGTTCCCAGTCCCCGTATCCATTCCTCCACATCCCCTCGCAGTATCCTCTTTCCCCGGGAAAACGCTTTTAAGTCGTTATATGCGCCTCCCACCCCAAAAGCCCTCAAATTAACCTGAAAAGCTTCCGAAAGCGCCCCCCAGTCGCTCTCCAAATCCGCTTTTATTTTTTCCCGGTTTGCGGAAACCTTGGACAGTCCCTTTTGCGCCGAAATTATTGCGATGAGAGAATAGCCGAAAGGAAGACCGGTATTTCTCTGAATGGTTTTATCAACCAAATCCCTTTGCAGCCAGCTTACCGGAAACTGCCTGATCATTCCTTCAAGAATCCAATTGGAAAAAAGGGCATTTCCCTGGGAGTTCTCAAAATCGATAGGATTAACTTTCTGGGGCATTGCCGAAGACCCCGCTTCCTCCCTCTTTACCTCCTGTTTCAGCCAATCAAAACCGATATAAAGCCTTGCGTCTTGGGAAAGGTCGATAAGAAGTGAATTGATCATTTGCACCAGGGATAGAAGTTCGACAAAACGGGCCTTAGGCTCCGTCTGGGTGGTAAACAAATTCGCCTCCAGTCCGAAACCTTCAACAAACTCCTTGGAAAACTTTCTCCAGTTGACCCGAGGATAGGCTGACCTGTGGGCTGAAAGATTCCCGACCGCCCCGGTGAGCTTTCCCCGAAGCTTCAGTTTTTTGATTTTAACAAGGACCTCGGCAAGCCTCACCCCAAAAAGGGCAATCTCTTTCCCCAATACCGTCGGAATTGCCGTTTGCAGATGGGTTTTGCCCGGAATTTCGGTATTTTTTGTCCGCAAAGAAAGATTTACGATCTCCCCCAGAAGCAATTCGGAGTGGGGGAGATAAATTTCGGTAAGAAAGGCCTTAAGAAGAACGGACTTGGCGATGTTGTCCACATCCTCCGACGAAAGTCCCCAGTGCACCCATCCGTGGTCAAGAATATCGGTCATACTTTTAGTCTTTGCCAGAAGATGTTTTAAGATAAGGGTCATTGAAATTACATCGTGTTTCACCTTGCTTTCTATTTTTCTTAAGCTTTTATACGTCCCCGGTGTTATTTTCTGATGAAGTGTAAGTAGAGTATCCTTTTCTTTTTTGTTAAGTTTCCTTACAACTTTAATATCGGACAAGGCAATAATGTACCTTGCCTCAACCGCAACCCGCCCCCGCACTAAAGCTTCATCCCCGAAGAATCTTCCGACCCCGCTTCCCATCTCATCCCAAAGCCTTCCGTCGAGGTTACTTATTCCCGTTCCCTCACGCAAGGTAGTGTTTTTCTTCCCAATTTCAAAATCAAAAGGATAAAATTTTTGCATCTTTGTGCTTGCCTACACCGATAAAAGTGATTTTCCTTCCCAAAAGAGCGCTTACGAATTTAACATATTTTCTTGCATTTGCGGGAAGATCTTTAAAATTCCTTACTTTAGTAATATCCGCCTCCCACCCGGAAAGATGTTTGTAAACAGGTTTTACTTTGGCGAGAAATTCCGTGTCCACCCTTGGGGTAGTTCTATAGACTTTGCCTTTGAATTTATACCCCACACACACGGGAATTTTTTTGAGTCCGGAAAGAACATCAAGTTTTGTCAGGGCAATTTCATCCGATTCCCCTGCCCCTATGACATTAAGCCCGTAGTTTATAAGCGAAGCATCAAGCGGCCCACACCTTCGCTTTCTTCCCGACCGGGTTCCGACTTCTCCCCCGCGGGTCTGCAAAAACTCCCCCAATTTCCCAAAATCCTCTGTGGGCATCGGCCCCCCTCCGACCCTGGTCTGATAGGCTTTAACAACCGTCACAATTCGATTAACGGACTTTACCGCTTTTCCCCCGAAAGACCTATGGACTGCCCCCAGCGCCGTATTTACCCCGGTTGTAAACGGCCAGGAACCGTGGGAAACCTCAAGCATTGCCCCGTGCGAATCTTCAAAAAG
>Ga0209431_10002551_pt1 | contig 14727 bp, 18 predicted proteins | sample RifCSP13_3_FD_184021 | JGI IMG/M metagenome (GOLD analysis project Ga0209431, IMG submission 184021) | Soil microbial communities from Rifle, Colorado - Rifle CSP2_sed 13_3 (SPAdes) (version 2) | ecosystem: Environmental > Terrestrial > Deep subsurface > Rock core/Sediment | place: Rifle...
TGAAACCATATACAATTCTCTTGCCACCATACTCCGTGAGCTCAACTTCTTTTGTATCTCCTGGTTCAAATCTAACCGATATTCCTGCAGGAATGTTAAGATGACATCCATATGCTTTCTCTCGTGGAAATGCAAGAAATTTGTTTACCTCAAAAAAATGAGTATGAGAACCAACCTGAATTGGTCTATCCCCCGTGTTACTTACCTTGATTTTCAAGGTCTTTTTACCAATATTTGCTATTACTGGATCTTTGGATAGAAAATATTCTCCTGGGATCAAATCAGATCACACAATAGGATCATGTACGGTTACAAGTTTAGTTCCATCATTAAAAGTTGCTTCTACTTGTACAGTTTTTACAAGCTCAGGGACACCTGATAAAACATCATTTCTTGTTAAGACCTTTCTGCCAGATTGCATTAACTCAGAAACAGACTTGCCATCCCGTGCACCTTCAACAATATGATCAGCGATTAGAGCTACAGATTCTGTATAGTTGAGCTTTAAACCCCTCGCCTTTCTTTTACGAGCAATTTCAGCAGTCATAAAAATATACAATTTGTCAATCTCTTTGGGTGTAAGCATCATAATAGTCACGTATTACTAATTCATGTATTTATAATTGACTTGTATTTAGGAAAAACATAATTTCATTGTCGCAAGTTGACTAGTGTGCTTACAGTAACTTCTATTGTTGGTAATATTTTTCATGACAAGTCACTAAGGAAGAAATCCAAACACTTTACTGGAAATTACGAAAAGCTGATAATTTCACGGTTGGAGACAGAACGAAGTAGGTTAAGGCGAAAAACTGACAAAGGAACAGACATAGGTCTGATACTCAAATCGGGAACAAAGTTACAGCATGGTGATATTTTATTATCTACCAAAGAGAAATTTATCATTGTTGAACAGTTGCCTGAGAAAGTTATCTCCATTAGAATAAAGAAAAAAGAGCAAAAAAATCTACTTAAGCTATGTATAATGATAGGTCACATTATAGGAAATAGGCATAGACCAATTGCAATTGATGAGAAAGGCACGATTTCTTTTCCAATACAGGCAGATTCTGAGGTTGATGTGTTTAGGAGGTTATTGCATAACACAGTGGATCATATGGAACTAACAATAGAGGAACGAATTTTTCAGCCAGAACAAGGAATGAATGTACATGAACACTAATCACGAATTTCACCTAATGCAGCTTGCAGATTCTTTTTTCCCCTCAGGCATGTTTAGTATGTCTGGCGGATTGGAATCTCTTGTTAAACATGGCAAGATCAAAACTGATAGAGATGTTTTGAAATTTATACGACACCAAATACACTTTCAACTAGTACCATGCGATTGTATTGTTCTATCAGAAACCATGGTTGCAGCACAAAACAAAGATATTTTAAAAATAATTAACATTGATAACAGATTTTTCTCAATGAAATTAGTAAAAGAGATCAGAAATGCTTCTGTTAGATCGGGACAACAAATGTTGAATTGTGTAATGTACATGCTTTCTCCTAATAACAAAAACAAATTTGTTCTAAAGTTTCAGAATAAGATAGAATCAAAACAGGCAGTTGGCACATATCCAGTTTGTCTAGGAATAGCTGCGCATTGTCTGCAAATATCAAGACAAAGTGCTGTCAAAATGATGCTCTATTCTTACAGTATCAGTGTAATAGGAGCAGCACTTAGGTTAGGGATCATTCAACATTTGAATAGTCAATGGATTCTTATGCAGTTAACAGAAGATATTAACACATTATCCAAAACCATGACACGAAAAACGATTAGCGATATTTGGCAGCTAACTCCATTTACAGACATTTTACAAATGGCTCATGAACATGATGATTCTAGAATGTTTATTACATAATTTTAATCAGTTATTTTGATGTCTAATCGTAATAGATCCATCCCTAAGCTAGGAATAGGAGGACCTGTTGGTTCTGGAAAGACACGTCTTATTGAGATGCTTGTACCAATTTTAAGTAAAAAGGGTTACAGATGCTGTATAATTTCTAATGATGTTATATCTAAAGAAGATGCAGAGCGCATGAAGCGAACACTAGCAACTGAGTCAAAAGTAATGCCAGAAGACATGATTATAGGAATTGCAACGGGCGGGTGTCCACATACGGCTATTCGTGAAGACCCCTCTATTAATCTGGCAGTTGTAGATGAGATCGAACAAAAAGATCCCTCCTTGGACTTGATAATAATAGAAAGTGGTGGTGACAACATCATGACTACATTTAGTCCTGCACTTGCAGATTATTTTATTTACATTATAGATGTTGCAGGAGGAGACAAGTATCCGCGAAAGGGTGGTCTTGGAATTGAAAGTTGCGATCTTCTTGTAATTAACAAAATTGACCTTGCACCACACGTGGGTGCTGATCTTTCTATAATGGAGCGTGATGCAAAATTGATTAGATCAAACAAGCCATTTGAATTTGTTAATTGCAATACTGGTGCGGGTGTACATCGTATAGCAGAACACATAATCAACGATCTATTGTTTGACAGAAAACCTGTAGAAAAACTGAGTCGTCGCTAAAATGAATCACCAACTTCCTCGTGTATTTCAAGCGTACAGTGGAACAAAGTCAACCTCAGTCGGCAAAAATGGAATTATACGAATAGAACTCGCAGCAGATAACAGTTCCAAAACTTTCATTAAAGATTTACAAACAAAAGCACCACTGTTAGTTCAAAAAGCATTGTATCCAAATGCCGAATTACCAAATACTGCTCATATCTATCTGATGTCATCAGCAGGTGGTATACTACAAGGTGATAAATTGAAAATTGACATTATAGCGGGGAAAAATACTTTGTCACATATTACCACTCAGGCCGCTACAAAAATATACAAAGTAGAAAAGGGCTATGCATCACAATACATCAACCTTTACGCTCAAAATGGAGCCTATTTGGAATTTATTCCTCATCAAATTATACCTTACAAATCATCTAAATTTTATCAGGAAGTTAACCTAATCGTTGAAACAACTGCGACCGTTATATATTCTGAAATTATATCTGCCGGTCGACTGGCATCTGGAGAAAAATTTGATTTTGATATTTGTTTTCTTCGCTTGACTGCATATGACGTAAACGGTAAGATACTTTTTTCTGATGTAATGAACATGCAACCAACAAAGAATAAAAATGAATTTGCGTATTTATTTGGTGATAAGACCATTTGTTCTACCGTGTATATAGTTACCAAATCAGTTGAAAATGAAAAAATTGATCATGAAATTAGTTCATCTATAAAAAATAGATCGATGCTTGCAAGTTGTTCTGCTTTGCCAAATGATTCTGGCATTGTTGTAAGGATACTTTCAGATTCAATTGATGAAATTAACGATCTAATTAGCACTATAACAACTATCATCAGGAACAATTCTACTTGTTTACAAGCTGTACACTGATGTTTCCTTAATCATTTTATTTCTAAATGACACATTTTTATAATTACTAAATGCATCATGATAGATTGTGAATCCTACAGAACACTTATTCGGTGAAGATGTAAGAAGCAGTGAAGGCGAACAGACTCGTAAATACAATTTACTTGCAGCACGATTAATTGCGGATCTTATCAAAAGCTCGTTAGGGCCACGTGGTCTAGAAAAGATGTACATTGATCTTTTAGGCGAAGTTACATTAACAAAAGATGGCGCTACAATATTGCGTAAAATTGATGTCGAACATCCCGCTGCCAAAATTCTGATAGAAGCGTCGAACGCTGTAGATAATGAGGTAGGCGACGGCACAATCTCCGTAGTAGTTTTAGCGGGTTCACTGCTTGAGAAGGCTTCAGAATTACTAGATATGGGAATCTCGCCGGCTATAATTGAAGAAGGCTATCTTAAGGGATTAGAAATTTCTCTTAAAACTTTGAAAATCATTTCTAAATCATCAAAGAATACTGACAGAGAAATTATGGAAAACCTCGCTAGAACATGTTTGAGATCCAAGGCAATTTCTTTTTTTACCAATGATGAAAATATAGTTGCAAAACTTGTAGTCGATGCATTTTACACTATAGCCGATTTTACAAATAACCATGTTGAAATTGATGACATAAAGATTGAAGAAAAACCCGGCAACACATCCAATATCCAGCTTGTTAAGGGCGTAGTAATTGATAAGACAATTGACAATTCCGGAATGCCTCACATGATTAATAATGCAAAAATTCTTCTGATCAACGAAGAACTAGATGATAAACGAACTAAAACAGATGCAGAAATTTGTATAACATCACCAGGCCAGATTCAATTATACTTTGAAAAGGAATCAAACATAATCAAATCAAAAGTCCAAAACATAATTAATTCCGAAGCTAATGTAGTAATTTCACAAAAAGGGATTAGCCTTCTTGCACAACATTATCTGGCTAGGGCAGGCATTATTTCGATTCGTAGAGTAAAGGAAAACGATTTGTTCTGGCTTGAAAAGGCAACCGGTGCTAGTATTACTAACGATCTTAACAATATTTCTGATAAGCACCTTGGCTATGCTGACAAGGTGTATGAAAAATTCATCGGAGATGATAAAATGGTATTTGTTGAGGGTTGCAAAAACCCTAAATCCGTAACACTTCTACTTAGAGCAAATTCAAAAAGACTACTTGATGAATATCATCGTTCAGTATTAGATGCCATATCCGTTCTCAAGGATTTTTTCATAAAGCCTTCGATTGTGGCTGGAGGTGGCTCTACAGAAGCAATCATTGCAGGTAGAATTAGAAAAATAGCAAATTCAGTTAGCGGAAGAGAACAATTTGCAGTTCAGAAATTTGCAGATGCGCTTGAAGAGATTCCTTTAACAATTGCAAGAAATGCAGGTATGAACGCTGTAGATACAATTACAAAGTTACGATCAAAATGCTCTACATCTACAAATGATAACAAACTTCATTGGTATGGGATTGATGCAATAGAAAGAAAGATCAAAGAAATGTTTTCTCAAAATGTTATTGAACCTACTTTAGTAAAAGAACAGATCATTAAAACAGCTGTAGAAGCTACTAATCAGCTGATACACGTAGATCATGTATTAATGGCAAAACCTACAATGTATACTCACACACATGTAGATGGTACTACGCATTCACATGCTGACGGAAATAAAAAACACGATCACTTTGATAAACTAGGAAAGATGCAACGCCCATCGCATCACTATTATTAAAATAATATTTTTTAGGTTTTAACAGTTTTTGTCAACGATTCTATTCTTCCCTTGTGCTTTTCCCTGTATAAAGATCTGCAGGATGTGCAACAAAAAAATCTCTCAAAGTTTGCGAATTTAAGAATACTTGGTTTTCCTTCCACAGGTCCTTTACAATAATCACATGACATTTTCACAAACATTTCTTTACCAAGTTTTATGTTGTGAGTCCTGATTGTCTTGAGATGAATCTGGTCAAGTCTTGCGCTTGTCTTGTTCTCAAGTTTTCCCATATCTAAAACAGGTGATACAGCTTTAATCAGACCTACGTTGACCAGTCTATCATATCTTGCCTTGACAGTGGGTGTACTAACTTTAATTTCTCTTGAGATCTGCCGAAATGACTTTCTACCATCTCTAATGAGTGATTCAAGTAATGCAAGATCAACCTCATCTAATCTAAAAGGCATAATTCTTGTTATACTTTCATGTTTATCTATATTTTCTCATTTTACAAATGTAAAGTTGGGTAACATCTTACATTTGTAAAGTCTGGTGTTTAAGTATCTATAATATATAAAAAAAGCATGCCCGCACAGATTGTAGCTAAGAAATCAATGATAGTAACTTCTTTCATTTTGTTTTCATTAATTTTTCTTGGAATAATTTTTTCACTAACCAACGAAGTTGTTAAAGGAAATCAGGACATCTCATATCTATCTTGGCTAATCATTGCATACGCTGCAGGTCTTTCTATGATAATTTTGCCATGTACTTTGCCACTCGTATTCATAATAGTCCCACTAAGTATGGGTCAAGGATACAAAAAAGGACTCTTTATGGCCTTGCTATTTGGTGCCGGCCTCACAATAACAATAACAGCGTATGGTATTGGAGTTGCAGCTCTTGGCAAAACTGCCTCTTTGGATCAAATTTCATTCATAATGTTTCTTATTGCTGGCACTGCAGCATTTATCTTTGGATTATCACAACTAAAACTTATCAAACTAAAGATGCCATCTTATGCAGGAACACCAAAATTCATACAGAAACGTGGTGATTATTCCAAGTCTTTTCTGATGGGAACTTTGCTGGGAAATGCTGGAGTCGGTTGTCCTAACCCATTGTTTTACTGGCTGTTAATCTATGTTGCAAATGTTGGAAGCATAGAAACTGGTACTTCCCTTGGCTTTGTCCATGGAGTAGGAAGAGCCATTCCTCTCATCCTCATGTCTGTGCTTGCAATTATAGGAGTAAACGCAACAAAGAATCTTACATCGAAAAGAATCTCCATCGAAAAAGCTACAGGATGGATGCTTATTGTTATTGGTTCATTTCTAATAATAAATGGACTTCCAGGCGGACATCAATGGTATGAAGGAACAATTGTTCACATTGGATGGAACAACCTTGTATCAGTCACTCCTATACCACCGGAATTCCATATTGGTCAACACACTCATGAAAATGTGTATGGATATGAAATTCCAAGAGACTATGTACCAGTTATACTCTTTAGTTTAATAGCTATACCTGTCATATGGTATTCTGTATATAAGAAAAAAGAGATAGTAGTATGAAAGATCCAGTTTGTGGAATGGAAGTAAGTGACAAAAGTGAATCATTAATACACAATGGAAAAGAGTACAGATTTTGCTGTGCTACATGCAGATGGGCTTTCGAAAAAAATCCAGAACAATTTGTGGAAAAAGAATCATGAAAATAGAAATACTGACAACTCCTGCTTGTGCAAACTGCAGTGTTGTAGAAAAGATGCTTGATGAAATGGGCATTTCATATGAAGTAATAGATGTGACTGAAAAACCAGAATACCTTCAAAAATATCCGATATACACTGCTCCTGGAGTAGTTATAGATGGAAAATTAGAATTTACTGGTGTTCCAAAGAGGAAAGAACTCATTGAAAAATTGAAAATATCATAAAATCTTGGTTAGATGGTTTCCCATAACACCTTTTAATCGTCTGTAGTTACACGAAGCTGGTAGGAAAAGATGGCAGGTGATCCCTATGCAAAGCGTCTCTTATGGTTTGTTTTTGCTGGGTCAAAAGGCGGTCTGAACAGAATTAGATTGATATCCGCAATAAGAAAGACGTCACTTAACACTAATCAACTTGCAAAAGAACTTGGACTAGACTACAAGGCAATCCAACACCACCTGAACGTTCTTGATAAAAATAATCTCATAACAAAGGTAGGCGATAAATATGGAGCCACTTTTTTTATTTCTACATTCTTGGAGGTCAATTTGGAAACATTTGACGAAATTGTAATGAAATTGGAAAAAAGTAAATAAGCTTAGGAAGAGGAATTTTTCTTATATGGAACCAATAATGACTGCAAGCACCATAGTATCAGGTGCAAACATGATTGTTTTGGGAGTACTGGCTGGAGTCTTTGCTAAGATGTATTTCAGAACTAAAGCACAACTTCCCTTGGGAATGATATTCTTTGCCGGACTATTATTCTTACACAACACAATAGGTGTATACGCTTATTTTTCCATGATGCAACTATATGCAATAGAGCTTTTGCCATATCTTCTTGCAGTTCATAGTGCAGAACTTGCTGGTATTTTGATATTTTTGAAGATAACATTGCAGTAGATTTGATTTATTTGTAAGTCATATGAAGTAATTATGTGAAACAAGAATACAAAGAATACCTAAAACTGAACAAGAATATACTATTTGGATATGCTGCCTCTGTTATTATTTCAGCTATAGCTGCGCAATTACTTTATGAACAACAAGCTTATCTTAACACAACCTTCACGCTTTTGGTAGACTATTCTGTCTATCTCTCTACCTTTGGTAGCTTGTACTATATTGACAACCGAAAAAAGTACAAGCTAAAATCAGGCGAAACAGATTGGCATGTACTAAAAAAAGACTTAATTAAGCTAATTTCATCGCTGGGTGTTGCTGAGATTATATACATGATAGCAAGATGGGTTTTGCAATATTATTTGCTCACGGAAGTTTATGAGCCGTATCTTGCATCCATCATAGCACAGTCTATCTCTTTTATTATTTTTCTAATAGTTGTAAATCTAGGAGTAAAACTAACAGGACTATACAAACATGGCACTTAATATCTATGTGGATGGCTCCGGTGGCCCAGATTCTGGATTTGGGTTCTTTGTCAAAGAGACAGGTGAATCATTTTATAAAAAAGAACCAAACATTACAAATAATCAGGCAGAATACATGGCAATAATTACTGTCTTAAAAAAATTTACAGACTCTAAAGATGAGATAAACATATACAGTGATTCCAAAAACACTGTATCCCAACTAAACCATGAATATGCAATTAACAATTCTGAGCTTAGGACTTTGGCGATGGAGACGTGGAATCTGATAAGCAAGTATTCAAACCTAAAGATAAAGTGGATTCCAAGAAGCGAAAACCTTGCTGGAAAGATGCTTGGAAGCTAAAATGATTGATTATGTTCATGTAAATTTGGATCTCAAACTTTACGGATAACCTTATTATACAAATCAATTTGATCCCAATTCATTCAAAATGAACGAATCTGTTTTTCTTTCTCCAAAATCCATTGCAATAATAGGTGCTTCAGACAAAGAAGGCAGCGTAGGACGCGCAATCACATCAAACATAATGAAAGGATACACTGGGAAAATTTTCCCAATTAGTCCTACAAGGGAAACAGTTTTTGATAAAAAAGCATACAAAAGTGTTTTGGATGTTCCAGAAGAAATTGATCTTGCAGTAATTATTACAAAAAACGATATTGTGCCAGCTGTACTTGAAGAGTGTGGCAAGAAAAAACTGAAAGGTGCTATTGTAATTACAGCTGGTTTTAAGGAAGTAAATGAAAAGGGTGCAGCACTCGAACGAAGACTGGGAGAAATTGCAAAACAATACAATCTGAGGATCATAGGTCCAAATTGCCTTGGTGTGATGAACCTTGCACCACAAACCATGATGAACTCAACCTTTCTCAAGGTTACTCCAAAATCAGGCGGAATTGCACTTGTCTCCCAAAGTGGTGCCATATGTGCTGCTTTGGTAGAAGATGCCAGCGCTCAGGGAATCGGATTTTCTGCCGTGATTAGCATGGGAAACAAAGTGGATATGAACGAAGTAGACATACTAAAGATACTTGCAGAACATGAGCAGACAAAAGTCATCGTGATGTACCTTGAAGACTTGGGAAATGGGCCAGAGTTTTTAAAAATCTGTAAGCAGATCACACGTCTTAACACTGTAAAAAAACCAATTTTGGTTTTAAAGGCTGGTCGAAGCCCAGAGGGAGCAAAAGCAGCCATGTCGCATACTGGTGCACTGATGGGTTCTGATGAAATTTATGATGCTTTACTAAAACAATCTGGTGCAATCAGAGTAGATACAATGGAGGAGCTATTCGATTATGCCACAGCATTTTCAAAGCAACCTCTTCCGACACAAGGAGATTTGGTCATAGTTTCAAACGCAGGTGGACCTGCAATCATATCTACAGATGCTTGTTCCAAGCTTGGAATTAAAATGGCAAAAATCGAGGAAATTAGACCAAAGATAAATGCAGTTATCCCACCTTGGGGGTCTTCAAGAAACCCAGTCGATATAGTAGGAGATGCAGATTTTAACAGATTTGATAATGTGCTAAACGAAGTTCTTGCGCATCCAAACGTTGGATCAGTTATTGCTATGTGTACACCCTCAGCAACTTTAGACTATAACAAGCTAGCTGAAGTTATAGTCAATGTATCAAAAAAATACAATAAGACAATACTTGCAAGCCTAATGGGCTTAGATGAGGGTATAAAGAACAGGGAAATACTTGCTCAAGGTGGAATACCTTACTACACCTATGCAGAGACTGCAATACGCTCTCTTAAGGCAATGTTACGATTTGTAGAGTGGTCCAAAACTCCCGAAGGCAACATTCACCAGCTTACTGTAAACAAAAAAAAGGTTGAAAAGATATTTGAGCGAGTCAAAGCTGACGGTAGAAAAAATCTTCTTGAAGAAGAGGGACAAGAAGTATTACGTGCTTATGGTTTTCCGGTTCCTAAAAGCATTCTAGCTACAAAAGACAGAGAAGCTATACAGGCTGCAAAAAAAATTGGCTTTCCTGTAGTGATGAAGATTGTATCGCCTCAGATCATCCACAAATCAGATGCAGGTGGAGTTAAAGTTGGACTCAAAAACCCTAGGGAAGTGAGAGCTGCATTCAAAGAAATAATCAAGAATGCAAAAAAATACGACAAAAAAGCTGTCATCAAAGGAGTTTTGATACAAGAGATGATCAAAGGAGGAAAGGAAACAATCATTGGATCAAAGCTAGAGCCAGGATTTGGACCTGTTGTGATGTTTGGTATGGGCGGAATTTATGTGGAAGTCTTAAAGGATGTTACATTCAGATTAGCTCCAATTACTGATATAGAAGCAGATGAAATGATCTCTTCTATTAAGACAAGCAAGTTGTTACAAGGAGTCCGTGGCGAAAAACCATCTGACACTAAAAAATTGTCAGAATGCATTCAACGTCTTTCACAACTTGTTACTGATTTTAACGAAATAAAAGAACTTGATATGAATCCTGTGTTAGTTTTTGAAAGAGGTTGTAAGGTAGTGGATATAAGAATTGGTCTTGCCTGATCTTACTTTCTACCTTTAATATCAAACAAAAAATGCCTAGATTATATTTATATCACGTTGACGAATAAAAGGTACATTGCCTATTAGAACTGGTGCGGAGTACATAGAGAGCCTTAGGGGAAGAAGTCTTAAGGTCTACCTTTTTGGCGAACTTGTCAAAGAACCTGTAGACCACCCAATGATACGTCCTTCTATTAATGCAGTTGCTGAGACATATGATCTTGCAGTTAGAGAAGAAGAGCTTGCTACTGTCAAGTCTTCTATAACTGGACAACGAGTTAACAGATTTCTACACATTGTGGAAAGTGCAGAAGACCTTGTCAACCAAAACAAGATGCAAAGAAAATTGGGACAAAACACGGGCACATGCTTTCAAAGATGTGTCGGTATGGATGCACTAAACTCACTTTATTCTGTTACTTACGAGATAGATGAAAAATACAAAACAAATTATCACAAAAGACTAGTCGATTTTATAAAAATGGTTCAGACTGAAAACGTTGTAATTGGCGGTGCGATGACTGATCCGAAAGGAGATAGAAGCAAGGCTCCAAATGAGCAGGAAGACCCTGACATGTTTGTACATGTAGTAGAAAAAAACGATAAAGGAATTATAATAAAGGGAGCCAAGGCTCACCAGACTGGCTGTATCAACTCACACTGGATTATAGTGATGCCAACTATGCGACTACAGGAAGGAGATGTTGACTACGCTGTAGTTGGTGCTGTTACAGCTGACGCCCCTGGAATCACATACATCTATGGGCGCCAGTCATGTGACACAAGAAGCATGGAAGAAGGGGATCTTGATGCTGGAAATGCAAAATTTTCAGGACAAGAGGCTATGATTATTTTTGATAACGTTTTCATCCCCTGGGAACACGTTTTCATGAATGGTGAATATGAGTTTGCTTCTATGCTTGTTGAAAGGTTTACCTGCTATCATAGGAGAAGCTATGTTTGTAAGACTGGTCTTGGCGATGTATTGATTGGTGCTGCGGCTTCAATTGCAGACTATAACGGCATACCAAACGTATCTCACATCAAAGACAAGCTTGTAGAAATGACTCATCTCAACGAGAGCATATATGCAGCAGGAATTGCCTCTTCATACCAGTCCCATCCTACAAAATCTGGAGTCTGGATAAATGATGACATGCTTGCAAACGTCTGCAAGCATAATGTTACAAGATTCCCATATGAGATTGGCAGATTAGCTCAAGATATTGCAGGCGGACTCATGGTGACACTTCCATCTGAAAAAGACTTTAGAAATCCGGAAACAGGGCCAATACTTAGAAAATATCTGAAGGGTCGGAAAGGTGTAGATGTTGAAAATAGACTGAGAATTTTGCGACTGATTGAAAACATGACAATGGGCAGAAATGCAGTAGGATATCTTACAGAGTCAATGCACGGAGCAGGGTCCCCACAAGCACAAAGAATCCAGATTGCGCGCCAGATGCAGCTTGGATATAAAATGAAGCTTGCTAAAAACCTGGCAAATGTAAAGGAAGGACCAGATCTTACACAGGAGCAATCTGATTACTTTGAGAGAGTATTCAAGTTAAGTAAATCTAACAAAAACCCTGCATAAAACTCTGTTCAAGTGAAAACTAGTCTTCTTTCTCATCTGGTTTTTTTGAATCAAAATTTTCTATACTGTTATCAGTTTTTACATATTCCTCATCAGGAGTTCTATCTATCTCACTAGATGTTACAGTCGAGCTTGTGTAGTCTTTAGGTGGAGACTGATCTGGTAAAACAACCGGTTCAGGTTTTGTTCTACTTTTTCCAAACTGTTTGAATATCATAATTCCAATTATAACAGCAATTATAATGTAGTTTATGGGCGGAGTCAGAATCCTTGTAACATATCCTATCTGAGGAACTACGTAGACTACCTTGCCAATATATTCCTGCTCCGTTATTGGAAAATCTGTTCCAGGTATTGATGCTGGATTAGCATCACCCCTTGTCCTTAAAATACGAGGCTCATCATTAAGAATCTCATTTACTCTATGCACTATTACTCTATCATGACCAGATGGTCTGTCAAAAACTATAATGTCACCTTTTTTGATATTATCAAGCGGTTCATTACCTTGTACTACAAGAACATCAAACTCATTTAGGTTAGGTTCCATGCTTCCACTTGAAACTACATAAAATGGATTATCTGTTCCAAAAGCAACTCGTAACCCAATCCAAATGATTGCAACACCAATAACAACTATCATAATATCTTTTGTTATTGCAGAAATACCAGAACGCTTTTTCAAACTACAATTCTGTCCTTTAAATTCATAAGATAAACCTTGCTTACCATGTTAAACTCTACTTTAATTTTTTGCCACAGTTTTCACAGAATTTTGAGTCAGGCTTGTTCTCAAAACCACATCCACTGCATTTTGAGCTAGCTTTGATTCCTTGTTCACTAACAAGAACTATTTCGTTAATTTTTTTTATTTCATCCCACTTTACGGCCATATCCTTTCCATCTTTTTTTGTGATTATGAGAACTACTCCTGCCTGACCCAGTTGAATTCCAACTTGCTTTACAATACCAATCTTTCGTGCATCAAAGTCGTATACTGATATCCCAATTATGGAACTAAAAGTTGTAACTTCGGATGGCGAAATTTCTGATTGGGAATAAGGTGGTGTAACACGTGGAGCTTCTACAGGAGGAGGTGGTGGAGAATGAACTTGTGTAACACGTGGAGCTTCTACAGGAGGAGGTGGTGGAGAATGAACTTGTGTAACACGTGGAGCTTCTACAGGAGGAGGTGGTGGAGAATGAACTTGTGTAACACGTGGAGCTTCTACAGGAGGAGGTGGTGGAGAATAAGATGTTTGTGGTTTTGCTAGACCTACGTCAGTACCTTCATTTGGTTTGCTAAAGCTTCTATATTCTGCTAGCACCGAGCTACACGCGGTACAGATGTACTGCCCCTTTTCCAAAAGCATCAGGTTATCAGCTACTAATTCATTTGGGTTTTCGTAATCTATCTTGGGACTACCCTCATAATCCTTTTCACAGGCGTTGCAAAAGTATTTTGAAATCTTAAAAGCGTCAATCCTGCCTACAGGGGCTAAAAAGAGGTCTGGCCCACCTAGGTTTCCCTTCCTCTGTTGATCATCTGTAACTGATGCCATAACGTAACCACCAGAGCCTCTTAGCTTTTTTAGTCGCAGTTCTCCGCTCATAGTTTATGTGTATAAAAAAAAGTCATTTAAGTATATATAAGATAGTAAATTTTCTAAAAAAACTGAACCGGTTGTTGTGCCTGAGAATTAAATTACATAAATTTCAACAACCACGTGATTTTCTTCAATATTTTGGAAAGGGTTATTAGAGGCAAAAAACTGAGCTAAAACATCGAAAATAATGATGGAATAAGCAATGAGCTTTCTCCGTCATTGCTTAAGAAAGATGAAAATAGATTGACAAGATTTGAAGAATTAGGTATTAAAAAACCCATACTAGATGGATTAAGGGATATAAACTTCCAAGAAACATTCCCAATACAAGCGGCAGCAATACCAGTCTTGCTTTCAGGCCAAGATGTCATAGGTCAAGCACACACCGGAACTGGCAAGACAGCTGCATTCTCCCTACCCATATTACAGAATATTATACCAAAAGGCGGAATCCAGACACTGATATTAGCACCAACAAGGGAGCTAGCAATCCAGATTTCAGGTGAAATGAACAAGTTTGCCAAATATACTGGAATAAGAAATGTAACCATTTATGGTGGACAGAGCATAAATGTTCAATTCAGAGATCTTGAAAAAGGCGTAGAGATCATTGTTGCGACTCCAGGTAGACTCATTGATCACCTAAAACGTGGCTCAATAGAGCTAAATGATGTAAAGTATGTGATACTT
>Ga0209431_10002552_pt1 | contig 14723 bp, 10 predicted proteins | sample RifCSP13_3_FD_184021 | JGI IMG/M metagenome (GOLD analysis project Ga0209431, IMG submission 184021) | Soil microbial communities from Rifle, Colorado - Rifle CSP2_sed 13_3 (SPAdes) (version 2) | ecosystem: Environmental > Terrestrial > Deep subsurface > Rock core/Sediment | place: Rifle...
TGTTGACTCCGACCGGCTCCGGTTCGGACGGGTGCCGATATAGTCGTGGCCGTTCCATGAACACCGTCCAGCTCTATATCCACGGCCGTCTCGTCGACGCCACCTCCGGGGAGACCTTCCCCACGATCAACCCCGCCACCGGGGAGGTGATCTGTCAGGTTCAGCAGGCCTCGGCGGCGGACGTCGATCAGGCGATCGCGTCGGCGCGAGAGGGTTTCGAGGAGTGGCGCTCGCTCTCCGGGGCACAGCGCGGCCGCGTCCTCAATCAAGCGGTTCGCCTGCTTCGTGAACGCAATCGGGAACTGGCCGAGCTCGAGGTTGCCGATACCGGCAAACCCATCTCCGAGGCGGCTGTGGTGGACGTTCTCTCCGGCGCCGACGCCGTTGAGTACTACGCCGGTTTGGCCGCAGGGTTGCATGGCGACCACTTCGACCTCGGGGCCTCTTGGGCTTATACCCGCCGGGAGCCCCTCGGGGTGTGTGTGGGCATCGGGGCCTGGAACTACCCGTTGCAGATTGCGTGCTGGAAGTCGGGGCCTGCCCTTGCATGTGGCAACTCGATGATCTTCAAGCCGGCGGAGCTCACCCCGCTCACCGCGGTCAAGCTGGCCGAGATCTACACCGAGGCCGGTCTCCCCGACGGTGTCTTCAACGTGGTGCAGGGGGACGAGCGGGTCGGGCGGATGCTCAGCATGCATCCCGGTGTCGACAAGGTCTCGTTGACCGGCGAGGTGGGCACCGGGCGGAAGGTGATGGCCCAAGCCGCCGACACCCTCAAGCACATCACCCTCGAGCTAGGGGGCAAGTCGCCTCTGATCATCTTCGAGGATGCCGACCTCGACAACGCGGTATCGGCCGCCCTCATGGCCAACTTCTACACCCAGGGTGAGGTCTGCTCCAACGGAACCCGGGTCTTCGTGCACCGGGACATCCACGACGAGTTCGTCGAGCGCCTGCGATCGCGCACCGAGAAGATGCGAATCGGGGACCCGATGGACGTGGGGACCCATGTCGGCGCCTTGATCTCCGAAGAGCACATGACGAAGGTTCTCGGCTACATAGAAGCCGGCAAGCGCGAAGGAGCCACCGTCGTCATAGGAGGGGAGCGCCCCCGCGATCCCGGACTGGCAAACGGGTTTTTCGTGGAGCCAACCATCTTCGACGCTTGCCACGACGACATGTCCATCGTTCGAGACGAGATATTCGGGCCGGTCATGGCCGTCCTCACCTTCGATGACGAGGAGGAAGTGATCCGTCGGGCAAACGACACCCAGTTCGGGCTGGCCGCCGGGGTCTTCACCCGCGACCTCCAGCGAGGCCATCGGGTGGTGGCGGGCCTGGAGGCGGGAACCTGCTGGATCAACAACTACAACATCACCCCGATCGAGATGCCCTTCGGCGGCTACAAGCAGTCCGGGATCGGCCGGGAGAACAGTCTCACCACGATCAACCACTACACCCAGCTCAAGAGTGTGTACGTGGAGATGGGCGACGTGGAGGCCCCCTACTAGATGAGTGATCGATTCTTGACCGGGAGGGTGGCTGCCGTCACCGGCGGCGCATCCGGGATGGGGAGGGCGATGGCCCTGGCCTTCGCCTCGGCGGGCGCGGATGTCGCCATCGGCTCGCTCTTGGCCGGAGGTGCGAAAGGAACCGGGGAAGTTGTGTTCCTTCCCGGTCAGGAAATGCTCGAGGGCACCAGAGAGGAGATCGAGACGCACGGCGTCCGCTCGGTGGCAATGGGCCTGGATGTGACCAGCAACGACTCGGTGGAGGCCTTCTTTGAGGCCACCGAGGAGCACCTGGGCCCGGTCGATATTCTCGCCAACGCCGCCGGGATCACGGCCGAGCAGACCATCTCCGGGCACCCCGATCCCCTATGGCTCAAGGTGATCGATGTGAATCTCAACGGCACCTATCGGGCCATCAAACGGGCCCTCCCCGGCATGATAGAGCGCGAGTGGGGACGAATCGTCAACATCGCGTCGACTGCGGCCACCGTAGGCGCGGTGACATCGGGGGCCTATTGCGCATCGAAGGCTGGTGTCGTCGGCCTCACACGATGTGTCGCTCTGGAAGGGGCCCCCCACGGTGTCACCTGCAACGCCATCTCACCCACCTGGGTGGACACCGGGTTTGGCCGGGACTGGATGGGTGACATCGCCGAGAAGCAGGAGCATCGCACCGGCGAGGAGTACATCGAAGACGTCAAGAAGACCAACCCTCAGGGGCGGCTCATCCAGCCAACGGAGATCGGGGCGCTGGCCCTGTTCCTCTGTCGTGACGAGGCACTCGGCATCACCATGCAGGATCTCACGGTGTCGGCTGGATCCCTGTGGTGAGGGCACGTCAAAGGCCAAACGAACATCGCCCACAGGTGACCCCGTGGGCGATGTGTCGCGAGTCGACTAGTTCTGGCTAACCCTCGAGCCAGGCACTCCAGACTGCTTCGTTGTCCGCTACCCAATCTGCAGCCACGTCAGCGGCCGGACGTCCATCGATCTCGACCGCCGGAAGCATCCCAAGCTGGTCCCCGGTAGTGATCGTGAAGTTTGAGAGGAAGGTGAAGACATCCGGCGCCGCCTCCTCCAAACCGGACCAGGCCAACTTGACCAGCACGTCCTCGGGATAGTCACAGTCGATGGCCGCCGGATCCGCATAACAGTCCTCCGAATACTCCGGAAGCAGCACGTTGACCAGGTCGTACTTGGCCACGGCGGCGGTGGGGGTCCACCAATACATGACGATCGGCTCACCGGCTGCGAATCTCGAATCGAGCTCGGCAACCGTGGCTGCCTCTGTCCCCGAGAAGATCACCTCCAGAGGTAGGCCGAGATTCTCGATGATCGCCTCGTCGTATTGTGAGTAGGAGGGATCGGTGCCGAGGAAGCGGCCGTTTTCCCCGGTTTCGGCGGTGGCGAAAAGGCCTGCCAACGCCGGATCCTGGAAGCCCTCCCAGGTTGCGAGCTCAGGGTTCTCGTCGATCACATACTGTGGTACGAACCATCCGATCTTGCCGATGGCGCCCAGCTCACCGATATCGACCACCGAACCGTCGTCGATGTACACCTGCTCCTCGGCGACGACGCCGGATGGCCAAACCTCCAACACCGCGTGAGCGTCACCCTCGGCCAAGGCGGAGAGCCCGATGTTTTCGTCGATGTTGACGATCTCCACCGGATAACCCAGTTCCTGTTCGATGATCACTTTGGCGATCTCGGCGTTCAGGGCCGAGGCCGACCAGGGGTTTTGGATCAAGCTGATCGTCATCTTGTCGCCACTGGCCTGCGTGGCAGCCGTGGTATCGCCCGTGGTGCCGGCATCGCCGCAAGCAGCCGCCAGCATCGCGATCAGAACTGCCCCAACAATGAGCCGTTTATTCATGTCACTCCTCCATTAGCCCTGCCCTAAGCGGGTGGGTGACAAGTACATTACGCGTGTTGGAGTCAGACCGTGAGTGAAACTGCCTCCGCCCCACTGGCGGTGGAGAATCTCTGGAAGGTCTTCGGGCCGAGACTCGACGACGCCATATCCGCCGCCGAAGCCGGCGCCTCACGGGCCGAGATCATGGAACGGGTCGGCACCACTATTGCCGTGCGCAATGTGTCCTTCCAGGTGCAACGGGGCGAGACCTTTGTGGTAATGGGACTTTCGGGCAGCGGGAAATCGACCCTGATCCGATGCGTCTCGAGATTGATCGAGCCCAGCCGGGGGCGGGTCATGGTCGACGGTGAGGACCTGCTCGCCGCCGACCCGGAACGTCTCCGCGAGATCCGCCGGCACAAGATGTCGATGGTGTTCCAGCATTTCGGGCTGTTTCCTCACCGGCATGTGATCGACAATGTCGCCTACGGATTGGAGGTTCAAGGATTGCCCAGGGCCGAGCGCCATGCCAAGGCCAGGGAAGTGCTGAAGACCGTCGGCCTCGAGGGATGGGAGCACCACTACCCACAACAGCTCTCCGGCGGCATGCAACAAAGAGTGGGATTGGCCCGGGCCCTCGTCCTGGACCCGGACATCCTCTTTTTCGATGAGCCCTTCTCTGCTCTGGATCCCCTAATCCGCCGAGACATGCAGGACGAGCTGGTTGCCCTGCAATCCGACTGGCATTGCACGATCGTGTTCATCACCCACGACTTTGCCGAAGCCCTCAAACTCGGCGACCACATTGCGATCATGAAGGATGGCTCCTTCGACCAGATCGGCACGCCGGAGGAAATCGTGGCCGCTCCCGCCACCGATTACGTGCGGGAGTTCACGAAGGACGTTCCGAAGTCCAAGGTCTTGACCGCGGGGACGCTCATGTCTCCGGGTCGGGTCGAGGGCAACGGCCACCGGGTCAACGTGAACGCCAAGATCGAGACCCTTCTCCCCCTCCTTCTCGATCGCGATGAGCCACTGACCGTGGTGGATGATGATGGGCGGGAAGTCGGTGTCATCGGTCGGGCCGCCATTGTGCGAATGTTGGAGGGAGAAGGCGGCTGATGGCGACCGCGACAGCAAGGGCTCCGTTTGCCCCTCGGGCATGGCTGCCCTGGCTGGCTCTCCTGGTCGCAGTCATCGTCGTCCAACTGGCCTTTGCCGCAACGGAAGCCTTCCCGGAGAGCTGGAACATCGGTCTGCATGACCCGATCGACGCCTTCAATTCCTGGGCTCGCACCAATCAGGGCCATCCGCTATTTACCTCCTTTCTCGACCCGATCAGCGCTGCCATCGGCTGGGGTTTGCGGGGTGTCGTGGACGTGCTGCTCTGGTTGCCCTGGTTCGTGCTTCCCGGGCTCGTCTTCTTCGTGATCGCTCGCACCGGTCACCTGTGGGTGGCCGCCCTTGCGGCGCTGGGGATGACCTACCCCGGGATGGTCGGGATGTGGGACACCAGCATGGAGACGTTGGCTCTCATGGCGGTAGCGGTCATCGCCTGCGTGGTGATCGGCATCCCGATCGGGATCTGGGCCGCACTGAGCCCGCGTGTGGAACAAGCCATACGTCCCATCCTGGATGCCATGCAAGTGGTGCCAGCCCCTGTCTACCTGATCCCCATGATCCTCTTTTTCGGCACCCGACTGGTGCCGGCGGCGGTGGCCACCGTGATCTACGCCATCCCGCCGGTGATTCGCATGACCACTCTCGGGATAGGGCAGGTGCCGGGTGAGACGGTGGAAGCGGCCCAGATCTTCGGATCCACCCGGCGTCAGATCCTGACCAAGGTGCAGCTGCCATTGGCTGGTCCCTCGATAATGGCCGGGATCAACCAGACCATCATGATGGCTCTGGGGATCGTGGTCATTGCCTCGTTGATCGGCGCCGGCGGTCTGGGCCAGGACGTGCTGGAGTCGTTACAGGTGCGCAGCCCGGGGCGGGGTCTGATGGCCGGGCTGGCCATCGTCGTGCTGGCGATGGTGCTTGACCGGGTGGGTCGCACATTCATTGATCGTTCCTCACCCGGGGTCGAGAGGGCGGGACTCGGATGGTGGGGGTGGGGCCTGCTGGCAGTTCTCAGCGCCGGAATCGTTGCTGGTTTCCTAGGAGTTGCCGGCTTCCCGGAAGGTTGGCAGTTCAGCTTTGCCGCACCGGTCGACACCGCGGTCATTTGGGTCCGAGACACCTTCTATCCCTTCACCACCGCCTTCAACGACTTCCTGGTGGCGTCGGTGCTGATTCCGGTCCAGAGCTTCCTCGAGACGACGATGGTGTGGCCGGCACTGCTGATCCTGGTGGCGTGGTTGGCCTGGCAGGCCAGGGGGTGGGGCCTGGCCGTATTCTCGGCGGCCGGGCTGTTGGTGATCGGCCTGGTTGGAATGTGGGCGTTCTCCATCGACACCCTGGTTCAGACCATGGCGGCTGTCATCCTCTCTTTGGCCATCGCCATCCCCCTCGGGGTCTGGGCCGGGCTCAACCGTCGTGTCGAGCAGGCGCTGGCGCCGTTGCTCGACGCCCTCCAGACCATTCCCAGCTTCGTCTACATCATCCCGGTGGTGATGCTGTTCACGGTCGGGCGGGTGCCCGGGATCATTGCCTCGGTCCTCTACGCCATCGCTCCCGGGATACGGCTCACGGCTTTGGGCATCAAGAATGTTTCCACGGAGACGGTCGAGGCATCAGAGGCCTTCGGAGCCACTGAGAGACAGACACTGTGGAAGGTGAGAATCCCGTTGGCGGCCCCGACCATCATGGCCGGGGTCAACCAGGTGATCATGATGGTGCTGGCGATGGTGATCATCGCCGGCATGGTTGGCGGCGGCGGGCTCGGATTCGAGGCGGTGCGAGCCCTCACCCGAAGCGAAGTGGGGCTGGGCATCGAGGTAGGAATCGCCATCGTCATCATGGCGATGATCCTCGATCGTCTCACCGAAGCAGCGGCGGACAGGTCCCGGCCGGTGGCGCCAGAGAGCGCCTGATCGGTTGGACGTCAGCCGATGACGTTGAACGTCTGGAAGATGCGGTCGAGCGCATCGAGGTCGGCGTCGGACACGATCTGGACCATCATCAGAGCCGTGTAGGAGTTGTCTGCGGGAACTGCCGCCAGCACCACAACCGCGGTCGGCGTGCCCCCGCAGGCATCCCACACCTGGTACTGACCCGTGAAAACCGGGTCCGAGTAGTCCACCAACCCCAGATCTGTGCAATTCCCCGATAGATCGCCGTACTCGAGCAACGTGGAGGGGATGTCGTCGGTCGGGCCGAGCTTCACGAACAGGACCCCGGGAACGTCGAAGGTGTCGAGCCACGCCTGCCGGTCGGTGGCCGCCAGGATGTATGGGATCTCACCGCCCGCATCATCGGTGGCTGGGGCTGGATCGATATCGGACCACTCCACAGGGACCTCGATCACGATCTTGCCCGTGTCGTCCACGATCGACTGATAGTCCGTATAGGCCGCGGCCGGACTGGATTCGTCCACCGACACCTCATCCTGTATCTCCTCGGCGAACGAGAAGGCGGCCTCGATCGGCTGGGTGCCGTTGATCTCGCCCCGCAACACCTCGGAGGTGTCATAGCGGAGCACATCGACGCCGATCGGGTTGTCGCCGGCGGTGCGGATCACGTCGCAGTAGTCCTTGAAGGTCCCATCGGTGCCGATGGGGAGGCCGTTCATCGAGGTGATGATGTCGCCCGGGAGGATCTCCGCAGCTGCGGCAGGCGATCCAGCGGCAACCCCGGCCACCCACACCCCCGAGATGGCAGCCGCATCGTCGAACACCGCCCAGCCATTGATGCCAAGCGTCTCAAAGTCCCCATCCATCAACTTGGCGATGACCGGCTGGGCGAGATCAGAGGCGATTCCGTAAAACTGGGCGGTCGTCGTCGCAGTCGCCCCACCCGCATAATTCACGGCAACGACCGTTCCATCCTCGGCCACGAGCGGGCCGCCCGAGTTGCCCGGCTGGATGTTGGCGTCATGTTCGATTGTGTGATCGATCGAAGAGGTGCCGGTGAGGTCACCGCCGGCACGTGCCTTCGACACGATGCCGCTGGTGAGCGTGTACTCGGGATCGCCCAGCGGGAACCCGGCGGCATACACCGCCAGTCCCGGCGAGATCTCGCCGTCGTACCAGTCGAGATAGGGGAGCGGTTCAGACTCGGCGATGTCGATCACCGCCAGGTCGTTGCACTCGGACACTCCGACGATCGTGGCGTTGTAGCTCTTCTCGGTGTCGCCGCCGATGAACACCTCGAGTGTGGCCGCGCCGGCCACCACGTGGTTGTTCGTCACCGCGAGGCCTTCGGGGCTGATGATGAAGCCACTACCCAGACCCGAGCCGTCCGAGAACCCAAGCTCCGGATCGCGGAAGGTTCCCTGGGCGACGATCTGGATCACGGCGGGCTGGACTTCTTGAAAGCTGGTGGGCCGTCCATCCGGTGCCGCCGTGGTGGTTGTCCCACCAGAGGTGCTGGTGACGGTCGAATCCGCAGTCTCGCCAGAGCTACAGGCCACGAGAATCGCCGTCAGTGCGAGGACACCAATCGGTCCTCTGTTCTTGACCCCCATCGACCTCATCCTTTCTCGAGCGATTCCGTGACGATCATGAGAACTGTACCGACTCGATATCGTCTGACCGTGCCAATGATTGGGAGCTGGAACATTGCGAGATCGACCTGGATCCGGGACCTCGGCCCTCAGACTCGGCGTGGTAGGCCGGGCCTCTTTGGCGCTGCTCGTCCTGGTCGCCGGGTGTGGTGTAGACGATACGTCAACCACCTCGACGAGCATCGAGACAACCACCACCGTCTCTGAGCTCGCGGACCCAACCGAGTGGCTCCACCTCACGTTGCGGTACTCCCCGCGGCATTCCCTGGGAAAGCGCCGGCTCGATGTCGTCACCACCAACGAAGGCCCCACGGAGATCATGGTGACCTCGATCGCCCTCCGCACCCATCACTTCGAGGAGCTACCACCCGAGATCAAGACCTCTCAGATACAGGCCGGGTCGACTGTCGCCGTGAAGACCGACTTTGGCCAGATCGCAGATTGCTCGAGCCCGGGGCCCTTCGCCGCCTCAGTCGTGATCGAGCTCGTGGTCGGGGCCTCCGGCCCGGTCCAACAAGTCGAGATCCCGGTCGACGCGGCGCCACTCGATGTCATTCGCACCTCAGACTGCAACAGCCTGCTTCTCGCCGAGGCGGCCGACGTGTCCTTCGGTGAGGACTGGACGGTCGACGGGACCTCGGTCAACACCGAATTGGTGGTCAGCCGCGTTCAAAGCATCGAGACGCTCACCGTCGCCTCCGTCCGAGGCATGATCCTCTTCGGTATGGACACGTTGACACCCACTGCCGGAGTGGTTGCGGTCCTCGGCCCGGACGACGATGTGGTGAGGATCCCGGTCCGGCTCACCTTGGCGAGATGTGACGTCCACGCCGTGTCACAGGCTCCCGACGGGTACTCGTTCCGGGTGTGGGTCGCGGTCGGAGAAAGCGAGCCAATCCTGACGACGGTGGTGGCTTACGACCAACTGCAGGCCCAGCTCGAGTCCCTCGTCCTCGAGTGCCTCGATGCCCAGCCGGCCGGTTGACGTCTACCAAGAGATCCCGGTATGGGAGGCCGGGCGGCATTAGGTTTGGCGTCGATGATCAGCGCCAGCCAGGTTCTTCAAGGCGCGTATGCCGGTGCGGAAGAGGCGGGCTACCGCGTTCTGGGTCTCTGCACTGTCGACTCCGAAACCGTGCTCGCAGGACCGAAGGACGCTCCGGTCGAGATCGGTTCACGAGTCACGCTGACGATCCGAGAGGCGGAGAATGGGCGACTCTTGCCTCGTCGGGAGGACTCCGGTCCGGGTGATCCGCCAGCCCGATGGCTTTTGAAGATTGACGTATACCCGATCGTCGACTTCGACGCGGATGCAGAAGGGCGTGTGGCGTGGGTCGCCCACGCCCGGCGACTGGATGTCGCCTCAGGCCGGGTGGTGGGGGTAGGGATGTCCGGTTTGTCGTGGAAAGATCGAGCGGTCCTTCTAGATGATCGCCCGGTTCACGAGTATCTCGAGGACCCCGTGTATGAGGAGGCCATCCGCGGGGCGGAGGCCACGGACCCCACCGCCGCCGTGGCAGAGGCGATGCGTCGATTGCCGCCCCCGCCTGTTGTGACGCCCGGTCGGCAGCGGAAAACGCTGATCGCCGTAGGCATCGTCACGGTGGGAGTCGGGATCGGATTGGCGGCGTTCCTGGGCAGCAACGACACGGCGCCCGCGCCGACCGGATCGTCCGCAACCGGCAGCAGTGAACCAGAACCGACTTCCGCCGGCACCGTCACTTCAGAACCCACCGCAGGGCTCGAACCGCTGAAGATCTCCACCGGTACGGTGCTCGTTTACGAAGGGACCCAGGATTCCATGCAAACCTGGGATGTTGGCGGCGCAACGTTGGTGAATGAGGGAACCCTCGCCGATTCTCTCCAGTTCTATCTAGTGACGACCACCCCCGATGACGACAACAGCTCCATGCTGGCGCTGGCAAGCCCCCCAGAGTGCGCCAGCGAAACCGGGGCCAACTGTGGGTGGGTCCTGGAGGTCTATGAGCACGTTGGAACGGAGCAGCATTCGAGCGCCGCCGAGCTCGGCACCGTTCCATTGGGTATTGAGAACACCTTCCTGTCTGAGAACTACGATCAAGGCACCCAGGTCGACGTCGCCGAGGAATGCAATGCGTCCGTGACGCGCGGGCAGCTACCGGTTCATCCGATGGAGGCCGACGATGTGGGTATCGGTGTCTACTTTCCGAACGCAGACAGCAACGAACTGACCGACACGGTCTTTGTCGAACTGGGCCCGCCGACCGAGGCTCAGGTCATAGTGGTGGAGCATGGCGACTCCACGGCGATCGCCATCGCATCAGAGGACGCGACCCTTGCAGGATGTTTCTCCTCAAGCGGGATGTCCTCGGAGACGTTCATGGACACACTCGACCCCGCGCTGTGCGAGGCCGAGGAACTGGAATCTGGCATCGAGTATTGCGGCGAACCATTGGATTGGGTCGAGTTCGCCGAGGTGTTGCGAGCTCAGTCTCCCACGCCGGAGATCGAAGAAATGCTCCGGCAGATCGAAGTCGGCAACATAGTGGGCATCAGCGACGAAGTAGGCCTGATCGCCGATGCCCTCGCCCTCTACTCCCTTCTCACCGAGTGACTTGGGCGGCCCATGGTCCGTAGACGGAGATCCTGCCCCGGTCGACCACATCATGTCCACGGGTGGGGTCGGGGGCCCGGTGCTGAAGGCGCGAGAGGGGGGCACCGACTGTAATCGGTGCCCCCCTCTCGATAGTTCGGGTGTCGGGTGACCCCCTATGTATTGGTCTTTCAGGACGTCTCGACAATGATCTTTGCGAACATCCCGGCCTCGAAGTGACCCTCGATCTCGCAGACGAGGTCGTAGGTCCCGGCTTCCTGTGGGATCAGGAATATCTCGGTTTCGGCTCCAGCGAAGGTCTCCACTTCTGCCAAAGTCGGAGCCTTGTACTCGCCGGATGCATCCTCGGCCTTGCGGAAGGCGATCGTCTGGAAGAACTCGCCCGCGGTGGCCTCGTGCTTTTCCGCGCCTCCGTTGGTAAGCACCAGTTGGTACGGCTGTCCCACTTTGAGGTGGATCTCGTCCGGGGCGAAGAAGAACTCACCCAGTTCGATCTCGATCGTCTCCATGGTGTCCCAATTCGCCGCGGCGACGAGCTCCGCTCCATCCGCCACCCACGGCCCCTCGGCTTGCGCGACCAGGAGCGGTGCGGGAGAGGTCGGAGGTGTGCCGACGACTTCGATGGTTCCGAACATCCCGGCCTCGAGGTGGCCTTCGATCTCACACACGAGATCGAACGTGCCGGTCGAGATCGGCACGAAGAAGAGCTCCACGGTCTGGCCGGGGAACACCTCGACCTCCCTGAAGAATGGAGCCTTGATCTCGCTCTGCGCGCTTTCCACTTTGCGCCAAGCCACCGACGCGAAGAAATGCGGGGCGGACACCTCGTGTTTCACCTCACCGACGTTCACCAACTCGACCATGTAAGGCTTGCCGGCCTCAAACGTGAACTCGGTGGGGGTGAAGGCCATCTCGCTGAGCTCAATCCGGACGACCTCGGCGCTGTCCCAATCCGCTGCATCCGACCCGGCGAACTCGGATGCATTCTGCACATAGGTGTCGATCTCATCACCAGGGAAACCGAATGGGGGCTGAGTGGTCGCCGCCGGCGCGGTGGTCGTCACGACCGGGGCCGCAGTGGTCACCACCTCGGCAGTGGTCGCGGTCGTCTCCGGTGTGGTCACGACTCCGACGTCGTCGCCGCAAGCCGACAGCACCAGGAACACGACCGAAACCAGAGCCATCGATACTTTCGACATGGAACTGCTCCTTTCATTCCTTGGAGACAGCATCGGCGATCGAGGCTCCTTGCGCATCGCACGCCCGGCCGAGAACCGGCCCGTCGAGCCACCCATTCACGGGTAGGGCGTTTGGGGGATAGCGCCGGGGTCACTCCTCGAGCGCGACGAGCCCCTTTCGGATGGCGTACTTGGTCAGCGCCACCCGTGAATGGAGGTTGAGCTTGGTCATGATGTGGTCACGGTGGGTCTGGACCGTGTGCGGGCTCAGGTACAGGGCGTCGGCGATCTGAGCGGTGGTCAACCCTTCGGCGATGAGGGCGAGGACTTCACGTTCCCGCTCACTCAAGCCGTCGTAGTCGCTGCGATCGGCCCCACTTTCGATTCGGGTGAGATAGTCAGACACCGTGCGAACAGCGGCGAGGAGATCCTGGACGTCGGCGCCCTTCAGCACGTACCCGGTGGCCCCCGCCCGAAGGGCTTCGAAGAGATAGTCCTCCCGCTCGTGCATCGTGACGATCAGCACCTGGGTATCCGGCACGGAGCGCTTGACTCGAGCCGTCAGGTCGAGACCGCTGACATCGGGGAGCCCGACATCCATGAGGACGACATCCGGCCTCGCCGCCTCGATCATTTCCAGAGCGGTGGAGGCATCGCCTGCCTGCCCGACGACGACCAGATCGGGTTCCTCGTCGAGGAGCCCGACGAGTCCCTGGCGCATGAGGGTGTGATCGTCCACAACCACGACGCGAATCACATCCGTCACCCAGCGCTCTCGATCAGGGCGATTTCGACACGCACCGTCGTGCCTGCGCCGAGTTCGGAATCTACGGACATCTCGCCACCCAGAAGCCCGACTCGTTCGCGCATCCCCGCCAGCCCAACGTGCTCATCGAGTTCATGTGAGCCACCGCCCGCCATATCGAACCCTCTGCCATCGTCGGACACGACGATGCGGATCACGTCGGCTGAATACGAGAAGCCGATCCCGACGTGGCTCGCCTGGGAGTGCTTGACCACGTTGTTGGTCGCCTCCTGGACGATCCGGAATACGGCGGTCTCGACGTGGGGCGGGAACCGCTCCCGTGATGTGTCGACGTCAAAGGTCGCCTCGATGCCGGTGCCGGCGAGTCTCGACTCGGTGTCCCAGCGGATGGCGGCCGTCAGACCCATGTCGTCGAGCAGCATCGGCCGGAGATCGAGGATCAGCCTTCGCGTCTCCTCGAGCAGGAGGGCAACGATCTCCTTTGCCTTCTCGAGCTGCTCGAACGAGACTCCTGAGCCGAACGGAAAAGTGTCGGACGCCCGTCCCAGAGCGATCGAAAGGGCGCCGAGAGTCTGGGCGGTCCCGTCATGCAACTCGCGAGCAAGACGCGCTCGCTCCTCCTCCTGGGCCGATATGTTGCTTGAGAGCAGGGTGCCCAGGCGCGCAGTCCGTTCTCTTACTCGGGTTTCGAGGACCTGATTGGACTCCTCGACAGCGTCGTATGCCTCCTGGATCTCTTGTCGCATCGACTCGAACCTTTCGGCGAGGACAGCGAACTCGTCGAGTGCCGACACCTCGATCGGGCTCTCGAGATCCCCACCGGCGATGCGCTCGGCGGCGAGCGTGAGCTGTCGTGTCGGTCTCACCACCGACCTTGTTGTTGCCCAAGCAACCACCAGCGCACCGGCGAAGCTCACAGCACTCCATAGGAGAAGTTGCTGCCTGAGATGTAGGGGAAGGGCGAGTGCCACGTCTATGGGCTGTTCGAGAATGAGCGTGAATCCGGAGTCTTTGAGCGGCACCACCCCCATGACGTGGTCGCCGGCCTCAGATCCGGGTTCGACGAGATGCCGGAGGACCACCGGTTCGAGCGTCGGAGAGCGCTCGAGGATCGCCGTGAAATGGGGGCTGGGCACACCCGGCTGTTCGTCTTCCCCGATCCCGAGGACCACGTTCCCGGTCGCGTCGAATATCTCGAGATGGTAGGAGGCGTCGGTGTCGGAAGAAGCAGGATCGACTTCTTCGGCCCCAGTGTGCATCAAGTCCTCGGGGGTGAAGGGCCGATCGCGGTTGCGGCCGGACAGATGTACCAGCACCCAGGACTGGTCCCCGCCGGACTCCACAGGCGTCGCAACCACGGCGAACCCAGGCTTCTCGGAGGAATCCCTGATCGGAGCCAGGATCTCGACCTGGGGTTCGCCTGCATTCCCACCGCCGGGCGTAGGGATCTCGGTGTCGAACGGGACCCCGGCCACGGCGATCATTAGTCCGTCCGGGGTGAGCACCTGGATGCCGTCTGAGATGAAGAAGGCGAACGGGTCCGCAGCGGTGAGATGGTCCATCACCTCGGACACGAGCCGATCGAGCTCGGGTCCCTCCGGAGTCCGAACGAGGTCGCCTTCGAACGCCTCAACTTCGGCGGCGACGTGTGCGAGGTCCCGCTCGAGGATCAACGCCAGGCTCTTGGCCGTGCTCAGACGAGCCTCGAACACGAGCTGCGTTGCCTGGTCGAGAGCACGAAGACCCGCAAGGATCAGCACACCGAACATCAACACGAGACCGGTGATCACGTACAACATGATCCGTCGTTGGACCCCCATACGAGATCCGGGGAGCCGGCGCCTTCGCCCAGCCGTCTCGGCGCGCTCTGGCGCTACCTCCCCCCGGTGAAGCCGTACCTGGTGAAGGAGTTCTTCGGTGCCAACGTCCATGCTCTGTCGGTTGGCCAACGACTTCCGAGAAACCACGGCGTGCTCCTCCTCGACAGGCGGGCGTACTGCGCGTTGGCTCAGGTCCGGCAAACCTTGCCTACCCGGAATCTTCCACGAGGGTCCTCCCGCCGCGGATGACCCTAGTAGGGCACCATCAGAGGGCCGGCCTCACTGGCGGCCCTCTGCTTGTTCTGAGTCGGGACGGTGGGACTTGAACCCACGACCT
>Ga0209431_10002560_pt1 | contig 14707 bp, 15 predicted proteins | sample RifCSP13_3_FD_184021 | JGI IMG/M metagenome (GOLD analysis project Ga0209431, IMG submission 184021) | Soil microbial communities from Rifle, Colorado - Rifle CSP2_sed 13_3 (SPAdes) (version 2) | ecosystem: Environmental > Terrestrial > Deep subsurface > Rock core/Sediment | place: Rifle...
GGGGTTTGGGACGGTTTGGCGGGATAGGGATCAATACCTGATTCCCGGAGTTTTTTTAATTTCCCGATCCTTGTTTCTCTTATTTCGCTCAGTCGCGAGGAACCCATGGCTTTAATTCTATTCTATAGCGACTATAGTGTACAGGATTTTGCCAGCGGGAGCCATAACTTCCACCCGGTCGCCCACCTTTTTACCCATGAGGGCAAGACCCAAAGGCGAGGAATGGGAGATTTTTTTCTGGGTGGGGTCGGCTTCCCATTCGCCCACGATATGAAAGATGGCCTGGCTGCCGTTAACTTTGACGGTGACGAAGTGACCAAAACCGATTTGAGCCGAAGAACTGGGGGCAACAACTGCCGAATTTTTGATCAGCTCTTCCAACTCGGAAATGCGGCCATCGGTAAAATTCAGGTCTTCTTTGGCGCTTTGGTAATCGCTGTTTTCCGACAAATCTCCCATGGAACGGGCTTGAGATAATCGAGAGACCAGTTGGGGCCGGCGGTTGTTGACCAGATTGTCCAACTCGGCTTTAAGCCGATCCAATCCAGCCTGGGTCATTAATATCTGATGGTTATTCATGAGTTTTTTCTAAAAAAATATCCCCGAAAGCGGGGTTTTTCAATTCAAAGATCGAATGGTATTTTACAAAGAGGGAGAGGGTTTGTCAACCGAGGCTAAAACAGCTATTTTTGGCCTCAGTCCGGCTAATTGTGACCCCGGAGGGATTTGAACCCTCGATTTTCTGGATGAGAACCAGATGTCCTAGACCACTAGACGACGGGGCCGATTGGGTTAATTTTAGCATTTGTGGTAGACTCGGGAGACATGAATAAGAATTTAATGATTGGAGTAGCGGTAGTGGTAGTGCTACTGCTGGGGGGATGGTACGCGATGGGCAGGAAGCCGAGCCAACCACCTCAAACCACAGAACAAGCTACTCCGACACTGGGCAAACAAAGTGGATCTTTGAGACGGTTATTGGCTGGGGGAATAGCTCAAAAGTGTACTTTTAGTTCTGAGGCGACACAGGGCACAGTGTATATGAGCGGAGGAAAAATGCGGGGGGATATGCAGACCGCGGCTGATGATAAAACAATTATGTCCCATATGATTGTGGATGGAACGACTACTTATATTTGGATGGACGACCAGACGGCAGGATATAAAGTGAGCTGGGAGAATACCACTCCCGCACCAACAGGAGAAGCCCGACCGGATTTCGATCCAGATCGAGATGTGGATTACGACTGCGGAGTGTGGGTGGCTGACAGCAGTCAATTTGCATTGCCTACAAATGTGACGTTTTCGGATATGAGTAAAATTATCTCGCCTTCAGGAATGATGCCCAAAACTACCCCGGGTTCAGAATCCCAATGTGACGCCTGCAATAATCTAACTGGAACATCCAAGACGCAATGCTTGGCAGCTTTGGGGTGTAATTAATAAGGTGTCACGCCGTGGCGGTGAGGAAGCGGGGGGTGGATTTGGGTAATTTGACAGAAGTGGCTGAGCGGAGGGCTACTTTTAAAACATCGTCGAGATGGGAGACAAATTGAAACTTGACTTCGCGTTTAACAATGGGGGGAACGTCTTCAAGATCTTTCCTATTATCTTTGGGCAAAATCACCTGGGTGATACCAGCCTGATGGGCAGCGATGACTTTTTCTTTGACGCCACCGATTTCCAAGACTCGACCCCGAAGAGTAATTTCACCAGTCATAGCCGTGTCCCGACGGGTAGGAACGCCGGTCAGGGCCGAGACGATGGCCGTAGCTATAGCAATTCCGGCTGAGGGACCATCTTTGGGAACGGCGCCTTCTGGAACGTGAATGTGGATATCCAGCTTTTTGTAAAAATCTTCTTTAAGGGCGAGTTTTTGCCAACGAGTTCTGACATAAGAGTAGGCGGCTTGAGCCGATTCCTTCATGACGTCACCTAGCTGACCGGTGAGCTTGAGTTCTCCTTTGCCGGGCATGAGGGCTACTTCGATGAACAGGACGTCCCCACCGGCTTCCGTCCAGGCCAGGCCGGTAGACATGCCCACTTCATCTTGTTTTTCGGCCAAAGTTTCGGGGAAGCGCTGGGGCCCTAAAAATTTCCTGACATCAGAGAGGGAGACTGAATGACCATTGGGCTTTTTGTCGGCGATATTTTTGGCCAGTTTACGACAAATTTTGGCCAGTTGGCGCTCCAGATCACGGACGCCGGCCTCGCGAGTATAGCGATGGACGACCTCTTTGAGGGCGTCGGCATTAAGTTTGATGTCTTTGGGCAGACCGGCCGCGGAAAGCTGTTTGGGCCAGATGTGGCCGGTGGCAATATGGGCTTTTTCATCCTGGGTGTAACCGGGGAAACTAATGACTTCCAGCCGGTCGCGAAGAGCGGGGGGGACGGGGTCGAGGAGGTTAGCTGTAGCGATAAACATGACTTGGGATAGATCAAAGGGGACTTCCAGATAGTGATCTGAAAACTCTTTATTTTGTTCCGGGTCAAGCGCTTCCAGAAGAGCCGAGGAAGGATCTCCTCTAAAGTCCGCTCCGATTTTGTCTATTTCGTCAAGCATAAAGACGGGGTTTTTGGTACCGGCATTTTTGATACCCTGAATGATGCGTCCGGGAAGGCTGCCCACATACGTGCGGCGGTGGCCCCTGATTTCGGCCTCATCACGGATGCCTCCCAGGGAAACACGGACAAACTTGCGGCCAATTGCCCGAGCGATGGAGCGGCCGATAGAAGTTTTGCCCACGCCCGGAGGACCGACAAAACATAAAATGGTGGGTCCGACTTGGTTGCCGCCGGGAGCTTGACCGTTTTTGAGTTTCATGATGGCCAAGTGCTCAACAATGCGCTCTTTGACCTTTTTTAGGCCATAGTGATCCTCGTCAAGAATTTTTTGGGCTCGGCTGAGGGACACTCGACTGCGGGTGGATTTGCTCCAGGGCATGGATACCAACCAGTCCAAGTAGGTGCGAACGTAACTGCCCTCGGGATTGTGGATGCTCATTTGAGAGAGACGGGATAGTTCTTTTTGGGCTTTCTGACGCACGACTGTCGGCATATGAGCGGCTTTAATTTGCTTTTTGAGTAGAGACAGATCGTCGTCTTCGTCCGCTTCCTTTTCGGCGCCCATTTTTTCCAACTCTTCTTGAATAGTTTTTTTACGTTCGCGTAAGACCTGCTCACGCATAGTTTTTTCAAATTTGGCGTGGGTTTTGGATTGGATAGAACGCTCCAGCTCTAAAATCTTGATCTCATGAACCAAGTGATCGAGAATTTTTTCCAAGCGGTGGTTGACATTTTGATCTTCTAAGAGAAGTTGTTTTTGGGCGGTGGACAAATCCAGAGAGTTGGCGATCTGATCGGAAAGTTCGGCGAGGGAGACTCCGGACATCAATCGCATGAAAACAGGAAACTCTACAGGCTTACCTAAATTGAATGCAGTCTTGAATTCATTGACTACCTGGCGGGCCAGAGCTTCCATTTGATCGGAAGAAGTAGTGTGGTCGGGTAAGGTTGATATTGAGGCTGAGAAAAAGGGCTCAGTAGTAATGATGGGACCGATTTGGACCCGGGATATGCCTTTGACCAATGCCAGAAGCTCATTGGAGTAAGGAACAATTTGTTCCACCGTACACAAGGTACCCACTGAATATAAGTCCGTAGCTTGGGGGGCTGGAATTGGCTGTCTTTGGGCAACAAAAACGACTTGCTTGTCGCCTCGCAGAGCTGACTCGATACCGGCATTACTTTGAGGGCGGCCAAAAGTGAGGTGGGCCTCGGTATGGGGAAAGACAACGCCTTCACGCAGGGCCACTACCGGGTAGACGCGGGTGGGTTTGGGGGAAGTGGACAGAGAAAACGCCATGGCATTAGCAATCTACCACTCTGAGTGACAAGAGTCAACTGGGGAGATGAAAAACTTTCAATATATGAGCAAAATTAAACTTTCGGGTAAGGAAAGCGGTGGTTACGCCCAGGGCGGCGCCGCCGGAAACATCTAATGGGTAATGGACTCCGCCTAGAACTCGGGCGGTACCAATTAAAAGACTGACCAGAAGTAAGGCTGAGCCCAGTTTGGGCCGAGCCAAAAAAACGGCGGTAGAGATGGCGAAGGCGGATGCGGTATGGTTACTGGGAAAAGAGCCATCGGTAAAGCGGTGGAGGGAGAGGGGGACTTGAGAGACAAAAGGCCGGGGAAAATAAAAAAAGTCTTTGACAAATTGGCCCACCAACCAAGAAAGCCCCGAGGCGAGGGCGGCATGAGCTGCGGTTTTTCTAGCACCTACCCACCAGAGATAAAACACCAGGGCAAATACGGCGAAAATGGCATAATCGGCAAAGAAAATTACGAGATAGTTCATGCCTTTTTAATTGTGGACGATGACGCGGGTACCGGGATTTTCGGAAGTGGAACGAATAGCGTGTTTGCCCTCGGGTAAGGGGGGATTGGCCCAGTAAAAGAGTTTCTCGGCAATGGGAGTGGGAGAGTTGACGCAACCGTGGCTCATGGGGCGACCGAAGTTGTTGTGCCAATAGGTACCGTGGATGCCATAGTCTTTGTAGAAATACATGGCGTAGGGGACGTTGGGGAGATAATAATAGGTACCGTTGAGCTTACTGCCTCCTTCCATTTTGGTAGACCTGATCTTGTACCAAATTCTATATTCTCCGGTGGGGGTCTTGTTCCATAGGCCACTCGATATGGGGCTTTGGAGAATGATCTGATCCCCCTGGTGAGCGATAAGCATTTGCCGGCCCAGGTCGATCTCGATCCACTTGTCGTCACTGACGGCTCCCAGGACGTTTTGTTCATCTGTTGAGATTGATTGGGCTATATAGGGCGGGGGGGTCACCGGACTGTTCTGCCAGAAAGCGACTGTTTGGCTGGGGTCTACCTGGCCCTCTTGAAGCGATACGAAGCCAGATGTGGATACGGGGCAGCCCATAGTAGTTTGCCGACGGGAGAGGGAGCTGATGGAGAGATACAAAATCAGCAAACTGGTGATACTCCCCAAACCCACGAACCACAAACTACGTTTTATCGCCATATTGTTTTTTTCAACATCCGATAGACCTCTTTCTTGGTTTCCTCGACCGTCATCCCCCAAACTTTGGCTAAATGAACGAAGTCGGATTCGACCAATGCTCCGCCACCCTGATGGAGTGCACCTTTACCCATGTCGTCGGTGGGAACGCCACAGCCACAGTTGTAGCATATTGTACTAATTTACAATTTTCAATTTACAATTTACAAGGGGGAGATATATACTCGTTTGGCATGAAAGCAATTATTAAAGATATTATTGATGAGACGAGGGATATAAAGAGCTTTCGCTTGAAACCGGAGCGGAAGTTGAGTCATGTCGCCGGACAGTGGATGTATGTTCGCCTTTCAACGGATTTGAAGCATCACTTCACTATTTCGACGTCGCCGACTGAGGAATTTTTGCAGTTTACGACTAAATTTCGGACAGAGTCGGAGTATAAACAGGCGTTGTGGCAGAAAAAAGAGGGCGATGAAGTGGAGGTAAACGGGCCGTTTGGGAGTTTTGTCTTGGACGAAAAAGACACCACTCCACGATTGTTTATTGCCGGTGGAATAGGAATCACGCCGTTTAGGTCAATGATTAAGTATGCTACTGACCGGCAACTAAATTTATCGATAACTTTACTCTATTCCGGAAAGAATATTGGTGAGATGGCATTTTTGAACGAATTACGTATAACTAATAACGTACTACGGATTATTGAGACGGAGAAGGAGGGGAGGTTGGATCAAGAAAAGATAAAAGAATACTGCCCGGATTGGAGAACACGGACGTGGTGGGTATGCGGGCCGCCGGCTATGGTCGAGGGGATAGTGGAATTAGGTCAAAAGATGGGAGTCGCAGTTGACAAACTAAGATCCGAAGAGTTTACAGGGTACTAGCGGGTGACGGAGATGATGGGGGTGATTTCGCCAGTCGCGGTCACGGTAATACGGTTGTTGGCGGCGCTTCGGTAAACTGTGTAGTTGGTATCGTAAGCCAAACCTGCTCCACCGGTACAATCGGTCACGGGGGCTCCGTTGTTTGTGAGAGGATCGACGGGAAGGGCGGCCAAGTAGTCGGTGACTAAATCAGCGCAGATATTTACATCAGTTGCGACTATAGGATTACTTAGTCTGATGGGATAGGGGGTGGTTCCAATGGTGCCACCGCCGGGCAAAGTGCCACGGTGGTCTGCGGCATATTGATGAATACCGTTGAGAAGAGCGTTGACGTCGCTGGCTCTCTTGGTATCATTGGATTGCGCAAATTGGCGGGCGGGGTTGATGGCGACCAAAGTGATGGCCAGAAGGACAGCGAGAATTCCGATAACGACCAAAAGTTCAATAAGTGTAAAACCACGGCGAAGAATTGTTTTCATGTCTGTAATCAGGATAGTCCCTTTATAAAATACTTGTCAAGGGGTAGTTTTGGCAATGTTAACTACAATGTCAAATTGGGCTTCAGGAAGCTCTTTTATCGAGATATCTGGGAGGAGAGGCCGGAGTGAATCGACGATTAGTTCACGAAGCGGGACGGGGACGCCCGGAGTGAAAGTCACCTGACTATTGCCGGTAATAGTGGTCCGGGCGGTGGTGACTGTAATCTGAGTCAGACCCAAGGGTGAAAGAAGATCAGAAACCGAGGCTCCCCGACCAGTAACGCCGGAGCTATTTAATACCTGGACCCGAAATTGGGAAGGGTTGAAAGCGAGTGTGGGGGTAGGAGTAGAAGTGGGTGGGGGTACTGTGGGAATAGCTTGATTGGCATTGACGGGTGGGGGTGGTCGGCGGTTGAGAGTGATAAAAATCATAACCATGGAAAAAACGACCAGGGCCACGGAAACGATGGCGATAGCGGCAGCGTGCTTTTTCAAAAAAGCCTGCTCTTTAGCGTGGATATTCTGGGTATCTTGAAGACTGGTAAAGCTATTGGCAGTAACTACGTCTAATTTTTTAAGGACTAGGGCGCAGGCTTGAGCATTGAAATCTTCCTTGATTCCCAAGGGTTCCAGGACAAAGCCGGGAATGACGGCTAGTATTTTGAAGCCGGCGGTTTCAAAAACATAGCGGATGGTCTCGTACAAGTCGCGATTGATAACCACGGCTTTGAAACCCCCCGGAACCTTGAAAAGCTTGGAACTGGGTGAAGAAAACGGAACTTTGTCCGTGAATTTTTGGACTTCCTCACCGGCTGGAGGAACAGACCCGGGATAAGCTTTGTCGAAATAGAGAGTCGGGGATAAAACGATAACCACGCTGGAAGGGGTGACCTGGCTTTTTTCCAGAAATGTCCTCAGGCCGGCTATAAATTCGTCCCGGTTGAGAATCTCTAGATCCTGAAAGGAAGTCGGAGGGAGGGGAAAAACCAGGGGATTGGTCTGGCGATTGCTGCAGAGATAGAGACGACCGCGGTCGAGGTTGATGACGAGGGGGGGGTGGAAATTGTTTTTCATGGATAGATTTCGTTCCAAGTGGAAACGGTAATCAGGCCGGAAGAGTTATCGGCGGCAATTTGCACCTGCCGCTGATAAGTCCCTTGAGCGCCTATAGACGTCACGATCTTCGGGTTGGTCCCGGTTACTGTTATTGTGGCTTCTCCCTCGCCAACTGTCAATGTATAGCCCGATGAGGTAAAGTTGGGATTTCTGATGAGACGGATCAAAGCGTCCTCGGCCCCCGATTCGGCAATTTGGTAGGCAAGAAGACCCAGTTCTTGGGTACTGGATGATTGGGTGTTACTGATAACTACGGCTACGGCGGCAGTTGTGACAATCACAGCCACGGCGAAAAATACTAATAAAATGACTAGGGTTTGACCGCGACGCTGCATATATTTTTATTGGTCTCTTAAAGTAATGGTGGTGATAAGGGTTTTGGTTTTGACGGCTCCCGAGAGGGGGGTAGTGCGGCTTTGAAGGCTCAAGTTGACCTGAAAACTGGGAAACACGCCTAAGGGCCCCAGTCGAGTGACAGTAAAGTTAGTTATGGCAGAATCGTAACTATTGAGATTTTGGCCGTCTAACTGCAGGTTGTCACCTGAAAGGGCATAAGTGCCTACGTTGGTGGTCACGCTGGAAGTGGTCTGACCGGCAGATGCGGGAGTGGTAACAGAGGCGACCCGATGCAGATCATAATTTAAGCGGGCTAAAATAAACCGGCCGTCTTGTTCGACCGCAGAAATGGCCTGAGACTCTAATTGGACGTCAATCACTTGGGAGAGAACAGTGCCCAGAATAGTGATGAGTCCGGCCAGAAGACCCATGTAAATTAGAAGTTCTATGATAGTAAAGGCCCTTTTCATGGGGAAAAGTTGATGGTAATATCATATAAGGTGGGGGCGGAGCTGGAAGAGGGGGAGGAAAAAATAGCTTTGTAACGGAAACACTGGGCGGGATTCTCGTAACCGCCACCGTCGTCATCCAGGGGAACGGTGGCGTCGGGATTGGGGTCCATGTATATGTAAGTGGCGTCGGCACAACTGCCTGGCCCCGGATCGGCGCCGGCAAATTGATAGGTGATAGAGGTGCCGTAAGGGAGGGAGGTGGTAGCCGAATAGCGGTTGACGGCGGTGAACTGAGAATAGCCGTTGGCCAAAAAGTCGAAGGGGGCGGATTCGAAAGTACCCGATGTTCCCGCCATGCCGCTGGGGCCACCCTCGATAATTTTAAACTCGTTGTTGGCGTCGCCGGTAATAATGTAAGAATAAGCGCCGCCGCTGGGTTGGATGACCGAGGCGATGCCATTGATACCAGTGTCTACTTCCAGAAGGCCTGAGCCAGAAATGCAGGTGGAGATAACATCCCCTGCCACGTCATAGACTTGATATTCTATGCCTCCGGTGCCCACAACTATGAGTTTGTTGTTGGTCACGGCGACTACGCCCTTGGGGCTCATGCCGCCCAATTCTCGACTGGCCAGGGCCGGGCGGTTGCCGGTTTTGGTAGAAATATCGAGGATGAATAATTCGGGGCTGGTAGTTGAGACGCTGGTAACCAGGTAGGCCCGATTGCCATCTTCGGTCACGAAGACATTGGTGGCACCCTGATTATTCAAATTGACGGCCTGGCCGATTATGGACGATTGAGACAGCGCGCTGGGGTTTTGAATGTCGATAATTTGCATTTGGGTCGCGGAGCTGTTGACGGCAACGTAAGCATACTGGCCGACGATTTTAATCCGATTACCTGTGCCGGCCAGTGTAATGGTGCCTACAGGAGAACCCTGGTCGCCGGATCGGTTGGCGGAGAGATTGTAAGCATAAAATTTATCGCCGGAGGCCATAAAGAGAGTATTTCCCAAGACATAGACGGCGTTGCCATCGCCGTTTCCGGGGGCGTCGATCCAGCCGGCTTCGATATAGGGACTGGAGGTGAGATTGATGATGGCAATTTCTTTGGAGTTAGTATCGGTGGCCAAATAACCATAGCCGGCTTCACCAAAGACGTCGTTGGTTTTTAAATTGCCGCCGGGATCGTACCAATTGGAAGGGGGGCTTTGGGCCTGGGGTGGGTCAGTATCAGTAATATCGACTTTGGCAAATGACGGGCCGGAGGCGTTGTCACCGGTGACAGCAAAGGCGTATCCGGACGAGGGGGGGTTGTCGGTGGCTGGGATGGCGGTCAAGGCGTTGGCTACGCCAGATTTGGGTAAATCCACTTGAACCAAAGTCAAGTCGGGAGAACACCAGTCGCCGTGGCCACCACCGCCTAGGGTAACTTCGCCTCCGGCGGTATTAGTGACGGTGGTGCCGACGGTAATTGCCCCGGGTGCAGTAAACTGAGCTTCGGTGGTCTCGGTGTAGGACAAGTTGTCCAAGTAGCGGGTGAAATACATAGTAGTGGCGACAGAGGAAGGCAGAGGGGTGCCCCAGGTAACGGAAATATCGATTTTTTTGGTGGAAGGGTCGGGAATGCCGCCGGTCGCGACGATATTGCCGGTCCCGGGATCGCGGTTGACGTCGGAAATGGCTACAGACCTGGTGAAATTTGAAATAGTTTCGACACCAGAAGCCAATGCCCAATTGTTGCCACTTTGGATTTCGGGGTGATATGTCCCGGTGGGGGCGATATTGTTCCAGTCCTGTTGGCGAATTACCCGCAGGGATTCTGAGGCCTCGCGGACCAATTCGGTCGCTTCAGAACGCTGGGCTAGCTGAGCCCTGCCAGCGCGGGAAGTAACTAACGCGGTAATGATGGCCGGCAGGAGAACGGCCAAAAGACCTGTCGCTGTCAAAATCTCGATTAAGGACTGGCCACTACTGAATTTGGGTAATCGTGCCATAGGTGTTAATAGTAAAAATGCGGGGAGTGCCGCCGCCAGTCGGCGAAAGAGTAAGAGTGCCGGCACCCGTAACCTGGCCGCTGCCGGCTTGAAATACTAGCGGATTGGGCCAGGAAATTGAAGAAAATTGGAGAGAGGGCTCTAAAGCGATAGAAAAATTGGCCGGATCACCAGGAGTAAAAGCTGCGCCGGGAAACAAGACGTACGAGTCGGCATTGAAATAGATTCCATAGTCCCCGCCTCCACTGGTTCCGGTCATGGCTTGAAGTTGCTGATGGCGGAGGTCGGAGTTCAAGGTAGTAGTGGTAGATTCGAGGGCGGAACTTCTTTGGGGAGAGAGAAGATTTAGACTGGTGAAAACTAAAAGCGAGGCTACCAGCCCGGTTATGACGAGAACTTCGATGATAGTGAAAGCCGGGCGTTTGGCCATGCTACCTGCCTCCCACTTTGCCAATGAGACCGTAGATGGGGGCGATAATGGCCATCATCATGCCCCCGACACTGATGCCAATGACAACAAGCATGATGGGTTCCATGACGGCGGTGAGAGTCTTCAAGGTATTATTGACCTGATAGTCCATGTAATTTGAGATATCTGACATGGATTTGTCCAGTGAGCCGCTTTTTTCCCCGGCTTCGATAAGCTTGATTAGAATTGAGGGAAACAGACCCTTACTTGCACGAAAGCCTTCAGACAGACGCTTGCCGGAGGCAACCATCTCCCGGCTTTTGGCAATAATTTGAGACGATTGTTTTCTGATAACTACGTCCCGGCAAAGATCCAAGGCGGTGGTGATGGGTACTCCGGAAGTCAAAAGCAAGAACATGCTTCTGGAAAAGCGAGTAAGGTCGATGTCCAGAACCAGACGGGAAATAAGCGGCCAGGAAAAAATAAAGTTGAGAATATATTCCCGATATTTTTTGTAAATAATAACGGACAAAATCACGATAACGACCAAGCCCCCAACGATATATACAGTTTGGGTGATAAGCTGATTGGACACCCAGACTAAGATTTTGGTGGGGAGGGGTAAGTCTACCCGAAGCCGGGAAAAAACCGTGGAAATTTTGGGGATGACAAAGAGCAATATAGATAGTAGAACGAGAATAAATACTATGAAGATCAGGGTGGGGTAGATCATGGCGAATTTAACCCGATCGGAAAATTCGACTTCTTTTTGAATATGGTCGCGCAGATCCTTTAGAGTAACTTCCAAATTGCCGGCCTCTTCGGCGGCTTTGATCAAATTGACGGTAACTTTGTCAAAAACGCGGGGGAAAACGGCAAATGAAGTTGAAAGACGTTTGCCTTGCTGAAGGTCCTTTTTGATAGTTTCCAGAACTAACTTTTGCTGACCTTTGGTGTCTTCCAGAATTGAGTCCACGGCGTCCATGATGGGAATGCCGGCCGTGAGCATGGTACATAAATTTCCAAGAAGTCCGATTTTCTCTGCATCACGCAGCGTGACATGGTCGGTTTTCATAAAACTAGCCGATAAATTCCGATTTGGTGACACGGAGAATTTCTTCGATGGTCGTGATGCCCCGATTGACCTTGTCCAATCCGTCTTCGAGCATGAGTTTCATACCCTCGTCTTGAGCGGCTTTGGTGATGATATCCGAGTCGGCTTTTTGAACAATCAATTTTCTGACATTTTTGGTAACCTCTAAGACTTCAAAAATGCCTACCCGGCCGGCATAGCCGGATTGATGGCATACCTTGCAACCTTGACCCTGATAGACAGTAGCTTTGGGGCCATTGCCGAAAACGCGTTTGACCAGGTCGGCCGGAAAATTCTTGACCAGTTCGATGTGGGTTAATTCCTGGGGAGACTTGCATTGCTGGCAGACTTGACGAACCAAGCGTTGAGCGACGATGACGGAGACCGTGGAGGCGACTAGAAACGGCTCGACTTTCATGTCTGAGAGACGGGGGATGGCTGTCGCTGCATCGTTGGTGTGAAGAGTCGAAAGGACCAAATGACCGGTGAGGGCGGCATTGACAGCGATGGCAGCAGTTTCACTATCTCGGATTTCTCCCACGAAGATGACATTGGGGTCCTGGCGCAAAATCGAGCGGAGACCATTAGCGAAAGTGAGGTTGGTTTTGACGTTGACCTGGATCTGATTGGCTCCGGAAATACGATATTCGACCGGGTCCTCGACTGTAGTAATATTTTTTTCCCGGGTATTTAATATTTTCAAAATGGAATAAATGGAGGTGGTTTTACCGGAACCGGTTGGGCCAGTTGAAAGGACCATACCGAAAGACTTGGTGTAGGCGTTGGCAATTTTTTTGAGGTCGGATTCGTTCATCCCTAAGCTGACGAAGCTATATTCGCGAGAGCGGGAGGAGAGAAGACGAAGCACTGATTTTTCACCGTCGACGACGGGGACGATAGAGACGCGGATATCCAGATTTTCCTCTTCCAATTGGAGGCGCATTTTGCCATCCTGAGCAGATAAATGTTCATCGGTTCGCAGGCTGGATAAAACTTTGATCCGGGTGATAATCCGGTCGTGCAAATACTTGGGTACCGACAGGACATCTTGAAGCATGCCGTCGATTCGGAGGCGAACGGCGCTATGAGTCTCCTGGGGCTCTATATGAATGTCCGAGGCGCGTTCCTGATAGGCGGTATCAATGAGGGCGTCGACAATTTTGGCCACGGGAGGGTCTTCAAGTTCGGTACTGGTGCCCCAGACGTCGGCTTTGAGAAGATCGTCCACGACTTTCTGCAAGTCCTTTTTGTAGGAGCGCAGGACATGGGAAACATCGGCATCGGTAGCAAAGTAAACCGCTATTTTGGCGCCGGTTTTTTTGGCCAAAATATCAAAGACGTCGGTCTGGGTGGGGTTTGAAGTCGCTATTTTGAGGGTGTTTTTATCCCGAAAGAAAGCAATGACTTTATGTTTTCTAGCCACCCGCTCGGGGATCAAAGACGCGACTGATTCGGGAATGACAAGGTTGGTGAGATCCACAAGGGGAACTTTGAGGGCAGTGGAAATGAGCTCGCCGAGTTTTTCATCCGTGGCCAGCCCTTTTTCCAATAAAGCTTCGTAGAGATTGAGACCGGAAGTGAGGGCAAATTGTTCAGTTTCGGCCAATTGCTTGGCGTTAATCAAACCGGTTTTTAAAACCAGGGTCTTGAACTGGTCGGGTGTCAAGGGCAGGGCCATCCCCTCTAATATACCAAAATTACTTGCCGACGGAAACTAGTTTGGGGACGAAGATAATTTGCTTGACTTTGCCGCCCGGTGTTTCAATACTGGTTTGGCCAGATTTGGCATATTGGTCCAGATAACCAGATAGGGTGTCGGTCAAATCTTTGATATGAGCTTTTGAATCCCCTATTTTGGCAATCAGGTCCTGAACTGACGGCTGCTTTTGAATCTGTTTTTTGGTCTGACTTCTCACCTTGGTGGCCTCTTTGACGGCGGCGTTGTGAGTCTGGTAAGTGGGGTCACTGTCGTAGACCCCTTGCAACATGTCTCTTAATTTGCCCAACTGTTCTTTTTGGCTGTCTATTTGGGCCAGATGGGAGTTGATTAGCCCGGAGAGGTCTAAAAAGGAGTCGGGTGCCGTGTTGCTTTCTTCATCCATACCCGACTAAGTTAGCGGAAATTAGGTCTTTAGGCAAGAAGAAAAAAGGCCGAAAACCACAAAATTGCTATAATATGGCCAATATATGGACGACGTAGAGCTTGGGGTGTGTTTGGGCGATACGTGTCAACGACTCGAAAGGGCCGGTGTTGATTATCGAGTCGTCGGAAGCTTGGCTGTTGCGGCTTACCTTGGTGAAAGATGCAAAGTCAAAATTAGAGATGTGGACATTCTAACCCTAACGGAAAACCTGGGGCTTATCCGCAAACTTCAGTTAGAATTTGACGATAAGTATATGGGTTCGAAGGGTAAAAGAATTCGCGTAGATCTCGGTGCCGTTATCGAGTCAGATGGGGAAATTCATAGAATTGACCGGGTGGAAATCCTGCCGCAGCTATTGGCAAATATTGGCCGAGTCGGTTCTGGTTATTTTCTTTACTACAATCATCTAACGCTGTCAATTAAAGAGGAGGTTATGAAGCCGGTTAATCAATGTTTTGGAGGAGAAGAGTTTATAACGGTACCCCCAGAGACATTATTACACCTTTATATTACCAGGGGTGGTTCACTGAAGCCAAAGGATTTAAAAAAGATAAAAGATCTAGCTCGATATACCAAACAACATCCCACACCGAGTCTGGTTCATGCAGACTATGAACCTTTCCATGATTTCGCCAAGAAAATGAGACTTGATTATCCTTTAGAAAATTTATTTTTCAGAATTTTGACGCTGATTGATCACGTCTCTCGAGGAGCGATAAGTACGAATTATAGTGTCGCAAGAGTGGCAAGAA
>Ga0209431_10002565_pt1 | contig 14690 bp, 15 predicted proteins | sample RifCSP13_3_FD_184021 | JGI IMG/M metagenome (GOLD analysis project Ga0209431, IMG submission 184021) | Soil microbial communities from Rifle, Colorado - Rifle CSP2_sed 13_3 (SPAdes) (version 2) | ecosystem: Environmental > Terrestrial > Deep subsurface > Rock core/Sediment | place: Rifle...
AGCCAGTTCCACGCAGCAAGCGTCGCCATGTCGACTGAAAAGCCGACGTTCATGCTCGACCCATATTTCGAGGAATACACGCAGGTAAACGAGTTTGCGCAAGGCCTGCAAAAGCGCGCGATACTTTCGATATACAATGCCCTCGATGCAAACACGATAGGCCTGGTTATAGGCCTGAAGGAGGGCCAGTTTGCGCACGTGCGGGCGCTTGAGTTGAAAAAGGAATTTGAAAAGCTCGGCAAAAAGGTGCAGCTGATAGCGCTTACAGAGATAACGGACGACAGGATGCAGATCTTCAAGAACATCGACGCGTTCGTCCAGGTTGCCTGCCCCAGGATCGCGACGGACAACCATTTTTCAAAGCCGATGCTCTCGGTGCCCCAGGCACTGGCGCTCATAAAGCTGCTCAAGAAAGAGTCGATAGAAGATTTCCTGAAAATGCAGCACTGGCTCTAGACACTAGCTTGATGCTCCCCCCGCCCGAAGTTGGGTTGCATGCGCGGTGCAAACAAATAAATAAGGCGTTTAGAATTTGCTTATTTTCTTCTGTTTTTAGTTATTTTACATACATGCTGCTCTACCAATGCAGATGTTACACTCAAATGGGCCGGCTATTGTGTGAAATATTGCACTGATAACTATGATTTTCCCATATCTTACTTAGAACAATTGCAAGAATGGTCTAGACAGAATTATACGAATTCTGACAATTAACCTCTTTTGATAATAGAATATTTCTAAAAATCTTATATAGATATTATGTGTAGTTGATACTGCGGTAAGGAACTAAAGCTACGACGGTTGTCGACCGTTCTGCGATAGTAGTTACCCGGTGAAAAGAGAAAATGACTTGCAAAGGTATATGCATACGTCACAAGGCCCAAAAGCCGGTCGGCTCTGGAAGGTACGCTAGCGGCCAGAAGCGCTGTCAGATCTGCGAGATATTCATCAAGTGGGACGGCCTCTGGTGCCCATGCTGCGGCTACAGGCTTCGCACGAAACCGAGGAACCTGAAGTACAAGGCAAAGCTGCGCGCAAGGGCCAAGAGGCTCAGCGTGGCCAAGCCCATCGCTGTCAGGTCTAGGTAGGACGAGCAAGACTGGCAATGGAGGGCGGTTCTGACGCCTACGTTCAGCGCAAAGTAAGTGCAACCGGCAGGAATTTCCTGCTCGAGGCCAGTTTTTACAGCAACGGCTGTTTTCTTTCTATTTCTGAAGGCGAGCACAAGCTCGGCGCCATTTCAGTCGCGCTGAGCTCGTCAAGCAACACCAGCGTGGTGAAGGTCATACCGAGCAGGAACGATCCGCTTTTTGCAAATACGGTCGCTGAGAAGGTGGCGTCGATGATAAACGGCATCTGCGCAGTCTCCTTTCATGCAACAACGCAGCTGAGGCTGGAAGACATGAAAGCAATTATGGGAGAGGTTATGAATATCGTGGAGGAAAGGAAGGACAAAGATGGCAGATAACGCAGACCTACGCAGCTACCTGGCGCTATTAGAAAAGCAGGGCGAGCTTGTCCACGTCAAAAAGCAGGTCGACGCAAAGTTCGAGATTGCGGCGGTGGTTTCAAAGCTCGACGGCGGCCAGGCGGTTGTTTTCGACAATGTGCGTGCAAGCAAGATATCTGTAGTGAGCAACATCTGCGGCACCGCGAAGAGGTTCCACCTTGCCATCGGCGCAAAGGGGAGGCCGCATGGCGTGATGGAGACCAAAAAAGCGATACACGCGAGGATGGCTGAAGCGCTCGGCAAACTTGCAGAACCCAAGAGAATCGCAAAAGGCCTCTTTGAGCAGCACACGTCCAAGAACCTGATGGACCTCCCGATAGTCACGCACTTCGAAAAGGACGCCGGCGCATTTGCAACGGCCTCGATAGTTTTTGCAAAGGACCAGGAGGAGGGCAACCAGAACTCTTCTACGCACAGGCTCCTGCGCCTTGACGAGAAGCACATGGCCATCCGCATGGTAGAAGGGAGACACCTGCACAAGTGCTACACCTATGCTCGCGACCACGGCGAGGATTTGAAAGTCGCAATAGCAATCGGCGTCCATCCTGCCGTGAGCATCGCCGCGGCGTACCAGGCCGCGTACGGCGTCAACGAGATGCTGATTGCAAACTCGCTTTTGGAAGGCGACCTGTCGCTTGTCAAGACCGGATACGCGCAGGCGCTGGTCCCAGGCCACGCCGAGATTGTGCTTGAAGGCAGGATACTGAAGGACAGGACGCACGAGGAGTGGATGGTCGAGATGCTAAGGACTTACGACTTCAGGCGCAAGCAGCCCGTTTTCGAACTAGAAAAGATATCGCTCCGCAACAACGCGATATACCACGACATACTGCCCGGCTACGCAGAGCACCGCCTGTTGATGGGCCTGCCTGTCGAGGCAAAGATGTATGATTATGTCAAGAGCGTGGTGCCTACGACGCAGGCAGTCCATCTCACGGACGGTGGGAGCAACTGGCTTGCAGCAGTAATTCAGATCAAGAAACGGCTGGAAGGCGAGCCCAAGAACGCGATACTTGCTGCATTTGCCGCTCATCCGTCGCTCAAGATGGCCACCATAGTTGACGAAGACATCGACCCCTCAGATGCCGTCGCAGTAGAGTACGCGATAGCGTCAAGGTGCCAGGCGGACAAGGATTTCGTCATACTGCCAAACGCAAAGGGCTCGAGCCTTGACCCGTCAAGCGACCAAGTAAACCTGCTCACTACAAAGCTTGGGATCGACGCGACAGCGACGCTGCTCAAGCCGAAAGAGCATTTCGAGATCGCGAAGATCCCGGGACAGGAAAAAACAAAGCTCGACGACTACCTTTGAACAAGAGATTAAATAGCCTGCTATACAAGTCAATTGGGCCATGAAAGCTAACAATTATGCCATGAAAGACTGGCACCTTGAACACGTTGAAAAAGTAATTGTCCGCTTTGTCAAGGGCGTGGCTCCCGACGCTTCTTCGTTTGAAAAACGCAACTACAAGAAATACAGCACCGTCTCAAGTTGCGCCAAGCAGATTGAATACGATATCAAGCACGGCGTCACGCACGAGGAAGTCATGGTGGTCGTGAAAAAGGTTCGCCACGACAAGTCCTTCCGCGAGCTGCAAAAGAGCCCGGAAGCGCTCCAGCGCCTCGACGAGCTTGAGAGGCAGATATGCGCGCCGAGAAAGGCAGTCGCGTCGTTTTTCTGAAATAATTATATTGGTCGGCGTGAGGCTGTCATCTAGTCCATGTCAGAATATCGCTTTACGGACGGCAACTTGCTTGTGGTCTATGCCGTGCACAGGGGCGGGGCGCAGGACGGCGGGCTGCCCGATTACATCAAAGAGCGCGTGAATCTCGCCCTTGAGAATTACAACACTATAGTCAAGTCGAGGCCGGACAGCCACAAGACGATGGTCATCATAGTCGGCGACCAGCAGCCGTCGGACAAGGTCAAGGACGTGCTGGTGAAAGGAGGCGTCAAGCCCGACATCATTGCAATAGACACCGACTCAAAGAATGTGTCGCACGCGCTTGACCGGATCTATGGCATGGTGAGCAAAAAGCCAAACCCGCCCTTCATCTACTTCATTGGCTCAGTGTGGCTGCACGACACGTTCAACGCGACAGTCATATCGAGCATGAAGAACATCCGCGTCCAGTTCTACGGGGCGCTGGACCACCGGCCTGTCCACGAAGTCGAGGCTGAAAAGGCTCTCGACGCGCCAAAGAAGGGCAAGGAGTACTACAAGCGCAAGATAAAGAACAAGGCCGTTGACACGGTGCTGAACATCATCTTCCCAGACTGATAAGATTTATTTCCTGGCGCGCTTGGAGGTTCTTCTACTTCAATGCTGAAGAATACTCTCGTTCAGAATGGAAGAACAACAAGTTCAACATCGATCAAGTTTACCTTTGATTTGAAGGGACTGATAATGTAGGTGTTGCAGGGTTCAAGTGTAGCTTGGACGGAGCGGCATTTACTTCTTGTACAAGCCCGATAAGCTACAGCAGGCTAAAGTTTGGTGGCCATATCTTCAAAGTGAAGGCCGTTGATACGGCGAATCAGGAAGATCCAGCGCCTGCAACATTTACTTGGACGGTAAATATAGGCTCCGTTCCTGCGGTAGGTCTTCAGACTTACTTCATGATACCGTATTTCCAATTACTCTTGTCCATATTTTCTATAAAGCTGACAAGCAGGTTTTCAAGGATCTCAATTATTCTCCTGCCCTTTTCTGCCGTCGCTCTCCTAGGCGCTCCTGTGGCTCCAGTAGTTGTCAGCTCGCTAAACTTCCAGTATATCCTGATATTGTCCGGCAAGGCTGGCACAACTTGTTCCGGCGCCAGATTCATGTCGACTAGCTCGGGCCTTATTGCCAGCATAGCAGACGTCTCTGCCTCTCCTCCATGCCCGAGGCCGTTCCATACATCGAAGAGACTCTTGTCAAACTCTCCTACAAGTGTCCACCAGGACTCAATACACGAAATAACGACTTTGGGATTGTTTTCTTTTACGACCCTTGCGGCTATTTCGGCTGGACTGATGTTCCCGTCATGCCCGTTGATTATCAGAATTCTTTCAATCCTGTTGGCGACTAGGCTCTCCAGTATATCGCGGATGACTGCAACCATGGTTTCCGGCTCTAGACTCATCGTCATTTGAAAGTCCTTATGGTGCGAGCTGACCCCATAAGGGACGGGCGGCAATACTAACAGTCTGTCGTATCGGCTAGCAAGCCTGCAGGCTAACTCATATGGCATTATAAAGTCCGAACCAAAAGGCATGTGATTACCATGATTTTCACATGCACCTAAGACCAGTACCGCAACGGTGTCTTCACTTACAGCTTCTTTGAGTTGATGAGCATTTATTTCGGAAAGGATTTTTCCGCCCATGAATCCCCGTGCATGCGCACTTGCATAAACTTGTCGATCTTGTATTTGGCATGAGAAATGGGCATTTAGGTATTTTCTCCTATGCAAACAGGATTTGGGCTTTAAATAAGATACTCGGGGTTAATCAGTCCAAAACGGAAACAAACCGACGGCTAACACGGAAAAACGTGGCTCTTGGCAATGAAACAAATATGCGCATTTGAATAGTGTCCTGGGTATGGAATCGTTCACAACGATTTGTTCTCTAAAAATAAGATACCAAGAGTGGGGCGCGGACAAGTCAACTATCTCGTCGTGGTTCAAACAACAGGGCAACGGCAGGCATCTCTTGTTCATTCACGGGTTAGGTTCGTCATCTGACAGGTGGCTGGACATCCCGCAAGCCCTGTCACTAGCAGGTTTTCATACGATTGCATTGGATCTTCCTGGTTTTGGCGGAAGCGACAAACCTTCGACAGATTACACCATAGGCTATTTTGTTGCGATTGTGGAAGACTTTTTGCGTCAGAAAGGTCTCGACGGCGGCAAACCAAGTCTAATAGGACATTCCCTTGGAGGTTATGTAGCAGCGCAGCTTGCAGCAGAAAAACGCGAGCTTGTTGACAAATTGGTTTTGATAGACTCTTCCGGGATGTTGCAAGGACCAACCCCGTTGCTTGAAGAGTATGCCATGGCAGCAATGAGTCCTTCAAAAGAATCAGTCAGAAGGGTGTTCGAGCAAATGGTGTCAGAACCGATACGGATTCCGGAAGCGTTGGTTGACGGTTTCATCTACAGGATTCACCAGCAGGGTGCGCAGGCTGCTTTCAAATCGGCATACGAAAACAGCGTCAACACCCAGCTTGGGATTGAAAATCTAGAGCACATCAAGAACCCGACGTTGATAGTCTGGGGCAGAAAAGACGTCCTGATCCCCATCCATTACTGCGAGGCATTCAGAAAAGGGATAGAAAATGCCGTATCATATGTGGTTGAAGATGCTGGACATGCACCGTTTGCTGAAAAACCTGCGATGGTATGCGAGTTGTTGCGCGCGTTTCTTTTATCATGAGGCTTCCGTAGAAGTCTATTCCTCAATGAGCACGGTGTTTTGATGTCTTCCCAAATCCTGCAATTTCTCTCTGCGGATTGTAATCACTAAAGCTACATCCTTAACTATATACGAACTGAACTTCTAGGAGTCATAATGAACCAGGCGCAGTACAGTTCTTCGCATAGGGGCTTCATAGAAAGACTCATCGGATTGAGGAGAAATGAATGTAAATGTGGCCATGAAAGGGACTTTCACCTTCATGGGTCTAAAAAGTGCGTTATAGGAATATGTGAATGTAAGGAATTTTGCAAAATTTGAATCCTCTAGTTTTCCGAGGGATGGATTTTAGTCCTTTGGAGACTCAACTGCCTCTCCGTTAGAGTAATTTCCAGCTATTGCGTTGGTCGTAAAGCTCAACCCTCAATTCATTATGATTAGTTTAACCTACCACATAGATTTAATATCCTTCGTCGCTTCGGCTACGTTAAGTGCGGTCATCGTCCAGTTTGGTCTAGGACACTGGCCTTCCAAGCCCGTAACCCGGGACCCACTCTTTTGCAAAGAAAGGTGGGCGGGAATTCAAATCCCGGTGACCGCACTTACTTATTTCCATACAAGCGGCACGAGGATCGCCGAGATGACGCTCACAAGGACGACGCCGATTATGTCGAGCACCACTCCTACTCGCGCCATTCTGGGCGCCGTGACGTAGCCAGACGCAAACGCGATCGCGTTTGGAGGCGTGCCGACTGGCATCATGAAGCCATAGGCGCTGGCCACCGCAACAGGAACCATCAACAGCATCGGGTTGATTCCAAGCGCGCCCGCGAGCGACGCGGACACAGGTATTATCAGGGCTACGGTCGCGGTGTTGCTTATCATCTCACTGATAATGACTGTCACCCCCGCTATCATGAGCACGACTACGAGGTAGTGCATGCCGCCGAGGAACGCTAGGTTGCCGGCCAGCCACGCGTCGAGCCCGGTTGCAGAAAAGGCGCCAGCAAGCGACAGCCCGCCCCCGACCAGCAGGAGCACTCCCCACGGGACCTTGCTTGCCGCCTCCCAGTCAAGCAGTGGCTTCCTCTTTTGCCCCGGTTCACCACTTGCTTTTGCAGGTATTACAAATGCCAGCATCGCCGCGGCGATCGCTATCACGGCGTCGTCTATTCCCGGCGCAAGATGCCCCCATACAAGCCCCCGGGTTATCCATGCAAGCGCCGCGGCGGCAAACACCGCGACTGCGGCCTTTTCCTGCCCGGTCATCCTGCCAAGTCCGGCGAGCATGTGCCTGACAAGCTCCCTGCCTCCGGCTATCACGACGCCGTCCACCCTTGTCCCCACATGGACCATGTACAGCCAGGCGACAAATATCGAAAGTGCGCTTGCAGGAACCCCAACTGCCATCCACTGTACAAAGCTCACGTCAACTGCCAGCAACGACTTTGAAAGTGACGCAAAGACCGCGTTCGGAGGCGTCCCGACAAGCGTGGCCATCCCGCCCAGAGACGCCGAGTATGCCACTGCGAGGATGAGGCAGACGCCAAACCTTGACCGCTGGCGCTCGTCGGCCACAAGCGCGACTACTGCGGCCGCTATTGGCACCATCACCATCGCAGTCGCGGTGTTGCTCATCCAGGCGCTCAGCACGCCTGTAACCACCATAAAGCCGGCGACTATGTACTTGGGCTTGGTGCCAAACAGGCCCACTATCCCAAGCGCAAACCGCTTGTGGGCGCCCGACTTTTCAACCGCCTTTGCCAGCAGGAGGCCGCCCATGAACAAGAAGATTATCCTGTCAGCATAAGGCTCCACCACGTCGGCGAGCGGCATGGCGCCGGCGGCAGGAAGCACTACTATGGGCACGAGGGCCGTGGCGTAGATTGGTATCGCCGCGGTGACCCACCAGCTTCCCATCCACAGTGCAAGCCCGAGGACTATTTTCGCCTCGTAGGACAGGCCCTCGACGGGCGACAGCACGACAAGGACGAATACAAGCGGGCCGGCCGCAAGGCCTATCTTGGCGGCAATGCCCTTGCCGCCTGCCTGCTCTGCCCCGTCAAGTAACGGGATGCGCACACCTACGCGTGAGCCTACTTGAATGATAAAGCCTGCGATTGTATTGCAATGCAGTGCAACTAGGTCCTCTGTTCGAACACGACTCTTTCCTGTACGAGTGTAGACTCGATCAGGGCCTCGCCTCTCGCGCTCCACTTGACCGTGTCTGGGCTGTCTTGAATCTTGGCGTAAACGTCGGCAATGTCGTCGTCAAACTCCAGCACAAATGGGTGCCCCACATCCTGCGCGATGGGCACGGAACCCTGCGCGAATATCGCAGGTCTGCCGTTCAGTGGGATGTCCTCAAACGATATGGTGTGGTTACCAAGTGAAACGCCGTCTGCAATCAGCTCGTAGTCAATTCGGGATGTCGTGATCGTCTGGTCCGTCGGGTTGTCTATAGTGATCACCGGCCTCAGTTCCATGTGCCCTTCTTCTACCCGCGTGACCGTCACGTCTGACAGCCTTACCACGACCAGATCAAACCGTGGGGCAGTCAACTGGAATATCAGAGGAACCAAAATTATGGTCAGCGCGATCGCGGCTATCGCTCCAATCAGGATGGCTCTGCGCGGGCCTATCAGCACGAAAGTAACTTTTAGCTGAGTTCATTAAAACCTTTCTGCAGCACTGATAATATAGTGCGGTGGCGTGGGACTTGCGATGCCCGTTGCCGACGGTCTCGTGACATGGGTCCACCTCATCTGCTCCTCAATATGGGTCGGTGGATCGATATTCATCGCGGCAGTCGCAGTTCCGGTGCTCCGGGTCCATGTCCAGTCGCTTGACGAGCGCGTCGGCATGATGGTCAGGATAGGCAGGCAGTTCAACAAAGTCACGGTGCCGGCTTTTGGCATTCTGATGGCGACCGGCATATACAACGCAAGGGCGTTTGCAGCTGACCCCGGCGCGCTCACAGAATCCACCTACGGCGTGATTCTCTTGATAAAGATGATCTTGGTGCTTGCGACCGTCGGCGCGTACGCCGTGCACATAAAGATACTCAACTCCGACATGGAGCGCAGGATATTGTCCGGCAACGCAGGTAGCGTCTATGTCCAGTCTGTCAGGTCAAAGATAATCCACCTTGGCAGGATGATGGTCGGGCTGTCGATAGCAATACTCCTACTGGCGGCGCTTCTTGACAGCGGCGGCATTTAGAGAAAAAGAAAAAGCTTGAAGGTCGAAAAGGTTCATAGCGGCAAGATGGGGCTAATGTTATGGCAATTCTAACATTACACGTGTAAATTTTCGTATTACCCGCTTCTAGGTCTCTATCGTTACCAAGTGCCCGTTCTCTGCAGGCTTTACGTCAGACCTGCACCCGGTCACTGCGCCCGCGACGGCGAGGTTGGTGCGCAGGTGTCCGGTCACCCTCGCAGTTTTGTATATCGATCTGCCTTTTGCAAGGCAGAGCGGCAGCACCAGCATGTCAGCAAGGAACGGATCAACGGCAGTGCCTGCAAGCGCGCTTTCTGTGAACCTGTCTGCCGCCTCCCGTCCGACTGCTTCAGCGCGCTTTCCAATCTCGCCAATAGAATCACCGCCGATGTACGGTCCTCCAAAGTCGGAAACAGAGTAGAGGAGAATCGACGTGCCGGGCGAGAGTGCGGTCTCGTACGACGCGGAATAGTTGCTGCACTTTATCCCTGCCTTTTCAAGCGAGACCAGCGCGGACGCTATCTGCCGCTCTGCAACGTGCCTTGGAAGCTCGCTGCAGACGCTCGTTATCTTGGGCTCGACGTACCTGCCGTTCAAAAATTCGGACGCCGCCGGCGACCTGCACGCTTTTATCGTCGCTTTGACGATGCCGCCACCTTTGGGGTAGTATCCGCGCTTTACCACGTCGACAGAGAACTTTATCCCGATGCTCCTGAAAATTTCCGCCACGACAAACCTGACATAGTCTATGGTCGGGCTCGCTTTGACGTCGGTCCCGCCCGTTATCTCTATTTCCAGTTCATTGCCGGAAAGCGAGACTGCCGGCACCACTGCCATGAGGGTGAGCGGGATGCTGCCGGCGGTGCCGATGTCCACCTTTGCGATTGCCCCTTCAAACCTGCTCGAGGGCTCAAAGCGCACCCAGTCGGCCCCCACCTTGAGGTTCTCAACCTTTGCGCCGAAAAGGTCTGCCAAGACCTTTACCGCGGTAATGTGCGATGGCCGCAATCCCGGGTTGGGCCTCTTTGAGCGGATGTTTGTTATCTCTACGGGCTTGCCCGTGATAGCCGACAGCGACACTGCGGTGCGAAGTATCTGGCCGCCGCCCTCGCCCTGAGAGCCGTCAATCCTGAACATCTTTGCATTAGCAGGTGCCATGCGTTCTTATATGTTAGGCCAAAATTGCTTTAAATTAGCGCCAGTGCAACATGCAAAAGTTGACAACAGGGCTCTTTGTCGGCAGGTTCCAGCCGTTCCACTTCGGGCACCTTGCCACGGTCAAGTTCGCGCTAAAGTCAGTCGACACGCTTGTGATTGTAGTCGGTAGTGCTCAAAAGAGCCACGAGCCTAGGAACCCGTTTACCGCCGGCGAGCGCGTCTCCATGATAAAGGCGTCGCTTGACGCCGACGGTGAAATCGACGCCAAAAAGATCCTGATAATCCCTGTCCCTGACGTCGACGTGCACTCGCTGTGGACACGGCAGGTCGACATGCTCGTACCGAAATACGACGTGGTTTTTGCAAACGACCCCTTCACGCTACACCTGTTCCAGGAAAGCGGCGCCAGGACCGTCCAGGCCCCGCTGCTCGACAAGGAAAAGATGTCCGCGACAGAAGCAAGGCACCGGATGACAGCAGGCGAGGATTGGCAGGAGCTGGTGCCGGCGCCTGCCGCAAAAATCATCGAGCAAATAAACGGTGTCGAACGGGTGAAGATGTCCGCGAGGCGCCAGAGCATGCATGGATAAGGTATATCTCTAACTTGTGCGCTATTTCTGGTGTGCCGGGCAGGACCGACGAGCCGTGGTTTGCGGACATGACCAAGCTCTCAAATGACGAGCTGATGCGCATGTTCAACATGATAGCGGACGGCCGGTACGAGTTTGCCAAAAACGCGTGGTACATCCCGATCGGGGGCGACCAGCGCTGCCCAATAATGGTCGCCAAGGGCTACAGGTCGCCGGACACGCTTGCCAAGATGGCCGAGTTCCAATACACCGCAAAGGAACTGGAGGAGGAGTTCCGCGACTTTATCGATGCGTGGGACTTTGGGCACATAACGATCAAGGACATCGAGCGCGCCATCCTGAAGATCTTAGAAGACAGGAACATCGAGATAACCGAAAAGTCCTGAGCCGGGCCAATTTATTAATACGTCCGTGCAATCTGGAACGGCGATGGACAGCGGCGGGTACAGGGGTGCGGGCCTCGAGCTTTTGTCAAAATATGGCGTGTCTGTGGGCGACACCGTGCTTGTGAAAACAATGGGGGGTGAGATGTCCGGAGTCCTCATGCCCCGCTACGAGTCGGCAAGCGAGGGTTACATCGTAATCAAGCTCAAAAGCGGCTACAACACCGGCATAGAAATTTCAAAGGTCAGGTCGGTCGAAAAGCTGGCAGGGCCGGCAAAGGCCGCAACTGCAGGCGCGCCGGCGGCGGCAGAAAGCGCGGGCCTGTCAAGGGTCGCGCTCATCAGCACGGGAGGGACTATAGCAAGCAAGATAGACTACAGGACCGGGGGTGTCAGGGCCGCGCTTTCGGCGTCTGAGTTGTACGCGTCCGTGCCCGAGCTTGCGGACATTGCGTCCATCGATCCAGAGGTCCTCATGAACGAGTACAGCGAGAACCTCAGGCCCGAGCACTGGACGGCGATCGCTGAAAAGGTTGCAGAGAAAATCAATACCGGCAAGTACGACGGAATAGTAGTTTCGCACGGCACCGACACGATGCACTACACCGGGGCCGCGCTCAGCTTTGCCCTGCAGAGCCTGCCCGTCCCGGTCGTGCTCGTCGGCGCCCAGCGCTCTTCTGACAGGCCATCTTCTGACGCCGCGCTCAATCTGCTAGGCGCCACGGCCTTTGCCGCAAACGCGCCGGTTGCAGGCGTGTTCGTCGCCATGCACAAGGGAACATCTGACGACGTCGTAGCGGTGCACGTAGGGACCCGCGTGAGAAAGAACCATACGAGCAGGCGCGACGCCTTTGAGTCGATTGACGTGACGCTGGTCGCACTCGTAAAGGAAGGCAGGGTCAAGATGCAGGACAGCGGAATAGGGCTCGCAAAAAGGGGCGAGCGCAAGCTTGACGCAAGGACAGGCTTTGACAGCAGAGTCATTCTACTGAAGTATCACCCCGGCTTTGACCCCGCGCTCATAGAGCACGCGGCTAAAGCCGGCTACAGGGGCATAATCCTTGAAGGCACGGGCCTGGGGCACGTCAACAAGGACTGCTTTTCGGTTCTGAAAAAAGCCGTCGGCGCCGGCATGATGGTGTGCATGACTTCGCAGTGCATCTGGGGGCGGGTGAGCATGACTGTTTACGACACGGGCCGCGACCTTTTGGACATAGGCGTCATTCCATTATCTGACACGATATCCGAGTCTGCGACTGCCAAGGCCATGTGGGCGCTTGCAAACACCTCAAGTGTGGACGAGGCAAAGAAAGTGATGCAGGAAAACCTCGCCGGCGAAATCTCCTCTGCGATACCGCTCTAGCGGGCAAGGCTTAATACTTGCAGGAATCGTTTTCTCTACGTGGCGCTGCCCGATCCGAAAATGCTAGACCTGAAAGTTGGCTTTGAGATCCACCAGCAGCTTGCCGCGTCAAGCAAGCTGTTCTGCAACTGCAGCTGCAAAGAAGCCGACGAATATGACAAGATTTTCATGCGTAGGCTGCGCCCCACCCAGAGCGAGCTTGGGGCGTACGACCCCGCGGCGATGTTCGAGTTTTCCAAAATGCGCGCTTTTGAATACCACGCGGCGGCAGGGACCAGCTGCCTGGTAGAAGCCGACGAGGAGCCGCCGCACGAGGTAAACACGGAGGCCCTTGAGACGGTGCTCGCGTTCTCGCTTGCCCTCAATTCAAAGATAATGGACGAGATTCATGTCATGCGCAAGATAGTCATCGACGGCTCCAACACGAGCGGGTTCCAGCGCACTATGCTGGTCGCAACCGGCGGCCACCTGGAAGTCGCAGGTAAGAAGGTGGGAGTGCAGAGCATTTGCCTTGAAGAGGATGCCTCGAAAGTCCTGGGCGAAGGAAATGGCGCACGGAGGTACGGCCTGGACAGGCTCGGCGTGCCGCTGGTGGAAATCGCACTGGAGCCGGTGACTGGAAAACCTGAAGAAATAATGCAGGTAGCGCTCACTCTCGGCAGGCTTCTGCGGGCAAGCAAGAGGGTGGCAAGGGGCCTTGGCAGCATCAGGCAGGACGTCAACGTGTCTGTCATGGGCGGGGCAGTTGTCGAAGTCAAAGGCGTCCAACAGCTCGACCAGCTTGTCAAGGTGGTAGAGCATGAGACAGCCAGGCAGCACGGGCTCGCAGTCATCGCAGGGAAGCTGAAGGAAAAAGGCGCAGATGAAAAATTGGTCGGCGACAGGATAGAGGACGTTACCGGTGCCATGAGCAAGTCGCAGTCAGAGGTCGTGAAAAGAATAATGTCAGGCGCAAGCCCGGTATTCCGGGCCATCAGGGTTCCTGGCTTTGCCGGCATGCTTGGCTTTGAGCCCTATCCCGGCATCAGGCTTGGCAGGGAGCTGGGCGAGCTTGTCAGGTTCTACGACCTTGGCGGTGTGTTCCACTCGGACGAGCTTCCAGACTATGGCATCACGCAGGAGGAGGTTGACGCCGTCAAGAGCAGGCTAGATTTGCGAAAGGACGACGCGTTTGTGATAATCGGCGGTCCTGAAGACAGGGTCGGCTACGCGACGGAAGCCATAGTCCGCCGGCTACAGGCCGCGCTTTCAGGCGTGCCGGCCGAGACGAGGGCTACAACCATTGACGGCAAGACGGTCTTTAGCAGGCCCCGGCCGGGCGCGGCAAGGATGTACCCAGAGACGGACATACCCACTATACCGGTTACCAGTGAAACACTGGAATCACTTGCGGGCAGCGTGCCTAGGCCGTGGGACGAGGTGGTGGACGGCATAGCTTCAAAATACAGCCTCAATAAGAAACTTGCAAGCCAAATATTTGACTCGGACTACTTGGCCGTGTTTGAAGAGCTAGTAAATAGCACAAAGGTGCACCCTACCTTTGTCGCGTCAAAGCTCACCGAGGATGTCACCAGCCTGCAGAGGCAGGGACTTGATCCGTCAGTTCTTTCTGACGACGCCATCGTCAATATTTTCAAAAAACTTGACGCGGGCTCGATAGCCAAAGAGTCGGTCGTGCTCATTTTTGAAAAGTTGATGAGAAAAGAGGCCGCCGACGTCGACGAAGCGATAAGGGCGCTTGGTGTTTCTTCAATAAGCAACGACGAACTGAGCGCAGCGCTTGACAGGGTGATAGCAGACAACATGGCAGTCATAAGGGAAAAGGGCATGGGCGCGCTGAGCACGCTCATGGGCAGGAGCATGGCGGTGCTCAGGGGCAGGGCCGACGGCCAGAAGATAAACGCCATGCTGAAAGAGAAGCTGGGCAAGCTGTCAAAATGAGCCGCGGGCCCAAGCCGGTCAGAGACCATTACACAGAGTCGCTTGCCGTAAATTCAAAAAACCTCGCCCGGCAGCTTGCCGGCGCGTCTGTGCCCGGGGCAGATGCAAAGGCGATAATTGA
>Ga0209431_10002566_pt1 | contig 14689 bp, 10 predicted proteins | sample RifCSP13_3_FD_184021 | JGI IMG/M metagenome (GOLD analysis project Ga0209431, IMG submission 184021) | Soil microbial communities from Rifle, Colorado - Rifle CSP2_sed 13_3 (SPAdes) (version 2) | ecosystem: Environmental > Terrestrial > Deep subsurface > Rock core/Sediment | place: Rifle...
CCTGTAGTTCTATATTTGCGGAAAGTACGGGACTATTAGTTGTTAAAACCATGGATACTGAGAGGAATAAATTGGCTTATGTTCCATTTACCCTGGATTATAAAAATTATAAAACAAATAGCAGGGGCGAAAAGAAGATATTGGTTACTGCAGATAAAACGCACATAATTATATTTGGGGAGGTTGAAGGCTATACTATCAGTACGCCAGAAGATGGTAAAGAGACGTTTGAAGTTGATGCAGGTGAAAAAGAGGTAGTTGTGGCGAAATATGAGAAAAATGTTACTCCAACACCTACCAGGACACCTACAGCAACCGTAACCGCTACTCCAAAAACAACGCCTACTGCAACACCTACAGCAACTGTAACAGTTACTTCAACGCCACAAACTACAACTATTCCATGGCAGATGTTTCACTATAACTCGCAGCATAGGGGACAAAGCCATAACAATGGGCCTCATTCTAATAATTTAAAATGGAAATATACTCAGAGTGATATTGACGATGGGAGTTTGCCTAATAGTATGGGTGTGGATTCGGACGGTAACCTTTATGTAACGGCTGGAAACAAATTACTTGCGATAAATTCAGATGGAGTATTGAAGTGGAGCAATGACATCGGCGGGACGGGGGGAACTGCAATATCTTCAGATGAATCAATCATTTATGCAGTGGGCAAGGATAATCTTTATGCATTTACTTCATCGGGGGATAAATTGTGGAGCTTTACTGAACCTACGGATAACATCTTTGGTGAGCCAAACGTTGGTCCTGATGGTACTATTTATATTGGTTCATGGGATACATATGTTTATGCAGTAAATTCTGATGGGTCGCTTAAATGGAAATATCAGACAGATGGCTCCATAGCGCCTCTGGCATCACCTACCCTGAGTAATGATGGTGGTACAATCTATGTGGGCAGTGGGGACAGAAATAAGGATGTTGGAGGGACTCTCTATGCATTGAATTCAGATGGAACCTTGAAATGGAAGGTGGCAAATATTGATAGTGCAAGGGTTAGCGGGGCAGTAGTCGGTAGTGATGGAACAATATACGCTACAGGTTCTGGAAAAGTCCATGCATTTGATGAGAATGGAAATAAACAATGGGAATCAGGTAAAGATACGGCATCAAGTTTAGCGCCATCTTTATCATCAGATGGAACACTTTATGTCGGTACATCGGACGGTAAGGTATATGCCATTGATTCCTCAAATGGCATCACAAAATGGTATTACCAGACAGGGGCAAACCCTGATTATACTGGTGATCCCAAAGACCCTCAATATGGTGTACTGGCTACAATAGTAATCGGTGCGGATGGTATTTTATATGTTGGAGCTATGGATGGGGTAATGCGTGCTATGGATAAAAACGGTACTGTATTGTGGACATACCAGACTGGAAAAAATATTAATGAAAACTGTCCTGCAATAGGTCCCGATGGAACACTGTATTTCAGCTCTGTCGATAAATATATATATGCCATTAAGGACGAATAAAATTCATTAACTAAAAATAACAGGTTAGGGTAGGTGGAAATTATAGAGTTGAATTCAGGGAATCGAATAAATAATGCGATTAGAAATAAAAAAGGAAAGAAGAACATTTGGAGATTTTTCCAGTTTTCTTCTTTCCTTTTCGTTTAGAATAAATGCTAGTTTAATTCAGAATTATTTATCCAAGATTATTTCTTCTCGTGTGCCTTTTTGCACAATGGACATGCAATATAATCAATATTACATTTATCGCAGTGCTGAACATCCCATGCACTCAGTTTCTTTTTACAATCAGGGCACTTCATATCCCATGTTGCCAGAGTTCTTCCCTTTACGGGTCTTACACGAACCTCTTTGCATTTTGGACATTTACTTTCCTCCATGAGCGCAGAGTATCCTTCTGCTGCTGCCTTATTACATAAAGTGCAGGCTATTACGTCTTTATCACATTTATCGCAGTGATGGACTGAAAACTCTGTTGCTTCGCCTTTACACTCCGGACAAACCATTATCATGCTTGAAAGCGTTTTTCCCTTCACAGGGCTTACACGTACGTCTTTACATGAAGGACACATTGGTGTTTCAATAGTTGCATGCTCTGGCGCCAATGCCTTTTCACTGTCTTTATGCGTTTCGGCTGGTGCTTGAGGAGCCGCTTCTTGAGCAAATACAGAATTACCAACGCCCAACGTTAAACCTGCAGAAGTAAAAACAGCCGCTAAAACTCCTACTAATTTTTTACTTAACACACACATATTTAAAATCCTCCTTTCGGATATAAAAAAAATTAAAGACATTTTACGTTTAAAGTCACGCGTATAAATATAGCAAAATAAATGAAAATATACAATACTTTTAACCTTTTATTTCAAAATTGTCAATTAATTTATTAAAAATAAATTATTAAGTAATGCTTATTAATTATTTGTTATTTAGTAGGTTATGTTGATGTTTTTTAATTTTTAATAATTTAATTATCTCCATAATAACAAAAATAATTGAAGCGAAGCCAAAGACTATAACCCAATCCATTGGTTCTAACGGTGTTACCTTAAATACATTATTAAAAAATGGTGTATAAATGATAGCAACTTGCATTGCCATAGAAATAGATGTAGCCAGAATAAGTTTTTTATTAGTAAAAATGCCTACTTTGAAAAGCGAATCTTTAGCATTTCTACAATTAAAAGAGTGAAATAATTGAGAAGTTACCATTACACAAAAGGCGACAGTCCTTGCCCGTGCGAGATCGCCGGTCAGGCAGCATGGCATTACTTCATATCTGAACCAGTGATAAAGATTGCCTCGTATTGTTGTGCTTGTATAATATAAAACAAACAAGTAAGCCAGGAGTGTACTAAAAGCGATAAGGAAACCCTGGAATACAATTAATTTACCAAGTTTTTTGTCTATAATATGTTCTGTTGACCTTCTGGCAGGCCTTTTCATAATATCAGGGTCAACTGTATCAACTCCTAACGCCAATGCTGGTAAACCGTCCGTTGCAATATTTATCCATAATATTTGTATCGGGAATAATGGTAGCGGAAGGTTAAATAAAGAGGCGAAGAGCATAGTCAAAATCTCGCCTGCATTACAGGAGAGCAGATAATGGATTGATTTCTTTATATTATCATAAATACCCCTTCCTTCCTCAACGGCTGAAACGATGGAGGCGAAGTTATCATCAGTAATGACCATATCTGATGCTTCTTTTGTGACGTCTGTACCTGTAATACCCATTGATACTCCAATACTGGCTTCTTTAACGGCAGGTGCATCGTTTACGCCGTCGCCGGTCATGGCTACAACAGCATTCAATCTTTTCCACGCCTTAACTATTTTCAACTTATGTTCAGCTGTAACACGTGCATATATAGCTATATTCTGAACTTCTTTTAACAAATCATAGTCAGAAAGCATATCTAATTCCATTCCGTCAATTGCCTTTGACTTGTTACGAAGAAATCCTAGTTCTTTGCCAATTGCAACAGCTGTATTTTTATGGTCTCCAGTGATCATAATAGTTGTAACTCCAGCATTATGACATGTAGCAACAGCGCGCTTAGCTTCAGGTCTCGGTGGGTCAATCATTGCCAGTAGAGCCGCAAAAATCATGTCTTTTTCAACAACTTCTGACGCATGACTGATTTTTTCTTGCTCATGTGTTTTAAATGCAATACCGAGCACACGCATGGCATTCCCTGTCATCTTGTAATTCTCATTTAATATAAGCTTGACATCGCTTTCTGTAATATTCCTTATTGTTCCATTAATGAGTATTTTAGTGCAATCTTTTAATATGACGTCCGGCGCCCCTTTTTCGCAGACCAATGAAGTTGAATGAGGCGTATTTCTAACAGTTGTCATTTTCTTCCGGTTTGAATCAAATGGGATTTCTGAAATAAGAGGGAAATCTTTTTCTAATAATTCCTTCCATATACCAGCTTTGGCAGAGACGCTTAATATAGCGCCTTCAGTGGGATCACCGATTATTTTCCATGTATTATCGTCTTTTTTAAGGTAGGCATTGTTGCACAGAGTCCCAATTCCTAATGTAAATTTCAATATACGTTGATCAGTTTCGGTAAAAGGCATACCATTAACAGAGAATTTGCCTTCCGGTGTATAACCTGTTCCTGATACATCAAAAGTTTTATTATTAGCAAAGATATTTCTCACAGTCATTTCGTTTTGAGTTAGAGTGCCTGTTTTATCTGAGCAGATAACTGTGGCACATCCGAGGGTCTCTACCGATGGTAATTTTCGAATAAGAACGTGTCTTTTTACCATGCGTTGTACACCTAGTGCAAGGGCAATAGTTACTATTGCAGGTAATCCTTCAGGAATTGCAGCAACGGCAAGACTTACCGAGGTAAGAAATGCCTCCAAGAGCGGGTCTTTTCTCCACAATTCCAGGAGGAAGACAATTGTGACAATTACCAGGCACAGATAGACAAGCTTTTTACCGAATGCTTCGAGTTTTTTCTGGAGTGGGGTCTCTTCTTTTCCTGCCTTCTGAATAAGACCGGCAATCTTACCCAATTCGGTGTGCATTCCCGTTGCTACAATAACACACGTTCCTTTACCACTCGTTACCGAGGTGCCCATAAACAGCATATTTTCTCTGTCTCCAATAGGTAAAGAGGAATTCATAAGTGGTTCTGTGGATTTCCCAACAGGCGTTGATTCGCCCGTAAGGGAGGCCTCTTGTGTTCTTAGGCTAAAAGACGAACATAGTCTGCCATCGGCTGGGACATAATCTCCAGCCTCCAACAAGGCAATATCCCCAGGTACAATATCTCGAGACGGTATGGAATGCATTTCACTGTCTCGCAAAACCTTTGAAAAAGGCGATGACATCTTTTGTAAGGCTGCTAGGGATTTCTCTGCACGATACTCCTGAATAAATCCAATGATAGCGTTAATTATTATTATGGCAAAGATAGCTAGTGCATCTATCCATTCTTTTAGAACGCCAGAAACTATTACAGCCGCAAGCAATACCCAGACGATAAAGTCATTAAATTGCTCAAGAAATACCCAAAGGGGGGAGATGCCTTCTTTTTCTTCTAGTTGATTATAACCGTGTTTTTTAAGCCTGTTTTCCGCTTCAGTTTGACTTAGTCCTGTGTTAACGTTGGTATCAAGGGACCTTATTACCTCATCGCTTTGTAAGGTATGCCAATGCAAATCGAATAACTTATTAATCATTTTGTGTCTGTTGATCAATATTTAAAAATATCATGTAGGTATGGTTATTAATGTTAGTGCACACTATATTTATTATATTATGAAATGATACAGTGTTTATTTTATATAGGATGCAGGATCTTTTTTGAACGCATTTTTGCAATGCCCCGAACAGAAGTAATAAACCTTGCCCTTATATTCTTCTGATGGCGCTTTTTTGGTATCAGTGACATCCATATTGCATACAGGGTCTTTTGCTACTTCTACCTTTTCACCCTTTGTCTCGGCTTTTGTTGATACAGTGTGAACGCCTGAACTATTGTGAGTACCTTCTTTGCTATACATCGCACCGCACCCAAATATCATACAATTAGCGCTTGTTATACTTAACCCAATCATAAAGGTTGACACTATTATTTTATTCTTAATCCCCTTCATTTTTTACCTCCTAAAAACAGTTAAAATAGTTTTACATGATGTAAAAGATAGTTAACACCTTACTAATCTTTAGAATAAATGTCAAATAATTTTTATGCGTTTATTTTATAAACGTGTTTAATCTTTGCTTTCCCATTCTTCCCAGAGGGTGACGCCATAATCTGTCTCATCTGAGTGGCAGCCGTAGCAGGAATTTGTAATAACTGTGCTTGGACTGTTTATTATACCAGTTGATGTATTGTAATCAGCCATGGCTTTACTGGTATATGGTGTTATAACATCAAAGACGTGTGATGAGATGTCGTTGTCCACCGCAGTTTTAGCAGTCTTTGGCATGTGACAGCCTGTACACAAGCTGCCTCCAACATCTGAAGAACTGAACTTATGATTAGCGTGAATGTTATATCTTTTGCCATTCTTTTTTTCGGTTTCGGCAAGGTCATTATGGCAATCGGTGCAGAGTTTGTTGTTATCATTTTGTTTTAGCAATTGTGGTGTTCCTTCTACACCTGCTCCATGAGATTCATGGCATGTTATACATTTATTGCCGGCATAATTATAGTGTACACTCTTAGTAAAATCTTGATACTGTTGGCGGTGTTTTTGGGAATGATTATTTTCTGAGGCGTTTTCGCCGTAGACACTTGTATTATTGTCATTCCAATAGCCTGCCGTTGATTTACCATCGGAGGTTGTTTCTTCAATGTAATCAGAAAGTATCTTGCCGGGTATGAATGGAGTAATGTTTTCGCCATCAATAATGCACGGATATTCTGTCTCAAAATCAGCCCCGGAAGTGCCTGCTTTACTAATAACTCGAATGTGGCACTGACCGCAAACCTCGTTACCTCTATCTGTTGCTGTGTATTCAGGATTTACAATATATTTCCCTTTTCCTCCTCCAACACTTACGTGCTGTCCTCCAGGTCCGTGACAACTTTCGCATCCAATGCCTGTTTCATTTGAGCTTGAAACGAATTCACCGTCTATATTTCTTGTTATACCAAGACCGGTCATATGGCAGCCTTCACAATTTTGTTCAAAGGATTTGTTTATATTAGGTGGAACATCTGTATCAGTTGAAATTAATGTATTGTCAGTATTATACCAGTTACTTGAGTTATACGAAACCCATGCTGAACTGGCGTTATTTTCATCCACATTACGATTGTTATACTGAATTGGTAAAATGTAATGACTGTTAACAATCTTGACGTGGTACCTTTGTTTTCCAGCAATAGCTACACCTCCATGAGTTCTGGCTACATCGTAAGTAACATATGTTGATTCATCCGTTAAATCGTATAATGTTACTTTATAAATATCGTTTACAATAAAAGGTTTAAACTTTACCTTACCATCGTTTGTAGTGATAGTTTCTCCGTCAAAGGGGGCGACTACTGTTTCAGATGATGGTGGAAGTATGGTGTTGGCGTGGGCTGCATCCTGCCAGTTACTTTCGCTGGGATGACAGTTTAAACAGGATACACTTCCAATGTATCCGTAATTCAAATTTGATGAAGCTGAAAGTTTTATTTTGACCTTTGTAGTTTTGCCAGATTTTACTTTTACACCAAATTTGTCATTTGATATGTAGGATTCATCGGATGTTGGGTCAGCGAGAACAATATAATCACCAGTTGTTAGGTTATTGATTTTAAACCTTCCGTTGCTATCGGTTGTCGCCATTTCTTCAAATGCAGAACCGTAGGGTGTTTCTACTGATTGTTGTTGAATACTGATAGTGATATTTGAAAGGGGGTTACCACTCGTATTTTTAATTTTACCACTTATACTGCCAGTACCGGAAGACGTATTTTTGATTATCGTGGTTTTGAGAACCGCTTTTGTTTGTGTGTATGTTAAGAATTTTTGGTCGGGTTTGTTTGATGCCCTGGATATTCCACAATAAAGTATAACGAATGAGACCAGAACACATATTGTTACCGCATTTCTTATCGGCATAAACCCTCCTTTGAATTAAGTATTACAATTTAAATAATGTGTTTCACGGCATGGTTATTGTGGAAATAGCAAAATTATATGCTGTATAAAACAAAAATCCTGTCTTTATATTGCAAATAGTAGAGTATAAGATTAGCCGTATAAAAGAAAGAGACAATGCTTCAAAGTTTATCAAACAGAGTGTGAAAGTTCAAGGATTCATCATAGTATGGGTATAGAATCGTATCTGAGTGACCAGAAGAAGAAACATTGTGTATTATTTACAATGATGATTGCTTAAACCAAAGGGTTATATAAAGATTGGATGTCTTATTGTTTTTTAAACGACTACTTTACATTGACAAGACTGTGATTGATTGTTAAAATTCCGGGATTGAAAAATTAATTTAATGAGAAAACGATTATATAATATTAATAATGTAGAGAGGTGAGAATGATACTTCCATTGCAAATTACTGCACGAAATATGGAGCTTACAGAGGCTATAAAGTCAAACATCGGGGAAAAAGCTGAGGAATTAAATAAATTTTACGATCGGATAACAAGCTGCAGGGTTGTTGTTGAGTCGCTTCCAAAACGGTCGTTATACAATGTCCATGTTGATATTACAGTTCCGGGAAAGGAACTGGTTGTAAAGCGTGAACCCAATACAGACCTTTATATAGCAATAAGGGATTCGTTTAATGCGGCACGTCGTGAGTTGGAAGAGTATGCCAGGCGTCAACGCCGCGACGTAAAACATCATGAAGAGTCACCGCATGCTAGGATAAGCACATTATTTCAGGACAAAGGTTATGGCTTTCTTACCACACTGGAAGGTAGGGAAATTTACTTTCACGAGAACAGTGTTTTGAATCATGGGTTTAAACAACTAAAAATTGGAATGGAAGTCCGTTTCAGTGAGGTAATGGGTGAAAAGGGCCCACAGGCAAGTTCTGTAAACGTAATATAAAAATCAGAAGAGGATATTTATTGTATACAATTATTTTATGTGCGCACTTTTAAATTAATTGCCGAATTGCATAATTCCTGAATATTTTTAAAGTAAATATTTAGGTATTTTATATTACAGGTATTTCATTTCTTATTTTCTGCCACGGGGAAATAATTTTTTATTTGGCATTTTGCCCAATAAGAGTCTTATTGAAAATTTGTGTAAAAATAGTTTTGTTACCCTTCCATCTTTAAAGAGCAGAATTTAATAATTTATGGGTCAACCAGATTACAATATTCCAACATCCACGTCACTTTCAGATAAATACCAATCTCCTTTTTCTGAAAGATACGCAAGCAAGGAGATGTGTTACATGTTTTCTGACCATTACAAGTTTGGTATGTGGAGAAAACTCTGGATTGCACTTGCTGAGGCGCAAAAAGAACTTGGGTTGCAAACAATTACAGAAGAGCAGATTAACGAAATGAGGCAGTTTCAGGATAAGATTAATTTTGATGTTGCAAGGAAATACGAGAAGAAGCTCAGACACGATGTCATGGCTCATATCCACGCTTATAGCGAACAATGCCCCAAGGCAAAACCAATTATTCATCTGGGTGCAACCAGCGCATATGTGCAGGATAACACCGACCTTATTCAGATGAAAGAAGGACTGAATATCGTACTTAAAAAACTTGTAAATATTTTAAATATACTTTCAAATCAAGCAGTCAAACACAAAAGTCTCGCAACCCTGAGTTATACGCATTTTCAGCCCGCTCAACCAACAACTTTAGGGAAGAGAATTTGTTTGTGGATACAGGATTTTATCATGGATATTGAAGAAATTGAGACAAGGATAAAGGGTATGCGTTTCCATGGCGTGAAGGGGACAACAGGCACGCAGGCGAGCTTTATGGCGCTTTTTAATAATGATACTGAGAAGGTGAAGAAACTTGATGAACTTGTCACTCGAAAAATGGGATTTGATGAGTATTATCCAGTGACAGGACAGACGTATACAAGGAAGGTTGACAGCCAGATAGTGTTTAGTCTTGCAGGTGTTGCACAATCTTCATACAAATTATCCAACGATATTCGGCTGCTTCAGCATCTAAAAGAGGTTGAGGAGCCGTTCGAGGAAGAACAGGTTGGATCATCTGCCATGGCTTATAAAAGAAATCCCATGCGTTGTGAGCGTATAGCCGCGCTGGCACGTTATGTATTGTGTAATTGTTTGAACCCTGCCTTTACCGCCGCATCACAGTGGTTTGAAAGAACGCTTGATGATTCTGCAAATAAGAGGATTGCCATACCAGAGGCATTTCTGGCAATTGATGGCATATTAAATATTGTACTAAATGTGGTGTCGGGTTTATGTGTATATCCTTTAGTTATCAGCAGACAACTTGCAGAAGAACTACCTTTTATGATAACGGAAAATATACTCATGGAGGCTGTAAGCGCCGGCGGCAATCGTCAAGAGATTCATGAAAGGATACGAAAACATGCAATTGAAGCAAAACGTAAAATAATGGAAGGGGGGGAGCAAAATGACCTCCTGGAACGAATTGCAAATGACCCTTTATTTTCAAAGATTAAATCAAAGTTGAGTGATATATCCGACCCAAACAGGTTGATTGGCAGGGCGCCACAACAGGTTGATGAATTTGTAAATCAATCCGTCGAGCCTCTAATAAAACGGTATAGACACTTTATTGACAAAAATATAATACCTGAACTAGAGGTATAATTATTTTCATGTCATTATTAATATTTTGTAGTTTAACTTTTCAAGTACTTTATAACGATTAAATAGGGAAGGTTCTTCTTTATTGTAATACCTTTCTTATCAAGCCGCCGTTTGCGTCCAGCCTTTTTTTAGCTTCTGCATAATCAAGTCTGAGTTTTTGCATAACAATAGCAATCTTTGCACTGCCAAATGCTGATTCCAATACTTTTTTCGCCTCATTACGGCTTACACCAGTAACGGTCATAACTATACGTTCTGCACGGTCAGATAATTTTGCATTTAAGGTACGCAAATCAACCATGAGATTCTCATAAACTTTACCAATCTTTATCATAGTTGTTGTAGTAAGCATGTTTAAAATAAGTTTTGTTGCCGTACCTGCTTTCATGCGTGTTGAGCCTGTTATGACCTCTGGCCCTACAATTGGTCGTATGATTACGTCAACATCAAAAGTTGGCGATGTTTCAGGGTTACAACACAAAAAGATGGTCTTTGCATTACGTCTTTTTGCCTCAAATAATGCCCCCATTACATAAGGAGTTGTTCCTCCTGTTGTAATTCCCACCACTACATCTCGATGAGTTACATTTTTTTGCTGGATGTCTCTAACGCCATTTTCAGAAAGGTCTTCAGCGCCTTCAATTGATTGAAATACTGCTTTATCGCCACCGGCAATAATACCAATAACTATGTTAGGGTCTGTGCTGAATGTGGGAGGACACTCTGCTGCGTCTAAAATGCCTAATCTTCCGCTTGTTCCAGCGCCAACATAGATGAGACGGCCACTATCTTTGCTTATAGCGTCAACTATCAGTTCAACTGCCTTTGCAATGTTTTCTCGTTCTTTTCTAACAGCAGGAATGACGGCCTCATCTTCGGTATTAATTATGTCTATAATTTCCAGTGTCGTTTTACTGTCTATATCAAGCGTGCGGGGATTACGCTGTTCGGTAAGTAATTTTGAACGGTCTTTGGTTTCCATAATCACCTAAATTAATATAGCAAATTAAGGGCACAAAATTGTATTAATGGCAATTGATATTAGCAAAACCATAATATAAAAGCTACTTTTATAAATCTGATGGGCCTCACTAAATAGTGCCATGATATGTTGTAAGTAAAGTTTTAAAGGTACGGACTGTTTCGATAATATTGTTACTACATATGATTGCAGAACAAATAGCAATACATGTAGCGCCAGCATTTAAGACATCATTAATGTTTTCCAAATTAATTGCACCTATAGTTACAAACGGGATGTTAATTTCTTTTTTGACCTGTTTTAAATAATCAAGTCCTACAGGTGGTTCATAATCTTTTGTAGTTGTGTAAAATATGGGACCAGCGCTAATATATGTTGCACCTTCAAGTTGCGCCTTTTTTGCTTGAAAAATATTGTGTGTGGAAACACCCAGTATTTTATTGTTACCTATTATTTCACGTGCCGTAGGCACAGCTATATCTGATTGTCCGATATGTAAGCCATCAGCATCAACCATTTTAGCAATGTCTGCACGGTCATTTAGGATAAAAAGGGTTTTTGCCTGAGAGGTAATTTCTTTAAATTTTTCTGCAATTGGTATCAAATTGTTGTCTGGCATACTTTTTTCACGTAATTGCACGGCGTCAGCGCCGCCTTGGATAACTTCTTTAAGTGTTTCCAGTACAGGTTTTCTAGTAAGTCCTGAGCTAATAATTACGTATAGTTTTACGTTGGAAAAATCTTTAATTGAATTTTGACTTGTTGTGTTCTGGATTGGTTGTAAACTCATAGATAAAAGTATTGACACTAATTTAGTGACTGTTATAATTGTTCAATAATGTTTATCCTACCGAAAATAATTTACATACAAATAAATTTTAAATTTCCATCAGAACAAATGCAAGAGATACATGCATATTTATAATATTAATGTTAGTGGAATGGACAGGATTAAGAAAGTATGTTTGATGTAAAAGAACATTGTGGTTTATTTGGTGTTTATGGTTGCGAGGATGCTGTTGAAAGGGTTTATTATGGTTTGTATTCTTTACAGCACAGGGGTGAGGAGAGCGCAGGGATTGCTTCAACCAATGGTAAAGATATTATTTTTCACAAAGGTATGGGGCTGGTAAGTGATGTTATAAAACCACAGATTATAAAATCTTTAAAAAATCCGGCGGCAATAGGGCATGTTAGATACTCCACAATCGGTTCTAGTAATGTTGGGAATGCTCAACCGCTTGTAGTTGATTATTACATGGGGAAAGTAGCAGTTGCTCACAATGGACAATTAACTAATGCTAAAAGGTTACGTGAAGAATTTGAGGCAAACGGTTCCATATTTCATACAACATCAGATACGGAAGTTATTGTCCATTTGATGGCAAAACCTTTGCATATGATGCAGACGAATTTATCTCTTGTTCTTCAACAATTACATGGCGCCTTTTCATTATTATTTTTAACGCCTAAAGAGATGGTTGGAGTACGCGATCCCAATGGTTTCAGACCTTTATCACTTGGAAGATTAAACAATGGTTATGTAATGGCGTCTGAGACGTGTGCCCTTGATCAGGTAGGTGCGGAATTTATAAGAGATATTAATCCCGGTGAAGCTGTCTATGTGGGAAAAGATGGAATAAGGAGTGAGTATTATTGTCCAAAAAAGTATGTAAAATCTGCATTTTGTATATTTGAGTTGGTGTATTTTTCAAGGCCGGATAGCAGGATTTATGGGGAAAGCGTTCATATATTTCGCAAAAAACTGGGTGAAAAGCTTGCAAAAGAAGCGCCTGCAGATGCCGATGTGGTAATTTCTGTTCCAGAGGGGGGGAATTCAGCGGCGATAGGGTACTCTCATACATCTGGAATTCCACTTGATAGAGGATTTATCCGTAATCATTATGTAGGTCGAACTTTCATTCTGCCGGAAGGAGACCAGCGTAATCGTAGTGTGGAACTAAAGTTGAATGCTTTGAAAGAAACTGTAAATGGGAAAAGTGTAGTTGTTGTTGATGATTCCATTGTAAGAGGGACAACTTCAAGATCGAGATTTGGTCTATTAAGAAAGGCAGGTGCAAAAGAAATTCATGTGAGAATAAGCTGTCCGCCGCACAGATACCCGTGCTATTATGGAATTGATTTTCAACAGGCGGGCGAGCTTATTGCTGCAAATCGTACCCTGGAAGAAATTAGAAAATTTCTTAATGTAGAAAGTCTGAGTTATCTTAGTGTTGAAGGAATGATGAGTTGTGCTTCACAATCATCACAGAATTTCTGTAACGCATGCTTTACAAGTAATTATCCGACTACTATAGAAGAAGACACCAAAAAACTTACGGAGAGAGTAATAAAGGAGGCTGTTAAAGTTGTTTAAATTTATGTTCAGGAATTTTAAATGAGCGATGATGAGATGTTTAGTGGAGTTTACTATAAGTAAAGAAAAGAGATGTTCTGTGTATACTCAGCATGACAAAGGCGAAGAGTTCAGAATGGCTATATGTCAATCTGGGCGGAAAGACGAATCTAATTTGATAGATTATAGACAGCTTAAAATTATTATTGAAAGTACATCATAAAAACATAGATGTCTGCAAACCCACTTTACCTTATTAAAGGAGTCTTAGGCAGGACTCTTTATACAATTCCTCAAAGACCAGAACGTATCCAGATAGAAATTACAAACCGCTGTAATTACACCTGTGGCATGTGCCCGCGTGAGTCGTTTAATCTGCCAGAACAAGATATGCCCTTTGATTTTTTTAAGCAAATTATAGACAGGCTAGAATCTTCGTTTAATATCACGCTTACAGGATGGGGGGAGCCTTTACTACATCCTGCATTAATTGACATGATTGGTTACACAAAGGGTAAAGGACATAATGTAGGCGTAACGACAAATGGCTTATTACTGGCTACATTTATTGAAAAATTAATAGAAGTACAACTGGAAAAACTAACCATATCGCTGGATAATGTTGAGGATTCATACGAAGTGGCAGAGGGTCATCCCTCCAATAAAGTTGTTATAAATAATATTGAATCTTTAATAAAATATCGTGGCAATAGAAAAGCCCCTATGGTTACTATTCAAATAACAATACATAACAAACAACAGTGCATCAGTACAGTCAGGTTTGCAGGAGAAGTAGGCGCTGACCGCGTGTATTTGGTGCGTTTAAACCTTCCAATGGGAAGGCACGGGTTAAAAAGACCGAGTTTAGAAGAGGAGTTGGAAATTTATAAGGAGGCGGAGATAATAGGTAAGAAATATGGGTTACAGGTAGACAATAATTACACTGCATTCGATAATAGTATGCTAAGGTTGATTTACAAAAAATTGCGCCCTGCAATGTATAGATTTGATAAATTATGTCCAAAACCATATGATTATTTGTATATCAATATTGATGGTAAGG